>JAEEGL015139312.1_pt1 | contig 24532 bp, 16 predicted proteins | sample 9134231 | NCBI WGS metagenome assembly JAEEGL01 (sample SAMN16246548, study PRJNA631951) | gut metagenome | biome: gut microbiome; feature: rumen; material: fiber-attached | host: Bos | place: Iran: Karaj | collected 2018-10
ATACATGATGAGCACCAGCCAGCGGTCGCTATGAGGCTCGTCGGCATGGTCTTCCCACTTCAGAATGAGCCAGAACACGACGGCGGTGAACGCCGACGAATAGGCATACACCTCGCCCTCGACGGCCGAGAACCAGAACGTGTCGCTAAACGTGTAAATCAGCGCACCCACCAGTCCGCTGGCCTCAATGGCAATGAGTTTCTGAGTGGTGAGCTCGTCCCATGAGCTGATGAGCAGACGGCGCGTCAGATGGGTGATGCTCCAGAACAGAAACAGAATACACGTGGCCGAGAGCAGCGCACTCATGATGTTCACCATCAGGGCCACCTTCGACGGGTCGCCTGCCAGTTGGGTGAACAGGTTGGCGGTGAGCATGAAGAACGGTGCCCCGGGCGGGTGGCCTACTTCCATTTTGTAACCTGTGGTGATAAACTCAGGACAGTCCCAAAAACTGGCTGTCGGCTCGATGGTAGAACAATATACCACGGCGGCAATGGCAAAGGCCAGCCACCCCAGCACATTATCTACTAGTCTGTACTTCTTCATTGATATGTTTTGAATTGTGTTTATTGCTCCAATTATTGCGCAAAGCTCATGCAAATCCTGGCAAAAGAGCCCGCTCTTCTGCCATCATGCCGATTATTTTATGCAAAGATAATGCAATTCGAACGCTTAACCACCTATTTATTATATTTTAACGCAATCTTTCGCTCTGCGGGCTGGTCGGAAGCCTGAAATAACGGCCTAATGCCACGAGATTATTGCACCTTTCTTGCCGACACGAAAATAATACACGGCATTCTTCTGAAATTCTCTAGAGAATTATACAACAACGCCGTGAGATAATTTCGTAACTCTATGCTTTACGAATTTATCTCACGGCGTTACGATTTTATCTCACGGCGTTATAATAATAATTCACGGCGTTATGAATTAATCTCATGGCTTTAGTTTTTCTCACGGCGCGCCTTTCGTGGATTTATAGCAGCATGCCGGCTCCCATCACAACGATGAGATAGCGCAAAAACTTGCCAATGCTGATGCTGGTGAACGAAATCACCACATTGGCGCGCATCAGACCGAGCAAAATGGTGATGGCACTTCCCAGAATGGGGAGAAAGGCAAAAAATCCCATCCATGCGCCGCGCCCAGCCATGAAACGCTGGGCCTTGTCGAGGTCTTTCTTCTTTACGTGCAAATAGCGTTCAATCCAGTCGAGGCGCCCCATGCGGCCCACACAATAGTTGAACATGCCCCCCAAGACATTGCCTATGGTTCCGTAAACCACCAGCCCCCAAGGCTCCAATCCGGCGGCCTGCAAACCCACCATGACGGCCTCGCTACTAAAAGGGAAAAAGCTACCCGCCACAAAGGCAGAGAGCAACATGCCCCAATAGCCGTAGCTGATTAGTAGATTAATGATGGAATCCATAGGTTGTAGATGGTGAGGAATAGCGCGGCGGCTATCATGAAATAAAACGAAATGTTGGTGGTGCGGGTGCGCGTCAGGGCAATGTAGTGGGCAATGAGAATGCTGGTGTTGACCATCATGAGCTTCAGCAATACGTCGAAATGCTGAGGCTGAAGAATGATGAAGACCACGATGAGCACGTTGACATGAATGAAAATGTGGAAAAGCATGCGCGTGCGGATTTTATCGAGAAAGCTTCGGCGCAGAAAGTGAATGGTGCCGATGAGGGCGAGCAGGGCCACAAAGAGGAAGGTGATGATTTGGTGCTCGGAAACGGAGGAATAGTCGAACAAGGGCGAGAAATGGCCCAGCTCGGCGAAGTGGGCCACAAAGTCGTCCATGCGGTTGGTGCCGAGATAATAGACCACTACAAACCAGTAGGGCGCAATGATGCCCAGAATGGAGGCCCAGAACGTGCGCGCGCTTAAAGCCATGAGGTAACGGCCGAGAATGAGCCAGAGAAAGGGCACCAGGAACACAATCTGGACGAACACCGTGCTCGCCATGCCCAGACAGAAGAAGGCATAAAACACCCATCCCGCGCCCCGTTTCTCCTGATAGGCGTGGAACAGGCAGATGTAGAACACCACAAAGCAGAGCTGGGCAATGCTTCCTTGCAACGAGGAGAACTGGAAGGCCGCCAACGAGGTGAGTGCCAGGAACGAGCACGACACCATGCGGCTATAGATGCGCAGGAGCGCATTGATGTTGTTCAGCTCCACCATCAGATAAGCCGCCACCAGGGTGCATGCATAAGGTGCCCACAACTGCTGGTCGTAGGTGAGCCCCCCTGCTACCCATACCAGTGTGGCAAACATCAGCATGAAGGGCAAGGCATAGCGGCTTTCGGCTATTCTGTTTTGAAAACGCTTCAATGTTGCTTCATTCCTTTGGACGCGCATAGCGCATCCCTACAAAAAACTCCTAACTCCAAACTCCTAATTCCTAACTCCTAACTCCTCACTCACTCAAAGGTCAGCGCCAATGTCAGAGCGGAAATACTTGTCGGTGAATTGAATCTTTTGGGCTTCCTGGAACGACTTCTGAAGGGCTTCGGCCTTATCCTTGCCGTAAGAGGAAACGGCGATGACGCGCCCGCCATTGGTCACCACCTGCCCGTTGTTCATGGCCGTGCCGCTATGGAAGACGATGCTGCCCTCCACCTGCTCAATGCCGCTGATGGGGTAGCCTTTGTGGTAAGCCTGCGGGTAACCGCCGCTAACAAGCATGACGCAAACGGCGCTACGCTCGTCGAACTCAACGTTGCATTGGTCGAGCGTGCCGTTGGCCACGCCTTCGAAAAGCTCCACGATGTCGGTTTTGAGGCGGAGCATGACGCTCTCGGTCTCGGGGTCGCCCATGCGGCAGTTGTACTCGATGACCATCGGCTCGCCCGTCTCAGGGTGCTGACGGTCGCCACTACTGATGAGCCCGAAGAAGATGAACCCTTTGTAATCGATGCCTTCGGCGGCCAGTCCCTCAACGGTGGGTCGGATGATGCGGTCTTGCACCTTTTTCATCCACTCTTTGGTCGCAAAGGGCACAGGCGTTACGCTTCCCATGCCGCCCGTGTTCAGACCCGTGTCGCCCTCGCCAATGCGCTTATAGTCTTTGGCCTCGGGCAAAATCTGATAATGCTTGCCGTCGGTGAGCACAAACACCGAGCATTCGATGCCGCTAAGAAACTCTTCGATGACCACCTGCGACGAGGCGTTGCCAAACATTCCGCCGAGCATTTCTTTCAGCTCGTGCTTGGCTTCGTCGAGCGTAGGAAGAATGAGCACACCCTTGCCGGCGCAAAGTCCGTCGGCCTTGAGCACGTAGGGAGGCTGGAGTGTCTCGAGGAAAGCGAGTCCCTGCTCGAGCGTTGTGCCGTCGAAGGTTTGGTAGCGGGCCGTAGGAATGTGGTGGCGCTTCATGAAACCCTTGGCAAAATCCTTGGAGCCTTCGAGCACGGCGCCCGCCTTCGACGGTCCTATGACGGGAATGTGGGAGGTGCGCTCATCGGCCTTCAGTTCGTCGTAGATGCCTTTCACCAGCGGATCCTCGGGACCCACTACCACCATGCCTACCGCGTTGGCAACGGCAAATTGCTTGATGGCCTCAAAGTCGTCGGCCTTCATGCTGATGTTTTGGCTCTTGCCGCCCTTGGCCAAAGGCATACCGTCGGTGCCGGCGTTGCCTGGGGCGATGAAGAGATTTTCTACTTTTGGGCTTTGGGCAATTTTCCATGCCAGGGCGTGCTCGCGGCCGCCGCTTCCTAAGAGTAATATGTTCATTCTTTGAAATTTACAATTTGACGATTTGCGATTTATTTATAATTCATTGCTATGTACTTCTGTATAGTTCCCTGGCCTCAGAAGGCAGGCGACTCGAGCTGCTCGAGCTTGTTGGCGCTGATGTAGCCACGAAGAGCTCCCGCCTGGGTGTAAACTTTGTACCACTTGTCGCCATACTCGCCGCTATAGAGTATGTAGCTGTTGTCTTTCACCTTGCCCACAATGTCGTATTTGGTGCCGGGGCCTTTGCGAATGTTGGTTTCGCCGCCCTCGTCCTTCACGTGAGCCACATATTTCCATGCTCCGGCACGCTTGGGAATGACCACCTTGCTGGCGGCAATGTAGCCAATGAAGTCTTGTTCCTCGCCGCTGGTGTAAGTGGTGTAAACCTTGTGCCAGCCATTGGTGCCGGGCACATAGTTGATGAACATGCCGTCGGGAACTTTCTCTACGATTTCGTATTTGGTTCCGGGGCCTTTACGGATGTTGGTCTCACCGCCCTCGTCTTTCACGAGGCATGGTTTCTGAGCGAGGCATGGAATCGCCAATGCCAGCATCAGCAGGATGGTCATTGCTTTTCTCATAGTGTTGTTGTTTTTTGTGGTGAATATTCTTTATTCTGAAACACGCCCAAAGCGCATTCCAACTCTAAACTCCTACCTCCTACCTCGTAACTCCTACCTCAAACCTCCTAACTCCTAATTCCTAACTCCTAACTCCTAACTCACTTGAGATAGTCCTCGAAGTATTGAGTGATTCGCTCGTGCAGGTGTACGCTTTGGTGGCCGCGCATGTTGTGCGGCTCACCCGGATAGACGAAGAAGTCGGGCTGGGTGCCGGCTTTGATGCATTCGGCAATAAACGAGAGGCAATGCTGGGGCACCACCGTGGGGTCGTTGTAGCCCGTAATGATTTGCAACTTGCCCTTCAGGTTCTTGGCTTTGCTCAGCAGGCTGGTTTTCTCGTAGCCCTCGGGGTTGGTTTGCGGGGTGTCCATGTAGCGTTCGCCATACATCACCTCGTACCACTTCCAGTCGATGACGGGGCCTCCGGCCACGCCCACCTTGAACACGTCGGGGTAGTTGGTCATGAGCGAGATGGTCATAAATCCGCCGAAGCTCCACCCGTGAACGCCTATGCGGTCTTTATCAACGTAGGGCAACGACTGAAGAAACTCAACGCCCTTCATCTGGTCGCGCATCTCTATCTGGCCCAATTGGCGGAAGGTGGCCTGCTCGAAATCGCGGCCGCGGTTTTCGCTTCCCCGGTTGTCGAGAATGAAGAGCAGATAGCCCTTTTGCGCCATGTAGGTTTCCCACGAGCGGCTGCTATAGTGCCAGCGGGCATCCACGTTGTGGGCATGCGGGCCTCCATAAACATAAACCACGGTGGGGTATTTCTTTTGCGGGTCGAAGCCGATGGGTTTCACCATTCGGTAGTAGAGGTCGGTTTGCCCGTCGTCGGCTTTCAGGGTACCGCAACTGTACTCGGGCACGTTGTAGCCAGCCCACGGGTCGGCGGCGTTGAGATAGTTGAATGTGTGCTGGGCGCTTTGAGCCTTGCCTTTGGCGCTTTGAGCCTTAGCCAGATTGATGATGTCTATCTTGCGGGGCACATCGGGCTCGGAGTAGCGGTCGAGCAAGTGGGTGCCTCCGGCCGAAAGCTCGGCGGAGTGATAGCCGCGCTGATTGTCGAGAGGGGTGCGCCGGCCATTGGCGATGCTGACGGCGTAGAGATTGGCCTGAATGGGGCTTGCCTCGTTGCTCAGAATGATGACAGACTTCTGTTGCTCGCAAAAGCCCACCACATCCATTACCACCCATTTTCCCTGGGTGAGTTGGCGCATGCCCGTGCCATCGGCGTTGAGGACATACAAGTGGTTGTAGCCGTCGCGTTGGCTTTGCATGAGGAATTTTGACTTATCCCAGGGCAGGAAGACGATGGGGTGGAGCGGCTCCACGTATTTCGGGTGCTGTTCGCGGTAGATTTCGGCCTTGCGGGCGCCGGTCAGCGCGTCGTAGCTCACCAGACGGCAATCGTTTTGGTCGCGGTTGAGCTCTTGCATGTAGATGGTTTTCGAGTCGGGGCTCCACGCTATGTTGGTAAAGTAGCGGTTGGTGGGGTCGCCGGCCTGAAGGTAGATGGTGTGGCCTGAGCGCAGGTCATAGACACCCACGGTAACTTTGTGGCTGGTTTCGCCGGCCATGGGATATTTGTCGGGCTCGTAGGTAGCCTCGCGGTTGAAAATGTCCACTTGCGGATAGTCGGCCACCATGCTCTGGTCCATGCGATAGAAAGCCAGCCTCTGGCCGTCGGGGCTCCAGAAGAGGCCCTTGGTGATGCCGAACTCGTCGCGGTGGACGCTCTGTCCGTACACCATTTCGCGGCTTCCGTCGGTGGTGAGTTGGACTTCCGTGGGCTGGGTGCTGCCGTTGTTCAGGGTGGCCACAAACAGATTGTTGCCCCTGACGAAAGCGTATGCCTTTGAGGCGGCGCACCACTCCTCGGCCTGCACCTCGTCGCGGTTGTACTTGGCCATCAACTGCCCTTTCTTCCAGTCAACGAGCATCAGCTCCTTGCCGTTGATGAGCTTCACGATGCTCTGCCCGGGGTAGGGGAACTCAGCGTTGTAGAGGTGGCGCATTTGGTTGTGCTCGTCGCTCTGGGTGAGGGGCTGGATGTGGGCGAGCGTAAAGAGGCTGGTCTCCTTGCCGTTGTTTTTGTTCACCAGGTCGCAATGGTCGGCCTCGAGTCGCACCAGCTCGTCGCCCCACCAGGTGGTGTAGCGGTTTTCGGGCAACATGTTGCGATAGTTGGTGCCGCCGAAGTTGAGGTCTTCGAGCGTAAACAGCTTTTGGGCGTTCATAAGGGTAGAGTGAGCAAGTGCAAGCCCGACGATGAGCGCGCCGAGCCACTTCTGTTTAGTCTTCATCGTCGAATCTCCTATCGGTATTGTCGCCGAAGCGATTGCCTTTGCCTGATTTTCTTGCGCCTCGGTCGAAACGCTTGCCGCCTCGGTCGAATCGCTTGCCGTCGCGGTCGAATCGCTTTCCATCGCGGTCGAATCGCTTGCCATCACGGTCGAAACGCTTGCCATCACGGTCGAAACGCTTGCCATCACGGTCGAAACGCTTTCCATCGCGGTCAGAACGCTTTCCGTCGCGGTCGAATCGCTTGCCATCACGGTCGAATCGCTTGCCGTCACGGTCGAATCGCTTGCCATCACGGTCGAATCTATTGCCGTCACGGTCGAATCGATTGCCGTCGCGGTCGGAGTGCGGGCCGTTGTTGCCGCCTCGTTCTGAACTCTTGCGAAGCTCGCCTTTGTAGTTTTTCTCAAACGAGAGGAACTTAAACGAGCGGATGTCGCCGGCCTCGTTTTCTTCTTCTTCATCGAGTCGTTTTTTGAAGTCGCGGTTTTTCTTGAAACGATGTTTCTCGGCCATGGCGCGCTTCTCCTCGTCGGTTTTCACCACGCCTCCCTCGCTACGGAACTCGCGCATGCGGCCCTCAAACATCTGGTATTTGCGGAACTCGCACTCCAGCGAGCCGTTGAAGAGCGGAATCTTGATGCTCGGTTTCAGCCCGATGGCCTCGAAGCACTCCTCTCGGTAGCTGAGCACCCATGCCTCGTTGCCCTGGAAAGCGTGCTTGAGTCGCTCGCCAATCATGCGGTAGGTGCCCAGCAGGTCGGGCGTGGAAATGCGCTCACCGTAGGGCGGGTTGGTCACCATGATGGCTTTCTCCTGAGGCTGAGTGAAGTCCTTGAAGTCGGCCTGCTCGATGGTGATGACATTCGAGAGTCCTGCCGCCTTGACGTTGTTGCGGGCGGTGTTGACGGCTTTCATGTCGATGTCGTAGCCGTAAATATGGTGTTTGAACTCGCGTTCGCGCGACTCGTCGTTGTAGATGGTGTCGAAGAGTTCCTGGTCGAAGTCGTTCCACTTTTCGAAAGCGTACTCCTTGCGAAATACGCCCGGGCTCATGTTCATGGCGATGAGGGCGGCCTCGATGAGCAGGGTGCCGCTACCGCACATGGGGTCGATGAAGTCGGTGTCGGCCTTCCATCCCGTGAGCTTAATCATGCCGGCGGCGAGCACCTCGTTGAGCGGCGCCTCAAGACTCTCCTGGCGGTAGCCTCGGCGGTGGAGCGACTCGCCGCTGGAGTCGAGGCTCAGCGTGCATTGGTCTTCGGCAATGTGCATGTTGAGGCGTATGTCGGGGTTGGCCACGCTGATGTTGGGGCGGCTGCCTGTGCGCTCGCGAAATTGGTCAACAATGGCGTCTTTCACCTTGTAGCTGACAAACTTGGAGTGGCGGAACTCCTCGGAGAACACCACCGAATCTACGGCAAAAGTCTTGTTGTTGTCCAGATACTGGCTCCAGTCTATCTTCATCACTTCGGTGTAAACGTCGTCGGCGCTGAGCGCCTTGAAGTGGCAGATGGGTTTGAGCACCTTGATGGCCGTGTGCAGCTGGAAGTTGGCGCGGTAGAGCATTTCCTTGTCACCTGTAAACGACACCATGCGGCGCCCTATCTGCACATTGTTGGCTCCCAGTTCGGTGAGTTCTTCTGCCAGCGTGGGCTCCAGGCCCATGAACGTCTTGGCAATGATTTCAAATTCTGTATTGTTCATTAGTTTGTTGATGAATGGTCTTGTTGTTTGCGAATAACCGTCAGATTCCCGTACCGTTGTCGAACTCAAAGTCCGATTTTTCGGGTTTCACTTCTTTGTATTTCTTGGTGTTGGGCTTCAGGTCGCGTGTCACCCACACGTTGGCGCCTATCACGCTGCCCTCGCCGATGGTGATGCGCCCCAGAATGGTGGCGTTGGCGTAGATGATGACGTTGTCCTCCAGAATGGGGTGGCGCGGAATGCCTTTGATGGGGTTGCCGTCGCTATCGAGCGGAAAGCTCTTGGCCCCGAGCGTCACGCCTTGGTAGAGCTTCACGTTGTTGCCAATGATGCAAGTGGCGCCAATCACCACACCTGTGCCGTGGTCGATGGTGAAATGGTGGCCTATCTGCGCCGCCGGGTGAATGTCGATGCCCGTTTCTGAGTGGGCCATCTCGGTGAGTATGCGCGGAATGAGGGGCACATCGAGCTTCACCAGCTCGTGGGCCACACGGTAGTTGACCAGCGCCTTGATGACGGGGTAGCAGGCGATGATCTCGCCAAAGCTCTGCGCGGCAGGGTCGCCGTTGTAGGCTGCCTCTACGTCGGTGGCCAGTGTGCGGCGCACCTCGGGCAGTTGCCCTATAACCTTGGCCGCCAGCACCTCGGCCTTGCAACGGCGCTCGGCCAGCAGGCTGAAGTCGTCGTCGTCGGCCTCGCACCCAAAGCACATGCCGGCAAGAATCTGGTCGGACAGCAGCTTGTGCAGCCGTTCCACATTCACGCCGATGTGATAGCGAATGGTTTTTACGTTAACGGTAGATTTGCCAAAATATCCCGGAAACAAAATGCTTCTCGACAATTCTATGATTTCTTCCAGCGCGCGTTGCGAAGGCAACGGCTTCCCGTCGCTGTGCTGGTGAAACAAGCCCTTCAATGCTTTCGGCTCCGAAAGCTCTTCCACGGTCTGGGTGAGGGTTTGCGTTAAATTCTCAGTACTCATCTGAATGGTTGTATCAGTAAATCTGTGCAAAGGTACGCATTTTCTTTCAATTCTCAGTCGGTTTGCACGTTTTTTTTCGTTCTTCCCCCGTTATTATTGCCATCATTGCCGCAGGAGCAGTTCCGCTCGGAAAAACCCCAATGTCCCATCGCACCATTGTCGAATCGTCCCATTAAGGTGTTTCCATATAAGGGGAAAAAAAGGGAGAGTAGAATTTTACTATATATAATATAATATATATATATTATATTATATATAGTAACCATATAATCTTGAAAATTTCCCCACTTTGCAACCTCCTTAATGGGACGATGGGACAATGGGACAATGGGACGTTTTGTCTATCTATACGGAAAAGGTTGACTCGCTCTGCTGGGGATAGTTGACGACGTTTTCTGAGACGGTTGACTCTTTTCCCAAGTATGTTGACTTCGTACGGATATTGTTTACTCTTCATCTGTTGTCTTTTATAAAGGCATTAGTGTTTATTAACAAAAAGTAGCTGGTTTCTTAACAGATTTTTACAGGTTATGAGCGCCTAAATTTGGGGGGTACAAAAACAATGCGTAACTTTGCAAATGTGAAGCAAATTTTGGTGCAAAAAAATCATGCCCTGCAACTTTTTATTGCTCTGTTGCGTCAAACCTCCAAACAAAGGCAGAGCGCGGGCTTGCATCCAGACTTCTGACAACAAAACATTGGCTAAAAAAGTGTGACAACAAAACATTAACAAACAAAAAACAATAGAAAAACATGAAAAGATTATCTGTGATTCTGATGGCACTCGTAGCCCTGGTGGGACTGACGGGCTGTGTAGTGAGAACCGGGAAAAAAAGTAAAATTGTTTCAAAGCAATTTCAGTTGCGCGAATTCGAGAAAATCGACATTGCCGGCAACATCGACGTGTATTACACGCAGGGTGACCACGTCTCCGTGAGCGCACAGGGCGACGAGCAGCTCATCAGCTCGCTCGACCTCAACTCCGACGGCCACACCCTGACCGTAGCGCAGAAGCCTTACAGACTGAACCTGTCGGCCTTGCGCAAAGGTGTGTCGGTTTATATCACCACGCCCGACCTGACGGGGGTCAACATGACCGGCAACGGCGATTTCGAGGCCAACGAGCTGGTGGATACCGACAATCTGAACGTCACCCTTACGGGCAACGGCGACATCAGTTTCAAGAAGGTGGTTTGTGACAAAATTTTTCTTAATCTCACGGGCAATGGCGACATCGACGTGGACGATGTAACAGCCGGCACGGCCAACATACAGCTCACGGGAAACGGCGATGTGGAAATCGGTGGCCGCGTGGGTAAGCTGGAGAAGCAGAAAATGGGCAACGGCGACATCACCATCGATCACCTTGTGGTGGGCTCCAATTCTTAGCCTCCCCCCCAGGGCCCAGCCCTGCCATCCGCTTTTTTACTTCAGCGTTATACGGGCGGCGGGCAGGTTCTTGGCCGATACGGTGAGCACGGGTTTGGCTTGGGGCTTATTGCTACGGACAACGGCCAGCGCGCGGCCGTGCCAGGTGCGATGGGTGGCATCGAAGTAGGGGTCGTTATCCTTGATGTCGGCATTTCCGGCGGCCAGAAGCGTGGCACCACCACTAACGCTGAAGCTCAGGTCGGCATCGGCCGTTGGAACCACACGCCCCTGGGCATCAACTATCTCTACACTAACAAAGTGTAGCTTGCCTGCCTCTCGGGTTGCTGATTTGGGTGCCGATGGCTCGGCCGTCAGACGAATGGCCTTGGGCTCGCCCGCGGTTTGAAGTTCGGCGCTTTGGTTGCCGGCCTCCGCACGTAGTGTGCCGGGCTGATAGGGCAGGGTGAAGGTGGCCCGCATCTCGTTGGTTGGTTGCTCGCCCACAAGCTGGTTGTTGACGTAGAGACTCACTTTGGGCTGGCAGCTATACACCTCCACCTCTATGGGTTTACCCTCCCATCCGGGCCACGTCCAGCTCTGCTGGGTGGGCCAGGTGCTCCACATCGAGGTCTTCACCTTGCCAATATAGCCGTCGGGCTCGCGTACGGCAAGTGTGAGATAGTCGGCTTTCCCCTCCAAAGCGGCGTGGTTCCAAAGCAGGGAACGGTAGTAGCTGACGGGCTTGCGCAGACCGGTGAGGTCAACATCGCCGCAATAGGCGGCGTGCCAGGGGTAGAGCGGACGCTCCCACGACTCGCCGGGCACATCGCCCTCGTAGTAATAACGGCCAATGCCCGACTCGCCTATGTAGTCGAGCCCCGTCCATACAAAATCGCCCAGAATATAGTCGTGCGTCAGCACGGTCTGGTAGTTGCGCCAGGCATCGCGTGGATAACTCTCGGTTTGCATCATCACCCGGTTGGGCACTCGTTGGTGGTCGCTCTCGGCCATGAATATCATGTAGTTGTAGCCCACAATGTCGTGCTCGGCGGCCAGCGGGTCGTAGATGTCCCAGTCGCGGTCCCAGGCGGCGAGTGCCGAGGTCACGGGGCGGTGAAGCGGGTCGATGGCGCGAATGCGGTTTGCCAGCAGATGGGCGGTCTTGACCACCTCAATCTTCTTTCGCTCAATCACCTCGTTGCCGATGCTCCAGCAGAAAATGCTGGGATGAAGGCGGTCGCGAAGCACCATGGCGTCGATGTCGCGTTGCCACCATTGGTCGAACAGGGTGGAGTAGTCGTAGTCGTTGTTGTTCTTTTTTTCGCGCCAGCCGTCGAAACTCTCGTCGATGACCAGCAGTCCCAGCTCGTCGCAAGCGCGGAGAAAAGCCTCCGAGGGCGGATTGTGGGAGGTGCGCACGGCGTTGAATCCGGCTTCCTTCATCAGCCGCGCCTTGCGGTACTCGGCGTCGTCGTAGGCCGCCGCGCCCAGAATGCCGTTGTCGTGGTGAACGCAGGCACCATTGAGTTTCAGGGGCTTGCCGTTGAGCATCAGTCCGCGCTCGGCACTATAGTCTATGGTGCGTATGCCGTAGCTCACGCTAATGCAGTCGCCCTCGGGAATAGAGAGCTCGGCCTGGTAGAGATAGGGATCGTCGGGCGACCACAGGCGTGGATTCTCAACGCTGATGGTGCGCTTCAGGGGGCGGGTGGAACCGTCGGGCAGAACCACATCGGCGGTAAGTTCAACGTGGTGAATGTCGGGTGTGCTGACGGCAATGCTCCAGTCGTCGATGTAGGTTTTGTCGGTGGTCACGAGCCACACGTTGCGGTAGATGCCCGAGCCCGAGTACCAGCGGCAGTTGGGTTGTTGGGAGTTGTCAGCGCTTACCACAATCTCGTTGCGCCCTACATTAATATATGGTGTGGCATCTACCCAGAACGACGAGTAGCCGTAGGGCCAGCCACCTGCCCGATGGCCGTTGATATAGACTTGGGCGTTCATATAAACGCCTTCGAAGTAGAGGCGTATCTTCTTGCCCTCGTAGGCCTTGCCCAGGGTCAGCGTGCGGCGATACCAGCCTTTACCCGTGGGCAGATAGCCTCCGCCTCCGCCTGCCGGTGTGTTGGCGTCAAACTGGTGGCCGATGCTCCAGTCGTGGGGCAAGGTAACTGTTTTTGCCTTGTTGAAGTTGCTATCGTTCTCGGCAAATTGCCATTCGGTGTTCAGCAGTTGCTTGCGTTGGATTTTGTTAGCCTTGGCTGCTACGGCACTTGTTGTTATCAGCCACATGGCTGCCACAAGCATCGCGATGGATAGTCGATGGATTTTCATGTTGTTAGGTGCTATTTTTGATTGTTTTTTGTTAAGTTCGCATGCAGGGGGAGTTGGCACGGATTTGTCCAATTAGAAATTTCAGCTACAAAAATAGCATAAAATTGGCGTTGTTGCAAATTTTTCAATCTTTTTTATCTTATTAGGGTGCATTGGCGCTCGTGCCGAGGCCGCAAACATGAAAAAAACATAATAAATGGGGCGCAATGTGGTGGATATGTAAAAAAAGAGTATCTTTGCATTTCAGAAGTATTTTGTGTGCCGGTGGAATGACGGATAGTGGCCCATACACCAAGGCAGGTTTTCTATAGACTTAACATAATTATGAGGAGTATGTATTTTAAACGGATTACGGGTGTAGCATGTTGGTTGTTGTGTGTTTGCTTTTTCCTGGGCGCATGCAAGGAGAAAGGCGAACGTGCTGCTCCCAAAGATGCCCATTATAAGACCATGGTGGTGAGCCGAAGCGATGTCTCGCTTCAGCAGAGCTATTCGGCACGCTTGTCAGGACGCCAGATTGTGGAGGTGCGACCGCAGGTGTCGGGGTGCATCACTCGCATTTGCATCGGCGAGGGCGACCGTGTGCGAAAAGGCCAGCCCTTGTTCGTCATCGACCCGTTGCCCTACCGTGCGGCCCTCGAGACGGCCGTAGCCGCCCGCCAAGGGGCCGAAGCCCGTCTGGCTACCGCGCGCATGAACTACCAAAGCGAAATGAGCCTGAAAGAGAGTCAGGTGGTTTCCGACTTCTCACTGGCCACCATGCGCAACAACCTGCGCGAGGCCGAGGCAGCCCTGGCTCAGGCCAAGGCTCAGGAGCGAAATGCACGCAACAGCCTTTCCTATACCGTGGTGAGAAGCCCGCTCAACGGCGTGGCCTCGATGATTCCCTGGCACGTGGGCGCATTGGTGAGCAGCACCATCAGCGAGCCCCTGGTGACCGTGGCCGACGACCATGAGGTGTATGCCTACTTCTCCGTGACAGAAAGCCATGCCATCGACCTCGTGAGCCAATATGGCTCCATTGCCCAGTTTGTGCGTCAGGCCCCCAAGGTAACGCTTCGTACCGTGGGCGGCACCGATTATCAGCAACCCGGGCGCATCGACGCCGTAAGTGGCACGGTGGATGCCTCGACGGGAGCGGTGAGCATGCGCGCCACTTTTCCTAACCCCAACCGGCTGCTCAGAAACGGAGGAAACGCCACGGTGGTAATGCCTACACGCCTCACCCAATGCATCGTGGTGCCCCAGGAGGCTACCTACGAGCTTCAGAACAAGGTGTTCGTATATAGGGTGGTAAACGGCAAGACCAAAGCCACCCCCGTGGAGGTTCACCGGCAGAACAACGGGCGCGATTACATCATCAGTAGCGGACTGAGCGTGGGCGATACCATCATCGCCGAGGGCGCCGGCCTGCTTAAAGAGGGAATAAAGATATGAACGTAAGGACTTTCATCGACCGTCCCATCCTCTCGGGAGTCATATCGGTGCTCATCGTGCTGGTGGGAATGATTGCGCTCAGCCGTCTCCCCCTGGAGCAGTTTCCCGAGATTGCTCCGCCCACGGTGCGCATCAATGCCAACTACACCGGAGCCAACGCCGAAACCGTGATGAAGAGCGTTGTGGTGCCCCTCGAAGAAGCCATCAACGGCGTTGAGGGCATGATGTATATGTCGTCGAGAGCCTCGAATACCGGAAATGCCAACATATCGGTGTTTTTCCGTCCGGGAACCAATGCCGACATGGCCATGGTAAACGTTCAGAACAGGGCAGCCACGGTGCAGGGACGCTTGCCTAGCGACGTGGTGAAAGGCGGACTGACCGTCAGGAAACGCCAGTCGAGCAACATCAAGCAACTCACCGTGTATAGCCCCGACGACACGTTCGACCGCACTTTTCTGGCCAACTATACCAAAATCAACATCGAGCCTCGTCTGAGCCGTATTGCCGGCGTGGGCGAAGTGAACGTCATCGGGGCCGACTACTCCATGCGCATCTGGCTCGACCCCATGAAGATGGCCCAATACGGGCTGACACCCTCGGACATCAGCAAGGTGCTCAGCGAGCAAAACGTGGAGTTTGCCACCGGCACGCTTGGGGCCGACTCGCCCAACACTTTCCAGTACATTTTGAAATACCGCGGAACGTTTGAGGAAGAGCAGGGCTACGAGCAGATGGTGATTCGCTCGCTTCCCAACGGCGACGTGCTTCGCATCGGCGACATTGCCAAGGTGGAGCTTGGCTCGCAAAACTACAACTACATTGGCGAAACCAACGGGCATCCCAGCGTCAACGTGTCCATCAATCAGGTTTCTGGCTCGAATGCCAATGAGATTATTGAGCAAATCGACCGCGAGGTGGCCGAAATCAGGGCATCGCTTCCGGCCGGCATTGCCATCGACGACCTGGAGTCGAAGAAAGATTTCCTCGACGCGTCTATCAAGAGCGTGCTAAAAACCCTTTTCGAGGCCCTCCTTCTGGTGGTGTTGGTGGTTTACGTGTTTTTGCAGAGTTTCCGCTCTACGCTCATTCCCGCCATTGCCATTGGCGTTTCGCTTATTGGTACGCTGGCCGTGCTCTTCGCCATCGGTTTCTCGCTCAACATGCTCACCCTGTTTGCCTTGGTGCTGGTTATAGGCACCGTGGTAGATGATGCCATCGTGGTGGTCGAGGCCGTTCAGGCCAAATTCGACGAGGGCGAGCGTTCGGCCTACGAGGCCACCACCAAGGCCATGGGGGGCATCACAAAGGCTCTCGTCACCACCACGCTCGTGTTTATGGCCGTCTTCGTGCCGGTTTGTTTCATCACCGGTGTAACGGGTACCTTCTATACCCAATTCGGTCTCACCATGGCCATCGCCGTGGCTATTTCGCTCTTCAACGCCCTTACTCTTTCGCCCGCGCTCTGCGCCCTGCTCATGACACCCCATGCCGACGAGGAGAAGGGCGAGCGAATGAGTTTCTCCTCGCGTTTTCATTTGGCCTTCAACGCTTCCTTCCAGCGCATGGCCTTCAAATACAAGAAGTGGGTGGGATGGATGTTTAGCCGGCGTTGGCTGGCCGCGCTCTTGGTGGTTGTGGCAGTTGGCGGACTTTTCCTGCTCATGAAAAACACCAAGACGGGTTTGGTGCCCAAAGAGGACATGGGTACAATTTATGTCAACATTCAGTCGGCTCCGGGCTCCACCTTGCGGCAGACCTACGGCATCATGAAGGAAGTGGAAAAGCGGCTCGAGTCGTTGCCGCAAATACGAATGTACTCGCTCGTGGCGGGCAATAGCGTCGGGTTCGACCAGTCGTCGTCAAGCGGTAACTTTACGCTCAAACTCAAGAAGTGGGACGAGCGAAAGGGTAAGGAAAACGGTGTGGATGCCATTACCGAGGAAATCTACCGGCGCACTTCCGACATTTCGAATGCCAAGATTCAGGTGAGCACTCAGGCCATGTTGCCTGGTTTCGGACGCATCAACGGCTTTGAGCTTCACTTGCAGGACAAGAAGGGAGGCACCATCGAGGAACTCATGCAACAGACCAACCATCTGATTGCCGCACTCAACGAGCGACCCGAAATCAGCCGTGCCTACACCAACTTCTCGCTCAACTATCCGCAATACCGTGTCGAGGTGGACGCTGCCTTGTGCAAGCGCCATGGCGTGTCGCCAAGCGATGTGCTATCCGCGTTGCAAGGATACGTGGGCGGACTCTATGCGTCGAACTTCGTGCGCTTCACCAAGCTCTACCGGGTCATGGTGCAGGCTTCGCCCCAATACCGGCTCGACGAGCAGTCGCTCAACCATATCTTCGTCAAGACCGACCAAGGGGCTATGGCTCCCGTAGGGCAATATCTGTCGCTCACTCGTGTGTATGGCTCCGAAACACTCTCGCGCTTCAATCTGTTCCCCTCCATTGTGGTGAACGGCATGCCTGCCGACAACTATAGCACGGGCCAGGCTATTGCCGCCATTCGCGAGGTGGCCGCCGAAGTGTTGCCCGAAGGCTACGGCTATGAGTTTGGCGGCATGACGCGCGAGGAAGCCGCCGCGCAAAACACCACCACCCTGGTGTTCATCATCTGCATTGTTTTTATCTATCTTATTTTGTGTGCCCTCTACGAGAGTCTGTTCATACCGTTGGCCGTCATTCTGAGCGTGCCTTTCGGTTTGGCAGGCTCGTTTATTTTTGCCCAGATTTGGGGGCTTGAAAACAATATCTACATGCAGACGGGTCTCATCATGCTCATCGGCCTGCTTTCGAAGACGGCCATTCTGATGACCGAATATGCCTCTGAGCGGCGCCGTCAGGGAATGTCCATCGTTGAGGCCGCTCTCGATGCGGCCGGAGTGCGACTCCGTCCCATTCTGATGACGTCGATGACCATGGTGTTCGGACTGCTTCCTCTGGCTTTTGCTTCGGGCGTGGGAGCCAACGGCAACCAGTCATTGGGCGTTGGCACCATTGGTGGTATGCTCATAGGCACCATCTCGTTGTTGTTCATGGTTCCTCCCATGTTTGTGGTTTTCCAGACTCTGGAAGAGAAAATTTTCGGTCCTCCGAAGGCGCTACGCTGACGGCCATATCTCGGCAAACGGTCGTCTTAACCGATGCTCCTTTAGGCTTTTCAGATATTATGAGTGAGTTAAATGTGCTAACAATCAGAAAATATAAAAAAACCCCATCGTAACAATGAAGAAAATACTTGTCCTGGTCATCATGACCATTGCTTCCATGCACGTCTGTGCACAAACCGACGCACAGACACCCCAAGGACCTCAGCTTGAGTTTGCGCTCCAACTGAAAGTGACGCTCGACCAGCCCTATTCCGTAGGAAAGACACCCCATGGAGGAAGAAACGTTATCCCCATTACCGGAGGCACTTTCGAGGGTCCGCGGCTCAAGGGAACCATCATCAACGGCGGGGCCGACTATCAGATGGGCATCGAAGGCCGCACCGAGGTTGAGGCTATCTACTCTATCAAGACCGACGACGGCGTTTATATCCATGTGCGCAACCGTGGTATTATTGCTACCGGAAAGGGCGACGACGGCAAACCGACGTTCTACTTCCGTTGTGCGCCCAAGTTTGAGGCTCCTGTCGATAGCAAATACAACTGGTTGAACAATGCATTGTTTCTTTGTCAGCCCGATTTCAACCAGCAGTTCAATGGCATTGTGCTCAACGTCTGGGAAGTGAAATAGGTCAGCTAAAACTATTGATGGCATATTTAGGCGAACTGATTTCCATTGGCGTGGCTTTCTCGTGGACGGCCACGGCATTGCTGAGCGAGTTTGGTAGCAAGCGGTTGGGCAACCTTACGCTCAACGTGTTGCGCATGGCATTGGCACTGGTGTTCTCGTTGGTGCTTTTTGGCGTGGTGACGGGCAATCCGCTTCCGCCGGGTGCCTCGGCAGAGGCTTGCGGCTGGATGCTGCTCTCGGGAGTCGTGGGTTATGTGATTGGCGATTTCTGCCTTTTTCAGTGCTACATCATCATTGGCTCGCGCTACGGCCAGTTGTTCATGACGCTTGCTCCGTTGTCGGCGGCACTCATGGCATGGGTCACGTTAGGGCAGCGCATGACGGCGATGAGTGTGGTGGCCATGCTGGTGACGCTTTTCGGCATTGGCATTTCTGTTCTTGGGCGCGGCGAGCACCATAAGGTGTCGTTGCGCCTTCCTCTTAATGGCGTGCTTTTTGCCATAGGAGCGGCCGTTTGTCAGGGCGTAGGATTGGTGTTGAGCAAAATTGGCATGGACCATTACGAGCCGGTGGCCGACATGCCCGCATGGCTGGTGCCGTTTAGTGCCAATTTCTTCCGTTGCGTGGCTGGTATTATAGGCTTCAGTTTGTTGTTGTATTTTCGCGAAGGTTTCGCTCCTTTGCGCGAGGCCATGCACGACCGCAAAGGCCTGACCGCCGCTACGGCCACCACCATCTTTGGGCCTTTTGTGGGAGTAGGATTCTCGCTCATGGCCGTGCAATATACGGCGGCTGGCATCGCGTCAACCCTTATGGCAATGACCCCCATTATCATCCTATTGCCGTCGTACTGGCTTTTCCACGAAAAAATCACGTGGCGGGCGGTGCTCGGTGCCGTTATCTCTGTTTTTGGTGTCAGTTTGTTTTTCCTTGGCTAGCTTTTATCTTTAGCTCCGCTTTCTCCGCATCGGTGATGAAAGCATGTTCAATGGCGTTTTGTAGCATTGTGCTTGCTTGTTTTTCGTTTAGGATGCCAGCTTCATGTAGTTGCTGAAGTTCATTAGCCACGGTGGTGTCCGAAACGGTCATGTTGTCGGTGTTGATGCAGATGGCGATAGCGTCGTCTAAGAATCGTTGCAAAGGATACTGGCTCAGCTGATTCACGCCCTCCAGGGCTTTTGTCTGCATGTTGCTGGTGGGGCAACATTCCAGGCAGATGTCTCTATCCCTGAGCATTGCCTTGGTGGCCTCGTCGTTGTAGGCGCGTATGCCGTGACCAATCCGGCGGGCACCATATTCAATGGCCAGTTGCATGCTTTTCACTCCGTCAGCCTCACCGGCATGGATGGTGAATGGCACGCCCTGTTCTCGGGCCATTGCAAACAGCTCACGATATTCGGAAGTGGGGTAGAGCGCCTCAGCGCCAGCCAGATCGGTGCCGCACACGCCATGTCCTAAGTATTTCTTGGCTAGTCTGACGGTCTCCTCGTTGAGTGCGTTGTTGGTTTCACCACGCATGCAACTCAGAATAATGTTTGCCCTGATGCCATTACTACTTTCGGCCATTCCTTTTTCCAGTCCCTTGAGCGAAGCCCGCACCACCTCGTCCTGTGTCAGGCCTTTCCGAAGGTGTTTTTGCGGGGCATAACGAATTTCGGCATAGATAAGTCCTTGCTGGTCGAGTCGTTTCACGAGGCTTTCCATCGCGTATGCCATGGTCTCGTGGCTTTGCATCACCGAACCAGCCAGTCGGAAACATTTCAGATAACTGTTCAGGCTTTCGCAATGGACGGGACAAGTGAGATTTTCTCTCAATTCATTGAGATTATTTGGCACTTCCACCCCTTCCATTGCCGCCATGCAAACAATGTCATCGGGAGTGAGCGAGCCGTCGAGATGCAGGTGCAGGTCAACGAGCGCATAATCTGAAGCTTTGAATGCATTTGTATTTTTCATGTCATCGTGGATTTATGATTTTTCTGCAAAGATATAAAATGATAAATGATAAATGAGGAATGTTGAGAGTTTTTTTGAATAAAATCATGCAGTTCAGCAAAAAACCTTCATTCTTCATCCTTTTTCTTACTTCTTTTTTTTATTTTTGCAACAAAATCAACATAATGACTAAAAACATGAAAATTATCACCACCCTGACCCTGTGCCTGCTGACATTGTCGGTATCGGCACAACAATTGCCGTATCAGAATCCGAACCTCCCTGCCAAGGAGCGTGCCAAGGATTTGTGCAGTAGATTAACCCTTGAGGAAAAAGCGCAGCTGATGCTCGACGAGAGCCCTGCCATTCCTCGCCTCGGCATCAAGAAGTTCTTCTGGTGGAGCGAGGCGTTGCATGGTGCTGCCAACATGGGCAACGTGACGGTTTTCCCCGAGCCGATAGCCATGGCATCGTCGTTCAATCCCGATTTGCTCTACAAGTGCTTCGACGTGGCCTCTACGGAGTTTCGCGCCCAGTACACCCACCGCATGCACGACCTGAAGGGCGAGGACGAAAAGTTTCATAGCCTTTCGGTGTGGACACCCAATGTGAACATTTTCCGCGACCCGCGCTGGGGCCGTGGTCAGGAAACCTACGGCGAAGACCCTTATCTCACCTCCGTGATGGGCACGCAGGTGGTACGAGGCCTGCAAGGCCCCGAAGACGCTAAATACCGCAAGCTCTGGGCCTGTGCCAAGCACTATGCCGTGCATAGCGGTCCCGAATATACACGCCATACGGTGAACATTAACGATGTTTCTGCACGAGATTTCTGGGAAACTTATATGCCAGCCTTCAAGGCTCTTGTTCAGGATGCTAAGGTGCGCGAGGTGATGTGCGCTTATCAGCGCCTCGACGATGACCCCTGTTGTGGCAGCAACCGTCTGCTTCAGCAGATACTTCGCGACGAGTGGGGTTTCCAGTATCTGGTGGTGAGCGACTGTGGTGCCGTCAGCGACTTCCACATGAACCATAAGAGTTCTTCTGATGCTATTCATGGCTCTTCGAAGGCTGTCATTGCGGGTACTGATGTGGAATGCGGCTTCGACTATGCCTATAAGAGCCTTCCCGAGGCTGTGCGAAGAGGGCTGCTCTCTGAGGCAGAAACCGACAAACACGTCGTCCGTCTGCTCGAAGGCCGCTTCGACCTTGGTGAGATGGACGACCCCTCACTAGTGGAATGGTCAAAGATTCCCTACTCGGTGATGGACAGCAAGCAGCACCGCCAGATTTGCCTCGACATGGCGCGCCAGACCATCGTGCTCTTGCAGAACAATAACAATATTCTGCCGCTGAAGAAGAATGCCGAGAAAATTGCTGTCATTGGTCCTAATGCCGATGATGCGCCGATGATGTGGGGCAACTACAACGGTATGCCCAACCACACCGTGACCATTCTTGATGGCATTAAGGCCAAGCAGAAGAAGCTCGTTTATCTGAAGGGCTGCGACTTGACTTACGACCGGATTTTCGACTGTCTGCTGGCTTCGCAATGCGCGGCCGGTGGCAAGAAAGGTATGAAAGGAACTTTCTGGAACAACACCACGATGGAAGGCAAGCCCGTCACCACTCAATACTACACCACTCCGCTGGCCGTCACCACGGCTGGCATGCACAACTTTGCCCCCGGCGTGAAGATTGAGGACTTCTCGGCCAAGTACGAGACGGTTTTCACTCCCAAAGAGTCGGGCGAATATGTGGTGAACGTTGAAGGCTGCGGACACTTTGAGCTCTACATCAACGGCGAGCGCAAGGCTATGGAGCACACTTGGCGCACCACACCCACCCGCACAGCCATTCAGGCCGAAAAGGGCAAAAGTTACAACATTGAGGTCCGTTTCCAGTTTGTGAAGACATGGAACGCCAACCTTAAAATCAATGTGGCCAAAGAGCAGCCCATCGACTACCAGCAAATCATCAGCCAGCTGAAAGGCATCGACAAGGTGATCTTCGTGGGAGGCATCTCTGCTGCCCTCGAGGGTGAGGAAATGCCTGTAGAAATCGATGGTTTCAAAGGCGGCGACCGTACCAACATCGAACTGCCCGCCGTGCAGCGCAATTTCCTCAAGGCGCTGAAAACAGCAGGCAAACAGGTCATCTTCGTCAACTGCTCAGGCTCGGCCATTGCACTGCAGCCCGAGACAGAAACCTGCGAGGCCATTGTTCAGGCCTGGTATGCCGGACAGGAAGGCGGCACCGCCGTGGCCGACGTCCTCTTTGGCGACTGCAACCCCAGCGGCAAATTGCCCGTTACCTTCTACGCCAGCTCCAACCAGCTGCCCGACTACGAGGACTACAGCATGAAGGGACGCACCTACCGCTACATGACCCAGCAGCCTCTTTACCCCTTCGGTTATGGTCTGAGCTATACCACATTTGACTATGGCGATGCCAAGCTCAATGGCCGTACACTCACCGTACCCGTCACCAACACAGGCTCGCGCGACGGCGAGGAGACGGTGCAAGTGTATCTCAGCCGGCCTGATGACGCAGAAGGACCCGTGCAGACGCTCCGCGCCTTCAAGAGAGTGGCCATTGGCAAAGGAAAGACGGTGAATGTTTCGTTCACGCTCGACGACAAGACCTTCGAGTGGTTCGACACCACCACCAACACCATGCGTCCTCTCAAAGGGGCCTTCACCATTCGTTATGGTGGCAGCTCCGACCCGAAGCAGCAGAAGACCATAGCGTTTGATTATCAGTAATTCTGCTTGCCTGCGTCTGTCTGCAGGCAGGCACTTGCCTGTGTCTGTCTGCCAGCCGAAGGAAATGAAAAATCAAGACAAACTCCTGTATGGGTTTTCGCTCGTTCTAGCGCAGGAAATGCCACTTTTCGCCATGACGAAAGCAAAACGCCAATGCACAGAATTTGATTTTTGAGCAGTTTTCTGCTGAAGTGATTCCAAAACATGCACAAACCGCAAGATTTGTGCATGTTTTTTTGCTTCTGAAGTCCGAATTTTTTGCCCCGTGAGCCGACAAAAATTTAATAACGTCGAGAGATAATTTTTTATCTCACGACGTTATTTTTCTCATGTCGGGTAATACAATCGCAACCCGTTAAAAATAAGCACTTTACGCAAAACGCCATTTCTCGGGTATTTGCAAAGAAAAACTTTTTGCTGGCTTTCACGCGCCTTCTACCCCTAGGTAAATTCAGAAAGTTTTTTACAGAAGTCAGCGTCGCTGGTGACAGAGTTCGACCGAAAGACCAAGAAAAATGATCATAAAATGTGATAGTTTTATAAATCTGCTGGCTTTTTTGTGCTTTCTTTCAGAGAAAAAGCGTAACTTTGTACCAATTTCTTATTAATTCCCCAAAACGATGAAAAAACTATTATTATCTATGACTATCATTGCGTCTGTGGCAACAGGTTGCGCACAAAAGCCACTTGTACTTTATTTCTCGGAAACAGGAACCACCAAGACCGTGGCCCTGGAACTACAAAAACAGCTCAACGCCGACATTGAGAGCATTGAGCCAGTGGACCCCTATTCGGGCAATTTCCAAGAAACCATAGAGCGCGGACAGCGTGAAATGCAGAGCGGACAACTGCCCCAGCTAAAACCCATCAAGGCGAACATCGACAGTTACGATGTAATTTTTCTCGGTTATCCCATTTGGTTCGGCACCTACGCCATGCCCATTGCTACCCTCGTGAAGGAACACGAGTTTGCCGGAAAAACCATCATTCCTTTCTGTACTTTTGGCAGTGGAGGACTGAACACATCAACTGAGGCACTCAAGAAAGCATTGCCCAAGGCCACGGTGAAGGAAGGCTACGGGGTGCGAACGGTAAGAGTGGCTGCTGCAGGAAAAGAGCTCGACCGTTTCCTGAAAGCCAACGGCTATAAAGAAGGTACCGTAGAGCCGCTCGCTCCTTACTCTGCCCAGCAGCCGGTAACCGAAGCCGACAAAGCCATATTCGATGCAGCCTGCTCCAACTATCAGTTCCCCTTGGGAACGCCTGAGACGGTAGGCATGCGGAAGACTCCCGAAGGCACCGACTATCAGTTTACGGTGAAGAGCCGTGGATTCGACGGCGCCGAAGCCACCTCCACCATCTTTGTCACCGTAGGCAACGAGCCAGGCGCAAAGCCCGAATTTACACAGGTGGTGAGGTGATAATTGATAATTGATAATTGACAATTGATAATTGACAATTGATAATTGACAATTGATAATTGACAATTGATAATTAGTAATTTGCTGAATTCTTTTTTGTAACAAAAGAGCGTGTTTGGTTGTCTTAGGTGCAAAACGGGTACA
>JAEEGL012263989.1_pt1 | contig 24531 bp, 20 predicted proteins | sample 9134231 | NCBI WGS metagenome assembly JAEEGL01 (sample SAMN16246548, study PRJNA631951) | gut metagenome | biome: gut microbiome; feature: rumen; material: fiber-attached | host: Bos | place: Iran: Karaj | collected 2018-10
AATCCTTCTGACCTGAAAAACCTCGGATATGAAAAATAACCGCATAAGCGGTTATTTTTTCATACGGGAAAAATCTGATATATCCCGCATTTCAGATATTCAGTTTCCTGCGCTGCAGGGAGGATCGGATGATCACGGCCCTGTGTACGGAACTCTACCTGCCGCAGGATCACCCGCGCATCGCCTGCCGCGTCCTGAACCATCTTACGGAACATCTCCGGCAAAACATGCTGGCTGCAGGAACAGGTGACCAGATAACCACCTGGTACGATCATCTTCATCGCACGCAGGTTGATCTCCTTGTAGCCGCGGATCGCGTTTTCCAGCATGGATCTTGATTTTGTGAAAGCCGGAGGATCCAGGATCACAACGTCATACTGTTCGCCGGCACGGCTTTTTTCAGCAAGGAAATCAAAGGCGTTCGCTTCCACAAAACTTACCCTGTCCTCCAGGCCGTTCAGTTTTGCATTGTTCTCCGCAAACCTGCAGGCATATGCGCTGATATCGACGCCGGTTACTTCCGATGCGCCGAAATATCCTGCGTGAAGTGCAAAGGAACCGGTGTGCGTAAAGCAGTCCAGGACTTTTTTTCCTTTGACAAAGGGGGCGATCGCGGCGCGGTTCTCTTTCTGGTCAAGGAAGAAGCCTGTCTTCTGTCCTTCCTTCACATCCACCAGGAAACGAACTCCGTTTTCGGAGATTTCAACCATGTCCGGAACCTCGCCGTACAGGAGGCCGGTGGTCATTTCGAGGCCTTCCAGTTTTCGTACGGGAACATCATTCCGTTCCCAGATACCTCTCGGATGCATTTCCTCAACAAGCGCATCGATAACATCCTGTTTGAAACGCTCCATGCCAAGCGCAAGACACTGCAGAACAAGAACATCACCAAAAGAATCGACGATCAGTGCCGGCAAACGGTCGCTTTCGGCAAAGATCAGGCGGCAGCTTTTCAGATCAGCAAAGGAACGCCGGTACTCAACAGCTTCATGCACACGACGAAAGATAAAATCCCGGTCGATTGTTTCATTCGTATAACTCATGATACGCAGTGCGATCTGGCTGTTCGGATTGTAAAAAGCTTTGGCCAGGAATCTGTTCCTGCTGCTGAAGACATCGACGATATCACCTGGCAGCGGGGAATCTTCCAGGTGATCAATATCGCTGCGGAATATCCACGGATGGCGGGACCAGACGCGTTTTTCCTTTCCGGGTTTCAGGACTGCGATGCTCATTTTCCATTCTCCTTTTTAACCGATCTGCATAAAGCGCCGCACTTGACCACTCTTTTCCGGCAGATGTATAATTCATTCTGAAGGAAGGTGCTGAGATGAACCGTTCTTGCGTACTGTACGACAGGGAATGTATCGGATGCGGCGAGTGTGACAGATGTGACCTGGATCCTGATAAAATCTGTGACAACTGTATGAAATGCGTACAGGGAGACGCTGATTTCAAAGGGATCGTAATCGACAGCATACAACTCGAAAACCAGCAGGAGCCGGGCCGTTCCTGATTTTCATCCGGTAATCATTATAGAATCAGAGCACTGTAAAATCAATTCAAATCTGAAAAGAGAGAATGCATATGAAGATCACATTTATCGGTGCGACTCACCAGGTGACCGGAAGCAAAACGCTTGTGGAATGGAATCCCGGGCGCTGGTTTCTGGTGGATTTCGGGATGGAACAGGGAGAAAACCCCTATTTTGAAGCGGAACTTCCGGTTCCCGTTTCCAGGATTGAATATGTATTTCTGACCCATGCCCACATCGATCATTCCGGTCTGCTCCCGCTGCTTGCAAAGCAGGGGTTTGACGGAAAGATCTATACGACGCCCGAAACGCAGAATCTCTGCTCCATTATGCTTGCTGACAGCGCTCACATCCAGGAAACAGACGCTGCATATGAAACCAAAAAAAATCTCCGTACCGGGAAAGAGGCCGTTGAGCCGCTGTACACCACTGAAGACGCTGTCAATATTATGAAACGGTTTATCCCGTGTGAATACAATAAAACGATTATGATCGATGACGGCATTTCAGTATGTTTCCGGGATGCCGGTCATCTCCTTGGCTCTTCCTTTATTGAGTTCTGGCTGACGGAAGGCGGAACCACCAGGACGCTTTTGTGCAGCGGAGATGTCGGAAATCTGAATCAGCCGATCATTAATGATCCGTATCCGCGTGCAGGAACCGATTATATGATGATTGAATCCACGTACGGAACACGTAATCACGAAGGAGTAGACGAACCGGTTCCGTTCCTTGCTGACATCCTTCGTACAACCTTCAGCAGGGGAGGTACCGTACTGATCCCTTCCTTTGCGGTCGGCCGTACACAGGAGATCCTTTACTTTATACGTGAAATCAAACAGCGCAGGCTTCTGGCTGAATTCCAGGATTTTCCGGTATATGTCGACAGCCCGCTTGCCAATGAAGCGACTGCTGTCTTCCTGCAGTGTTCTGCGGAATGCCTGGATGACGATTGTCTCGGGATTATGAAGGAGGGAAGTAATCCCATCTGGTTTGACGGCCTCCGCACCACGGTTTCTTCCGAAGAATCAAAAGCGCTGAACACGAATCCGGAACCAAAGGTAATCATTGCTTCCGGCGGCATGTGCGAAGGCGGCAGAATCCGTCATCATCTGAAGCATAACCTCTGGAATGAAAAAAACACAATCCTCTTCACAGGATACCAGGCGGTCGGAACGCTTGGCCGTATCATCTGGGACGGTGCTAAAACCGTTAAGATTCTCGGTGAATCGATCGATGTTCATGCGGAAATCAGACTGCTGCAGGGAATTTCCGGGCATGCCGATCATGACGGCCTGCTGAAATGGTTTGAGTCCTGCGATAAAAAGCCTGAATATATTTTTGTGAATCACGGGGATGATGATTCCTGTGAAGGCCTTGCCCGGGATTTCTCCGAGATATACGGTATTCCATCCATGGCTCCGTACTCCGGTGCGGAATTTGACCTGCTGAAAGGAGAATGGGTCCGTCTCACAGAGCCGGTCCGGAAGAAACCGGCTGCAGGAACAGAGGCAGTTGCCTGCAGGAAAAAAGACTCTCCCTACAGAGATCTTCTTGATGCAGTAGAAGCACTGAGAGATTATACAGAAAAAATGAAAGAATCTTCAAACGGAGAGATCCGCAGGCTCACAGAGCAGATCCGCGGATTAATGGGTTAATCCGGTTTAAAATCAGGATCCCCGGGAAGATGTACGTGTTCAGCGGCCATCCTTCTGCGCCGGTCTGTCATATCCGCATAGTGCTTTCTTGTTGTATCCACTGAAGAATGACCAAGCACGTCTGCAACCAGATAAATATCCCCGGTTTCATTGTACAGATTTGTCGCATAAGTGCTTCTCAGTTTATGCGGACTGATCTTCGGCTTGAGCGGTGCAGCCACCATAGCATATTTCTTGACCAGATTCTGTACAGCACGCTGTGTGATCCGCTTGCGCTGCAGGCTCAGGAAAAGCGCTTCCTCATTTCCAGGAAGCGTTTCGATCTTTTTTCGTTCTTCCATGTATTCCGCCAGCGCGTCAGCAACTTCCGGAGAAAAATAAAGAACAACCTGATTTCCGCCTTTGCGGGTAACTACGAATGCATTTTCTTCAAAATCAACATCATTTATATTCATACCGACGCACTCGCTGACGCGGATACCAGTACCCAGGAACAGGGAAAGAAGCGCGAAATCTCTTTTTGCTGTGATTTTCTGATATTTCTGCTGGCCTTTGGACATCTGATCTCCGGACTGTGCCGTACTAAGAATCCGGATCAGTTCTTCCTTGGAAAGGCGGATAATCGGTTTTTCATGAATCCTGGGGAGGGGAACCAGTTCTGTTACGTTGGATGAGATCCTCTGGTTTTTGAACAGATAATCATAAAAAGACCTGATCGAACAGAGTTTACGCTTGATTGAAAGTTCATGATTCACATGGACTTTGTTCGGTACCGAATCATCGTTCGATTTAAAATAATATGTCAGATATTCGGTATAGGCGGTGAGATCATTCTGCGTCAGCATTTCCAGGTCGTGATCATTCATCAGGGTCAGTTTCTTATCGGAGAATGCAACACGTTCCGTTTGCAGAAAATGAAAAAAAGTCTTCAGGTCAATCGCATAGGCCAGCCTTGTCAGCGTACTGGTTGTTACAGCAATGGAACGGATGAAATCAGAACAGGCCTGAGGGAGTTCACGAACGATCTCACGGATCTGAAGGATCCGTTTTGCATCGGATTCCTCCCGATACTGGTTAATCGCATTGGCCAATGAGAGACACCTCCTGAAGGCTGTATGAGCTCTTGTTCCTTTTACGGATTCAATTATAGGCTCAACTATTCGTAAAACTATGGTTTAGCGAATAGTTGTAATTCATTATATCCCCGCAGATGCCTGTTGTCAAATCCATTCCAATGTACAGATCGTTCCCGGCATCGGATGGATCCAATTCAGATATAACAGGTTTTTTTCTGCGAATCTTACGTTCCTGCCCTTTTCAGACCCATTCCTCAGCAGAATCGCATTCTGCTGTAATCCCGTACTGGCTGCAGACAATATCACGCGCGCGCATGATCTGTTCATAACCGACCTCTCCCCATTGAAGGAGAACAACCGCATGTTCAGGCGCAGCCATCAGTCTGTCATACGTTTTCCCGTTATCCGGATCCGGCTGCTTCTTTCCGATACTCCTGATCAGGGCAGCCATTCTGACCTGTGCATATTCCGGAGCACCGTTTTCTTCATCAACCAGCTGGTATCCTATATATACAGGCTTTTCAATTTCCGTATTGACCTCTTCCAGCAGTTCGCGGCGGCATGTATCCTCAATCCCGGCATCATACGGCTCAGGTCTCCCGCCGGCAAGAGAATATCTGATACGGTTCAGCTTGTTTTCCACCCGAAGCATTACCCGGCCGGCCCTGTCCAGGATGATTCCGTAAACCTGCGTAATCTCCACACCTTCCGGTACAGGACCGGTTTCCCATCTGATTTTAGCCATCTTCTTTATTCCCCATTCGAAAAACACGATAAACATAACGCGGTTCCATTTCCATGAAACCGCGTATCAGTGTTATTCCCCACCGGCATTTCCTGCAGAAGCTGATACCTTTGCCGCAGCTTCCATTTCCATAAGTTCCTTCACAGCAGCCCGCGCAAGCTCATCACAGCGGTTGTTTTCCGGATGGTCTGCATGTCCTTTTACCTTGATAAACTCCACATGATGTTTTTTTGTCAGAGCAGTCAGGATAAACCAAAGGTCCTGGTTCTCGACTTTTGTTCCGTTGCTGGTCTTCCAGCCGTTTTTCTTCCAGTTTTCGATCCACCGGTCATTGAATGCCTGAACCATATAACTGCTGTCAGAATACAGCTTTACATTGCATGGCTCTTTCAGGGCGCCTAAAGCACTGATTGCGGCAAAAAGCTCCATACGGTTATTGGTTGTCCCTGCCATATATCCGCTCAGTTCTTTTCGGTGGGGACCGAATTCAAGGATTGCGCCCCATCCGCCTGGGCCCGGATTTCCGCTGCATGCACCGTCTGTATAGATATTAACGCACTTTAGATTTTCATCCATGAATAACTACCCCTTAAAAGGATTATCGGGACATCTCGCGGCTTTTTTCGGCGCACACCTTCATTGCATCCATAATGGCGGCACGGAACCCTTTCCGTTCAAGCTCTTCGACAGCTTCGATCGTCGTACCGCCGGGCGAACATACAGCGTCCTTCAGGGCCGCAGGATGCGTTCCTGTGGACAGGACCATCAGAGCGCTTCCAAGTACGCTCTGTGCGGCCATTTCATATGCGTGAACGCGCGGGATACCTTCTTTTACGGCTGCATCTGCCATCGCTTCGATCATCATATAGACATATGCAGGACTGCTTCCGCTCAGCGCAACAACACCGTCAAAAAGACGTTCAGGAAGGATCCTGGTTTTCCCGATCGAGTCAAAAATACCCTTCACGAAGTCAAAATCGTCCTTGGAAAAAGTTGATTCATCACACAGGGCTGTCATTCCTTCTCCGACAAGGGCAGGAGTGTTCGGCATCACCCGCATATAAGTTGCTCCGGAATCCTGAAGCTCCTTTTCAAGCATCCCGACTGTCCAGCCTGCGGCAATACTCAGGACCGACTTCCCCTGAAGGGATCCGCGGATCTCGCGGATCACTTCCTTTACAAAAATCGGCTTAACAGCAAGAATGATCAGATCAGCCTGTTCAGCCACCTGAAGACAGTCGGCTGCTGTTTGTACACCGGGCAGATCTTCTTCAAGTTCACGCATTCTTTTACGGTTTGTATCAAAAGCGATGATCTGTGACGCACGTACATATTCCGCTTCGACGATTCCCCTGAGGATCGCGGATCCCATATTTCCTGCTCCGATCATTCCGATGGTACGAATCATATGCAGTCCTCCCCTTTTTTTCTGGGTGTATTATATCACAGTTCCTCCGTCGCGCAATGACCGGAATGATAAAGGATCAAAGGATATACTTACGTACGTCTGCGGGCTTGTTCTCATCTTTCAGGTGTTCTTCCACATATTTCCTGTCGATCTTCAGTTCAAAAGGAGGCATGTTTTCGTCCCCTGCGTTAAATGAAATATCCTCCAGCATCTGTTCGAAAACTGCATGAAGTCTCCTGGCACCGATATCTTCCGCATTTTCGTTGGCAGCACATGCGGCTTCGGCAATCGCCTCGATCGCGCTGCTTTCGAAAGTAAGCAGGACACGGTCCACTTCAAGAAGAGCATGATACTGCTTTGTCAGCGCGTTTTCCGGAATTGTCAGAATCTGGCGGAAATCCTCTTTTGTGAGACTTTGCAGCCGGACATGCACAGGAAAACGGCCCTGCAGTTCCGGGATCAGGTCAGATACTTTACTTACATGGAAAGCGCCGGCAGCAATAAACAGCATGAAGTCAGTGCGTACCGCACCGTACTTTGTATTGACAGTACATCCCTCAACAATCGGAAGAATATCCCGCTGGACACCTTCCCTGCTGACGTCGGGTCCCTGCCCTCCTTTGTTCCCGGCGATCTTGTCGATCTCATCGATGAACACAATTCCGTTCTGTTCTGTGCGGCGGACGGCTTCCTCCTGCACAGCATCGTTGTCAATCAGTTTCGCGGCTTCCTGGTCAGTAAGGATCCTGCGTGCATCCCGGACTTTCACATGACGCATCCTCGTACGTTTCGGCATCATATTGCCCATCATATCGCCGATACTGATGCTGGATCCGCCGACTTCAAGTGTCGGAGCCTCGTCCTCCACTTCCAGCTCGAGTTCATTGTCCTCGATCTCTCCGCGCATCAGCTGCTGCCGGATCTCTTCCTTTTTTCTGCCAAGTTCTACAGTTTCTTCTGAGGAGACCTGCTGTTCTTTCTGCTTTCCAAGCAGAAAATCAAGCGGGTTGGACGCTGCTTTTCTGGGCGGATGTGCAAGCAGCTCTGCAAGCTGCTCCTCAGCAAGCACACGGGCACGCGGCAGGACTTTTTCCTCATGCTCCTTCCTTACCATCCGTACGGCATTTTCAACAAGATCACGGATGATGCTTTCGACATCACGTCCGACATAGCCTACTTCCGTAAATTTTGTCGCTTCAACTTTAATGAAAGGAGCATTTACAAGCTTCGCCAGGCGCCGGGCAATTTCCGTTTTTCCGACACCCGTCGGGCCGATCATCAGAATGTTTTTCGGAATGATCTCTTCCCGAAGTTTTTCATCCACCCGGCTCCGGCGGTATCTGTTCCGAAGGGCAATGGCAACGGCTTTCTTTGCTTCATCCTGGCCGACAATAAACCGGTCCAGTTCATGCACGATCTGTCTGGGGGTCAGCTGTTCTCCCATTTCCGCACCTCTTCTCACAATGTTTCCACTGTAATATTGTCATTGGTATACACGCAGATACTGGCAGCAATCCGAAGCGCTTTTTCAGCAATCTCAGCCGCAGAAAGTTCTGTGTTCTGCATCAGAGCCCTGGCAGCAGCAAGAGCATAATTACCGCCGGAGCCGATCGCTGCGATCCCTTCATCAGGATCGATCACTTCTCCGGTTCCGCTGAGAATCAGCAGCCGCTCCCTGTTCGCTACGATCATCATGGATTCAAGCTGCCGCATTGCCTGGTCGCCGCGCCATGTCTGCGCCACAGCAACTGCCGCTCTTTCCAGATTTCCACCGGTTTTCTGCAGCTGTTCCTCAAACTTTTCACAAAGCGTAAACGCATCCGCAACACTTCCGGCAAAACCCACTGCCACTTCCCCGTTATACACACGGCGCACCTTTTTAGCCGTGGTTTTGAAGATTGTATGTTCTCCCATGGTCACCTGACCGTCTCCGGCGATTGCTGTCTGACCGCCTCTCCGGACTGCACAGATGGTAGTTCCCCTGAATGGACTGCTCATAAAAGTTCCCCCTGTTTCTTGACAACAGAATCGATATATGCAAGCGCCCTTGCCGATACAGCTTCATATCTTTCACGCTTGTCCCGGATCTTTTTTTGTCCGGGCAGAACCGGCAGCGGATCAATGATCCCGAATGTACAGTTCATGGGCTGGAAATGAGAATTATCCGTTGAAACATACTTTCCCATGGCACCGATTGCCGTACAGGAAGGAAGTGTAACAGGTGCTCTGCCAAGCAGCTGCGAAGAAAGAGACATTGCTGCATACAATCCGCTCGCGGCGCTTTCCACATATCCTTCCACGCCGGTCATCTGTCCGGCAAAGTAGCACATTGGACGGCTGATCATCTCAAAACGTTCGTTCAGGAAACCGGGACTGTTCAGAAATGTATTCCGGTGCATCATTCCATACCTGGCATAGGCAGCATTCTCAAGACCGGGGATCATACCGAAAACCCGCTTTTGTTCGCCATGCTTCAGTCTTGTCTGGAACCCGACAATATTGTACATAGTCTCACTGAAATCATCGCGTCTGAGCTGAACGACTGCAAAGGGTTCCCTGCCGGTCTTCGGATCCGGCAGACCGACGGGCTTCATCGGACCAAAAGCCGGTACCATTCTGCCGCGTTTAGCCATACTTTCGATAGGCATACATCCTTCAAAAACGCGTGTCTCTTCAAAACCATGTATATCTGCTGTTTCAGCTTCAATGATCGCATCAATGAACCGGTTATATTCTTCCTTCGTCATCGGGCAGTTCAGATAGTCATCCCCGCGGCCATATCTGCTCAGCCTGTACATTTTTTCTTCATCAATAGATTCCCTGTACACGATCGGGGCAGCTGCATCGTAGAAATTCAGTGTGCTCATTCCGGGAAGCATGGCGATGGCATTTGCCATCTTTTCACTTGTCAGCGGTCCGGTTGCAATAATGACGGGGCCTTCCGGAACAGAGTCCATTTCTTTTTTGATTACATCGATCATCGGATGACTCATGATCGTGTTTGTAATCCCTTCGGAGAAGGCCTCACGATCCACAGCGAGCGCATCGCCGGCCGGTACGCGCGTTTTGTCAGCCCACTGCATGATCAGTGATCCGAGCCTGCGCATTTCCTCCTTGAGAAGACCAACCGCATTGGACAGTTTTTCGCCTCTCAGACTGTTGGAGCAGACAAGTTCGGCAAACCGGTCTGTGTGATGTGCGGGGGAGGTGTTTTCCGGCCGCATTTCATAGAGGGATACGTGAATACCGCGTTGGGCAAGCTGCCACGCAGCTTCAGATCCGGCAAGTCCGGCGCCGATCACAACGGCACGGAGCTCACTCATCGCTTTCTTCCTCTCTGCGGATGACAGAAGACTTGAATCTGCAGTTTTCATTTGAGCATAGAAGGATGGTCTCACCTTTTGCGTTGTGCTTCTCAACCATAAAGCTTCCGCATTCAGGACATTTTTCGGATACTGGCTTATCCCAGCTCACAAAGTCACATTCGGGATAACCTTCACATCCGTAAAACTTCCGGTTTTTGCGGCTCACTTTTTCCAGCAGCCTTTTACCGCATTTGGGGCACGGCGTATCGATGTAATTCAGGAGCGGTTTGGTATTCCGGCACTGCGGGAAATTCGGGCATGCAAGGAATCTGCCGAATTTACCCATCTTGTAGACCATCATCGCGCCGCATTGGTCACACTTTACATCACTGATTTCATCTTTAATATCAATCTTTTCGATTTTGCTTTCAGCCAGTTTCAGGGTTTTCTCAAATTCCGGATAGAATTCCCGCAGGAGCTGCTTCCAGTCTTCTTTTCCTTCTTCCACGGCATCCAGCCGGGATTCCATGTTTGCAGTGAATTCTGTATCAACGATATTATGGAAAAACTTGCTCATCATGTCTGTCACCATGATGCCGAGTTCCGTCGGATAGAGGCGTTTCTTTTCCCTGGACACATATCCGCGGGAGATGATGGTGGAAATCGTCGGAGCATATGTTGACGGACGTCCGATCCCGTTTTCCTCAAGCGTCCGGACAAGAGTCGCTTCAGTAAAACGGTTCGGAGGCTGGGTGAAATGCTGATCACTGGCGATATTCAGGATTTTTACATCCTGTCCTTCTTTGAGAACCGGAAGGTTCACTTCCACAGGATCGATATTTTCGTCCGGGCTTTCTTCATACAATGTGGTAAAACCGGCAAAAGTTTTGTGTTCTCCGTAGAAACGAAGTCCGATCCTTTTGCCTGTTATTTCCGCAGTCATTGTCTGATAAACTGCTGCTGACATCTGGCTTGCAATAAAACGGTTCCAGATCAGACGGTACAGCATATACTGTTCACGTGTCAGGGAACCCTTGATACTGTCCGGCGTCCGTTCGATATTGGTCGGACGGATGGCTTCATGGGCATCCTGCGCATTCTTTCTTCCTTTATATTCGTTTTTTTCCTTCGGAAGATAATCAGCACCAAATCTTTCCGGAATATAAGCACGAACTGCTTCCATCGCATCATCGCTGATCCGTACTGAATCTGTTCTGATATACGTTACAAGGCCCTGAATCCCTTCCCCCTCAATCTCAACGCCTTCATACAACTGCTGTACGATCTGCATGGTCCGTGATGTCGTAAAGCTCAGCTTTCTCCCGGCCTCCTGCTGCATACTGGAGGTTGTAAAAGGCGGAGCAGGCATCTTCCTCTTTTCCTTGCTCCTGACATCCGTAACACTGAATGTATCATTTCGGATCAGTTCGCAGATCTGTTCCGCTTCCTTCCTGTTTGCAGCACCGGCCTTTTTCCCGTCCATGGTCGCAAGCCGGCAGCGGAATTCCTGTTTTTTACGTCCTTCTCCTGTACAGCACTCTGCAGCGATATCCCAGTATTCTTCAGGGATAAATGCGTTGATCTCATTTTCACGGTCAACGACCATACGGGTGGCCACACTTTGCACGCGTCCGGCCGAAAGTCCCTTCTTAACCTTCGCCCAGAGAAGCGGACTGATCTTATAGCCGACGAGACGGTCAAGTGCGCGTCTTGCCTGCTGTGCATCAATTCTTCCCATGTCAAGCCGCCGGGGATTCTTGATCGCATTCTGCACTGCTTTTTTTGTTACTTCATTGAATTCGATCCTGCAGGGCGTTTTTTCATCCACTCCAAGTACGTGGAAAAGATGCCAGCTGATCGCTTCTCCTTCGCGGTCAGGGTCTGTCGCGAAATAGACCTGAGAAGCATTTCTGGCTTCCTTGCGGATCCGGCTGAGGATATCTCCCCTTCCGCGTATCGTAATGTATTTCATTTCAAAATCATTCTCAGGATCAACGCCAAGCTGGCTTTTCGGAAGATCGCAGACATGGCCCTGGGATGCTTCAACTTTATATCCCTTCCCCAGATACCTGCCAATGGTTTTTGCCTTTGCCGGAGATTCAACGATGATCAGTTTTTGTTTTGTCGCGGCCATTCGTATCCGTACTCCTTTGAGTGGTTCTTTAATATCTTATCTGATATCTTTTCCCGGGAAGTGCATCGATCACCTTCCGGATCTGCATAACCGTAAGTGTGCTCATGAGCGCAGGCGGAGCCATACCGGTAACATGTACGAGTTCATCAAATCCGAGCGCGCCCTTTTCCAGAGCAAGATAAACGGCTTTTTCCGAGGGATCTTCTGGAACATGCCGTGATGAACAACCGATATTTTGCCCTACATACCGAAGATTGTCAAGCCAGTCCAGATCCTCAAGGATTTCCTTTGCTTCAGTAAAATAGTGTCCGCCTTCGCGAAGAAGAAGCCGGTTGCCCTCTGACATGGGAGATACAGGGTCTCCCGGATAAACATATACTTCCCTGCCCTGCTTCAATGCATGCCCGATTGTTGTCATGCTCCCGGATCGTATCTTTGCTTCCATCAGGATCACGACGCTGCTGAGGCCGCTGATGATTCTGTTCCTGTATGGAAAATGATATCCGGACGGTTTTGTTCCGGGTGTATATTCACTGAATATCAGTCCGCCTTTATCCAGGATTTCTTTCTTCAGTTTATCATTCTCCGCCGGATAAGTTCTGTCCAGTCCGCATCCCATCACTGCAATTGTAGGACTTCCGCCTTCCAGGCATCCACGGTGTGATTCCGTATCAATCCCGAGGGCAAGACCGCTGATGATCTTTACACCGTTCCGGCTGAGTTCAGAGGCGATCTTTCGCGCTGCTTTCAATCCCGCCCAGGAAGCATTCCTGCTTCCGATCATTGCCGCTGTTCTTCCGGGTTTCATGCAATCCCCGTTCCCCTGGAAAAACAGGATGCCGGGAGGATCCGGAATATCCCTGAGGACTCCGGGATACTCCGCCTCAAGAATCGTTACCGTATGGATCCCATGCTTTTCCAGTACTGACTGGAGCGATGCCATTCGGTCTGCTCCGGCGGATTCCGTCAGTTTCCTCCTGCAGGAATCCGGAACCAACCTGAAATAAGCATGTTCCCCCCGGCGCCATGCATGATAAACCGGTTCAGATCCGTTCAGCTCATGAAGCAATGGGATCAGGGAATCATATGGGAGTTCAGCGGACGCAAGCCAGGCGTCATACGTACGTTTTTCGAAATCCATTTGATTCATCTCCAGTATTTCTGGTCAAGTTCCCTGTACTGGACTGCTTCAGCGATATGGACGCCGGAGATCGTTTCCTCCCCGGCAAGATCCGCGACCGTTCTCGCTACTTTCAAAATCCGGTTATATGCCCGCATGCTCAGATGCATGGATTCAACAGCTTCATTCAGAAGTTTCTCAGCATCAATACTCGCCCTGCAGTATTTTTTGACAGATGCGCTTCCAAGCTGAGCATTGCAGAAAAAGCTCTCCTTCCGGTATCTTTCCTGCTGAATCTTCCTGGCACCTGCCACGCGCTGCGCAACCTGTGCGGAGGATTCAGCCGGAGATGAATCATTGATCTCCTGTACGGGTACAGAATCCACTTCAATCTGCAGATCGATCCTGTCCAGCAAAGGACCTGAAACCCTGTCCAGATACTTCCTGATTTCCTGGGACGAACATCTGCATATTCTTGATTTGCTTCCATAATACCCGCATGGGCAGGGATTCATCGCTGCGATCAGCATGAAAGAGGATTGATACCGGGCCTGACGGCGGATCCTTGATACGGAAACTGTTCCGTCTTCAAGCGGCTGACGGAGCGCTTCAAGTGCGGCACGGCTGAATTCCGGCAATTCGTCCAGAAAAAGGACACCGTTGTGGGCGAGGGATACTTCTCCTGGCTTTGCGTTCGGCCCGCCTCCGATCAGTGCCGTTACCGAAGCACTGTGATGAGGTGCTGAAAACGGACGGACGGACATGAGCCCGCTTCCGGGAACAAGACGGCCGCAGATTGAATGAATCCTCGTTGTTTCCAATGATTCTTCAAATGTCAGCGGCGGCAGTATCCCCGGCAGACATCTTGCAAGCATCGTTTTCCCGCTTCCGGGAACACCAATCATCAGCATATTGTGTCCGCCTGCAGCAGCTACTTCCAGGGCCCGGCGGGCAGCCTGCTGTCCGCGGATCTGACACATATCCATAGGCACACTGTTTTCATGGCAGATCTCTTCATATGTGATCTGCTTTTGAGGTTGTATGATCTCCGTACCCTCAATATGCATGATGACTTCCGTCAGGCTGTTTACAGGCAGGATGTTCATTCCCTCAATACATGCAACTTCTTTCGCATTTTCTCCGGGCAGGATCACATTCCGTATACCGCATTCCTTTGCGCTGATCACCATCGGAAGCGCACCGTTTACCGGCCTGACACGACCGTCAAGGCTCAGCTCACCGAAAAGAACAGTGTTATCGTGAGAATAATGGCCGGATGTTTTCAATTCCTCCAGTGCACACAGCACTCCGACCGCAATCGGCAGATCGAAGGATGGACCTTCTTTTTTCATATCTGCAGGTGCAAGGTTGACCGTAATCCTTCTGGGCTTCATTTCCCTGCCGCTGTTGATGATCGCTGCGCTGACCCGGTCCCGGCTTTCTCTTACCGAGGTATCCGGAAGGCCGATGATCTCCATTCCCGGTATGCCTCCGATGCCGAAAACTTCAACATGCACCGGAAAACCGTTCACGCCGTTGACACCCATGCTGAGTGTTTGTGCCATTACACCGCTGTCCATACAGAAGAATCCCTCCGGTTATTGTCAGTACCAGATATGAAGAATCTTTTTCCCGATATCAAGCCATTCAGCCCTTACTGCCATCCCTGTCGTGAACGGAAGAAGAATAACAAACAGGATCAGCGCTGCCGAAAGAAAGAGAATACCGAGCATCCTGAGCAGTTTGCGTAAACCCGGATGGTCCGTTGTAAAGCATAATGAGATCATCAGGATCAGAAACGGAATGCTTGCAAAATAGTGGTAGATGTAGGTCCCGCGCGGTACAAGTACCCATGGCAGATATTGAGCGAGGAAACTGATGAGCACAAACTCGTAACGTATTTCCCATGTATGACTGTTTATGTGCCACCGCCAGTTGTTTTCAGGAGTAATGTATCGCTTGCCTCTTAGCCACATACAAACGCAGATTGCAAGAGCTCCGAGAGCACCCCACCAGGCGACCGGATTTCCGAAGCTGAAAATGCTGTGATGAAAGGAAGCATTTTTTGCAATGTATTGTTCCGCAGCATAGTACATTGGCTTCCCGATAATCGGCCACTGCCACCACGGAGAATAGAACGGGTGATCCATACCAAGTCCGGGCGTACTGTGGTAATTCAGCATGCTTTCCTGTGCACGCCATACTTCCCTGAGATATGCTGACAGCCCTGTGATCCTCGTATTATAAGCCATGTACGGGATATAGCTCAGCAGATAGATCAGTACAGGAACGGCCATAAAGAACAGGACGCACCAGCACGACAGGATGACAAATTTCCTGAACACGCTGCATTCTCCGGAATGATCCTTTGCTTTACTTTTGAGTGAATTCACAGATACAGGAGAATTATCTCCGTTTTCTTTTATTTCGGCTTCTTCTGTTCTGAGGTTACCGCTGTCATCTGTATTGCATCCCGGGACATGTTCCCTGGTTTCTTTCCTGTCCAGCGCGATCTGCCTGAAGCAGTGCCAGAAGTACAGGATGGCCAGGCCGATCCCGGCATAAATCCCGATCCATTTGCTGGCAATGGAAACTCCCATAAAAAAGCCGGAGAGGGCCAGCGGAATCAGTGCTGTCCGGATTGTTTCCGAGCGGATGTCGGTCTGCATAAACCGCAGCATGAAGAAATATGCAAAAATGATAAAGAGTACAGGAAAACTATCGATTGTCGCGATCTGTGTCTGCGTAAGATGCATGCAGTCAAGCGCCATCAATATGCAGGCGAAAGCAGCCGGCCATGTCTTCTTGGTAAGTTGTTTTGTCAGCAGATAGATGCCGGGCAGCATGAGGATTCCGGCCAGCGCGCCGGCAAAACGCCACCCGAACGGAGTCATGCCAAATAGCATGATACAACAGCTGATCAGGATCTTTCCGAGTGGCGGATGACTCGTCTCATAGGGTACCGTTCCTTTTGTAAATTCATATCCGGTTCGTGCGTGATAGATCTCATCAAAATAAGTACTGTTCCACCAGCTTGGCTGCGTTTCTCCTTCCTGCTCCTGCATGAAGATCCCCGGAAGATTCTCCATTGTGTCCTGTTCGTCAAGCAAATTCCCGGGATCCGAATACAATGCTGAATCTTCAAATTCTCCTGTACGGCTGATTACCTCTGCCGGAATGCGGTTGCCTTCTGCATCCCTGAAAATGATTTCATTCAGTGTCAGGCCGACCTGACATGAAGACAGGCGAATATAACGTCCGCTGAAATGGATGATAGAATCCGTAGTGTTGCTGTATGTCTTTTTACCTTTGCTGTCATAATAAAACTGTGTTACATATTTCCATTTCCAGCATTGCCCCTGATCCATTTGTGCAGTGACTTCATCAGACCAGTTGACTCCGTCCCTGCTCTGAGAAACCGAAAAGTCTTCATAACTGACCTGACCGAAGTAAAGGATCCTTATATCGTCTCTTTGCTCTTTCAGATCAAATATGATTTGCTCTTCTTCGGAAGATGAGGTCCATGAAGTTTGCGGAGCTTTTGTGCTTCCAAGGGTCGTCAGCGTGATCACGCTGTACAGGACTGTGATGATAAGCAGGAAGATTGTGTCCTTTTTATTCCAGAACATTTTTCGTTCCGGCCTGTATTCTCCGGCATTTCTTCGTTCTGTATACCGCGGGACCGGGAGGACTGTACCGTATCCGATCAATACAGCCCAGATTGCTCCGAATATATTCAGGACGCTGAGGAGGTCAGCGAAATACTCCGTATCAGCATTCAGGTGTCCCATCGAAGCCCCGAGGCGGATACTGTTATCCAGGACGATCCCTTCATTGATGAATACGCTTAAGGAGAATAGCCCCAGGAGGTACAGAATCCTGCGGTCTTTCTGCAGGATCCATGCCAGTGCAAGGAGGAGGAAAGCAGGGAAAAGATACCTTTCATGCATCTTGATCCCGAATACATACAGCAAAATAAAGAGCAAAGCACCGAGATACGGCAGGAAACGGATTTCACAGCTGCGGAATGTCAGGGACAGAACGATTACAAAAGCATATGCCATCGCGCCGATGCCTGTCCATGTCCAGCTCCATCCAAGACAGGCACACAGGACAAACCATACGGTAAAAACACCTGCCAGTGCCGTTTCAGCAAGATATGCTTTCTTATCCCTGTTTCGGATGGTCCAAACTGTCCCATGGACAGCGCAGGCTGCGGCAAGGAAAACCGGCGCAGCAATATTGGCGGTCCTTTCAACAGCGCTCCAGTTCCCGCCGGCAAGATAATAAAGATTTGCCGTATTCACAGTTGCGTACGGATAGGACGACAGAGTATTGCCGTACAGGCTGATCAGCCATCCGGGCTGCTGTCTGATCCCGAAAGGAAGGATATATGCAAAGATCAGCAATATGCTTGCAGCTGTACCGATCAGCAGTTTCCTCCGATCCTCTTTTTTCCGGATCGATGTGATGATGATGAATGCAAGCCCGAGGATCCCGAGCATCAGTGCCTGCGGTTTTACAAGCACAGCAGTGACATACATTGCAAGCGCATGGATCCATTTGCCTTCGACTGCCCATACGGCAACAGCAAGCAAAAGCAGGCACAGTACGCTGTCCATCTGCCCCCATGCAGCGCTGTTGATGATTGTCACAGGATTGAACGCCAGCAGCAGGAGGACTGCTTTGGAATACAATCCTCCGTTTTCCTTTTTTTCCGTATATCGGATCATCAACCAGCACGCAGCAACATCGGCGATGCACGGGATCAGTCTGAATATGACACGTGTCCATCCGGCATTCGCGCCTGTCAGGCCGGCGATCCATGAATTCAGGCCTGAAACATACATGTAGATCGGCGGATAGTCGCAAAATCCTGTTGACTGATAAAAACCGACAGGACCTGTCCGGGCCATTGTCGCGCCCCAGCTTGCGAAGCAGTTGACGTCCACACTGTATCCTTCGATACAGAAAGCCAGCAGGATCCTCAGCCCGAGCGCAGCAAGCATGATAAGCCATACCATGAGGCCGGATTTTTGAGGGGTTATTTCCCTGTTTTTCCTTTTTACTTCAAAAAACCAGATCAAAGCAGAAAGAAGTATCAGATAAAGCACACCGATTGCCGGCAGAAACAGCCTTGTGCTCTCCGAAGATTCTCCGGCAATGTCAGCGGTGTCCGCATCCCAACCGCTTTCGTCATCTTCTTTGTAATCATCAGGCTGATACCAGAGATCAGCAAATACACTTTCCGGGACTGTATCGGTTCTGGTAAGTGATATATTGTCAAAAACTGCACAGCCTTTGCTTTCTCCGCTGTATCCGCCGACACGGACAAAAACAGTAATTTCATCCTGTTCAGGCCCTGTTTCTCCGTAATACTCGACTTTCTGCCATTCGCCTTCCGTATCATACAGCTTTTCACTGAAAGCGTAGATGCCTTCAATGCTCAGATTTGCCCCGTGCCCGAATGTAATATCCTCTGCGCGGATATAACCGCTGAGACAGTACATGGTTTCCGGTTCGACTTCGACGGTCTGTGCATACCTGGCGTCATTCCTGGCCGCATTTCTTATCTGCACTGCATATGAATCTTTTCCATCCATTCCTTCCGTGACGCTGAAAACCGTATATCCGGTCTCCAACCGGTAAGCGTCCGTATACCAGCCATCCGGCAGTCCTTCTGCGTTCAGAATTTCAAAATCGCTGTTGTATAAAAGGTTTTCATTTTCAGCGCTGCATGAAGCTGAAACCAGTATTATGAAAGCAGCCAGGATAAAAAACATGAATCCGGTTTTTTTGAAACTTTTTTTCATATCTCATTCCTTTCCGCGCTCAGAGGAAGCTTCCGTATGGGTGAAAAGCATCCGGAACATACAGAACATTATCTCCGTGTATCTCAACCAGATCAAAGCGTACCGGTCTGTTCATCCATCGTTGTTTCATCAGGTAAAGGATTGCAGCATTTGTAATCCTTTTCTGCTTTGGGATCGTGACAGCATTGAGGCCGTTCCCGGCCTCCCCTGTTTTACGTGTTTTGACTTCAACAAAGACTATGGTTTCACCATCCATCATGATCAGGTCGATTTCACCGCATTTTGTCCTGTACCGGTGTTCCATCAGAACCATATTCATTTTACGCGTCAGGTATTCCAGCGCGGTCTTTTCTCCCCACAGGCCTGTCTCATACGTTTTCTTCATACAAAGTTTCTGATGAACGATCTCCTGTGAATCGGGCAGGGACCGTATTTTTTCAGCGCTTCGATGTGTTCTTTTGTCCCGTACCCCTTATTTCGTGCGAAACCGTACTCCGGCCAGAGCTTATCCGCTTCAGTCATCTGCCGGTCTCTTGTCACTTTAGCGATGATACTCGCTGCAGCAATGCAGTAAGAGGTCGCATCTCCCTTGATGATCGGGATCTCTTTTCCCTTCAGTCCGAGATTTGTAACAGCATCGATGAGGAAACAGTCAGCAGGAACCTTGGCAGCAGCGGCGCGCATCGCCTGTTTTGTGGCCTGCAGGATATTGATCCGGTCAATCTCTTCGGGGCCAACCTCGCCGAGGCCGACATACAGCGCATGTTTCATGATCTCTTCATAAACCTTCTCCCGACGGCTTTCACTCAGTTTTTTGCTGTCGTCGATCCATAAAAGCACAGGTTCTTCAGGAATTGCAACACAGGCCGTAACAACACTTCCGGCCAGGGGGCCCCGGCCCACTTCGTCCATTCCGGCAAGAAGCTTACATTTCTGCCGGTACTGCCGGTCATGGGAGATCAGGGAAAGTACGTGTTCCTCCCGATTAATCATGTTTCCTCTCCCTTCTCTGCATCTGCGCTTTCGAGCGTGATCCGTCCGAGTTTCCCTCCCCGGAATTCGTCCAGAACAACGCGTGCTGCCCGGTCGTAATCATATTCGCCGCCTTTCAGCAGCCATCCGCGGCCCTTGCATACAGCATCCATCAGATCCTGCCCTTCCGGATCGGAGTTATCAAGATGGAATCTGCTCATTACAGCTTCGGGACAGCAGGATTTGAGTTCTTCAAGAAGAGAAACAGCAAGCATATAGATATCAGCGATATCATCTTTTACCGATCCAATGTAACAAAGACGTTTGGCAGCCTTCTGGTCATCGAGGCGAGGCCACAGCATTCCCGGCGTATCCATCAGTTCAAGATAAGGAGATATACGGATCCACTGATTGCTTTTCGTAACGCCGGGCCGATCGCCGGTCTGGGCGATTCCCTTTCCCCGGAGAGCGTTGATCAGTGTACTCTTTCCGACATTCGGAACACCCAGGACCATCACCTTTACCGTTTTCCGGATTCCCCGTGCCTGCGCTTTTTCAACAGCTTCCCTTGTGGACTGCTGAATGATCTGAATAAGATCCTTTGTTTTCAGCTTTTTGGAATCGATCGCATAGGCAGCTGCACCGTCCAGCCGGATCTTCCGAAGCCACTTTTCTGTTTCATTGATGTCGGCCAGATCCGCCTTGTTCAGGAGAACCACCGTCTTTTTTCCGGCAGCAAGCTGTCTGATAACCGGATTCCTGCTTGAATGCGGAAGCCTTGCGTCACAAAGTTCAAGAACAAGATCGGTTTTTTTGATCTGATCTGTAAGAATGCGTTTTGTTTTTGCCATATGCCCGGGATACCAGTTAATGGGCATCGTGGAATTCTCCATACATTCGCCGCCTGTTCTGTTGAGTTTCTTCATTAATATATAACAAGCAAAAAAACTCGTCAAGGCGAACAAAAAGCAGCCTTTATAAGGCTGCCTGAATTACTGAATTATTTCATCAGTATATCCGCGCAGGATTCTGTAGAGCGGCGAGAGCGTCCGGAAATCTTTCCGGACCTCCTTCAGAATCCTGTCAGAATAGACCATCCTGTAATCCGGATTGTCCCGCCAGATGTAAAAATCCTTTGCAAGGTACCATCTTTTCAGTCTTTCCGGGATTTCGGGCGGAACACTCATCTTCTTGTGTATGCTGCCGCCAAGGATCAGCTTTTTTTGCGCAAGTCCGAGGTCATCCAGAAAAGCCAGTGTCCCGTCCGGATTCGCCTGCATGCGTTTACGGAACAGATCCAGTGCTTCCCTGTTTTCATCCCAGAATCCCATCCCCCATCCGAGCCGGTCAGGTCCGAGTTCAAAATAATAGAACAGGGATTTTTCCCGGGGTTCTCCGGCGCGGCGGAAAAGAAACCAGAGATGATCACGGTACGGACTTTTGTCACGGGAAAAGCGCGTATCCCGATGGATCCTCGACAGGCATTTATGAGGCCGAACTTCCATCTGCGGGTCAATCTTCAGCATATCCGGAGCAAGCGCGTCGATCATGTCATAAAAAACATGCTGCACTTCTTCCACATATCTGTCATGATTCTCATGGAAATATGCAGAATTGTTGTGAAATTTCAGATCGAGAAAAAAACGGATCGTTTCTTCTGTAAAACCGGTGAACATATTTTCCTCCGGGTCTTACCCTTTTATTTCGGCAGGCTGGACGCCGCAGAGTCCGATGCTCTTTTTATCCGGCTGACTCAGGCCGACATACAGTATCATGGATTCCGCTTTCACGCGTTCACCCTGTTCATTGACAACCGTATCCGTCAATCTGTCCAGTTGCAGGGAGACTGTTTTTTTCTCTCCTGCAGATACGCTGACACGGGTAAACCCGCACAGTCTGGGATTTACCGGAGCATAAGGACTTTCACACCGCACATACACCTGAACCACTGCGTCTCCGTCCATTTTTCCGGTGTTTTCGATCTCGGCGATAACATGGTCTCCTTCTTTTCGGGCGCCGGATACAGCCCAGGTAGTATAACTCAGTCCGTATCCGAACGGATAAAGTACATCCCCGGTAAAATACCGGTATGTACGTTCTTTCATACAATAGTCTTCAAAAGCCGGAAGATCGTTCACATCTTTGTAGAATGTGACAGGAAGATGCCCGCTCGGATTCACATCCCCGAAAAGGATGCGTGCCAGCGCAGTTCCGCCTGCCTGCCCGGGATACCACGCAAATAATTTTGCATTTCCTTCCCTTACATTCAGGGAGCTTCCGGCGGCGATCACCGTTACCAGTTTCTTTGAACTCTTTTCAAGTGCAGCGAGCAGTTTCCTCTGGCTTTCAGGAACCAGCAGATCTTTTTTGTCACCGCTGAAATATTCGTTCCCGGTATCCCCTTCTTCACCCTCGAGGGTTGCATCCAGCCCGACACAGGCAATGGTGACATCTGCCTGTTCTGCATACATCATCGCTTCGGCAAGCCGGTCATCCGCCTGCGCCAGATTCGATGTTCTGTCTTTGAAAAGATGGCAGCCCATACTGTACAAAACCCGTATTCCATGATCTCTGCAGTACGCCCTGATGCCTTCCAGGAATGTGACATACCGGCTGCTTGTGCCATTGTAGTTGCCTTCAAGTGCCGGAATGCTGTCAGCATTTGGTCCGATGACAGCAACTGTCTTAACGCGAGCAGGATCGAGCGGGAGCAATCCGTCATTTTCAAGCAGCACCATGCTCTTCTCTGCAGTCTTCAGAGCCAGCGCATCATTTTCATCCGTGTCAGCTGCGGTCACCGGAATCCTGTCGTATTCGCAGTCATCATCAAACAGTCCGAGCAGGACGCGTGTTGTGAAAAGACGTTCACACGCCGTGGTGATATCCTCTTCCGTAACAAGACCATCGTTCAGAGCTTCCATCAGATGCAGATAGGTATTTCCGCAGTTCAGGTCACAGCCGTTTTTGATCGCGAGTGCAGCGCTTTCCGGTGCAGTATCAGTAACCTTGTGGTTCTCGTGAAAATCCCGGACAGCCCAGCAGTCGCTGACAACATGACCGCGGAATCCCCATTTATCCCGAAGCGTTTTTTTCAGCAGTGTCTCGCTGCCGCAGGCAGGTTCACCGTTCACCCGGTTGTATGCGCCCATGACTGATTCGACTTCCGCCTCCGTGACAGTCGCTTCAAAGGCCGCAAGATACGTTTCAGCCATGTCCTTCGGACTGGCAACTGCGTTGAATTCATGGCGAAGAGCTTCCGGTCCGGAGTGTACCGCGAAATGTTTGCTGCAGGCGGCGACCTTCAGGTATTTTCCGTCTCCCTGGAGACCCCTGATAAAGCGAACCCCCAGCCGGCTTGTCAGATAGGGATCCTCTCCGTATGTTTCATGGCCCCGTCCCCATCTTGGATCACGGAAAATATTGATATTCGGGCTCCACACAGTAAGACCTTTATAAATATCCCGGTCATTATGACGGCTCTGGCCGTTGTATTTGGCACGTGCTTCACGGGCAATTACTTCTGCAACTTCTTCCTGTGCGTTTTCATCAAACATGGCAGCAAGACCGATCGCCTGCGGAAATACGGTGGCTGTACCGGCTCTTGCAACCCCGTGCAGCACTTCATTCCACCAGTTATAGGCAGGAATTCCGAGCCTGGGAATCGCAGGAGCATCATATCTGAGCTGGGATGCTCTTTCTTCAATTGTCATCCGGGCGACAAGTTCTCTGGCTTTGGCTGCTGCATCGTCTCTGTTTCGCATTTTCCTGTCTCCTGTTCTGTTATAGTGCCGGTTCAGCTTGAATCGTTTTACTGCCCCTGCAGACAATCAGTTTCCGACTTTTCTTCTTTACTGAAAAAAGGATTGCTGCACAGCAGGTGTGCAGCAATCCATGTGGACACAGATCACAAACGTCTGACTTCCTTGATCTTGGCAGCCTTGCCCTGACGATCACGCAGATAGTACAGCTTGGCGCGGCGAACCTTACCGTGGCGGATCACTTCGACATGATCCACACGGGGAGAATTGATCGGGAAAGTGCGCTCAACGCCGATCCCATAGGACACCCGACGAACAGTGAAGGTCTCGCGGATGCCGCCGTTACGCTTGGCGATAACAGTGCCTTCGAAAGCCTGCAGGCGCTCACGGTTACCTTCCACAACCTTCACCCAGACGCGAACAGTGTCGCCGACATTGAAGGACGGAAGATCGCTGCGGATCTGCTTTGCTTCGATGGAACGAATAATCTCATTCATGATGTGTGCCTCCTTCCCTTATAGACGTTCGTGCTCCGGCGCCTGAACCGAACGGATCAGGCACGTATACCGGACAGAGGACCGTCCGCATAACGACAAAATACTATCATATCTTTCCTTGAAAATCAACACTTTTCTTTTCGGGTCATTTGCTGTTCTCTCTTTTCCTGAAAACTGCAAAATACCAGATGATCATACATTGAATCATCTCTTTCCCCGATGCCCTTTAAACCTCCGGCAGCCGGAATTCCGGTTCGTGGGGAGCACGGGCAAAAAGAGAGCCCTGGCTGATAAACCATCAGATATCGATAAATTTTCTGAATTCCGGAAGAATGCCGATACCGTCCGGATAATGCGCTGCAAACTGTGGAACAGCATGGGACGGGAAGCTGTTTCCTTCAATAAAGGTCGGTCCATCCGGCGTGATGGCAACATCCCATGCAATAAAGCGCATTTCCGGATATTTTTCCGCTGCCTTCAGGCACATCTCCTTCGCTTCTTTCCAGAATGG
>JAEEGL010825798.1_pt1 | contig 24530 bp, 22 predicted proteins | sample 9134231 | NCBI WGS metagenome assembly JAEEGL01 (sample SAMN16246548, study PRJNA631951) | gut metagenome | biome: gut microbiome; feature: rumen; material: fiber-attached | host: Bos | place: Iran: Karaj | collected 2018-10
TACCAACCGCTGGAAACATTACGGTCAACGGATTAAATCCCTTTAAAGATCGTAAAAAGTATGTTTCTACTATAGGAGTAGTATTCGGGCAAAGAAGTCAACTAGCCTGGGATATTCCTGCGGAGGATACCTTTGATTTGCTAAAAGATATTTATAACATTTCTGATAAGACTTTTAAAAAGAATAAAGAAGAATTAGTAAATCTACTATGTATTCAAGATATCATTAAAAAGCCGGTAAGGTCTTTAAGCCTAGGAGAACGCATGCGTTGCGAAATAGCGGCCTCCCTACTCCATGATCCCAAAATTCTATTTTTAGATGAACCAACAATCGGCTTAGACACCATGAGTAAAAAAATAGTCCGTGATTTTATCTTAAAGATTAATAAAGAAAAGAAAGTTACAGTTATTTTAACTACTCATGATATGATGGACATTGATACTTTAGCCAAAAGAATAATCTTAATTGGCAAAGGTCAAATTCTATACGACGGACTCTTAAATAATTTAAAAAGCAAATATGGTAATGAAGTAACAATTGCTTTATATACCAAAGACAAAATCAAAGATGTCAGAATTAAAGGGGTACTTAAAAAACATAAAACTGATGAAGGTTATAGTTTTATTATTGATTCTAATATCTTAAAAATATCTAAGTTTATAAACTATCTATCTAACAAATATGATATCTTAGATATGGATATTGATTACGAACCTATTGATGGTATCATAATAAAACTCTATAATGATTATCAAATATGAAAGCTTATTTAAACTATTTCAAGCTGCGATTTCTGAATATTTTGCAGTATCGCGCAGCTGCCATAAGCGGAATTGCAACACAATTATTCTTTGGTTTTGCGATTATCATGGTTTACATTGCTTTATATAGTTCGAATGACCAAAGCAATCTACCCATGACTCTTAGAGAGACTATTTCTTATATGTGGCTCGGGCAAGCGTTCTTTGGTTTAACTCATGTTTATACAAAAGATCAGGATCTACTCACCATGATTAAGAATGGTAATTTAGCTTATGAACTAATAAGACCCCAAGATTTCTATTTCAAATACTATGTCAAAATAGTAAGCGAAAAAGTTGCAAGTGTGGTGTTACGTTTCTGGCCAATTGTTATAGTGGCTATATTACTACCAATGCCTTATAATTTATCAGCACCTATATCTATACCAGCTTTTCTAATATTTATTCTTGGTTTAGGTATTGCGGGATTACTTACTTGTGCTCTTTCTTTACTGGTTCATATGATTGTTATGTTCTTATTAGATTCAAGAGGAATATTTAGTTTTTATACTGTTATTGCCGAATTATTTATGGGAGCAATAGTGCCTATTCCTTTTCTACCTTCAATACTCCAAAAAATTGCGATTGTATTACCTTTTAGATATATAACTGATTTCCCCTATCGAATTTATACTGGTAATATTCCTACTAGTGAGGGGGTAACACTACTAGGAATGAGCATTCTATGGTTAACGATTATTATATTAATTGGTTATCTATTATCTAAAAGAGCCTTAAAAAAGGCGGTGATTCAAGGTGGGTAGATATTTCTTACAAGTATTAAAACTGAATATTAAAACTAAATTAGAGTATAAAGCGTCTTTTATTATTAATCTTATTAGTCAACTAGCAGTTTTCTTCGCTCATTATTATGCAATAATAGCCTTATTTACTAAATTTGATAATATCGCGGGATATACTAAATATGAAGTATTATTGTGTTTTTCAATTATAGCCTTTGGCTTTGCTTTTAATGAAACTTTTTTTAGAGGAATAGATAGATTTGAACATTTAATAATTGATGGTTCATTTGACCGAGTATTATTAAGACCAAGAAATGTTTTGTTCCAAGTAATGTTTAATGAAATTGATTTAGTAAAAATAATGCGTATAATTCAAGCCTTAATAATCATGGTTATATCATTAGCAAAATTAAACATTGAATGGTCTATGTTTAAGCTTATATGTTTAATACTTATGGTAATAGCTTCTTGTTTAATATTCTTTGGAATATTTGTTGCGACAGCATCTTATTGTTTTATTACTGTTCAAGGGCTAGAAATCAAAAATCTCTTTACCGATGGCGGCAAACAACTTGCTCAATATCCAATTAGTATTTATCATAAAAGTATAAAATATATATTTACATTTATTATTCCTTATGCATTTATTAATTACTACCCTCTTATGTATTTTCTAGGAAGAACAAATAACATTTTATACATGCTTTCCCCTATCGTGGTATTCATATTCTTAATACCTTGCCTAGCATTATTTAATTTAGGACTCAAACATTATAGTAGTACGGGATCATAAAAATCCTAGGATAATAACATCCTAGGATTTTTATTTACTAGTATATTCCACTCCTCTTCAGAAATATACTTTAGGGCAACTTCTTTAGCTTGTTCCCACTTAGCATAGTCTTCTTTTTTATGATGAATATCCGTCGCCAAAAAAGAAATCATTTTTTCCTTTAAAATTCTTTTTACAGTCTTTTCAGATAAATCTCCATAACCGCCAATTAAACTATCTAAATTACATTGAAAATATACTCCTAAAGAATCAAGTTCATATATTTTATTAAAATCTCTTTGAAATGACAAATAACGTTCAGGATGCGCTAAAACAACTTTATATCCTTGACTTATTAAAGAAGCAAATATTTCTTTGTAATCATCGTATTTTCCGTTCATGGGGATTTCAATAAGTAAAAATTCAGTATCATTTAAACTAGATATTTTACCATCGTGTAGTAGTTCTAGAATATCATCATCAATAAATATTTCATTACCCAAATAGAGATTAATATTTACGTTTTCATCCTCTAAAGCATTTTGTAAATAATGTAATCTATGCAAATTCTCGCTTTTGGTTTTGCAATAGGCACTATTTTTAATATAATGTGGTGTAAGAATAACACTTTCAAAACCAAACTTAGACATATCTTTCAATATGTCTATGCTTTCTTCTAAGGTTTTTGCGCCATCATCTACTCCGAATAATAAATGTGAATGTATATCTATCATTTTTTATCTTTCGTTCCGTATCCATATCCATATGTGTAATAGTAGTAATTTCCATATGAATATTTTTTGCCTCTAACATTATTAACAACAATACCAGCGATATGTGCACCAACATTTTCCAATGTTTTTTTAACATCCTTAAGTTCAGTCTTAGGTGTATCATTTGCAGATGTAACTAGCAATACTTTATCTACCAGTGATGATAGAATAATTGAATCTGATAATCCTAAAGCAGGAGCCCCATCGATTACAATAATATCAAATTGTTTTTTTAATAAATATAATAATACATTTAATTTTTTTGAACTTAACAATTCGCTTGGATTTGGAGGTATTACTCCCCTAGGCATTACATATAATCCCTCAGTTCTAGTTTCATAAATATATTCTTCATAATCTTTAACATCATGAATTAATAAATTTGATAACCCCTTACGACCTGAAACATTGAAAATTTTATTTTGACGGCCTTTTCTTAAGTCACAATCTATCAACAATACCTTTTTACCAGCCTGAGCAAAAGAAACTGCTAAATTTGCACTAATGAAACTCTTACCTTCACTTGGTAATGTACTAGTAACAAGTAATGATTTCATTTCTTCATCTACAGAAGAGAACTGTAAATTAGTTCTAAGAGTTCGAATACTCTCAGAGGCAAGAACCTTAGGCTTTTTCTCAACAATTAAATCAATATTGTTATTATCTCTTAAAACTTTACCAACTACTGGCATATCTATTTCTGCTTCCAAATTATCAGAATATCTTAGACGATCATCAAAATAATATACTACAAAGATTACCGCAGTTGTTCCAACAACGCCAACAAAAACCGCTAAAATAACATCCCTAAAGAAAGTGTTATTAGAAGGACTATTATCAACTTTAGCAGTATCAATTACACTTACGTTATTAATATTATAGATTTGAGTTACCTCTTTTTCAAAAATCTCTGCTAAGCAATTAGCAATATCAGTAGCCATCTGAGCACTACTATCAGTAACTGATATCTTTAAAATCTCAGTGTCCTCAATGGCTTGAACCACAATCTTCTTCTTCAATATTTCATTCGAATAATTCAAATTCAACTTATTGATAACTTGATCTAAAACTAACTCACTTTTTACTATATAACGGTAAGTAGCAACTAATTTTTGGTTTAATGTAATATCATTTTGAGTAATAGTTTCATCTTCTGTATTATAATTGTATTTACTATTGTTATTAGAATCATTTTTAACTAAAACTAAAGTCGTACTAGTTGTATACATTGGGGTTTTGATAGTTAAATCATAAAAAACGACAACAACCAATAATAAAACAACAATACCAAAAACTATTACTGTGTATTTTTTTAAATATTGTAAGAATTCCTTAATATTTATTTCTTCCATAAAAATACTCCTTTTTACCTGTTTCCTATATATTATATAGATTGTTTACTTTTTTTTCAATACTTTCTTATGCGGAAAATCTTTATATGTCAAGCGGTTTTTTATAATTATAATGATTCCAAATAATATAAGACCATATGATGCAGTTAATAGCTTATAACCAAAATCATTTAGTACGCTTCTTAATACTTTAGAAAAATTATCTGTAATAATTAAAAGATACTCTACGTCAATTCTATTATAAATAAATAATTTTATGAACAAAAATATCAATCCACTTGACATCAAACATGAACCCAAATAATTTGCCAGTAACACTTTTTTGAATATAACTATACATATTATTAATAATACAATTGTTAATACTAATACTATATTTATTACTGACGTAATTCTATTTAACAATGATACATAACTATTTAAATATTTATAAATGCATATTTCATTTTCATATATGTTACATATATCTTCAACAAACAGATTCAATGTATCTTGATCACTTATTTTTATATTCGATTTTTTTAAATAATCATTTATATTATTTATTAATCTTTCTTTAATACGCTCACTACTAATATTATTGTCACTTCCATAAAGGAAACTTACATAAGTTATAACATCTTCTTTAATTTCTTCTTTTGTAAATAAGTCATTTAATATTTCATCTGACAAACCAGAAGACATCATATATGATTTCATTTCTTCTAAAATGTCACTATATAGAGTATTGTAATAATTATTATTATCTAGTGTTTTTAATATATAGGACTTATTTAATAAAGTCATCTTGGTGATGGATAAACCTACAAATAATACAATTAATGCAGATATTACGACTCCAAGTAAATATCCTAAAACAATTTTAGTCTTATCCATTGTTATCACCTACTCTATGAGCATATACCACAAAACGATGTTTTCGCCTACCAACAACACTTCTCGTAACTGGATAACAAGTGTACATAATTAAACCTTCTTCATCATCTTTAATCGCAAAGGCTTCTACTTCGGACATATGGACAATTTTCATGTTATCCACCCTATATTTAAAAGTTCCATAACTTGTTTCAATAACTACTAAATCATTTACTTTTATGTCTACTAAACGTTGAAAATACTCTTCGGCATTATGGGCTGCCAAAAGGGTTGTGCCACCCTCACCAGGAAAATATGATCCTGCATATTGACCTACTCCATTTCGCAAAATGGACATAGAATCACCGTAAAAAATAGGCAAATTTAGATTCAAGGAATCTATTTTTAAGGTCGCATATCTTTTCCCATATGAAGGATATCTGGTAAGACGTTTTGATACTTTATTATAGCTAATTTCTTTATCCTCACCACTTACTACATTAATTGCTATCATATTTATATGATCAATAAATTCATTGATTTTATTGTTCCCTAGTAAATATATAATAACAATAATAATAGAAGCCAAGAAAAAAGAAATTGCTACTTGAATAGCAAACTTCTTCATAGCAATTCTCTTTTTGTTTTTCATTAATTGTGTTTAACTTGTCTAACTACTAAAGCTACACCAGCTAGTGTGATTAATATAGCTACTCCTGCAACAATAGTAATCGTACTTACACCTGCATCAGTTTGTTTAACTAAATGATTTACCTCAGCAAATACCTCTCCACTTGGTGTAAAAACAACCAATGATCCACGAGTAACAATGGCTTTTACAGATGTATTAGCATTAACATCACTTACTAAAGCTTTTAATTGCTCTTTTTCAGCATTTGATAATTCTCTTGCATCTGCTTTTTTAGCATTTTGTAAAACTTGAATTGCGGCATCAATTTTACCAGATATATAATCACAATCAGTTTCACTTACTTCATATTGGTCTAAGTATCTTTCAGCTAATACTTTTAAATCTCTTCCAATCCAATACTTTTCCCCATTTATTGTATATGCTTGAGTTAATTTAGTCTTTAACTCGGCTTCTGTCATAGCGCTTACACTAGCCATTCCAATAACTAAAGCAAATACAGTAATTAATGATAATAAAACTTTTTTCATCTTATTCCCTCCATACTTAGAATTATACAATAATCCAAAATTAATTACAATACCAAACATTGTAGTAGCGTTACTATTCTATGTATAATTGCTATTTGCTATACCTCTTTCTCATTAAGTAAAAAAGTATTATACCAAAGCTTGCACTACAAGTATCTATCAATACATCTGTCATTTGCATACTACGCCCCGAAATAAATAATTGATGTAACTCATCACTAAAGGCATATATCATGGATAATACAATAGCCATAATTACTATTTTAATTGTTAAAGCTTTATAATCTTTTAAAACATTTATTAATAAAATACCAAATAACAAGTATTCCATCGCGTGAGCTACTTTACGAACAATAACATCATATCTATCAACTTTAGTTTGAAAATCAGAATCATTTTTCGATCCCTGATTAGTTACTATAATAATTTTTTCAGTTACTGACTTACTAGTATTATCACTTTTTTTGGCATCTTCATTCGAAAAAAGAAATATTACAATCATAGATAATAGTAATAACACTATATTAAGAATTCTTTTCTTATTCATTTTTACTCCAAACTATTTTGTATTTCTATCTAATGTAGGAATTACTACATTATAAATCTCCTCTATTATACTATCGGCATTTGTTAGAATCCCATTTAATTCAGAATTCATGTAAACATTGTTATCAATGATTAAGGCTTGATCTGTTAAAGTTCTAAGGCTAGCATAACTACTTTTTAATACCGATAGATGATAGGCAATAGTATTTAAGTTTTCTTTTAAAACCGCAATTTCTGATTCTTCCATACTACTTGATACCTCCTAAAACCTCAACATTTTCTTTAACAACGTTTTCATATTCACTTACAGTATTTCTTAGGGTATTGTTATTATTCATATGAAGCTGCACAATGCTATTTAACTGTCTTTCTAATTTTTGATTAACATATAAAACTTTATCACCATGACCGGCATTATAATATTTTACAATACTAGCAAAGCCATTTAATATATCAACAATATTATTCTTTTCACTAGAACTATATAACTCGAGTTTTTGAATAACATTATTGGTACTATTACTATCTAAAAAAGCACTCATACATTCTCCTTGTGATTATCTACATTTGGCATATTAGGAATTGAAAAATCGTTTAAAGATTTAGCCAGTTGATTATTCGCTCCATCCAAATATCTAAAACAATCTCCATAACTATCCCTTACTGAAATAACTGTTGATCTCATACCCTTTAATAAAGCAAGTTCATTTCTAAGATAATAGGAAACACTTGGATACTTATAAATATTCATAGAATTATATATACCAATAATTAAATCCAACTTAGAAATTATGGTTTCGCAGTAATTTACTATTTGCTCATAAAAACCACTATCCCAAAATATATTATTCCCAATATTTGATAAAGAATTAATTAAAGTCGAAAAACATGCTAAATAATCATTTAAACAAGTATTAAGTTTAGCAATATCACTTTTATCACTTTCGTGATTACTAAAAAAAATATTAGATTTATCATCTTGCCAATAAGACATTTCTTCTTTAATTGCATTATTGTAGTTTAATTGATCAGATTCATAATCTTCAATTTTGGATTTGATATTACCAATATGTGATTTCAATTGACTGACTTTAATTTCCATATTGTCACCTTATCTAGGTTAAGTATACAATAAAAAAAAATATTTGTAAACGAAACAAATATTTTTTACATTTTAACATTTACGAGTATTAATTCAGTTGCATTTCTTATATCTGTATTATAAATAATCTCATTATTTTTATATATCCTGGCAGTTGTTTTATTAATCAAAACATATGATGAATTTATAGCCATATTAATACCTAGTAAACTATTAATAGATTTGACCATCATTTCTTTAACTTTCCAAACAACTTCATTCACCGGAATCATGACATCGAATGATTCATCAATTTCTAGGACAATTAATTTTACTAAAACTTTATTGTTCATCTTGACCTCCAGTATGATTAGTAAAATCTATAAGTTTTACTAATGATGTATATCCTTCATTTATAACGAATCCCATATCATTCGGATAATTAACAGACATTGATTTGTCCATTGAAGTTGTCCTAAATAAGCTTTGATCGCTCATTCCTTTTCCAACCCATATACCATCACTTACACTAAAGGTTTTAGTAAACCAAGCTTCAAACGCCCAAGCTTTAATCTTACTTGCACTATCAACAATAATTAAAGCGGTATGGTCATATTCCTTAATGGCACTCATAAATGCTTTAAATCCATTCTCATCATCTACACCATTTAAAACTTTTTCAAAACCATACATTACAATAGTTATAGATTCGCCATTATTATTTGCTTTCAATTCATGAATCTTATCTATAAGCCCTTTAAATACATCATCGAAGCCTTCATTAAAGACAAATTTAATTATAGCGCGATCCACCGGCAAAGTCTTGGTTGCATCTAATACAACCAACATATTATTTGGAATTAAATTAAGAAGTTGAACGAGACTTTGAATTGTATTAGTAGTATATTCTAATCTATTAGCAGCAATTAATGTTCCTTGGGTACTTAAAAAATCGTATGTACTAACTTCCAAAGTATTTTTTACAATACCTATCGGTACCCGACGAAGATTTCCAATATAATTTTTAACATTATTAAATGCAACTTGTTTAGGTAATGTTGGTATTTTAAGTACATCATAGCCATCTAAAACATTATAATTATTAACATATTCCATTAAGAAAGTAGTAAGCTCTGCAGAATTGCTAGTAATTGAGGCTGTTTGAAATTCATGAATTCCATTGTTATTAAGTAGTCCCCTACCAAATACATCGCGAGGAACCTTAGAGTTTCTAGTTCCAAATATATAACTATAATCACTAGCTGCTTTTAATTTAAAAGCATATATTTGTGAAAAATTAGGAGTAACTTTGTGATTAACGGAATTAGTTCCACTGGCGGTTATCCAAAATACTATACCGTATCGTTCAGAATCTCGAGTTATTGATGGTAAAATATCATATAAATCCTGATTATTTTCAAATATTGAATCATAATTATTTAAAATAATAGTCATTACTGGAAGTTTTTCCGTATTAGCATCTTGAATATAGTTACTATATTTTCCAGCGTATTGAGCAAATAAATCTTTTCTTCTTTTGGATTCTTTGGATATTAGCTTTAATAAATTTGCTAGTTTTTCCGTTTCTCCCGCATAAACTGAACCACCAAAATGAGGTAATCTATCAAATACTCTTAATGATTCAGACCCGTAATCAATAACATAAAAACTTACTTCCCTTGGCAAGTGATGACTTACGGTTGAGTAGATCATGGTTTTTAATAAAGATTCGTTTTCACTACTATCATCACCATATATAATTAGATTACCATCATTAACATAATCGTATGTTACAATTCCTTGTTCTTGATTTTCAGGAGCATCATATTCTCCAATAACAGCTTGAACATTATATGGTGTTGCTTGATAATTGTATTTAGCTTCAACATTATTAACAAGTATATCGGCTGGAATATTATCTAACCATAATTGTCTTGCTTTTTTATTAACTTTATTAGCAACGCCGATAAGTTCATCCATAATCGCCGTTATCTGGTCCATTTTTGATTGTACTTTACGTTCAACTGCGTACTGCATACTTTTAATAACTACACCGCAGTCATTTATAAAATCAACGTTTTTATCGACTGTTTTAACAGTTTTTTCAGCTGGATAGTATTTTGCTCCGCACCATCCTGACTGGCCTAAAACAAAGTACTCATCATAACCAACTTGTAAATAAAATCTTCCTGCTTCCTTTAAACTTGCAGCATCAGGCTTTTTTAACATTTCACGACTATCAGATTCATCTTGAACTTTTAAACAAACTCTAAATTTAGTATTTGACCATATTTGATCATTAACTACACCTGAAGGTTTTTGGGTTGCTAATATTAAATGGACTCCTAAAGAACGACCTATTCTAGCGGTACTTATTAAGCTATCCATAAATTCTGGTTGATTAGTTTTTAATTCTGCAAACTCATCGCAAATGATAAATAAGTGTGATATTGGTTCTTGAATTTTTCCTTCTTTAAATAACCTTTGATACTTATAAATATCCATAGTACTTTCGCCAAGTAAATCTCGAGCAGTATTGAACATTTTTTGTCTTCTTTGTAATTCACTTTCAATACTTACTAAAGTTCTATCCATTTCGGCTTTATCTAGGTTAGTAATAACACCCGCTATATGAGGTAAAACCTTTTTTGTCATTTCGTTTTTAAAGGCGTATGCTAAACCTCCACCTTTATAATCGATTAAGATAAATGACACATCATCTGGACTATAATTGATAGCCATAGATAAAATATAAGTAATAATGAACTCAGATTTACCTGAACCAGTCATACCAGCGATTAGACCATGTGGACCATGATATTTTTCGTGTAAATCTAGGTATAGAATATCTCCTTGGCCATTAACTCCTACCTCAGCTTTCAAACTGGCTGTCGAGTCATTTCTTTGCCATCTGTTAAGTATATTTAATTGTTCAACTTTACCAACTTTTTCCATTTCTAAGAAAGAAATGCTATCTGGTAATTTATTTTGGGCACTTTTTTCAAATTCAATAGGTATATTAGAAACTACTTTAGCAATCTCCATCATATTGATATTGTACTTGATCTCATCTACAAAGGACATTTGCTGTTGTTGTTCATAGGCATTTGTAAGTACTCCTGAAGTATTATCTCCGATAGTAATAAAGTTATTACATTTACTTGGCAGTTTACTTAATCTATTTTCAACAAACAAAACACTAAAACCAACATTTATATTTATTTCAGTCAATTTTCTAATAAAATCATAACGTTTAATCTTATCATAATCATCGATAATGATTAAGTAATATGGGGAATACATTATTTCTTTTCCGTCATTTTCTGACATTCTACTAGCTAAAGTGTTAGATAAATAATCTATAACGGTTTTAGCGCTATCACTGTTGTTAGCAAAAAATCTAAAACTCATATCATCAGTAAAATTATGATTTAAATATTTAATATACTCCCATTGCGGTTCTCTTACTTCATTAGTAAATACAACTAATCTTAAATCTTCATAACTGTAAAAGCTAATTAATTGTAAAATCATATTATTTACAAATTGTGTAGATTTATTCTTATTTCCCATTACAGCAGTAATTCTATTATCATATAAAGAATAACTTATAGGCATATCAGGAATATAGGCATATTTATTACGCAAATCATTAACTTGTTTTTCCAAGAAATTTTCTTCCATATTAAATCCCTTTTCAGGATTATCTATTTCAATTTGCAAAGGAACATTACCAATACCAATTCTAACATTTAAAAAGTCTTTTTGATCATTTCTCTTATTCCAAAAAGGAAACTTTTGAGTTTTAATCATTTCAATACATTGATCAATAGGCATTAAGTTTTCTAACATAATTTCTTTTTCTAGATTAACTTCATTTATTAATTCCGCTTCTTTTTCTTTAAGGTACTCGCCATATTTATTCATCAAGTTCTTCTTATTAGCTTTAGTTCTAAACTTTTGAATAACTCTAGAAATAAATGGCCATATTAAAGAAGTTACAAGCATCGCTCCACTTGATAGTAATGTCATCCAAGATTGTTGTATTGTAGTCGTACCTGCTTTAATACCCCTAAATAGATTTATTAACATCACAATAGAGGATATACTAAATATAAGTGAAGGAATAGTTGATAGTAATATTGAGGACATTTCCCTTGGCAACTGAGGTGGACTACTTAACTTCATCTTTTTCTTTTCAATAGTTCTTCTAATTCTTGGAGATTTAGAAAAGAAATTGGCTTTATCATATAAATCTATATCTTTAATAGGTATATCTTGAGGCTGATCTAATAAATCAAGCCTTAATAATGATAAATTACAACTCTTATTAATTGTTAAACTATTTTCAGAATAACATAGTATTAAAATGCCCGCTAGAATCATTATTTTTAATCCATAAATATTAATTATATCGCCACTTTTTAAAGGAGTTTGTGAGGCATTCATAATTGTGTTATTTATATAAACTTTTACGCCTGCAGTTTTGTATATAGTTAAATCTTCACCTAAATAATTTATTTTAACAATTTCATCTTTTAATAAATCACAATTATAAAGAAGATTGCATTCTTTAATTGAACCGATCATTAAATCTATTGATTTATCAAATGAAAATGTTTGGATAATATTATTCTCAGTACAACTCACGTAAATTAAATACTCAATATTATCTCTAACTAAAGTATAAAAAGTATTATCTTTAAGAGGGGTTCTATCTATAACTTTACTATTCTGTTGAACCCATACATCATCTGTAGCATATAAGAACCAAGTATCCTCAGATGCTTCAACATTTATTAATTTGTTTTCTTCTTCATCATTTTCATCAAACGAAAAACTACCCGATACTACATCCGGTAAAGAAAAACTAACAATGTTATTATTAGTAAACAGATAGATTTTCATAAACCACCTTTATTATTCCTAATCATAACCATGATATCACAAATTATTTATCTTGTCATTATTTTTAGCACAAAAAAACCTTTCAATTAATGAAAGGTTTATATATTAATACTTAAAAGCTTCTACCGCCACCACTATGAGTAGTGTCATTTTGACCGGCTACATTTTTAGCTATGTTTTGTGCAACTTGAGAAGTGATGTCCACAGCTTCTGCGGCACCTTTTGCTGCTCCAGTGGCTACTTGACCCGCAGCAACGCCGTCTAAAATAGGTGTAGGAAACGGATTCACTGCTTTATACGCACCATATGCTGCCACACCAACTGCTGGGTTTTTTGTGATATCTTTTAAGTAGTCATTAGCATTTACAGCAGATTGAACAAAAGCATCTCCAGCATTATACACTTTATCTTCATATGTAACTACCATATCCTTGCCTGAACCATATGTCTTATATGACCTAACAACAGCGCCTAAATTGCTAAACGGATTATCTTTTGAAGGAGCTTGACCTGTTGCTGTCATATCTTTCACATCAATAATTTCGGACCATTGTTTTCCAGGATTATTTAATTCCTTTTGAACTGAATCTATATTGGCAAAGGGATTATTTGGGAACGCTGCACTTGGATTAGTCTCATTCGCCTCTTTCATCTTGTAATCACGATACGTTTCAGCCTTAACTGCTTTATATGTAGTTCCAGAACCCGTAGGGCTTTTTACTGCTACAGTAGGAATTGCATCTGAAGCATATATTCCGGTAGTTTGGAAATTCTTCTCAAATTCCGCAGCTCCTTGGCTAGCAGCCATTCTTTGAGCAATACCTGAAGTTGGTTGCGCTTTAACACGTTTTAGTGTTCCTTCATTTTCCTTGATTCTAGCAGCCTCTTCTTCATATAAACTATTATATTTTGGATCATTTGGCTTCATAACTTTTAATACATCTTTATTTTCCTCTAAGAATGCAGAATCTTGTTCATATGCAGTGGTAGCTCTCTTAGTAGGCTCTGATGGAATTGCATCGCCTTTGCCAGTCGATGAAGGATTTTCATTTGATGGAGGGTTATCGTTTGATGGTGCACTACCTGAATTTGGAGTTTTAACGCCTTCAGCATTAAATCCGAATCCAGCGACTTCCTTATCACCATCAAGGCCAAGTAATTTACGACCATTCTCAGCCGTAGTCATACCCATGCCGATTTTCTCGCCTTCTGGAGTAGTTTTCCAAATAACGGCTGTTCCATCATTACGTATTTCTACTGAGAATGTAGAACCATCATCTTCGGTCCAGTATTGATCTAAAATATTCTCTCTAGCAACAAAGTTCCCAGATAATGTATCTTCTGGATTAGTAGCAATACTTGCCAAATCAATTTCATTAGCTTTAATAACACCTTCAGTAGTCTCAACCGTAGTAGTAATTGTTTGATTAAATACGGTAGTCATATCAGTTAGGGACTTATCTATTTCTGTTTTTAAACTAGTAAATGTTTCTAATAAAGCATCTATTTGCTTTTGATTAGCATCATCAAATCCTGAATTCGGAATAGCATCTACGGTGCCTTGAAGTGCTGTTGAAATAGCCTCTTGGATTTTATTTAATACAGGAATAAAAGTTAATAACATATCTGTATCAACGATAATTTCACCACCGACATTTTCTTTTATGCCACCTACATTCAAATCAGCAGTATTAATTGGTAATTCAGATAGAACAACATAATCAACTGTTTTTGTCTGAGTTAGCCAATTTTGGTAAGCTTTATTTGTAGCTGAGTGCAAACTGCTATAAACATTAGTTATTGCATTTCTCATTTGACCAACTACTTCTGCCACATTAGTAAAAAATTTTACTGCATCAGGGCTAGCCCAAAGAGATTGGCTGTCTACTCCTGCAATTGAATCTATAAATTGTCCTTGCATATTTGTAATTAATTGTTCTGTTATTTCGTGATATTGATCACAAAATTTGCTAGCAAATGCTCTGACTTTTTGATCGTCAAATGACATGCCTCCTGAAAGGCGTCCACTACCGCCACTTCCATCTGTGCCTGGTGCTTGCATCTATCTCACCTACCCTTGTCCTATACTTGAGAATTGAGATGCATTAGCTGCCACTATAGCACCATAATTCTCAACTGTAGCTCTAACCTTTTCATTTATTGTTTGTGATATACCTGATATTAATTCATTAACATCAGATTTTAATTTTGTTAATGATTGAGTAACTGCGACTTGTTGCGCCCCTTCATCATCAGAAAAACCACATGTTTGAACTGCTGTAACTGAATCAACCAAGGCACTATCTGCTTCTCCTTGTAATTTACCAAGTTCAACTATTGCCTGGTCTAGAATATTTGTATCTGCTCCTCTTTCTCCGCCAATATTCTCGTGAATTGAACTACTATTTACTTTTCCGTTTTGTCCCGAAAAACCTCTTGGAGTATAACTGCCTCCTGTTTTTTCAGCCCAACGTTTTCCAGCTGCTTCAATTTTTTCTACTGCATCATTATAATTATAAGTAATGCTAGCTAGCAATTGATTCAAGGATTCAGTGCTTGTTGTAAAGAAATCTACAGCATCTTGACAAGCCCAGCCTGTCCCCATTTCATCAATAAATCGAGTTTGCATACTAGAGCTCATAGTTGTGTATAAGCTGTTATATGCATTTTGCAAATTATCCACACTTGCGTGAATTAATTCTTCATTATATCCTGCCATAATAAATACCTTCTTTCTATTTTTTCTTACCCTAAGTATCGCATAATACCGCATTATTTGTCAATAAAATCACTTTTTCTTGACATTTGTTTACATTGCACAAAAAAATACCATGTTTATGGTATTTTATAAAATTTTCTTCAAAAACTCCCCAGTATAAGATTTATTGTTATTGGCTATCTCTTCTGGAGTACCTGTTGCAACTACCTCTCCACCTAGGTTTCCACCTTCAGGGCCTAAGTCAATAATGTAATCTGCAACTTTGATAACATCTAAGTTATGTTCTATTACTAAAACGGTATCACCATTTTCGACAATTCTATTTAAGATGGTTAATAATCTTTTAATATCATCACTATGAAGACCGGTTGTTGGCTCATCTAAAATAAAGATTGATTTACCCGTTGGCTTCTTTTGCAATTCTTTCGATAGTTTAACCCTACCTGCTTCTCCACCTGATAACGTTGGTGCACTTTGACCTAATTTAATATAGGATAATCCAACTTCATCCATAACCTTTAATTTATTATAAATCTTAGGAACGTTTTCAAAGAATGGTAAAGCTTCAGAAACTCGCATATTTAAAACATCATAAATATTCTTGCCTTTAAATTTAATCTCTAGTGTTTCTTTGTTATATCTTTTGCCTTTACAAACATCGCAAGGAACATAAACATCAGGTAAGAAATGCATCTCAATTCTTTTTACACCATCACCCCAACAAGCTTCACAACGACCACCTTTTACATTAAAAGAAAACCTTGATGCTGTATAACCTTTAATCTTAGATTCTTTCATCTCCGCAAATAGTGCCCTTATATCATCAAATACACCAACATAGGTTGCCGGGTTACTTCTTGGAGTCTTACCTATCGCGTCTTGCGTAATCATGACTACTTTATCTATGTTATCAATACCTTTAACATCTTTAACTTTACCTGCAGTTTCATGCGTACGATATAAATTATTCCTTAAGGTTTTATATAATATTTCGTTTACTAAAGTAGATTTACCTGAACCTGATACGCCAGTTACACAAACGAATTTGCCTAAAGGTATATTAACATTAATGTTTTGTAAATTATGTTCTTTAGCCCCGATTATTTCGATAGACTTACCATTTCCTTTTCTTCTTTTTTTAGGAATTGGTATACATTCTTTACCGGATAAATATCTTCCCGTTATAGATTCGTCATTTTTCATAACTTCTTCTGGCGTGCCTTTAGCCACAATATAACCACCAAATTCTCCTGCTCCAGGACCTACATCAACTAAATAATCAGAAGCCATCATAGTATCGGTATCATGTTCAACTACTATTAAGGTATTACCTAAATCGCGCATTTCTTTTAATGAATTAATTAGTTTTTCGTTATCTCTTTGATGTAACCCAATTGATGGTTCATCTAAAACATATAAAACACCAGATAGCTTGCTGCCGATTTGGGTTGCAAGTCTAATCCTTTGAGCTTCTCCGCCAGATAAAGTCCCCGCATTACGGTTTAAAGTTAAATATGTTAAACCAACATTTCTCAAAAATGATAATCTATTTATAATTTCTTTTAATATTAATTCACTTATTTGTCTTTTTTCTGGCGATAACTTTATATTTATAAAGAAATCATGTAACTCTCCAATACTCTTACATGTTAAAGTATAGATATTTTCTTTATTAATATATACTGATAAAACAGAATCTTGTAATCTAGTGCCATGACATGTACGGCATTCTTCTTCTACCATGAATGCTTCCATCCATTCTCTAATCCAACCAGAACTAGTTTCTAAATATCTTCTTTCTAAATTATTAACTACGCCTTCAAATGTCGATGTTGTATGTCTAGTGTTACCATTTTTTGAGACATAATCAAATTCTAATAAGTCATCTGTTCCATATAGAATAATATCCAATTCTTTTTTAGTAAAATCCTTAAGTGGTTTAGTAATATCAATATTATAGTAACTACACACTCTATCGATAGTTTGATAGTATTGGTTATTATCAAGATTTAATGCAACTATTCCACCATCTAATAATGATTTATTTTTATCTGGCATAATTAAATCTTCGCTAATTTTTAACTTGGTTCCTAACCCTTTACAATCTGGGCATGCTCCAAATGGTGAGTTAAAAGAAAACATCCTAGGTTCTAGTTCACCAATAGAATAGTTACAATCTGGACATGCATAAGCCTCACTCATTAAAATCTCTTCATTTTCCCTAACAATTAAAACCTTGCCTTCTGCTAAATGACAACTCATTTCAATTGATTCAAAAATTCTCGATCTTTCACCCTCTATAACTATTAACTTATCTATTAGTACTTCAATTGTATCCTTTTTATTCTTTTCAAGATTAATCTCTTCATCTAGACGCATAATAGTTCCATTTACTCTAACCTTGGAATAACCTTTTTCTCTTAAACTATCGAATAAATCTTTATGAGTTCCTTTTTCTCCTCTAACTAAAGGAGCAAAAATCAATATTTTCTCATTATTATAACCCATGACCTTGTTTGTCATTTCTTCAATACTTTGAGCATAAATTGGAACGTGATGATTTGGACAATATGGTGTACCAATTCTTGCAAATAACAATCTTAAATAATCATATATTTCGGTAATGGTTCCTACAGTTGAGCGAGGATTTTTATTAGTGCTCTTTTGATCAATAGAAATACTTGGAGATAGTCCCTCGATTGAATCTACATCGGGCTTTTCAGAATTTCCAATGAATTGTCTAGCATAAGCAGATAAACTCTCAACGTATCTTCTTTCTCCTTCAGCATATATCGTATCAAAGGCAAGACTACTTTTTCCTGAACCAGATACTCCCGTCATAACTATTAATTTATTCTTAGGTAATTCTAAATCAATATTTTTTAAATTGTTTTCTCTAGCACCCTTTATAACAATCTTATCCATATTGCCACCTCGTAAGTTATTCTACCATAATTTTCATTTTTTAACCATTTATTTGACTTTTATTTTCTTCATGTGTTAATATTAACTTAAGAGAAGTAAAATACTTGTCAGGGAGGTTAAAATGTACGAAGATAAAAAAAGAGTAAGAATAAATTGGGTTCGTTTGCTAGTTAAACTAATTATCTTAATAATTATCTTTTTATTAATCTTATTCATTATTAAATGGGTTAAAAATAAAAGAGCTTTTGTAAGGCAAATCAGTGATTCAGAATATACTACTGACGTAGGAATAATGAAAGATGCCGCTTTTGAATATTTTACTTACGATAGATTACCGACTAAAATTGGTGGCACAAAAAAATTAACCCTTAGAGAAATGATAGACCAAAAGTTAATCGTAGACTTTACTGAAGATGGTCATTTATGCTTAATTGATGACAGTTATATTCAAGCAACAAAAACTAGCGATGAAAATTATGCTTTAAAAGTACAATTAAATTGTAATTCAAAATCAGATTATATAGTGACAACAATTGAAAATAAAGAAAACATTTGTAAAGCAAGCAATTCATGTTCAAGTAAAGAAAATGGAGAAACTACAAAAGAGGAAAGTAATAAAATAGATTCAGAATCAAATAATTCTAATTCAAAATCATCTAGTTCTTCAAGTTCCTCAAAATCAAGTTCTAGCTCTTCAAAGTCAAGTTCTAGTTATTCGAAATCTAGTTCATCATCAAGTTCTTCAAAAACATCAAGTTCAACTAGTTCAACAAGCTCAACTACAACACCATCAGTAACCAATATAATTAATAATACTATAATTACTAGTTCATGCAATAATTGCTGTCCATCTTGTGAACCACCTAAGCCTAGTCCCCAAAAGGTTATTTATTACAAGCACGTTAAGTATTCTAATTGGACAACCGATGTACTAACTGGAACTAATGTTGAAACCAAGACAGTAAAAAAGGCCTATGAAACTACATGCACTACCGAAAAGAATAAAAATGTCTATGTGGCTGCGGTTATGTCACATCACACTATATATGGTACTATTCATTCTATTGAAGTGAATATGAGCAAATTTATTGAGAAGAATGGATATAATTATAAAATTAAATCTGTAAACTACTTTAGTGATGCAGATTATACTAATTATTATAATCAAAGTTATAAACCTGTATTTATCATTGGAGATACAATTCCCGGCAATGTATGTTTAGACGCAATCAGCAATATGAAAGGAGCTTCTTTAAGAAAAGCAAACTTCACATATAAGACTGGAAATCTATATAATAAAAATGGATCTAATTTCTTACCAATACAATTAACATATAATAATGCTGTTTCTGTTGATCCTATTTGTAATTGTGCTACTGGCGAAAAAATATTCTTCTTACCACTAAAAATTAATGTTTCTTATTCATTAGATAAAACATGTACTAAATCTCAAGAAATTACTTACTATCGTACATATAGTTATATTTGGACAACTAATATACATGAAGAAGGATATACGTACACTGGAATATTTGAAGAAAGATATATTTAAAAAGATGCTATAATAAAGCATCTTTTTTTGTATATAAATATCCAAGTTCTTCAACCACTCTTGTGTTTTTATATCTATTAAGCATTTCTTCATAATACACGATTGCAACTTCGTTATCTAATTCACAACTATCAAATAAACATTTATTTAAATAGTTTTCATAGGTATCTTGCAAATCACCAGTTAACATTTCCATGGCATCTTCTTTAGCGGCATTAAGATTTTCTAAACTAATATCTAAGTCCTCAATATAATTATCAAGATTAGTATTATTCATCTCTAGATATTGGTTAATTCTTTTATGTTGGTTTTGAGATAAAGTAACATCTAGAGTTAAATCCTCCAAATCTTCTTTACTTGCATCCCGAAGAGGCTTAGCTCGTCCTAGGATAGTCTTATTTAAGTTTTCGATATACTTATCAATATCCCTAGATGGAATTAATACTTTTTTATATACTGATAACTCTTCTATTTTTGTTTTAGGAGTTTCATTTAGAATATTTAAAATGTTATTTAATGCTTCTTTTTCAATTATAGCGTCAGAATCAGACAAAAATGTAAGACGTAATAATACACGTTCTTTAAATGAATTGGTATTCTCTAAAAACATTTTTTTATTATAAAGAATAGTCTCAGCGGTTAATGCTTTTTTTAGTTCTTCAACATCTTCTTCATTAACTAAATAGCCATTAATATTAACCTTCTCGCCCTTTTTATCTAATAACTTGGCAATAACTTCAAGATACATAGATCTTTCTAATAAGTTATCCATAGTATCATCACCAGTATAAATATACCATAAAAAAAAGACGTTTTAAAGTCTTTTTAACTTCCATATTTAGCTATGTAATCTTCGCAGCCAGTTTTTTCTTCATTTGTACCGTGGGGATTAACTACGCACTTACGACATACCTCATAGTCAGGCTTTGATGCTTTAAAGTTCTCTAGTAGGCCAAATATTGCACCCACAATAGTTGGAACAAAGAATATTACTACAGCGTATACAGCTCTTTTTACAAAGCGATTAACAGACTCTTTGATTTGTTTGTCATCTGTGGCAATAACTGCTTTTCCCAAATCTATCATACCAAATATGATTAATAATATTGGGATAATAATTTTAAAAATGGTTAAAGCAACGCCTATAAATTGAAAAATGGATGCAGTATGAGCACAAAAGCCTTCGCTAGTACCTACTCCATTAATCATACCAAATCACTCCCTTGCGGCATTATTCTAGCACTTTATTTGTTAAAACTCAAGTCATATTGCATTTAATCATTAAATTCACGGCTAATCCAGGCCATTATAACGTTAACTATATAATCTACTTCATTATTACTTAAATTCTGCCCCGGCAATATTTTATGCCACTTATATAGGCACGAACGGCAACAACAAGCACAGGCATGTTGAGCAATAAATACTGGATGACCTTTCATGGGAGTTTGCTTACCATCGTTTATTGGATTAGCTGGGGCTAATCTATTATTCACAAAATCATACGCATGATTCTTTATAATATCTAAACCCTTGTCTTTCACATATTTTTTCATTTTTTTATTTAAATAAAATCCACTTCTAAATTTGGATGTTTGTAATCTATTTAAAACTTCGTCTACACTATTCAAAATACAAAGTCCCCATTTTCCATAATCATGATGGAGCCTTGATGATTAAATGCCTCAATCATCAAATCATTTGTTCCTATCATAAAATCGACATGATTAGATGACTTATTAACCCCCTTATTATGTAATTCTCCTTCGGATAAGTCAGCATCATAACATTCTGGGAACCCTGCCCCTAAAGCTAAATGACAAGAGGCATTTTCATCAAATAATGTTGTTTTAAATACTAAACCCGTATTTGATATTGGTGAGTGATATTCTACAAGTGCGCATTCTCCTAACATACTTGAAGTCTCATCACTATTAATGATTGATTCTAATAAATCTTTACCGTTTTTTGCTCCATAATCAATCACTTTACCATCTTTAAATTTTAACCAAAAATCTGTTATTTCCATATTATTATATATTAATGGTTTAGAAGCATATACTATTCCATTAGTCTTAGTGTTATATGGTGAAGTAAATACTTCATAACTTGGCATATTCACAAGCATATTCTTTTCATTACATGCCCCACACCAAATTGCTTTATCTGGTAATTCTAACCATAAATCAGTTCCTAAACCATTAGTATAATGTAGCTTTTGAATTTTCAAATCATTTAATTTTGCAATTCTCTCACTAGTTTTCGTTAGATAATTATCCCATGCTTTTATCGGGTCATCATGATCGCACATACACATCGATAATACTACATCTAACATTTTTTTATAAGAATTATCGTCATTAGGGAATATTGTTTTAGCCCAAATTTCATTTGGATAAGCACATATACACCAAGATATTTCGTTAATACTTTGTTTTTTTCTATAAATTGGTTTACTCGTTATTTGGATTTTTCTTGCTAAAGCTAATTTCTTTGCATCAATATCATCCATTAAACCCGGTAATTCTGACTCAATCATTAGAAAAGCAGCATTTTTTTTCGCATACTCATCCCATACACTACAATTAAAAATTTCTTCTTGTTTTATCTCCTCAAGCGTTTCATTTTTTAATATTTCATGTTTTTTATAACTATTGGCATCACATAAATAAATATCAGTTATGCCCTTGCTCTTTGCATATTTAACAATTTTTGATACGAAATCAGTATTTACACATGATTCATAGCTAATAAACAAACTTTCCTTTATATTTAGACATCTATCAATTAGTAATTTAATATATTTATCAATATTATTCATATCATCACCAATAATATTATATCATTTTTAGAAACATAAAAAAAAGGATTTTCATCCTTATTTTGCTATCATTATCCCCACTATCACTCCACCAATCACAATTATAGTTATAATTGCGCCTAAGAAGAAATTTTCAACTGAGCCACGGTTATAAGACTTGGTAATCTTCTTCGGTTGTGAAGCGTTCACACTTTTCATGATTGTAACTTCATCATTTTTAGCAATGATTTTTTCAATCTGCTCAACCATCTTTTCTTCGTTATTCATAAAATCTCCTTATTTATTAAACAACTCTGAATTTGCCGCTTTTTTATGTTTAATTGGATCCCATTTTGCATTTTTGTCGATTAACGCATGAACATTAATTGGTATCCAACTAATAACAAACGCGATAAATAATAAAATTCCTGATAAAGCTTCTTTTATACCTCTTTGGTTACGTTTAACAACATATATATTTATTAATACTCCAAATAAGTATGTTACAAGGAAGAAAATAACAGTATATGCATACATATAAGAGAATATATCATATAACTCTATTCCGACAACTCTAAACACCATTAATACAACTGCTAATCCAGCTGATACAACTTGAACAATTGGAGCCATAAAGTTACAAAACAAATCCAAACATGAAAGGTTTTTACTTACAAACAGATTATTAATTAGTTTACCACGATATAACTTTAAGCACTGAAGCATTCCTTTTGACCAACGTTTTCTTTGTTTCCAAGAGTCTTTGAAACTTGTTGTATGCTCATCGTAAGTAATTGCATCTTCAGCAAAGTATACTTTTTCATTTATTAAAGTACATAATGCCGTAAATTCAACATCCTCAGTAAGAGTATGTGGTTTAAAATACTTTTCAAAGAAATCTTTTTTAACCATAAATCCAGTACCATTGATAGAGGCAGATAAATTCATACCCATTCTAGATTTATTAAAGAAGAAATTTTGCAGATAATAGAATATTGAATATGAAGAGCTTATCCAGTTATCACTAATATTCTTACTATCTCTAAATCCTTGAGCTACATTATGTCCACTTTGATACACGTCATTCATTCTAGCTAAGAAATTCTTATTAACAATGTTATCAGCATCAAAAACAACATAGGCATCATAATCTGAATCTTTAAGTTTCTTTTTTGTCCAAACTAGTACTTCGCCTTTTGTTTTAACAGGCACATCTACTACTAGAACTTTTGCACCACATTTTTTAGCAACTTTTTCTGTATCATCTGTACAATTATTAACTACTACAATAATATCATATAGCTTTTCTGGATACTTTTGGTTTTGTAAACTTTTTATTAAATCAGGTAGCACCTCAGCCTCATTACGAGCCGCTATTAATACTCCAAACTTCGTTTTTGGATCGTGTTTCTTCAAAGATTTAGTTTTCTTGAAAGCAAAAATACCGGTAATACCGAAATACAACCCATATATTAAACATAACGTAAATATTACGTAATAAACAACTTGAATAAATTGAATCATA
>JAEEGL013928824.1_pt1 | contig 24530 bp, 14 predicted proteins | sample 9134231 | NCBI WGS metagenome assembly JAEEGL01 (sample SAMN16246548, study PRJNA631951) | gut metagenome | biome: gut microbiome; feature: rumen; material: fiber-attached | host: Bos | place: Iran: Karaj | collected 2018-10
AAAAAAAGCGAAAAGACGAAAAAATGCGAAAACTGCTTAGTCAAGTCTGTAGATGGTTCAAAGGTCAAGAACCTCGTTGGGACTAAGATAATCGTAAATTCATGTTAGGTCTTAGTTACCTCTTAGTTAGGTCTTAGTTACCTCTTTAGAGAACCGAAAACTCGACTACAAGTATCTGTAAAGCCATTTTCGAGGCTTTTTATGTTAGGTCTTTGCGAATTTCATATTATTCTGCATTTTTCATCGAATCATCCGAGGAATTTGACACACCGTATTTCGAAACGGTCCCACAATGGGACTTTATCGTTCCCATGCTGGGACTCAAAAGATAAGAACGGTTCAAGGTTCATGAACTGTCAATTGCCAACTATCAATAGTCAATTGTCTTATCGTAAAATAACTAGACTATTGTTTCTGAATGTACTGATAGATGCAGAGCACATCTTGGGTGTCGACAATGCCATCGTGGTTCGCATCCTGTGGAGTAGAGTCGGTAACGGGATTGCCGCTCTGGATAAAGTCGTAGATGCTGAGCACGTCTTGGGTGTCAACAGTTCCGTCACCATTGACATCTTCACGTAGATTGCCTGCAACGGCTGCGATGGCTGATGGGGACAACTCGTAGTTATAGATGCGAAGGTCGTCGATATATCCCTTGAGGAATGGGGAGCTGCCATCTTGACTGCGTCCGATGTAGTTGAGTACTGGATGTAGGTCGGAGGGACGAAGGGTGATGTCGGATGTTTCCGCCACAAGCTCTCCTCCGATGTAGAGACGTACATACTGACGTCCAATGGTGATGGCGACATGACGCCAGAGGGCTGTTCCGTACTTCGGTGCATTCAAACGTTGCTCAACATCTCCGTTGCGCATCACAAACTGCATATTCGAACCGTTGTTGGGTGTGAGATACATGCATTGAGTGGCAGAGTTGCCGAAATCGAAGATGCGCTGATTGCTACCGCTTGACGAGCCTGTCCAACGCATCCAGAGAGCGAGTGTCAGTTCGTCGGTATTGGCAATCTGATAAGGCAGTTGGAGGAATCCAGAGCCATCGAAGACATAGCTTGAGCTGCCTTCCTTTGCCATCGATGATATGCTGATGTATTTCTCCGTACCTCCTACACGCATCTGGTATTGATTGACGGACTGGTCGACGAGGTCTTGCTCGAACCGCCAATTGGCTATCATGGCTTGAGCACCGCTGGTGGCTGCTGCGACCGAATCGGAAGGAGCTGACATGTTGTCGCTATAGTCAATGGCCTTTACTGCATAATAATAGGTATGGCCTTGTACACTATTGTTGTCGATAAAGGTGTTTGTCTTGACTTTACGGGCGATGGTATTCCATTCGCCAGTCGCTGCGTCTGCCCGCAGCACCATATAGCCCACAAGATCATCCTCAGTGTTGGCATCCCAACTGAGTGCTACAGATGCCGACTGACGCTGAGCCTTCAACCCCGTAGGAACGGCAGGTGCCTCAACCTCGCATGCTGCATCAACGGGAATGAGACGCCACTGCTGTAGTTGACGCTTCGCATCGGAGAGTGCCAGCGACGACTGATTGACAATCGAGCCATTAGAACTTGCTGATGCGGTAAGGTATAGGTTGCTATAGCGATTGACGATATAATAATAACCATCACCTGCATACTTGATATACCATTGCTCGTTATCACCGATGGAACCATCGAACACACGGAGTTCGGAGCCGGAAGAGAGTCCCCAGTTCCATCCGTCGATTGGAAATTTGCTCAGGGCGTTCTTGATGGTGAAATAGCCGAAATCGCCTCCGATACGCGAACTGACGGGTTGAACCATCCAATCGTCGTAGGTGCGAGTCGTAGGATTCTTGACACAAACCTGAGTGCCACTCGAAGCCGTTGTGTTGGTAACACTCAGCACACGATGCCCACTGCGACACATGAGCTGATAGGTGCCATTGATGGTATCGGGCTGGATATCGGGTCCCCACTCCACATCGATGACTCGCTCGGCATTGGTCTGTCCCTGCTGATAGCCGGTTCCGCCTGGGAAGTGTACCACAAACTCACGGGTAGGACCTACACCATCAAAATAGACATCACGATCGACACATACGAACTGATAGCTGCAGTCGGTCGACTGACGCTCAGAACCTCCCACGAAACACTCGATAACATGATCTTGCAGGTTTCGATAGACAGCAGCTGCTGTCCAGGCATCGCGGTTCTCGGCATAAGCCAGACGGTCGCCATGAGTAGCTCGACAGAGTTGTCCGCGTGCACGAGCATCAAATCCCCACCAAATACCCGTCTTCATTCCGTATTCGAGTGCGACAAGGGCATCAGCCACGTTGTGCATCTCATCGGCAGAGGGATGCAATCCGTCGGAACTAACTTCGCGGAAGAAGTTGGCATAATTGGTGAACGAACCAGCTAGCTGATGGGTATTGCCCTCATCAACATAGGGCTTGAGGTAGTTGTACCACTCGGATGCCTTATCGTTATTGAGCGTATTACCTCCCGAAATACGGATGCCCTCCATCTCGTCGGCATAATCAGTTTTCAAGACACGACAGATTTCCCTGAAATCGGCCATAGATCCTTGTCCCCAACCGAAATCGGGTTCGTTGAATGGGGAGATAGTGACCACCTTGAGACCTGCTTTCTCATAAAGTCGCTTCGTAATCATGATGAGGTTCGCCCAACGGGCAGCATTGGCTCGCCCGTTCTTCGTGAAGTACTCATCGACACTCGGATGGTCGTCGTTGATAACCAACTCGGGTGTTCCTGCAAGTTTTGCATGAGCGATACGGCTGTTGACTGCCTTGATTTGATCAGAGGTCAGTCGGGCATCATCGATGAGGGCATATGTAGGTTGGAACGACACACGCATCACATCGACATTTTCCTTTCCCATGAAAGCAATTCCTCGCCGCACATTAGCTTCTGAATCCCATGCAGTATCCAACCCCCACTTAATGCCTTCGTGGCGTATGCCTGCATCGGTGGTATTAAATGGAAGATAACGGTCGGCAACAACCTGACCATTTGCCGCAGAATTGGTCAGGATGCCCAGTATTGTCAGAATCAGTTTCATCGTTAAAGGGGGTTGATTATTAGCAGATAACTACGCCTCCATTCGAAGGAATCGTAACCGTAATCGTTTGTTTCTTACTAACCGTCGTGGTTGTCACTCCGTTGTTGAGGTAGAGTTTTACGCTCTGACCAGCAGAGAACATCTTGAGCGGAATGGTGACCGTAAGCGGCTCTTTATTGGCATTCACGCCAGCTACATACCAATTACCATTGGTTGCCTGACGAGCCATCACGATGAACTTACCTGGATAGCCATCGATGTAGTTGATGTCCTTCCAAGTAGTTGGAACAGCTTTCATGAAGTCGATTGCCCATGCAGGAGCATCTGTGAGGTTGTTTGGTGCCAAAGCGAAGTTCTGTACCGGTGTCTGGAACAGGATGGCAGTCGCAAGTGCATAGACATCTGAAGTCACACGATGATTGCCTCGTTGGTTGTTCTTCGAATAGTACTTATTGAGAGCCGAACCACCAAAGTCCATGTTACCTACTGCGTTGCGGAGCACAGGATGAATGGTTGCAGCAAGTGCCTCGATATCATTATCGTGCTGTCCGAACGAAAGGTTCTCACTTGCACGAACTGCCTCACAAGCTACGAAGTTAGGATACATACGCTCCCATCCACGAGGAAGTGTACAGCCGTGGAAGATGATTTCAAGTCCATAGTCGTTCGCATCGGCCATAATCTCTTCGTAAAGCTGCATGGTCTGCTGCTTGTCTGAACCGACGAAGTCAATCTTCAGCCCCTTCACTCCTGCTTTCTTCAGCCAAGCCATCTCTTTATGACGCTCGATCATCAGATGGAGTTTGCCACGAGGTCCCTGTGGAGCATCGTTCCAATAACCGTTAGAGTTGTACCACAGATATACTCCTACGTTCTTTGAGCGAGCATACTTCACGAGTTCTTCCATACGCTCGTAACCGATATTGGTATCCCAAAGAGCATCAATGAGGATATATTCCCAACCGAGATTGGCTGCGAAGTCGATATATTCCTTCTGCTCATCGTAGTTACAGCTGGCATCCATACGGATGATCCAACTCCATACGGAACGTCCGTACTTGTAGTTCTGACTTGCCTCATAACGTGGTTTCACCAAGTCCCACATGATGCTGGTCTCAGCCATCGGTTTGAGCGAAGTACCGATAGTGATTGTACGCCAAGGAGTATAGCCTGGCAACATGATACCAGGAGCACTGGTACCTACCCCACCGAATTCGGCATCCTCTGGATAAGCGATGCTATACTGATTGTTCTTGCATACAAGACGAGAAGCACAGTAAGTGCCATCTACACCTGTCTCGCACAACATCACCCAGATATTCTGAGTCTGAGGAGCTTTCTTCTTTGCAGCAGGGAGTTGTACTTCCTCACGGAACAAAGCAGGGAAGGTATAACCACGACCTTGACCGTTCTTACCCATCTCGGCATCATACTCATAATAGGTCTCATAGCTTGGTGCCGTACGGGCAAAACCTCCTTGAGGACCCATCTGAGGGCAAAGGAATGTCTTGGTACCCTGAGGCATCGTGAAGGCTGTAGATTCACTATTCACCATACACGAGAGGCGGTCCTGACGATTGCCTGCCTTATACATCATATAGCGGAAAGCCACATTATTGTTGTCCACATGGAACGTGACGTCGAATGCTGCGTTATTTCCTCTGGCATACGTCACCGTCTGCTCGTTGGCAGCAAATGTGAAATGTGCCTTCTTTCCGTTCGTAAGGTCATAGCTGCCTTCCACAAGCTTTGATTCGCCTGCTGATTTGAGCGTCAAACCCTTCGTGAAATCGCCTACAGTCGTAGCCAATCCGAGAGGAGAATCCTGAATCACCACCACATCACCATAAGTAATATTATAACAAGGTGTACCCTCACTATTGACAGACAGATTCACCTTGATGTTACCATCAGGGCTTGAAATCGTCTGAGCGTTCATTGAAAGTGTGAGCAACAAACCGCTCACAGCAAAAAGAAGTTTTCTCATAATTATTTATTTGTTTTACGTATTATTTGAATTGCCACCAATCAAAGTTCATGAGTTTGCATCCTTTCAATCCTTTATACATGAAATAGAGGTCGGATGTCTCTGCGTTGAAGCCTGCAGGGAGATTGACAGGAGCCGTAAACTCTTCCCATTCTTCCCAACCGCCTGTGGGTTCAACCTTCACGCGTGCTATCACAGCTCCTCGCTCTGAACCGAGATGAATCTCAATAATTCCACCCTGAAGACCACTTGCAGCACGAACCGTAATGGAAGACGTAGATGGTTTGAGGGTTACCTCGCGAACAGAAGTCCAGTCGCCATTCTGAATATCACTCAGGAACACCACTCCACGTTTCTTGTTCCACTCGCTCTTCACACCTTTCGAATTGGCAATCGTTTCTGCCTCAACACGCTGGTATGGGTCGAGTGTACCGATAGGCTTCACACCCTCCTTGGAATGTTTGATTGTTGGGAAACTGCCATCAGGGTTCCATTGGAACTCCTCAACGCTGACACTACGAGCAAAACCACCGCCTCCAGGAAGCCATCCTGTGTGATAGAAGAAGTAGTTATGGTCTTTGAACGTTACTGTTCCACTATGGTTGGTAAACGACTGGGTCTCGTTGCTTTGAGGCATCACCTCGCCTACATATTCCCAAGGACCTTGAGGATTGTCGCTGACACTATAAGCGATGCGCTCAGGCACACCACCTGCGGCATAAACCATGAAGTACTTACCCCAGTACGACTTCTTTATCTTCTGAGCCTTCATGGCTTTTTGCTCTTCCTTGGTAGCAGGACGCTGTTTCATAATCCAAGGTCCTTCTGTATAACGATGAACGGTTGTATCGACTTTTACCTCAGAAGCCAATGAAATCATATCTTCGTTCAGCTTAACTGAATAGAGGCGTGGATTACCCCAATAGAGATAAGCCTGACCATCTGCCTCAATCATCACCGTCGGGTCGATATGGTCCCAAGAACCATTTTCGAAAAGAGGCTTACCGAGTGGGTCCTTGTAAGGTCCTTCTATCTTATCAGCAACAGCTACACCGATAGCCATACCGCGTGAAATCCGAGAATGTACAGGAACGTAGAGATAGAACTTCCCATTACGCTCGATACACTGAGGCGCCCAAGCTCGATCGTCCGCCCATGAGAGGTCGCACTGAGCTAAAGGACATCCGTGATCGGTCCAATTGACCATATCAGCACTGGAAAACAATCGCCATTCATTCATCCAGAAGAAGTCTGCACCTTCCTCATCATGACCGGTGAACACATATACTCGGTCGCCATACACCATCGGCGCTGGGTCGGTAGAGAAACAGGTGTGAATGATTGGGTTTTGTGCATTCGCACTTAAAGTAGTAACAGCTACAATTGCAGCCAAAATAGTTTTTTTCATCATCTTTATTATTATCTATTGTTCTCTTTTTGATTGATTGATTGATTCATTATTTGATTTCTACGCTTACGCGTTGCAGAGCCTCGGGTGCTGAACTATTGCCATACAGCACTTCGTAAGTACCAGGCTTGGTCTTCACGGTATTGGTTTCTTCGTCGAACCACTCGAACGACTTACGGTTCAGCGTAATCTCTGCCGTATTGGTACGACCTGCCATCACGCCTACGCGAGCAAAACCACGAAGCTGCATGATAGGGCCGTTAGGATCCTGAGGATTGCGCACATATACCTGTACGATTTCCGTACCGTCCATCTTACCTGTGTTGGTAACAGGTACTTGCATTTTCAGAATCAGGTTGCGCGAACTGAGAGTCGTGTCCGAAAGCTTTGCCTTTCCAATCTCGAAAGTCGTATAGCTCAATCCATAGCCGAACGGATAAAGCGGCTTGTCGGTCTTCATATAACGATAGGTACGTCCCTTCATGCTGTAGTCCTCGAAGTCGCCCAACTGGTTGGAATTCTTGTAGAAGGTCACAGGGAGTTTTCCGCTTGGGTTGTACTTGCCATACAGGACATCAGCAACAGCCACACCACCCTGCATACCTGGATACCAAGCCTGAAGGATGGCATCGCATGTGTGGGTTTCGGGTTCGAGTGCGATAGCAGAACCAGAGCAGTTGACATAAATCACAGTCTTACCGGCATCCTTCAATGCTTTCAGGAAGTTGCGCTGTACGGCTGGCAGTTCAATATGAGTACGGTCACCACCCTTGAAGCCATCGATTTCGATTGGCATCTCTTCACCTTCAAGACTTGGTGCAATACCTCCGACAAACACCACTTTCTGATAGCCAGCCAACTGCTTGATGATGTCATTGTAGTCGATGATAGACTCAATACCGATATTCACTTTCATACTCGCATTATAAGTAGGGATATGCGAGAAACGAATCTCTATGTTGTATTCCTTACCAGCTTCTACCTGAATAGGAGTACGTGTAGGAGTGGTACGCCAAGTGCTATAGTGTACCTTGCGCTCACCATTGATGAACACATCGAAGTTGCTAACAGACTCTACATTCACAACCACCTCACCCGACTTCTTGGGTTTGAATACCGTTTGGTAAAGTGCGCTGAATTCAGTCAGGTTCACACCTGGTGCAAACTGATAGTTGCCCGCAGTGGTCTTCGCAAACGGTGTGGTATAGTATTGTGTGGTAACGGGTTTCCCTTCACGACGGGTATTGTTCCAGAACGTACCCTTGATACCTTTCTTTCCTTCGAAACTCAACTGGTCGAACACATCAGTCACGATGCGATTATCAGTAAGGTCGCATCCTGGCAGATACTTCACATTCTTGTTGACCGCACGTATTCCGTCGAGGATGGTAACAGTACGGGTTGGAGTTCCGTTATAGTTTCCCCACATCATCGGACGGTTATCCGCATTCGGACCAATGACCGCAATCTTATCACCCTTACCAAGTGGCAACACGTTGTCGTTCTTCAACAGCGTCATCGTCTGACGAGCCATATCCAGCGAAAGTGCCACATGTTCTTTGCTTTCGAGCACACTCTCAGGGATGTTCGACCATTCCACAAGAGAAGGGTCGTCCATCTCACCCAAGTCGAAACGTCCTTCGAGCAGACGGATGACATGTTTGTCCACATCTGCTTCCTTAATCAATCCGCGACGGACAGCCTCGGGAAGACTCTTGTAAGCATAGTCGTAACCACATTCCACATCCGTTCCAGCCAAAGCAGCACGGGCAGCAGAGTGTGGTGCATCGCTTGAGGTATGGTGAGTCTGATGGATATCAGAAACAGCACTACAATCCGAAACGACAAGATATTGGAATCCCCATTCGTCACGCAGGATGTCTTGCAACAGACGACCGCTACTGCAACAGGGTTCGTCATCCAATCGCTGATAAGCACACATCACCTCACGCACCTTGGCATCTTCCACCAAAGTCTTAAACGCAGGCAGATAGGTTTCCCACAAATCGCGTGCACTCACATCAACCAAATTGGCGGTGTGACGGCTCCACTCCGGTCCGCTATGTACCGCATAGTGCTTGGCACATGCCCAAGTCTTACGATATTTGCTCTCTTCCGGTCCCTGCAAGCCTCGAACAACAGCCGAACCCATCACTCCTGTGAGATAAGGGTCTTCTCCGTATGTTTCCTGTCCTCTACCCCATCGTGGATCGCGGAAGATGTTCACATTTGGCGTCCAGAACGAAAGGCTATGGAATCGAGTCACATCCTTTCCGCTTTTCATCAGTTTGTTCCAATGGGCACGAGCTTCCGTACTGGTGGCATCGAACACCTTATAAACCATATCGGCATTGAACGATGCAGCCATACCGATTGGCTCAGGGAAATTGGTCACATTGCCCATGTTGGCCACTCCGTGCAGCGCTTCGCTCCACCACTGAAAACGCTTAATACCCAGACGAGGAATCGCTGGAGAGTCGTCGAGCATCAATTTTGCCTTTTCGTCGAGCGTAAGGCGACTACACAAATCCACCGCTCTCATGTGTGCTGAAAGCGATGGATTCTGATAAGGTAGCTGCTGAGCCTGAACATTCAAGCCAGCAGCTGCCATTATGACAATAGAAAATAGGGTTTTACATTTCATACTATATTCCTTATTACATTTTTAATCAAACTTCACCCAGTCAACTTCCATCGCATCTCCTGCAGTAAGCTTCAGGTCGTAAACACCTTTCTTGAGAGACTTTACAGCCACTTTCACTTCCTGCCACTGACCGTTTGTACTTGGGAACTTCACCTGAGCCTTATTGTTAGAGAGGTTCAAGGTTGCAGTACTTGCCTTCGTTGACTTCAGACGAACAGTCATCGTCTTTGAGGCATTCTTCAATTCAATCTTATTATACTGAACCCATGCGCCAGCACTTGGGAAGACAGTCTTCCAACCCTGGAAGTAGTTCAGCGTATCATGATACTCAATGCTTGCACCACTTCCGATTGCGCTGTAGCGGTCGATCTGGATAGGCTTCTGTGCATTCGAGATACCTACACCACGCAACGTCGGCTTCACTTCCTGAATGGTTCCGTCGGGGTTGAAGAACAAAGAGTCCACACAAACCGAGCGACGCTTGTCGTCCTTTGGAGAGAAGTCGTTGTGGTGATAGAACAGATACCACTGACCTTTATAGTTGATGATGCTATGGTGGTTGGTCCAGCAACCGTTCTCATGCTCAGCCATAATCAGTCCTTTGTATTCGTATGGACCCATAGGGCTTTTACTCATCGCATAAGCAAGCACCTCTGTATTCTGTCTTACGTAAGGATAGGTCAGATAATAGTTGCCGTTATACTCGAATGCGAACGGACCTTCTGCCTGACGGTTTGGAAGACCTTGGAGACAGTTGACTCCGACGGACTCTATCTCACGGTTACCCCATCTCATGGTTTCCTTTGGATTGTCGGCAGCCAGTTCTTTCATGTTAGGAGCCAGCTTGGCGCAACGTCCTGCACCCCAGAAAATATATGCATTACCATCAGATGCCTGAAGCACACAGGGGTCAATTCCACCAATACCCTTGATAGGCTCTGCTTCGGGAGTGAACGGTCCTTCAGGATGGTCAGCTACACAAACACCTACGGCAAAACCGCCACCTGCCTGAGGAGCTGACGGGAAATAGAAGTAATACTTTCCATTTCTCTCGACACAATCAGGTGCCCACATCGAATAAGAGTTCGGACGTACCCAAGGCACTTTGTTCTGAGTGACAATCATGCCGTGATCTGTCCAATCCATCAGGTCCTCAGAAGAGAAGACATGATAGTCCTCCATGCAGAACCAGTCCTGACGCTGTCCCTCTGGTGGGAAAATGTCGTGCGAAGGATAGAGGTACACTTTTCCGTTGAAAACTCGCGCTGTTGGGTCTGCGCTGTATATACCTCGGATAATTGGATTTTGGGCATTCATCTGAATGCTCACAGCAGCCATCAGACATGCTGCCACAAAGACTTTTTTACCTTTCATAAGATTGTTTTTTTTGGATTGATTTATTTCTTTTGTTGTTTATTTGATAATCTTCCAATAGTCAAAGTTCATGAGGTTCTTGTCCTTCGCACCCTTAAACACGATGTAAAGGTCGTGTACACCCTTGGGATTGGTGATTGAACCAGCGAAGTCCTTGAATGTCGTTTCGCTTCCTGTAGGCTTCACGCTTACTGAGCCGATCTTCTTACCCTTAGCGCCATCGATATGCAGTTCGATCGTTCCGCCTACGGTAGCTGCACAGCTTGCAACGAACTTCGAGAGTTTGTCTGTGCCGAAGTCCACACCCTTGATAAGGATATACTCGTCAAGGTTCACGTTCGTCACATAAATCTGACCTGTAGCCGTCTTGATGGTCTTCAGCCCGAATCCCCAAGCCATCGTCTCAGCCTCGATGCGAGCCTGGTAAGGGTTGAATGTACCCACCTGCTCCAGCTTTGTGTCCTTGAAGTAAGGCGACTCCTGAATGGTTCCGTCAGCATTGTAACTGATTGGGAAAGCACCCACACTGCGGCGCTCCTTATGTTCTTTGATTGTGATGTTCTTCAGGTCGTAGTTCAAACCGAATCCATAGCTCTTACCCTTGAAGTCGATAATACCTGGGTGGTTACCACGTGTACGAGGAGTCGGAGCCATGATGTAGCCTGTGAACTTCCAAGGTCCCAGCGGATTCTCGCTCATCGCATATCCCAGACCCTCTGGGCAGCATGTTGAAGCAAAAGCCAGATAGTACTTGCCGTTACGCTTATAGAACCAAGGACCCTCCTGATAGTGCTCAGGTTTGTCGTGCATACGCATTGCATCGCTCTTGAGCGAAATCATATCCTCGTTCAACAAGGCACAATACAGATTCGGGTTACCCCAATACATGTAAGCCTGTCCGTCGTCGTCAATCCACACCGTTGGGTCGATATCGTCCCAATGCTCACGCTGCCACACCAGCGGCTTGCCGATGGGGTCCTTGAAAGGTCCGTAAGGAGAGTCTGCCACCAGCACCCCGATTCCGTGACCATGAATTGGGCAATACATATACCACTTACCGTTACGTTCGATGACCTGTTCAGCCCAAGCACCGTTCTTTCCGTCATACCACTTGAAGTCGTCGAGCGATGCCACAGCACCATGTTCAGTCCAGTTCACCATATCGGTAGAAGTATAGAGCAGCCAGTCGAACATCTTGAAACCCTCCGCATCATCCTCATCATGGGTGGTATATAAATAAACGGTGTCCCCATGTACGTATGGAGCAGGATCGGCCGTGTACTTCGTTGAGATAATAGGATCTTGAGCGGATGCCACAACTGCATTCGCCATCAGCAATGCTGCAAAAAGTAGTTTTGTGTTCATAAGATAGTTTTTTAATATTATTAATGATACGAAAAAAAAGTTCATATTTTCCTTAAGCACATTTGGCGGCTCAAAGTTACGAATAATTTCACAAAGCAACAAAAAAGCCACAAAGAAAGTGCAATAAATGCCTGTTTTATTACAAAACCGCAGCAATTTGCACCGTTTAGCAAGACAGAAAACATAAACCTTGAACCATTCAATTGTACTCAAAGCCATCATGTATTTTTAGAAAACAGGACTTGCACTTCGTAGTTGCAAGCCCTGTTTATCTTGAAACGGAGATTAATCATCAAGCAAGTCACTGAACAATAGTCGAGTTCTTAGCTTGCGAGGTTTTTTTAATCGTTCTGCCCGTTCTTCTTCATCTTTAGGAGGCTTTGTATAGAAGTCCTCATCTGTTTCGCGAGGAAAAAGTGGCTTAAAGCCATTGTGTTCATAAAAGCGTAACACTTCTGGTTCATTCTTAGCATCAACAATGGCAAATCGACATCCAGTCTTGTTAGATTCATCAAGGAACCACATCCGAATAAAATCAAGTACTTCCGAACCAACACCCATCCCAGAAAACTGCGAAGAAACAGCCAAACGGCCAACAAGAACACCAGGATATCGTGTCAACATCTTCTCACGATTGGTAATACCCCACATGGCATTACGTCGGCTACTTGGCAAGTCGTAAATACGAATACTATCATTAGAAACTGTAAAGCATGCAACTATAGTCTGCAGATCATCCTTCATACGGAAGCAATAAGATTTTCCCATGCGGTAAAGGGTATAGTCAAGTGCATCCTTCTGAAAAAACTCGTCCATATCATCATCACCACACACAAAAGGATGACACTCAGTAAGAATGTCATCAGTCAAAAGATCGAGCACGCAGTTTTCTTCGAGAAACGCCATCTTATCTATTAATAGTTGATGTTCGACCTCTTAAGAATTGTGCACATTGCTTTGTAACGAGGATCCGCTTTTAGATCACGTTTCGGGCGCATATCAAACTTCCGCTCAGTTTCATCAGCCAGCTCACGGAAACGACGTGCCTCTTCACCATAGAGGGTGGGAATTGCCTTAATTGCTAATGCCATAATGATATCTCCTTATTATTTCTATGCAAAGTTACGAATAATTTCACAAAGCAACAAAAAAGCTATCAAGAAAGTGCAATAAATGCCTGTTTTATTACAAAACCGCAGCTTTTTGCACCGTTTAGCAAGACAGAAAACATAAACCTTTCTACATTAGATTGTTGAAACTTTACAGGAGTCGAAAGGAGTCTTCTTTCTAAACCAAGTGGTGCCAGCCTTATTAGCTAGCACCAAAGAACAGAAAGAAAACCGTTTTATTTTCGAAGGAAAAACTAACGAGCTAGGCGAAAGCCTATGCAGTTGTCTGCGTTTGTCGGATTGCCATAGTCACGGTATGCTACACGACAATGTGTAGCCGTGTTCAACCAATTGCCGCCACGATACACGCGGACATTGCCATAAAACGGCCCCGAAGGATTGATGAATTCTGAAAGTGAATAATTGTTGGATTCATATTTGTCTTGATACCAATCATAACACCATTCTCCTACATTACCGCTCATATCGTAAATGCCCAATTCATTCGGAGTCTTTGAGGCAACAGAATGGGTTTTTCTGTCACAATTATCATTATACCAACCCACATCTAAGATGTTATTGCTGCCACTATAGGTATATTCTTTGCTCTGATTGCCACCACGAGCCGCATATTCCCATTCTGCCTCTGTAGGCAGACGGAACTGTTGGTCAGTCAGCTGGTTCAGTATCGTAATGAAAGTCTGGCAGTCGTTCCAACTCACACTCTCTACAGGCAATTTCATTCCTTTAAAGTAGCTGGGATTACTACCCATCACGGTCATCCAAAGTTCCTGAGTTACCTCTGTCTGACCTATAGAGAAACTATACATCATCACTTGGTGACGAGGTTGCTCATCGCTATCTGCCTCATAATCGTCATTAGAGGAACCCATCCAGAAGGTTCCACCCTCTACATCCACCATCTTGAACGATACACCATTTACTGTAAATGTCGTTTCAGTTTTGCTGTTGCTTTTATCACCATGAGAAGATTCGTGGTCATCTTCATTTCCACAACAAACAAAGCTAACAATCATTACAAATGCAACGAGTAGCAATGTTAAAAAAATCCATATTTTCATGTTCTATTAATTTTGTCGATTTTAAGAATTAAGGACTAAACACAATTGTTTATAAATAAATTCCGCAGCATCCACTCACACAAGAACGCACGTTACGGTGTTCAAAGGACAAAGATACAGCATTTATCTGAAACAACCAAACAAATATATGAAAAACACAAACAATTGAAGGTTGAAAGATTGAAAAGTCCTAGTTAATTTACTATTTGACGGTTTACGATTGACTATTTATTTACCATTTGATTTATTTACCATTTTCTCCACTTAAGGGGGAGTTTTTTCTCCCCGCCCTAGAGGGATGGGGGGTAAAATACAATGGTAATATCTGTTTTTGATGTTTTTTTCTAAATCTACACATAGTGTTATGCAAGTGATCCCTAAAGTCTCTATATATTCTATTAGGTTATTTCAATAAAAATCCTTACCTATTACACATCATATCTCCAATTCATCTCCAATTCATCTCCAATTTATCTCCAATTTATCTCCAATTTATCTCCAATTATTTATTAGAGATGAAGTAGAGTAGAACATAGCATAAATATAAGAATCACTATGGCAAAACAATGGGAGGAAATAGGGTGTTATGTACTGAAGCCTGTTTGTTGTTTGATATGCCTTTGCAGCCATAAGGGGTATTGCCCATGGGAGATTAGTGCGCCCTAGGGCGCACTGCAGTACTCCTTAAGGCGCACTCGAGTGCGCCTTAAGGAGTACTATCGTATTTTAGCAGGCGTACTAAATACGGACAAGCAGAGGAGTTGATACTTATATACTTCAACACTCTCGAACCCCCAATCATAAAAAAAACGTTCGATTTGTGGCTAAGATACATTTTTTCATCGAGAAGTTACACCTGTGAAACGATTATTAAAACATTTGCCGTATCTTTGCACCGAAAAAAAATATACGACAGCTAACAACAAGTTGGAACGACTAAAACAATACGAACATGAGACGACTATTTCTGATATTTGCAGGATGCCTGATGCTGACAGGTAGTTTGATGGCCCAAAAGAATGCAGACAAGGACTTCGTGAAGGGTGCCGATGTAGGTTTCCTCACAGGACAGGAGCGACGAGGTGTGGTGTTTCACGACCGTAACGGCAAGGAGCGCGAATGTCTGGAGTTGCTGAAGAACGACTACCAGATGTCTGCCATCCGTATGCGTGTGTGGGTGAATCCACGAGGCGGCGATTGCGATAAGTTTGCTTTGCTTGCGATGGCCAAGCGGGTAAAAGCGTTGGGTATGGACCTCATGGTTGACTTCCACTACAGCGACTCGTGGGCAGACCCTGCTAAGCAACCCATTCCGAAAGCATGGCAGAATCACGACTACAAACAGATGCGCAAAGACCTGCAAGAACACACCATCGATGTGCTGACACTGTTGAAAGATAATGGTATCGAGCCACGATGGGTGCAGGTGGGTAATGAGACAGCAAACGGACTGCTTTGGCCTATGGGACATATCGAGCAGAATCCGAAACAATATGCAGGATTCATCCGAGCAGGCTATGATGCCGTGAAGAAGGTATTTCCAAAGAGTATCGTCATCATCCACCTCGACAGAGGACACAAGCAGAGCCTCTACGACTGGAACCTCGATATTGTGAAGAAGTATGGAGGCAAGTGGGATATGGTGGGCATGTCGCTCTATCCCTATTGGGCGATGGACGGACATCCCGAACTGAATGCCGATGATATCATCACCGACTGCATAGCAAACATCAGGCACGTCAGCACGAAATACAAGTGTGATGTGATGATTGTAGAAACGGGCTACGAGGTAGATGAGCGTCATCCTGAGAAGATGGAGGAAGGCCGACGCCAACTTACGCGTGTGATACGAGAAGCTCGCAACGAGACGAATGGGCATTGTAGAGGTGTATTCTATTGGGAACCCCAATGCCTGCCTGGCGGCTATAAACTAGGAGCTTTCGACAGCAAAGCAGCTCCAACTGCAATTATGGAGGGGTTCGTCGAAGCTGAATAAGCAGGCGATTGACCATTGACCATGAACTCTAAACTCTAATCTCTAATCTCTAACCTCTAACCTCTAACCCTTAACTCTTAACCCATTGAGTAGGAGACACTCCATACATCGCTCGGAAGCAGCGGCTGAAATAGCTGACAGACGAGAACCCTGTGTCGTAAGTGATTTCAGTAATGGTCAAGCGACCTTCACGCAACAGTTCGGCAGCACGTCGCAGACGGATGGTGCGAATGAATTCTGTGGGTTTCTGACCCGTAGCCGACTGAATCTTGCGATAGAAGGTCATACGGCTCATACACATATCGCTTGCCAGTTGTTCCACACTATAGTTGTCGTCTGAGATATGTTGTTCGACTACCTCGATAGCTTTTTGCAGCCATTCGTCTGTCATCACAGGTTGCGGATCTTCTGCAGGTTGGTTATCAGCTAATGGTTCTTGGGGTATCACCTCTTTTTTTATTGCAGCAAGAAATCGTTCACGCTGGCGCTTCAGTTGCCATATATATCCAACAAGAGCCGAGAGAATCAATACGAGTGCTGCAAGCATCCACCATACCCATCCAGGCATACGCTCCACAACCTCTTCGGAGGGTTGACTCCAACGTTTGCCCGGTTGAGTTTCCTGAAGTTCAATCATATAAACTCCTTCTTCCTCGATGTTTTGCTGCCGAAGTGTCTGATGAATAGTGTCGTAGAGACGTATGTAGCGCTCGCTAACCAGCAATAGCCGACCCTTATTGTCAACATCGATATGGGTCACAGCATCACCATATTCGTTCGAACCATATTCATCTATGACAAGCTCTCCGTCCTTATAAGTCATCAAGGTGCCGAAGATAGTAGCAAGCCACAGGGTTCCATCGCTTGTGAAGGTCATAGCTGACACATCTTTAGTATCAGACAGCACCACCTCTTCCTTGCCTTGCTTCATCACGCGGATGTCCTTACCAGTACTGAACCAAAGTTCGTCTTTTTCGCCTGTTCCCGCTTTTGTGGATTGAGGAGGTGCAGCCATAGCTGTAGGTCGGGCAGATAATCCACGAGCCACACGCACCGAGTCGGCAACAGGTCTTGTCAATATCGAACCGCTAAACCACGATTGCTGTTCATGGCTACTCAAGGCATAGCTGTTCCCAAAAACGTCTGTCATCAGTCGACGACCCTGAAGATCGGTCATCTCTCGATTGAAATTGATGCTATCGGGCCACTCTGTTGTAACTTGTACAAGCCGACCATCCTCAAGCCAAAGGATTCCTCCTTCCCACTCAACACACCACACACTCCCCCTTTGGTCTTCATGCAAACGGAAGATGTATTTATCGCCTCCAGGATACACGTTCAGCAACTGACCGTCAGGCGAATACTCATATACTTTCTTATTCGCCGTAAGCCACCAATGACCATCATGAGTCACGATGATGTCGTCCACCCGTTTGTCGTCCACTTCATCTAATATGCGAATGCTATAGTCACTCTTGTCGAGTACATTAGCTCCATGAAACGTACCTATTATTATATAGCGTCCTCCAGCCTCAGCCAAACTTGCCACATCATTACTGCAAAGCAAATCGGGATGTTCTGCATCGCTGCGAAACACAAGAATCTGTCGGCCATCATCACGACATACCCCTCCCCCTTCGGTTGCATACCAAAGGAAACCCTCCGAATCTTGTATCACCTGCAACACGCGTCCACACGACAACTGTTCCTGTCTTGGCAACGAGAGTCGCTGTTCATCCTGAGCCCATCCAACGATTGGGAACATCACGATAAATAACCAAATAATAAAGCTTATTCTTTGCATCTTCTTGAAAAAAAACGTTGCAAAGGTACAAATAAGTAGGCGAATAAACAAATAATTAATGACCTTTTACAAGCGGAAAATACTTTGTTTCAAGTCAAAGATACATAATTTCATCGAGAAGTTACATCTGTGCAAGTAATTTTTAAACAATTGACGTACCTTTGCAAAAAATTAAATAACAGAGAAAAATCAAACTAATCAAACGAATATGAAAAAACGACTGACATTATTCGCAGTAATTGTTGTTATGGCAATTAACGCAGTTGCACAACCTATCACGGCAGGCACACACACACGAGTTGAGACCACCTATGGCACCATCGAGGGCTATCAGGATGGTAGTATCTTCACCTTCAAAGGAATCCAGTATGCAAAAGCTGAGCGGTTCATGCCTCCGCAGGCGCCCGATAAACTAACAGGAATCAGACAGTGTAAAGTATATGGTCCTCAAGCTCCGCAAGACGAGTCTTTACGTTGGAACGATCGTAACAGCCAGACAGACTACGGCTTCGGTAACCAGTTTGTGACAGAACCTATGGACGAAAAAGCTTGTCTGGTTTTGAATGTGTGGACACCCAGCATCAAGGACAAGAAGCGTCGTCCTGTCTTCGTATGGATTCACGGAGGCGGTTACACAGGCGGTTCGGCTCACGATTTGCCCTGCTATGAAGGTCGCGCACTTGCTGAGGCAGGCGACATCGTTGTTGTGAGCTTGAATCATCGCCTGAACATTCTCGGATATGCCGACCTGACAGGTCTTGGTGGTAAATATGCTCAGAGCGTCAATCTGGGCATGCAAGACATCGTGAAAGCTTTGGAATGGGTGCGCGATAACATCACCCGCTTCGGAGGAAATCCCAACGAAGTAACCATCGGCGGACAGTCAGGCGGAGGTGGCAAGGTGTCTACCCTACTGGCTATGCCTTCAGCGAAAGGGCTGTTCAAGCGTGCTATAGTTCAAAGCGGCTCCACACTGCGTCAATCCCTACCCGAGCAGACACGCCCATTCGGTCCTGCACTTGCACAGGAACTAGGACAACCTGCAACCGATCAGGCAGACTTCTCTAAGTTCAGTTACGAAGAATTGAACCGTGCAGTCAGCCGAATGGGGCAACGTGGCATCCGCAGCGGTTTCTCGCCTGTGGTAGATGGTACCATCCTTCCGCAGCATCCCTTCGAGCCTGCTTCGCCCGTTTCGAAAGATGTACCTATGCTCATCGGAACCGACTTTAATGAGTTCACGTTCGATATAGGTCGCGATATGACGTGGGCAGAAGCAGAAGCAGCTGTACGCCAACGTCAGGGCAATCGTGCAGACCAGTATATTGCAGCCTTCAAGAAAGCCTATCCCAATGCTGAGCCGAGAGAGATGACCTACGTCGATACCGGTTTCCGTGCAGGAGCTGTTCGTCAGGCTGCAGCCAAAGCAGAACAGGGAGGCGCACCTGCATACCTATATCTGTTTACATGGAAACCCGAAAGCAATGCTCTCGGAGCTTCACACGGAATGGAGCTGCCCTTCATGCTCCACAACGTAAGCCTGCAGCGCGAAATGACCGGAGCCTCTGAGAAAGCCTACAAGTTCGAGCAGCTCATCAGCAGCATTTGGCTTGCATTCATCAAGACCGGCAACCCGAACACAAAAGGTCTGCCACGATGGGAACCCTATAATGCAGAAACAGGTGTCACGATGATTCTCGACAACAAGTGCGAACCCCGTCAGCACCACGATCGCGAACTCATGCAGATGAGTCGCAGCATCTGGTAGATTCAAATAATCATAAAGCTTCAAGCCTGATGAGTTGAAGCAAGAGATGAAGTTTTTGGAACAATTCCTACAAGAATAACGATACTATTGATAGTTATTATTGTAAAATAGCAGCTTTAGGGTTCCAGAGACTTTTGACACCAAACACACTCTCTAAAGTGATTTTCTTTGCCTCTTTAGATGTTAATTGGCTACACCAAGATACTCTCCGACGTGTGTCTGCACCTTCACCGCAGTTCTCGTATTCCATATAGCGAGCCGTTTGTTCACGCTCTTTCTGCCAATGATGCCAACCTTCTGGTCGGATATGCTTGCCTAGGTCGCAATGCATGAAGAGCGTATAACCGTAATCACGCCAAGGACGACCTAAATAGACCTTATCCACTCCTTCGGATGCAACCAAACGGCAATCGTTGAATATGTAGCCGAAAGGTTGGTCGGAAGGTGTAGAAGCTGCCGTTATGTACGAATTGGACAGACTCTCTATGGTGCACCCTTCGAACCAAGCTGTTGCAGCTCCGAAAATGAAGTCGGTAGTTCCGCAGATATAGCAGTTCTCAAAATAAAGACGCGTATATGGCAATCCCGTATAAATGGTGTCCTGATGTCCGACGAACCGACAATTGATGAACACCAGACGGTCACCCTCGGTATGTAGTGCTACAGCCTGCCCCATACGTGGAGCATTATTCTGCACCGTCAGATTCTTCAGTATGATGTCATTTCCTTCGATTTTGAGGGTGTAAGTTCTGAAGGTTCCCATCGGCAGACCGGTTTCTACACGTGGCAAGTTGGCATGATCATCGAATGTGATGACTGTTTCCTCCTTGTTTTCTCCACATATCTCGATATGCTGCAACCACTCAGGGATGACAAGCTTCTCTTTGTAGATACCCTTCTTCACATAGATTACCTTGTGGTAGTCCATAAAAGCCCTACACACCTCTATTGCCTCAGCGATGGTTCGGAATTGTCCTCCACCCCGACCGTCCACCACGATGGTGTCAGGATTGTCGAACAACGCAGTAGGTACAGCCTGCTTCGTACTGGCAGCAGCGTTATTTGTTCGATAAGGTTTCAGCAGCGGCACCTCCTTGCAGATGGCATCAGCCAGAAGGCTGGCAACCGTTCGTGCACCATATATATTATAATGAGTATCGTCCTGTTTCCCGTTAGGCTCACTCGGATGCTCACCTGGTTTGAACCACATGTGGAGCCGTTTGGAGCCTTCGCGTCCCAAGCCCTGTTCCAAGTCGTGGGTGATACGGTTAGCATCGACAAATGGCACATGCAACCTTTCAGCCACTTGGCGAGGAACCACGCGGTAAAGCCCGTGAGTGTCGATGAGCGAATCGATGGTCTCTGCAAACTTACGCCTTACCACAGCATTCATCAAGATGGGGATTCCGCCCTGTTGACGCGTCTCGTTCACAAATCGTTCCAGATTAGCATCGAATGTCGACCCGGGTTCTGTGTGACGATCGGGTTGGGTCTTTTCGTCATTATGGCCGAACTGTATGATGACATAATCACCTGGGTGTATCAGTTTCATCACCCTATCCCATCTGCCTTCGTTGATGAAAGAAAGCGAAGAACGGCCATTGACAGCATGATTATCAATCATGACATACTGGGGGTCGAAAAACTCCTGTAGCATCATGCCCCATCCACGCTCCTGTTTACCACCATCGGTATCTTTGTCAGCCATGGTAGAGTCACCAATTGTAAACACGGTGGCGACCAGCTTGTCACCACCCCTATTCTGTGCTTCGTCGGAAAGTGAGTATAGCACACACACCAGCAGCAAAATACAAAACTTCTTCATCTTTTTGTCATTATTGTTTGACAAAGGTAAGAAAAATAATACGAAAAACAACCGAATTTAAATCGTATTTATCAATTTGATACAATCGTTCATCTGTTTGTTACAATGTTTATATGCCCAAAACGTCAAAATGCGTACCTTTGCACAAAAATAAACTCATAAAACTAATCAACAATGAAACGACTGATATTTAGCAGAATCCTATACATCTTTTGTGTAGCATATACACTTCCCATCCAATCAGCGACTACACCTTCCATCTTCAATGATGTGTTTTGGAAGACTACAAACGGAGCGTTCATCTATAGCCAGGGAGGCGGCATCTTTCGCTTCCCAGATGCTCAAGGCAAGGAACACTATTATTGGTATGGTGTTCATTACAGAGGAGCGGAGGCTTACATAGCCAATCCGACAGGCAAGGTTGAGGGCACAGGTTTCTCGTCGGTCACATGCTACCAGTCAGATGATTTCGTTAATTGGGAGTTTGTGGGCGATGTAGCGACCTCTTCATCGCTTGGCCGGGCATTCTGGGTGGGGCGTCTCGGTGTTGCCTACATAGCAGAAGCCAAACTATATGCCCTGTTGGTGCAATACAACAGCAGCGTACTCATCTGCACATGCAACACGCCTACCGGTGAGTTCAAGAGACACAACCAAATCGACATGACCAACCTCATCGGCACCCCCAACACAGGCGATCAGACCGTGTTTACAGACCCTGATACCGGTAAGTCGTATTTAGTCTATTCCTATGGGAAAGGTCGCAACAAGATCTATCTGTCCGAAATAGGCTATCGGGACGAGAAAGTGACGTTGCTCGACTGCCATCAAATCTATCAGGGTAGCGGACGTGAAGGCAACTGTATGTTCAAATATAAAAAGAAGTATTACATGTGCGCATCCGATCTCTATGGCTGGAACGCATCTAACGTCTATTACCTAGAGGCCTCCGACATCTACGGTCCATACACTCCTACCGACAACATGGCTCTGATGTCAGGTGCAGCCGATGATTACGGACATGTGACCCAGACAGGCTTTTTCTATACCATCCGGGGGACGAAAGAGGAGACTGTCGTCTATTGCGGCGACCGTTGGGCGGACTTTGCCGGCAATGGTATCGGTTACAATCAGTGGTGCCCCATATCGTTCGAGACCGGAACACCCACGTTCAACTCGCTCAGTCATTGGCACCTCAATGCTGAGACAGGCGAATGGCGTGTAGGCAACGCTAACAACTACGTGAAGAACGGCAGCTTCGAAGCCGACCGTGTATCCATACCAAGCGGAAACAAACCCGTGCAGGACTACCTTCGCGGATGGATTACGATTGTGAAACGAGGCAACAAAGTCGCTGTAGGTAGCGAAAACTCTCCGCAACTCAATGCCGACAACACAGCCGACGACCGGCAAACCGTCATAGGCAACAAGTGCCTGAACATCACTGACAAAGTGCCCTTCACACGCCAGGTCTATCAAACGATTGCATCCACCCCATGCGTTCCCGTCGTTGACGGCACCTACACCCTAAGGATGAAGGTGAAGAGCAGCGGCGGGTTCAGCCGACTATACGTCTATGCCAAGAGCGGCGGCACAACCTTCAAGAAAGACATCCGCGAATCCGACAGCAAGTGGCACGAACTGACCCTCGACGACATCATCGTGACCCGCGGCAGCGTAGAAGTAGGAATCATGGCGGACGGGGCTGCCCAAGCCTGGTGCCATATCGACGACCTGGAGTTGGTGAGGAACGACACACGTTCTGACCGAATGCCCCGCAACTGACACAATCGTTCCCCCCACCCCTTACGATGTATATACGCATAGAGCAGAAAACCCTCTGCCCCCGGCACGAACTAATTAATGACCCCAAAACTATACAGACAATGAAACGACTATCTTTACACTTCGTATGGTTGCTGACGCTCACAGCAGCAGCGCAGACGAATCAAGAAATCAAAATTTCGGAGAACATTGCCTACAGAACAGATGTAGGTAAGAGCACGGTGCTCGACCTAGCACAACCACAGTTTGGACCACAGAAAGACAGGCCCGCAATCCTCATCATCCATGGAGGAGGATGGAATGCCGGGTCGAAGAACGACGGGGTCTATCAATCACTGATGAGGTACTATGCTCAAAAAGGCTATGTGGTGGCCAATATGAACTACCGACTCACGGGTGAGGCTCCGTTGCCGGCATGCATCGAGGATGTTCGTTGTGCCATCCGTTGGATGAAAGCGAATGCGCAAAAACTGGGTATAGACCCTCAACGCATCGGAACCTACGGACATTCGGCAGGCGGGCACCTGTCACTGATGGCCGGCGTGGCTGCAGAGAGCAAGGCCTTCGCGGATGATAAGGACCCATGGAAGCAATATGACTGTTCGGTGGCCTGTGCTGCGGGAGGTGCACCTCCTACGGAGATAGGTCGTGCTGGAGATTGGGCTGACCATACGGAGTGGTGGCCTATCGGTTATATAGGTAAGAGTAAGACGCCTTTCCTCGTACTGCAAGGTGGCGAAGACCCTATCGTTCGTCCGAATCTAACGGAGGACTGGGTGGTAAAGATGCAGCGGGCAGGGGCTTCGGTCGATTATGTAAAGGTGCATGGACAACATGGCGTGGCTTTCGACCAACAACTGGAGTTTACTCGTCCTGCAATGGATGCTTTTTTTGCCCGTTACCTAAAGTACGAAGACCCGAGCGTTTCGTTCGAACAGATGAAAGTGGTAGAATATGGTGGAAGCGGTCCACAGAAGGCTGTGGCAGTGCGTGAAAAATCGCTGACGGACTTTGTGGTCTATCGTCCAATGATTATGAAAGAAAAGATGCCCGTGCTCGTTTTCTGCAATGGTGGTTGCATGGACACCAGCATCGGCTACGAGAATATGCTCTCTGATATAGCTTCCTATGGCTATGTGGTGGTGGCTGTCGGTGAACTGCAAATGCTTGCCCAGCATGAGAAAGACCGACAAACCCCTTCGTCGATGGTGAAGAAAGCACTAGACTGGATCAGCAAGCAGGCTGCAGATTCCGCTTCTCCTTATTATCAAAAAATAGATACTGACCACATCGCTGCTGCAG
>JAEEGL010167269.1_pt1 | contig 24526 bp, 19 predicted proteins | sample 9134231 | NCBI WGS metagenome assembly JAEEGL01 (sample SAMN16246548, study PRJNA631951) | gut metagenome | biome: gut microbiome; feature: rumen; material: fiber-attached | host: Bos | place: Iran: Karaj | collected 2018-10
AAAGGCGAACGCGACTACGCTGTGGGAATGTTTTTCTTCCCTCAGAATGAGCTTATGCGCAGCCAGTCAAAAAAATTATTTGAAATTATCGCGCGCAAGGAAGGACTGACCGTCCTCGGCTGGAGAGAAGTGCCCGGCGACACAAAGGTCATCGGTCAGCGCGCTCTCGACTGTATGCCATACATCGAGCAGTGCTTCATTCAGCGTCCCTCGGGCGTGAAGAAGGGTCTTGACTTTGACCGCAGACTCTACGTCGCGCGCAGAGTGTTTGAGCAGAGCAACGAGGACACATATGTCGTTTCTCTCTCGAGCCGCACGATCGTATATAAGGGAATGTTCCTTGTCGGCGACCTCCGCCGTTTCTTCCTCGATTTGCAGGACGAGGACTTTGAGTCCGCTATCGCGATGGTTCACTCGCGCTTCTCGACCAACACCAACCCGAGCTGGCAGAGAGCTCATCCCAACCGCATGATCGTCCACAACGGCGAGATCAACACTATCCGCGGCAACGCAGACAAGATGCTCGCGCGTGAGGAAACAATGCAGAGCGAGCACCTCAAAGGCGACCTCGACAAGGTAATGCCCGTTGTCAACACCGAGGGCAGCGACTCCGCGATGCTCGACAACACCCTCGAATTCCTCGTTATGAGCGGCATGGACTTACCCCTTGCCGTTATGACGACTATCCCCGAGCCGTGGGACAACAACCGCGCAATGAACCAGAAAAAGCGCGATTTCTATCAGTACTACGCGACGATGATGGAACCGTGGGACGGCCCTGCGGCAATACTCTTTACCGACGGCGATGTTATGGGCGCTGTGCTCGACCGCAACGGCTTGAGACCCTCGCGCTACTACATCACCGACGACGGCAACCTGATCCTCTCCTCAGAGGTCGGCGCGCTTCCCGTCCCCGTTGAAAACGTTATCACAAAGGAACGTCTGCGCCCGGGCAAAATGCTGCTTGTTGACACCGTAAAGGGCAGACTTATCGACGACGACGAAATCAAGCAGACCTACGCCTCAAAGCAGCCGTACGGCGAGTGGCTCGACTCAAACCTCGTTGAGCTGCGCGACCTCAAGATCCCGAACGAGAAGGTAGAAAGACATCACCGCGAGGAGCGCAGAAAGCTCCAGAAGGCGTTCGGCTACACGTATGAGGACGTGATGAATTCTATCCTGCCGATGGCGAAAAACGGCAGCGAGCCTATCTCCGCGATGGGCACCGACAAGCCGATCGCCGCGCTCTCGAACGAGCCGCAGCCGCTGTTCAACTACTTCAAGCAGCTCTTCGCGCAGGTAACAAATCCGCCTATCGACGCTATCCGCGAGGAGATCGTCACCTCGACCACCGTTTATATCGGTTCGGCGGGAAATATCCTGGAGGAAAAGCCCTCGAACTGCAAGGTTCTCAAGGTTCACAACCCGATCCTTTCCTCCACCGATATCCTCAAGCTCAAAAACATGAAAATCAGCGGCTTCAAGGTCGCCGTTATCCCGATTCTTTACTACAAGAACACCCGTCTTGACAAGGCGATAAAAAGGCTGTTCCTGGCGGCTGACAGAGCCTATAACGAAGGCGCGAATATCCTGATCCTCTCTGACAGAGGAGTCGACGAGAATCACCTCGCTATCCCCTCTCTGTTAGCTGTATCCGCCCTTCATCAGCACCTTGTAGACACCAAACGCAGAACCTCGCTCTCACTCGTACTCGAGAGCGGCGAACCCCGTGAGGTTCACCACTTTGCGACGCTTCTCGGCTACGGCGTAACCGCCATCAATCCCTACATGGCTGAGGAAACAATCCACGAGCTCATTCACGACGATCTGCTCGACAAGGACTTCTACGCGGCGGTCAGCGACTACAACGACGCTATTCTGCACGGTATAGTAAAAATTGCTTCTAAAATGGGCATTTCTACCATTCAGTCCTACCTCGGCTCGCGCATTTTTGAGGCTGTCGGAATCAGCAGCGACGTTATCGACAAGTACTTCGCGGGCACCGTCAGCAGAGTCGGCGGCATCACAATCAAGGATATCGAAAGAAATACAGACAGACTTCACACCGCGGCGTTTGACCCGCTCGACCTCGGGGTATCAAACGAGCTTGAGTCACGCGGCAGCCATAAATTCCGCAGCGGACGCGAGGAACATCTCTATAATCCGCGCACTATCCACACCCTCCAGCAGGCGACCAAAAAGGGCGATTACGCGCTCTACAAGCTGTATTCCCAGCTTATCAACGAGGAGATGGATCCCATCTGCCTGAGAGGTCTGCTCGACTTCAACTACCCCGAAAATCCCGTTCCGATCGACGAGGTCGAGAGCGTTGAATCGATCGTCAGACGCTTCAAAACAGGCGCTATGTCCTACGGCTCGATTTCGCAGGAGGCTCACGAGGCTCTCGCTCTCGCGATGAACTCACTGCACGGCAAGTCAAACTCCGGCGAGGGCGGCGAAAGCCCCGAAAGACTGCTCACAAAGGGCACAAAGGAGAACCGCTGCTCAGCAATCAAGCAGGTAGCCTCGGGACGCTTCGGCGTAACGAGCGAATACCTCACCTCAGCCGACGAGATCCAGATCAAGATGGCTCAGGGCGCAAAGCCCGGCGAAGGCGGTCACCTGCCCGGCAAGAAGGTATATCCGTGGATTGCGAAAACAAGACACTCCACTCCGGGCGTATCGCTGATTTCACCTCCGCCCCACCACGACATTTACTCAATCGAGGACTTGGCTCAGCTCATCTATGACCTCAAGAACGCCAACAAGGCAGCGAGAATCTCCGTCAAGCTCGTTTCGGAGTGCGGCGTAGGCACAGTCGCCGCGGGCGTAGCAAAGGCAGGCGCTGGCGTTATCCTGATCTCGGGTCACGACGGCGGTACGGGCGCGGCTCCAGGAAGCTCGATCTACAACGCGGGTCTGCCGTGGGAGCTCGGTCTCGCCGAGGCTCACCAGACTCTCGTTATGAACAACCTGCGAAACAAGGTTGTAATCGAAACCGACGGCAAGCTGATGACAGGCCGCGACGTTGCGATCGCCGCTATGCTCGGTGCTGAGGAATTCGGCTTCGCGACAGCTCCGCTTGTTACCCTCGGATGCGCGATGATGCGCGTCTGCAACCTCGACACCTGCCCCTTCGGCGTTGCGACACAGAACCCCGAGCTGCGCAAGAGATTTATGGGCAAGCCCGAGTACGTAATCAACTTCATGCGCTTTGTCGCCGAGGAGCTGAGAGAATACATGGCTCGTCTCGGCGTGCGCACCCTCGACGAGCTCGTCGGCAGAACCGACCTGCTCCGGCAGAAGGATAACCTCACCGACAGAGAAAAGCAGATCGACCTCAGCAAGCTGCTCAGCTCGGATTTCAGCGAGCCGGTCAAATACACCGAAAAGAACCTCTATAACTTTGAATTTGAAAAGACCGTTGACGAAAACGTCCTGCTCAAGAAGTTCAAAAAGGCGCTTGCGAACGGCGGAGGCGGACAGCTTGAAATGGATATCAAAAACACCGACCGTTCTCTCGGCACGGCGTTCGGCTCCGAGCTCACAAAGAAGTACGGCTCCGCTCTTTCCGACGACAGCTTCACCGTTTGCTGCCACGGCTCGGGCGGTCAGAGCTTCGGCGCGTTCATTCCGAAGGGTCTGACCCTCAAAATCGAGGGCGACAGCAACGACTACTTCGGCAAGGGGCTCTCGGGCGGCAAGCTGATCGTTTATCCGCCGAAGGGCTCTAAGTTCGAAGCGAGTGAGAACATCATCATCGGCAACGTAGCTCTGTACGGCGCAACAAGCGGCTATGCGTTCATTAACGGCGTCGCGGGCGAGCGCTTCTGCGTGCGCAACTCAGGCGCGACAGCGGTCGTTGAGGGCGTAGGCGACCACGGCTGCGAGTACATGACGGGCGGTACGGTCGTTGTTCTCGGCAAAACCGGCAACAACTTTGCCGCGGGTATGTCGGGCGGCGTAGCGTATGTCCTCGACGAGCACCACCACCTCTACAAGCGCCTCAACAAGGAGCTTGTCGAATGCACAGAGGTCAGCGAGCACGAGGCGTACTCGGTAGTAAAAGCACTTATAGAGGAGCACGTAGCCGCTACAGGCTCCGCCAAGGGTCAGAAGATCCTCGACGATTTCAAGCACTACCTGCCGCTGTTCAAGAAGATCATTCCGCACGACTACAAGAAGATCACAACCGAAATCGCTTCACTTGAGCAAAACGGCGCAACACCCGAACAGGCGCGCATTGAGGCGTTTTACAATATCATCAACGACAGATAAGGAGGAGAAAGATGGGAAAGCCAACAGGATTTATGGAATATCAGCGTGAGGAAGCCCCAGCCTTCTCCGTATATGAACGAATCAAAAATTTCGACGAATTTCACGAGCCGCTCAGCCGTGAGGAACAGCAGAAGCAAGGCGCGCGCTGCATGGAATGCGGCGTACCCTTCTGCCAGTCGGGCATGATGCTCGGCGGCATGATCTCGGGCTGTCCGCTCAACAACCTCATCCCCGAATGGAACGACCTTGTGTTCCGCGGCGCGTGGGAACAGGCGTATCACCGCCTCAAAATCACCAACAACTTCCCCGAGTTCACCTCCCGCGTTTGTCCGGCTCTCTGTGAAAAGGCATGCACCTGCGGCGCGAACGGCGACGCGGTGACGGTGAGGAACAACGAATTCGCAATCGTTGAAACCGCCTATGCAAACGGCTGGGCAAAGGCAGATCCGCCCAAGACACGTACAGGCAAGAAAATCGCCGTTATCGGATCAGGTCCCTCGGGACTTGCCGCTGCCGACCAGCTCAACAAGCGCGGACACAGCGTGACCGTTTTTGAGAGAAGCGACCGCATCGGCGGCCTGCTGATGTACGGCATACCAAACATGAAGCTCGAGAAAACCATCATCGAGCGCCGCCTTGACGTTATGCGCGAGGAAGGAATCACATTCCGCACAAGCGTGAACGTCGGCAAGGATATTTCTTTTGAGGAATTAAACAAAGAATTTGACCGCATAGTTCTCGCCTGCGGAGCCTCAAATCCGCGCGATATCAAGGCCGAGGGCAGAGATGCAAACGGCATCTACTTCGCGGTAGACTTTCTGAAATCCACTACAAAAGCTCTGCTCGACAACGGTCTGACTGAGGGCTATATCAGCGCGAAGGGCAAGAACGTCCTCGTTATCGGCGGCGGCGACACGGGCAACGACTGCGTAGGCACCTGCGTCCGCCACGGCGCAAAGAGCATTCTACAGCTCGAGATGATGCCCAAGCTGCCCGACACCCGCGCGGAAAACAACCCGTGGCCTGAATGGCCGAGGGTCTGCAAAACGGACTACGGTCAGGAGGAAGCCGCTGCGGTATTCGGCAAGGATCCGAGAGAATATCAGACGACGGTCAAGGAATTCATCAAGGACAACAACGGCGACCTCAAGGCGGTTGTGCTCGTCAAGCTCGACGCCGTAAAGGACAGCAAGACAGGCAGACTGAACATGACTCCGATCGAGGGCAGCGAATACATCGTCGACTGCGAGCTCGCGCTTATTGCGGCGGGCTTTCTCGGCAGCGAGAGCTATGTAACCGACAGCTTCGGCGTAGCGCTCGACGGCAGAACAAACGTCGCGGGTCAGAACGGCACCCACCTGACGAGCGTGCCGAACGTATTTACCGCGGGCGATATGCACAGCGGTCAGTCACTCGTAGTGCGCGCGATCCGCGACGGCCGCGACTGCGCAAGGGAAGTCGACGAGAGCCTGATGGGCTACACTAATCTTTAAGGAGGCTGCGGCATGACTAAATATATCTTTGTTACGGGCGGCGTAGTTTCGGGTCTCGGCAAAGGCATCACCGCCGCCTCGCTCGGCAGACTCCTCAAAGCGCGCGGTCTTAAGGTCGCGGCTCAGAAACTCGACCCATACATCAACGTCGACCCAGGCACAATGAGTCCTTATCAGCACGGCGAGGTCTACGTAACCGAGGACGGCGCTGAAACCGACCTCGACCTCGGTCACTATGAGCGTTTTATCGACGAGGATCTCAACAAGTTCTCTAATCTCACGACAGGCAAGGTCTACTCGAACGTTATCTCGAAGGAACGCCGCGGCGAATACCTCGGCAAAACCGTTCAGGTTATTCCGCATATCACCGACGAGATCAAGCGGTTCATCTACTCCGTCGGCAAGAAAACCGACGCTGACGTTGTTATCACCGAAATCGGCGGCACCATAGGTGACATCGAGAGCCAGCCGTTTCTCGAGGCTATCCGTCAGGTCGGCCATGAAATCGGCAAGGAAAACCGCCTCTATATCCACGTAACCCTCGTCCCCTACCTCAAGGCTTCGGGCGAGCACAAGTCAAAGCCCACTCAGCACAGCGTCAAGGAGCTGCAGGGCTTGGGTATCGCTCCCGACGTGATCATTCTCCGCGCCGACGAGCCGATTACCGACACGGGTATCTTTGAAAAAATCGCGGGCTTCTGCAACGTGCGCCGCGACTGTGTAATCGAGAACCTCACGCTTCCCGTGCTCTATGAGGCTCCGCTCATGCTCGAAAAGGCGCATCTCTCGGACATCGTCTGCCGCGAGCTCGATATCGAGTGCGGCAAGCCCGACCTCTCTGACTGGGAGCATATGATCGAGCGCATCAAGAACCGCGAGCGCGTTGTCAGGATCGGTCTTGTCGGCAAGTACGTTGAGCTGCACGACGCTTATCTCAGCGTAGCCGAGGCTCTCCACCACGCCGGTTACTACCAGAACACGAAGGTCGACATCGAATGGCTCGATTCCGAGGATATCACCGAGGAGAACGTCAGCGAAAAGCTGAACAGTCTTGACGGCATTATCATTCCCGGCGGCTTCGGCAAGCGCGGCATCGAAGGCATGGTTCTCAGCGCCAAGTACGCAAGAGAAAACGACCTCCCCTACTTCGGCATCTGCCTCGGAATGCAGATTGCGGTCATTGAGTTCGCGAGAAACGTCGCGGGCATCGAAAACGCCAACTCGGGCGAATTTGACCGCTCCGTACCCGACGTAATCGACTTTATGCCCGGGCAGAACGACGAGATCGACAAGGGCGGCACTCTGCGTCTCGGCGCGTATCCCTGCGTTATTCAGGAAAACACGACAATGCTCCGCGCGTACGGCAAAAGGGAAATCAGCGAACGCCACCGCCACCGCTATGAGTTCAACAACGACTACCGCGAGCAGATCGCAGGCGCGGGTCTGACGCTCTCGGGACTCTCTCCCGACGGCAGACTTGTCGAAACCGTTGAGCTGAGCGACCGCGACTTCTATGTCGGTGTGCAGTACCACCCCGAATTCAAATCGCGTCCGAACAATCCGCACCCGCTGTTCTCAGCGTTTATCAGCGCGGCTATAAAGCAAAAATATAATTAACCTTATAATCGGGCAAAGATGAAAAACCATCTTTGTCCGTATTTTTTTCGAATGTAATTGTTGTTGTAATAGTTTTGTTATACTCGGTCTGATATAATATAGCCACAGTCAAACGAAACACTGTATTTTATTGAAGCAAAGGAGACGAAAACTATGTTGAAACTTTTATTTATCGCAATCACCGCCGCAACAGCTGCAACCGCAGCCGCAGCCGCAAAGGTAGCTATTTTCAGCAAAAAATCAGCGCAAGACAACTACGTGAACACAACAGTGTCGGAGAGGATCTACGAGTCGTCAGCTAACGTGCCGGCAAATGCGTATCTCCCGTCAGAATACGATGACGAGTCAGAGTGTATGTACATTTGAAAGAATAGCAATCGCCTGAAACAGCAATTGCCGAAAAAAAGATTTGAGGTGATAATATGACAGCGATCAAGAAGCACGCAATTGAACTGATCATGAATCTGCCTGACGAAGAAATCAGGGCAATTCTGGAAAAATACGAATTGACAAAGCCCGATTCCACCGCGAAAATCGACGAGTCGGTTCTGTCAGGTGAATCAACCACAGTTTTCCCTCACGACTACAACAACGAAAGGGAGTTCCTTGAGGCACTGGAGGAATAAACATGATACACCCGGACTTTGAACACATAAGATGACCCCGCCTGAGAAATTCGGACGGGGTTGTTTGTTATTTAGCGAGGGGGCGTTGAAGTCAATCTTCATAGATCACCTCTGTGCAGGGTTTGCACGGTTTTTAAATACCTCACTATATATTATTTTCTATAAGAAAGGTTTAAAAAAACTTCAACTATGCACAACCCTGCATTATTCTAATTTGGAATTAGAGATATGCCGCTTTAGATAAAGCCCGAGGTACTCTCCTCGGGTTTTAAACTGTGTATTTTCTGTGTAGTTTTACTGTATTTAAGTGTCTATAAAGCGATAAAAACGGATAATGAAATTTAGAGTTTAAAAAGCTCATTTGTCTTGTGTTTATGCGGATTTTTCAGCATTTAGGGAAAAATAAAAGCCGCACATAAAAGTGCGGCTTTGGTGCGAGTGACGGGACTTGAACCCGTACGTCAAAGACACACGCCCCTCAAACGTGCCTGTCTGCCTATTCCAGCACACTCGCATATTTTGTTTTTGTTCTTTGCGAACTCAACAAGAGATATTATATCACAGAGTTCATTGGTTGTCAACAGTTTTCAGAAAATTTTTTCTTTTGAGCGTCAGAAAAATTTTTCTTTTGAGCGGAAACATATTTCAGCTCTTGCGTTAGCACCAAAAGAAGTGGTATTATATTATCAGTACCAAACGCCATAATCAACCTTGCCCATAATATTTGTTGCCATGAATGTTTTCAAAAAAATACTCCGTTTTTCTGCCGTGGCTCTGTTTCCGTCGCGGTGCCCGTATTGCAACAAGGTAATTCCCGATACCGAATGCGCCTGCAAGAGCTGTCGCGGACAGTTCCCCGAAGTCTGCTGCACACGTTATGCCATAGGCGGATTTCTCTGTGCCTCACCCTTCTCCTATAACGGCGTTTACGCCAAGGCTGTCAAAAAGCTGAAATTTCATAACCGCGGCGACCTCGCGAAACCCTTAGCGATGCAGATCGTCCGCGCGGTTTCGGAGATTCACGGAGAGCTGCGTTTTGACCTTGTGACGTGCGTGCCGATGCATTATAAGGACAAGCGCGCCAGAGGCTACAATCAGGCGGAGCTGCTTGCGCGCGAATGCGCCCAGATCATGGAGCTTCCGTACCTTGACACACTTGAGAAGGTAAAGCGCAATAATCCGCAGCACAAGACAAGAGGCCGCGACCGCGCGAAAAACGTACACAGCGTTTACGCGTTGAAAGATATAGAATCGGTCAGAGGCAGGAATATCCTGATAATCGACGATATCATCACGTCGGGCAATACGCTCGGCGAGTGCGCACGTATTCTCTCAAAGGGCAAATGCGCCGAAATCCGCTGTGCCGTGGTGTGCACAACTGTCGAAAATAAATTTATCGCTCCCCGGTGAGGGAGCGATTTTTTATTCCTCTGTAAAGAGCTTGTCCATCAACTTCTGCATCTTCCTGCGTCGGCGGTCGGTTTCCTCAGCGCTGAGAAAGCAGCTGTTTGAGTCAAAGCGAATTATATCACCCTCGCGGATATTCTTCGGAAGTGAATCAAGCTCCATATTGACAAAGCTGCCGTTTTCGCATTCGAGTACGGCAAGCTCTCCCTCAATGCGGTCAACAGTAAATTTCTTCATTACTTCGCCCTTTCTATTACTTCGCCGCCCGTTTCAACCCCGAGCTTTTCGCCGTCGGTGTAAACGGTCACGGTCTGGTCTTTGTCGGTGCGGTATACATCGCAGTCCATCTCGCTGAGAATTTTAAGTGTTTCCTTGTGAGGGTGGCCGTAGTCGTTGTCAACTCCGCAGGAAATCACGGCGATCTGCGGATCGACCTTCTTGAGAAAATCCTTCGGGTTGGCGTTGCGGCTGCCGTGGTGTCCTACCTTGAGCACGTCTGCGGTTACGTCCGCTTTTATTGTATTAAGCTCGTCCTTCTCGGCGTCGCCCGTGAAGAGGAATGTCGCATCCTTGTAGTCGAGAAGAATCATAACGGAGCTGTTGTTGAGGTTTTTCTCGTCGACCTCGAGCGGCGCGATTATCCTCGCCGCAAAGTCCCTGTCCTTGTCCCTCGCGATCGTTATTCCCGCCCTGCCGTTTTGAATCTTGCGGTTTTTCTTCTCGACGGCTTCGAGCAGCTTTTCGTACATAACGGTATTCGTGGCGACCTTCGGCATATATACCGAGCCGATTTTTATATTCCTGACGATATATGCCATCGAGCCTATATGGTCGGAGTGCGGGTGCGTGCCGACCACATAGTCTATTTTGTCGTAACCGCGGTCTTTTATGTACGAGAGTATCGCCGCACCGTGGTAGTTCTCACCGCTGTCGATAAGCATTGTTTTGCCGTTGGGCAGCTCGATAAATATCGAATCGCCCTGCCCCACGTCGAGAAAGTGGACATACATATCGGGTGTGAAATCCGACGTGTTTTCCGCGAAGATATCGGCGATATCGCATGAGCAAAGCATAACAATAAGCATGAATGCCGCCAATATCGCCGATAACAAGTTTTTGTGTTTCATATGCCCACCTCCATCTGTATTATACAACATATTGTGTCAGTAATCAATATAATACAGACGGAAACGGCAATTATTTTATGACGCCTTGCCCGTGTATAGGCTGTAGTACTTGCCCTTCTGCTCGAGTAGCTGCTCATGGGTTCCGCGCTCAATGATCCTGCCCTGCTCGAGCACGATAATGCAGTCGGAGTTCCTTACGGTCGAGAGACGGTGAGCGATTACAAAGGTCGTTCTGCCCTTCATCAGCTTATCCATGCTCTCCTGAACCATTCTCTCCGTTCGGGTATCAATGGAGCTGGTCGCTTCGTCGAGAATGAGCGCAGGTGGATCCGCGACCGCCGCGCGCGCAATGGCGAGCATCTGGCGCTGACCCTGGCTGAGATTTCCGCCGTCAGCCTTGATAACGGTGTTGTAGCCGTCGGGAAGCTGGCGGATAAAGTCGTCCGCGTTTGCGAGCTTTGCCGCCGCGATGACTTCTTCATCTGTCGCGTCAAGTCTGCCGTAGCGGATATTCTCCATGATAGTGTCGCTGAACAGGTTGGTCTCCTGCAAAACTATGCCGAGAGAACGGCGCAGATCGGACTTGCGGATCTTGTTGATATTGATTCCGTCGTAGCGGATCTTGCCGTCCTGAATGTCGTAAAAGCGGTTGATAAGATTCGTGATAGTCGTCTTGCCCGCGCCCGTTGAACCGACAAAGGCGATCTTCTGACCGGGCTTTGCGTCGATGTCGACGTTATGCAGCACCATCTTCTCGTCGGTGTAGCCGAAGTCGACGTCGTCCATTACAAGCGCGCCCTGAAGCGGAATGTAGTCGATATCGCCCGTAGCCTGATGGGTGTGCTTCCACGCCCACAGTCCCGTGCGCTCGTCGGTTTCGGTGAGCTTGCCGTCGACCCTCTTGGCGTTGACGAGGGTCACGTAGCCGTTATCCTCCTCGGACGGCTCGTCGAGCATCGCGAAGATACGCTCCGCGCCCGCGAGAGCCATGATAATGCTGTTGAACTGCTGGCTGACCTGTGTGATAGGCTGGCTGAAGCTCTTGTTGAACGACAGGAAGCTGACAAGGCTGCCGAGCGAGATTCCGAAGAAGCCGCTGACCGAGGTCGCGAGCACGCCGCCCGCGATCGCGCAGAGTACGTAGCTGACGTTGCCCATCTGGGCGTTGATCGGCATGAGAATATTTGCGAACATATTGGCGTTGTAGGAGCTGTGGAAAAGGGTGTCGTTGAGCTCATTGAACTCCTCAACGCTCTTTTTCTCGTGGTTGAAAACCTTGACGACCTTCTGACCCTGCATCATCTCCTCGATGTAGCCGTTCTCCTTGCCAAGGTCGACCTGCTGCGCGAGGAAATACTTGCTGCTCTTGCCGCCGATTTTCTTTGTTATCATCATCACCGCGAAAACCATAGCGAGGGTGATGAGAGTAAGCGGTACGCTGATCACAAACATGCTCGCAAGAACCGAAACGATCGTGATCGCGCTCGAGAATACCTGCGGCATACTCTGGCTGACCATCTGGCGAAGGGTGTCAACGTCGTTGGTGTAGACGCTCATGATGTCGCCGTGAGGGTGGGTGTCAAAATACTTGATTGGAAGGCTCTCCATGTGTTTGAAGATATCACAGCGCAGATCGCGCATGGTGCCCTGAGTGACGTAAATCATTATTCTCGAATAAGCGTAGGTTGCTGCCGCGCCGACCAGATAGAACGCCGCCACGCGCATGATTGCGAAAATCAGCGGAGTGAAATCGGGTGTCGGCTGAGAGAGCATCGGCACGATGTAGTCGTCGATCAGGTTGCGGATAAAGAGAGTTCCCTGAACGCTGGAGAATACGCTGATTATGATGCAGACGAATACTATTATCAGATGAACCTTGTAGTTCTTGAGAATTAGTCCGAGCAGACGCTTGAAGGTCTTTCCGGGGTTTTTGACCTTCGGGCGCGGGCCCGCGTTTCTTCTTCCGTGTCCCATCGGTGCAGCCATATCAGTTTCCTCCCTTCTTGTCAAAGTCGCCGCTGCCCTCTGTCTGGGCAACGTAGGTTTCGCGGTAGATCCGGCAGCTCTGCATAAGCTCGTCGTGGGTGCCTACGGCGTTGATTTTGCCGTGCTCCATTACAACAATGCGGTCTGCCTTCTCAACGCTCGAAATGCGCTGAGAGATGATGATTTTGGTGGTATTCGGGATCTCCTCGGCAAAGGCGCGGCGGATCTTGGCATCTGTCGCCGTGTCGACTGCGGAGGTCGAGTCGTCGAGAATCAGTATCTTGGGCTTTTTGAGAAGCGCTCTCGCGATACAAAGGCGCTGCTTCTGTCCGCCCGAGACGTTCGTGCCGCCCTGTTCGATTCGGGTGTTGTAGCCGTCGGGGAAGTTCTGAATGAACTCGTCGGCGCATGCCAGCCTGCACGCCTCGATACACTCCTCCTCGGTGGCGTGCTCGTTGCCCCAGCGGAGATTGTCGAGGATCGTGCCGCTGAACAGGACGTTCTTCTGGAGCACCACGGCAACCTCGTCACGGAGGGTTTCGAGGTCGTAGGAACGTACGTCCTTGCCGCCGACCTTGACTGTTCCCTCGCTCGCGTCGTAGAGTCTGCCGATGAGGTTTACAAGGCTGGTTTTGGAGCTGCCGGTACCGCCCGCGATACCGATCGTCTCGCCTGATCTGATATGAAGGTTAATGTCATTCAGAACGGGACGCTCGCTCTTTTCACTATAGCTGAACGACACATTCTCAAAATCGATGCTGCCGTCGGGCACATCGAAGTCTGGGTTCTCGGGATTTGTGAGCGTAGATTTCTCGTTGAGCACACCTGCGATACGCTGCGCGCTCGCCATACTCATCGTGAGCATCACGAAGATGAAGCCCACCATCATCAGGCTCATGAGTATCTGCATGCAGTAGGTCAGCATGGTTGTCAGCTCGCCTGTTGTCAACTCGCTGTTGACGATCATCACCGCGCCGAACCAGCTTATCGCGATAACGGAGCCGTATACGGTCAGGGTCATGAGCGGAGTGACGGAAACCATCAGCTTTTCCGCCTTGACAAAGAGCTTGTAGAGGTTGTTCGCCGCCTTTTGGAACTTCTTTACCTCATGCTCCTCGCGGACAAACGCCTTGACGACGCGGATAGAGGATACGTTTTCCTGCACGCTCGCGTTGAGGTCGTCGTAACGCTTGAAAACCTGGGTAAAATACTTGTGTGTGCGCGCGATGATAAATCCCATTACGATTCCAAGGAATACGACCGCGATAAGGTAAATGCTCGCGAGCCTTGCGTTTATCAGGAAGGTCATTGTCATCGCGGCGATGAGGTTGACAGGCGCGCGGAAACAGATCCGCAGGAGCATCATATAGGCGTTCTGGACATTCGTCACGTCGGTCGTCATTCGGGTTACAAGACCCGCCGTTGAGTACTTGTCAATGTTCGCGAAGGAAAAGCTCTGAATGTTTTCAAACATTCCCTGACGGAGATTTTTCGCAAAGCCAGCCGACGCCTTCGCTCCGTATACCGCGCCCATCGCGCCTGCGAACAGAGCTATCAGCGCGCAGAGCAGCATCCACAGACCCGTGATGATGATATGCTGCATATCGCCTTTGTTGATTCCGTCGTCAATGATGGTCGCCATGAGCATCGGAATGATCGTTTCCATAATGACCTCGAGAATCATAAACAAGGGCGTGAGCACCGATTCGAGCACAAAGCCCTTGATATGTAAAGCAAGTGTTTTAATCATTCTTTTTCTCCTTTCGCAGCGGATTGTTCAAGTCCGAGCCTCAGCTTGCGGATAAGCGTCAGAAATCGCCTGCTCTCGGCTTCGGACAGCATGTTGTCAAAGCGTTTTTCGGTTTCCTTTACGGCGGAGAGCATGGTTTCGCCTACCTCTCTGCCCTGCTTTGTCAGCACGAGCTTTTTCAGACGAGCATCGGAATCGACCGACTCGCGCTTGATGTAACCCTTCTTCTCCATGCATTTGACGATATTCGTCACCGTGGAGCGCGAAATCGCGAAGTGCGACTCGATGTCCTTCTGGTACACGTCGCCGCTCGCCGACATCAAAAAACCGATAATCCAGCCGTGCATCACCGTCACCTTGTCAACTCCCATCTGAGAGGCGGATTTCTGGATCTCGCGCTGCATCAGGTGGTCGATCGCCTTGATCTCACGGCCGATCGCGCCGATTTCGTTGGCCGCAGTCATGCTATCACCCCAATAGTTCAGTTTTCAACAGTTCGAAATTAAACTGTTTGATATAAAACTATTTTATACCATATTCCCGCCGATGTCAACAGCCTTTTAAAAAATTTCGGGGCGCTATTACGCGTCCCGAAGCAGCGCCGTAGCGTCCCTGATATCCTGATTTTTGTCGCCGTCAATATCCGTCGCGAATTTGATATACTCGTTCTCGTCAGCGTCGGGATATACAAGCTCTCCCGCCAAAAAGCGCTGGATATACGACGCGTCCTCGAAGTCCGATCTGCCGTCCATATTCAAATCCTTCATGCTCGGCGGAACCTCTCCGCCCGCGAAAACGAAGTCCACCCTGTCGTCGTTCATAAGACGGCCCGCAAAGGCGCTGTCCGTCTTTATAAACAACAGACCGACGCTGTCGAGGCTCTCCGTGACAGGCACTTTTTCGTTCTTAAGCGCCGCTTTGAGAGAAGTGAGCCGTTCGTTTTTCACTCCCATGCGCTCGAGAAAAGCGTTGAGCTTACGCACAAGACCGAGGGCGTAGCCGTTGTCGGTCAGAGTGCGCTCGAGATCCACTCCGTTTGTAAAATAAAACGTACCGGCAAGCGCGAGCAGGTACGGATTTGACAAATCCTGACCGCAGTAAACGGCGGTTTTGCTGTAGTCCGTCAGACCGCTGCGGGCGCTGAGCTTTGAATAGCCGTTGATGATCGAATAGCCGAGCTGCATTCGGCTGTCGCTTTTCAGGTCGTCCATGCCGAACGCGCTGACGGTCGGGGAATTGCCCAAAAACGCCGCGAACGCAATCAGGAGCACCATAAAATATGATATGATTCTTTTGTACACAAAAACACCTCCGTTACGGAATTAGTGTTCCGCAAACGGAGGCAAATATTTTTATTAAATATTTCAAAATTCTGTCAGCCGATGATCTCCCTGCGCGCTGTATGAGCCGCCGAAATGTCCATGTTGCAGGTGAGAATATAAAACTTTGCTTTGCCGATAAGCAAATCGAAATTGATCAGCATTTCCTGAGCTGTCTTTGGCCCCACCATTCGCGCCGTCTGGAAATAGAGCTTTTGGATCACTTCCTTATCGGACGGCACACGGACGGAATTTTCCTCTCCGCGCTCAATAAATATTATCGCGCCCAGAGGATAGGTTTCGTTGAGAGCTATGCCGCTGCCACCGTCAAACGGAGTGCCGCAGGCGAGTATCCTGTCGTCATAAATGCGCAAAACGGGCTTGTCGTCGTTCATGATGTGGACTTCATCTCCGAACGCGTCCAGCCACAGTCGCGTGTGGGTCGACTTGCCGACTCCCGAATCAGCGGAAAAAAGATACGCCTTTCCGCCGCAGATCAGCGCCGAGGAGTGCACCAGCATTGCGCGGTGCCTGATTATCGAACGGTTGAATATACCCGAAACGCCGAAGCTCTCCGCCTGAGAAAAGGTTGTTTCCTTCACCATCTTTTTCAGGAGGGACTCCGCGTCCTCGCGCGTGTATCTGAGTGTAATATCGGTTGCTCTGTCGCCGTCGTAGGAAAAAGGCTCCAGAAACGCCTTGAATTCCTCGGAAAGAGGAGTGTATTCGGTCACAAGGTCAGCTATCAGATATCTCATTTGCTTCTCTTCCTCCCGGGCTTGATCATGTGGTAGATTTTTCGGATATTGTCGTGATAGTACACGTTGATTTCGGCGCCGATCATCAGGCAGACGATGCAGAAATACAGCCAGACCATGATTATCGCCAATCGGGTCAATCCGCCGTAAATCGAAAAGCCGTTGAAATCGTCGACGTAGATCGAGATTCCGAGCGAGAGCACTACCCAAGAGACCGCGCAGAGAAACGCTCCCGGGAGCTGGTAGCGGAAGCAGTACTTCTTCCTGACCTCGCGCGTAACGTTCGGGATATTTCTGTAAATCAGCGCGAACAGCACCACAAGATAAGCGAATATGATAACATAACGCAGCTTGTAGATTATGCCGACAAAGCTCGGAAGCACCGTGAGGTAATCCTTCATGATGCTGTTGAGCGTTGAGCCGAGAACCACGACGATTATCGTCGCGAGAACTATCAGGAAGAATACGACCGTATAGACCATCGAGCGCAGACGCACAAAAAACCAGTTGCGGTTCTCGTATGTGTCGTGAACGCGGTTGAGTCCGTTCGTTATCGCCTGTATACCCTTTGCCGCAGACCAGAGAGTGACCACGATCGTCACAAGACTGATTCCCGCCGTGTTCTCGTAGACATTGCTCATGAAATCCGACATATAGCTCGACGCGGTTTCGTTGAGGATAATTCCGAAAAACTTGTCGAGGGTCTCCTCGGGAATATGGAAACTCTGAAGAATCGACACGCCGAACATCGCGAGAGGTACGCTCGACAAAAGCAAAAAGAACGCCGTCTGTCCCGCGATGGCAAACACATTGTCGTGGTTGATCTTGTCGACAAACGGCTTGAACGGAGCGTAAAGCCTTAAAACAAAATCTATCAGCTTACGCATTGCCGTTACCGTCTTTTCTTGACTGTACATTGTATGACATTCGGGTGAGAGCCTTCTCGCTCAGGAAGTGCTCAAAGAACTTGACGACCTTCATGCCCGCGCCCGGGATAATCACCATCTTGCCCTTCTGAGCCTTGTCAAAGGCATAGCGCGCCACGTCGCGCGGATTAAGACCGCCGACAGAGAACTTTACGTTCGCGACGTCGTTGAAGCTCGTGTTCACAGGTCCCGGACAAAGCACCGAAACCTTAACCTTGCTGCCCGAACGGCGAAGCTCCTCGTGAATCGCCTCTGTGAGGCGGACAACGTAGTTCTTTGAGGCATAGTAGCTTGAGAATGTCGGCCCCGCGGAAAAGCCCGCCATCGAACCGACGTTGAGAATCAGTCCGCTGCCGCGCTTGAGCATATCGCCGAGAAACAGCTTTGTCAGAATATGAAGCGAGCAGATGTTGGTGTGAAGCAGCTGCAATTCCCTGTCGAGAGGGGTGTCGCTGAATTTGCCGTAAACGCCGAAGCCGGCGTTATTGATCAGTACGTCGATCTCTTCCCCGTCGATGCTGAGGTGCTCGTACAGGTCGAGCGCGTCCTGTTCACGCGAAAGGTCAATTGTAATTACGCGGACGCGGACGTTTGAAAGCTCGTCCCTGAGCTTGTACAGCTCATCTGTGCGCCGCGCACAGATAATCAAATCATAGCCGAGCTCCGCCAGATACCGGGCAAATTCCCTGCCGATGCCTGAGCTTGCGCCTGTGATCAATGCCTTCATTCCTACTCCTTCTCAGCGGTCGCGCACAGCCATGTGGTACCGCTCCTCACATATGTACGGATATTCTGGTAACCCGCGCGGTCGAGCATTTCCTCAATGCCCTCGCGCGTTACCGCCTCGATATTGAGGCGCTTCTCAACAGCCTTCCACTTGTCGGGATTTTCGGGGTCGGCAAGCATCTCAAACACGAGCAGCAGCCTGCCGCCGCACTTCATTGTGCGCGCGATCTCCTTCAGATCTCCGAGCTTGTCGGGCCAGAAATAATATGTTTCGATCGCCGTGACGGCGTCGAATTTTTCATCTTCGAACGGCAGAGATGATACGGAAGCCTGACGGATCACCGCCTTTTTGCAGAGGACGTTTTTACGGTTGAGCTTCTCCGCCTTTTTTACGCACAAATCGGAGTAGTCGATTCCGTAGACCTTTCCGCCGCCTACCATATCACACAGCTTGCTGACGGTTCTTCCGCCGCCGCAGCCTACGTCGAGAACGACGCTCCCGCTTTTTATCGGGAAATGAGTGAGCGCCCAGTCAGTGAGCTCGTGATGACCCTTGTTCATCGAACGGATCATCAGCTTACCCCAGAAGCCGTCGGGCTTCACCGCGTTTTCGGTGAGCTTATGATATTTCATATTTTCACTTCTTTCAAAAATATGCCTTAATAATATTATAGCTTTTCGCGTGTCGGCGGTCAAGAGAAATCATGCCGTTTATTCCGACAACAGCCGACTGTTTTTGATCCGTTTTTAAGCGCACACAAGGCTTTTGCGCGCATATAATACTCAGGGATTGCGCGTCAGCAAAGCTACGCTCTCAACATGCGCGGTTCGGCTGAACATATCGCAGGGCGTTACCTCTCTCGTGACATAGCCGCGCTCCGCGAAATATTTCAGATCCCGCGCGAGCGTCGCGGGGTCGCAGGAAACATAAACCACACGCTCGGGCTGCATCTTCGCGACGGTCTCAACAAGCTCCTCGCCGCAGCCCTTCCGCGGCGGGTCGAGAATCACAACATCCGGCGATACGCCCTCCTGTCTGAGCTGCTCTGCCGCTGCCGGAGCGTCGGCACAGATAAAACGCGCGTTCTTCACACCGTTGCGTTCGGCGTTGAGCTCCGCGTCGCGCACAGCGTCGGGAATGATCTCAACACCGATCAACGACGCGCAGCCGTCAGCCATCGTCAGTCCGATAGTTCCCGTGCCGCAGTAAAGGTCGAGCAGGTTTTCGCTTCCGCTGAGGTTCGCGTACTCCCGAGCCTTTGAGTAGAGCTTCTCCGCCTGAGCGCGGTTGACCTGCCAGAACGAGAACGGCGATATGCGGAAGCGCTTGCCGCACAGCTCGTCCTCAATAGTACCCTCACCGTAAGCAACACGGTTTTTGCTGCCCAGAATTACATTTGTTTTTTCTCTGTTAGAATTAAAAATAACGGTTTTCAGATTTGGCAGAGCTTCGCGGAGGTTCTTGAGCAGTATATCCTCGTGCTTCAATCCGTTGCCGTTGACAACATAGCATACCATCAGCTCGTCGCTGATCTCGGCGTAGCGTATATACAGGTGCCGCAGCCTGCCCTTGCCCGTCGTTTCGTCATAAATCGGAACGTCGTATTTCTGAGCGAACTCACGCGTGATTTTTATTACCTCGGCAAACTGCTCAGGCTGCAGCGCGCAGTCGCCGCAGTCGACAATACGGTGGCTGTGAAATGAGTAAAAGCCGATTTGAACATTGCCGTCGCGGTCTTTGCCCACAGGAAGCTGCGCCTTGTTGCGGTAGCGGTCAGTGCGGTCACAGGCGATTATCGGCTTGATTTCGGTCTGTATTCCGCCTATGCGCTCTACCGCGTCACGAACCTTAATCTCCTTGATACGGCATTCCTCGGCGTAGGTGATATGCCGCCAGACGCAGCCGCCGCATTTTGAAAAGTTCGGGCAGTCCGGCTCGATTCTCGCGGGCGAAGGAGTTATGATCTCCTCGAGCTTTCCGAAGGCATAGGTCTTTTTTACCTTAAGGATCCTCACGGTCAGCTCGTCGCCGATCGCGGACATAGGCACAAATACCGCCAAGCCGTCCTCGGTTCGTCCGACTCCGCTGCCCTCGGCGGTGGCGGAGGTTATTTTGAGCTGTATCAAATCGTTCTTTTTCAACATAGACGGTTTTCCTTTATCAATAGTATACTATATTCTAACATTGCGCGGCGCTTTTGGCAACCGATTTGATGAAATTTGCATTTGGGACTTTATTTTTCGCGTTTTTCGCCTTATAATAAGAGTAGATTAATTTGATATGGGAGTGTTTGGAATGAATTATGATGAGCTTTTGAATCATATAAAAAGAATCCATTTTATCGGAATCGGCGGCAGCGGAATGTGCCCTCTCGCCGAGATCCTCAGGAGCGAGGGCTTTGAGCTTTCGGGCTCCGATATGAACGAGGGCGAGACCCTCGACCGCATCAAGAGCTACGGTATTCCCGTTTACATGGGTCACGCCGCGGAGAATATCAAGGGCGCAGAGCTCGTTGTTTACTCCGCCGCTATCAAGGAAACCAACCCCGAGAGAAAGGCCGCCGCAGAACAGGGTATTCCCTGCATTGAGCGCAGCGTTATGCTCGGCGTAGTTACAAGACGTTACAAGAGAAGCATCGCCGTTTCGGGTACGCACGGCAAGACCACAACCACCGCGATGCTCTCGCAGATACTTATCGGCAGCGGCTTTGACCCGTCCGCGATCATCGGCGGCAAGCTGCCCTTCATCGGCGGCAACAGCTACGTAGGTCAGAGCGATATCATCGTATGTGAGGCGTGCGAGTACGTGGACACCTTCCTCGAGCTCAATCCCTTCATCTCAATTATCCTCAACATCGACGCCGACCACCTCGACTACTTCAAGAACCTCGACAACATCAAGAAGTCCTTCAAGAAGTTTGCTGAGCTGACCACTGGTCTGCTCGTTATCAACGGCGACGACGAGAACACCCTCGACGCCGTCAGGGACGTAAAGCTCGATAAGATCACCTTCGGCTTCGGCGAGAACTGCGACTACCGCGCGGTCAACCTCAGCGCCGACAAGGGTGTTCACGAGCAGTACGACCTGCTTTACAAGGGCGAGAAGCTCACGAACGTGAAACTGATTGTCCCCGGCAAGCACAACGTCTACAACTCTCTCGCGGCAGCGGCGACGGCTCACTACCTCGGCGCTACAGCGAACGAGATCTCCGAGAACCTTCACAAATTCGGCGGAGTTCACCGCCGCTTTGAAATCCTCGGCACACCCGACGGAATCACCGTCGCCGACGACTTCGCGCATCACCCCACGGAGCTCACAGCCACCCTCAACGCGGCTATGAACATGGGCTTCCGCAAGGTATGGGCGGTTTTCCAGCCCCACACCTTCTCGCGCACCGCGATGCTCCTCGACGACTTTGCCGAGGCTCTGAAGATCCCCGACGTCGCGGTAATCTCCGAGATCCTGCCCGTCAGAGAGACAAATACCTACAACATCTACTCGCGTGACCTCGGCGCTAAGGTTCCGAACTCCGTATGTCTCGACACCTTTGAGGAGATCACGGATTACGTCTGCAAAAACGCTCAGGAAGGCGATCTTATCCTCACCATGGGCGGCGGCAACGTATATATGTGCGCCAACATGATTTACAAGCAGCTGCAGTTCATGGCTGAAAACAAATAACCCTTCAAATGTCAAACCGCACCGCCGAGCTCTCGGCGGTGCGGTTTTGTTTAAGGAGAATTTATCATAAAAATGTCGCTAGCATTTGTGGTTAGTTACCAACCGAAAATCCTCTCCCAGAGGTCGTCGGTTGAACGGCGCTGTGTGGAGTCGTCGGAATTGGAATTGCCGCTTCCGCCGGCGTTGTCATTGAGCTTCGCCGAGGGCTTATACTCTGCGAGAGTCAGTGAAATATCCTGAGTCTGACCGTTGCGCTTTACGGTCAGCTTGACAGTGTCGCCTACCTTGTTGTTCTCAAGGGCCTTGCTGATGTCGCTTGAGGTCGAAACTGTCGTTCCGTTGACCGCGGTAATCATATCGCCGCGCTTGAAGCCCGCGCTCTCAGCGTTGGAGCCTGTGCCTACGGAGAGAACATAGCAGCCGAGCTCGTTGACGCCGTAATAGAACGCCGTGTCGTTGGAATTGATATCTACAAACTCCATTCCCAGATCGATCTTGCCGGTTACATAGCCGTAGTTCTGCAGATCCTTGATAACGTCGATGACGTTGTTCACGGGAATCGCGAAGGCGATACCCTCTACCTCGGTCGCGCTGTCCTTGGCGTTTACGATGCCGATAAGCTCGCCGTTTGCGTTGAAGAGACCGCCGCCCGAGTTACCGGGGCTGATCTGCGCATTGGTCTGGAGCAGTGTCATGTTCTTGTCCTCAATCGTTACCTCACGGGCAAGAGCGGAGATGATACCGTCTGTTACGGTGCCTCCGAGGGTGCCGAGAGGATTGCCGATCGCTACAACATAGTCGCCGACTGCGATCGAGGAGCTGTCGCCGAAGGTCGCGGGTGAAAGACCCTCAGCATCTATCTTAAGAAGCGCGATATCATTGTCCGCGTCGCTGCCGATCAGGGTAGCGTCGTAGGTTGTGGTGCCGTCACGGAGTGTAACGGTGATGGTATTCGCGTTTTCGATTACGTGGTGGTTCGTGACAATGTAGCCGTCAGATGAGATGATCACGCCCGAGCCTGCGCCCTTTGTTACATACTGGCGTGCAAAGCTGCCTGTCACAGTACCCTCTGTCGCGATTTCAACAACGCTGTCGGCTGTCTTTTTAACGATGTCCGAGGTCGTGGTCGCCGAAACCGAGGAGGTATTTGTAACGCCGCCCGAGCTAACCTGATTGATGGTCACATTGCCCGAGGTGGTCGTGTTCAGGTTCTTCGCGAGATATCCGCCGCCAAAGCCGAGAGCCGCTGAAGCGAGAATCGTGAGTGAAAGCATTCCCGCGATAAATCCGCGTGAAACGGGCTTCTTCTCTTTCTTTTTCTTCTGCTTGGGCTGAGTAGCTGCGTGCTGCTGAGGCTGCTGCGAGGTGTAGCGCGGAGCGGAATAACCGCTGTAGGCGTTCTGCTGATATCCGCGGTTGTACTGGGTCTGAGCCTGGTGCTGCGGCTGCTGATAGCCGTAGCCCTGATGCGTGCTGTAGGCGTTCTCGTAATTGTTGGGATTATGAGAAGCCGCGCTGTTGTTGCCGTTGATATATGAATGACGGTACTCGCTGCCCGTCGCGTTCCACTCGTAGGAGCTTTCGGGAACCGACTTGGTTTCCTCTGAGCTGCTGCTGATTTCTTCATACTCCTGAGCTTCGGGAGCCGATGCACTCTCAGCCTCAACAGGCTCCTGAGCGTCTGCGCTTTCCTTTGCAGAGAAGCTGTCATCGGAATCGCTTTCGGGAATCCGGGTATCGTTTATTTCATTATAATCGTCGAAATAGTCTTTCATTGTTTTTTCCTCCTGACTATATTAGCAGCTTTCGCTGTCGTCATCTTTATCGTGACTATATAATAAAACCCAAAAGTGAAAACTATATGAAATCAGCTTGAAAAAATACTGTGTTTTTTGAAATAAACTCTTTCACTTTTCATTATTCTGTTGTATGATTAAATTAACCGACAGGAACGGAGAATGAGCATGAAACCTATCGCGCATATATACAACGACTTCCCCACAAAATTCGGGCTGCCGCGTCAGAGCGGAATGTCAGAGAACCTGATCTCGCGCATAATAATGGAAAAGGAATACCGAAACCCCGATGCCTTCCGCGGAATAGAGGAATTTGAATACCTCTGGCTCATCTGGCTGTTTGAGCCTATGGGCAAGCGCGAATGGTCGCCGACAGTCCGCCCGCCGAAGCTTGGCGGCAACAAGCGAATGGGAGTTTTCGCGACGCGCTCACCGAACCGCCCGAATCCCATCGGACTGACGAGAGTGCGGCTTATCTCGCTGGAGCAGACCGCCGCGGACGGCCCCGTGCTGACCGTAGCGGGCGCTGACCTTATGAGCGGCACGGAGATCCTCGATATCAAGCCATACCTGCCGTTCGCCGACAGCGTGTCCGACGCGGCGACAGGCGAATACGGCCCCGATAAGCAAGAGCCGCTGAATGTTGAGATACCCGAAAGCGTCGCTTCGCTCTTTACCTCAAAGCAGCTATCGGCTCTCAGAGAAGCTCTCTCCTACGACCCGCGCCCGGGTTATCAGACGGATGAAAGCCGCGGCTACGGCTTTGCTTACGGCGGATACGATATTCGTTTCAGGGTCAGCGGTCAGACCGCAACCGTGACCGACGCGATCAAAATAAATGATTAATATTCCGATAAAGAAATAAGCATACACTCCGCGATGGGCGTATGCTCATTTTTTGTTTTTCAGAAATACACAGTCGGGGTCGTGAATGTCGTACCTGCCAAATCTCGCATAGGATATACACTTCGCGCCGCCCGTGCACTGTGAGGCATATTCGCAGCCGCCGCATTCTTCGGGAATTCCGACGCTTCT
>JAEEGL012728077.1_pt1 | contig 24526 bp, 29 predicted proteins | sample 9134231 | NCBI WGS metagenome assembly JAEEGL01 (sample SAMN16246548, study PRJNA631951) | gut metagenome | biome: gut microbiome; feature: rumen; material: fiber-attached | host: Bos | place: Iran: Karaj | collected 2018-10
GATTGCTTCGCCATCGGGAAAGTTTTTCGCAGTGGTAATGTGTCGTAATGCGAAATGTACAGTGAGGCCAAAAATCCGCTTTGAAGGCGATAGGGCCTCGGCTATAACCGAATTGTTAAGGACATGCCAGAAAGGCGGTGCGAAGTGATGATGCAGTTCATAAAGGAATGTCTGTTTCCGTCTTTGTTTTTTACGGTGTGCGGTGTTCTTATCATTCTCTTCATCTTTTTGATAATTGATGCACTAAATTCGGTTGTGCGCTCGGCTGATGCCTTAAAGAGGATCGCCGATGCGCTCGAATGTGACGAGGAGGACAAAGAGGACGACAAAGAGAAAGGTGGTGCGGAATGAGTCTTCACAAATGGCAGGTCGAGGAGATCGCGGCGTTCGACTGGAAGAAGCGGGCGGTACACGACTTCGACGGGCGCCGGTACGGCAGCGTGACCGGAAGGAGAGCGCCGCATTTCACGGAAGCGTGGTGTCCGTGCCACGGGAGCGACTTGTACAACGGCAAGAAGCGCCCAACTCGGAAGACGCTTCGATACAACTACATCGTACCGGACAGGAGCAAGGGCACCGAAAGGCCGGACGTGACGGTGGTGCATGTGGCTGTGCGGCTCAATGGTTCGTACAGGCAGGTCGTGAAGGAAGTCGGCCGATGGCACATCAAGACCGGGAAGCTCGAACTTCGCGACATCGACTACCACGGGCTGGGCGGCTGGATCGTCGAGTGGCAAAAGGAGGATTGGGCAGGAGGCGGGAAACGCAAGAAGAGCGGACGAAAGACGCGCTCCGAGACTGGGCCGCTGATCGGAAAGCCGCTTGACGACGGATGGTACAGCGGGGTCAAGTGGCAGTTCAACGTTGGGCTGACATTCCCCTGGCACGAGGTAGTGAACCTCGATGCGCTGAAAGGGACACGGTACGAATACTGCCAGTACGCAGACAACACGCCCTGCAAGGCCGGTCTGGTCGATTGGCTCATAATGTACCGTGCAGAGCCGAAGATCGAACTCCTCGCCAAGATGGGGCTTTACAACCTTATCTGCCCGTCTGGGATAAAGGCCCTGAAGGACAAGCGGATAAGGGACTGGATCATCGCGCACCGCGACGAGGCGATGGATAACCCCGATGCGGCCGACCTCCTCTACGCGGCGCGTCATGACGTGCCGGTGAAGTACGCGGCGAAGCGGCGCTGCCTTGTCTATGACATCAAGTTTCGCATGCGCTACTGGCATGACCGCGTGAAGGTGAGGCTGGACTACGACCGGCTGATGAAGACCCTTCCGAAGTGGCATGTGCGCGTCGAGGAATACTTGCGCTATCTTGAATACTCGATCAAGTGCGGGCTTGACCTTCGCAACGACGGGACGGCATATCCGCCTACGAAAGGCGGACGCAAGGCGTTCATGGATCGCCTGGAGACGCTGGAGGCCAGGGCAACGAAGATAGCCCGCGCCAAGATACGGGCGAAGCGGGAGGCGGAGCGCGCCGAGAAGAAATGGATCGAAGAGACGATGAAGACGCGGATCAAGGAACTCGAGGCGTTCCAGAAGTCCCTGAAGCGCACGGACATCCTGAAGGGAAGCGGCTACACGCTCATCGTCGCCAAGTCCCAGAAGGAGCTGCTGGCAGAGGGCCGCAAGATGGGCAACTGCGTCGGATGCGGAACCTACGGACAGGCGATCGTCAAGGGCAACTCGCTGATCGTGATTCTGAAGAACCGCTCCGAGAGCTACTGCGACATAGAGATCGACCGCAAGAGCTGGAAGGTGCGGCAGTGCTACCTGAAGCACAACGAGCGCGCGCCGGAGGAAATACACGAACTGGCGAAGCGGCTTGCGGCATGGTTCAAGGCGGAACATCTTCGCCACAAGAAACGGAAGATGTTCAAGGAGCTTGAAAGGAAAGCCGCCTAAATGGCAAGGAGGCGCAAATGCGGTATGTGCCCGAAGTGGTCAAACAGCTATTGCCCCATAAAGGCGATGGTCATGCTGGGGAGCGCTCCGGCATGCGACTACGGGCGCAAGCTCATGTACAACGCCTACCAAGCGGAATGGATGAGACGCAAGCATGGATTCAAGAAAAGGAAGGAGCGGCGGCATGACGAAGGTGTTTCCGATTGCGCTGATCGCGCTTGACGCGGCGGCGGCGGCGGTTTACGCGGCGCACGGCGACGTGCGGAGGTTTATCTACTGGCTGGCTGCGGCGACGCTGACGGCCACGGTGACGTTCTGAGAAAGGAGAGTCGGTGGATGGAGATGCTGACAGAATCTGGGTGACGGTCGGGGGCGTGACGCTGTACCGTCTCTACGTGAGCGGGAACGGCACGCGAGGGCGCATGACGCGCCAGGTGCTCGGCAACGGCGAGGTCGAGACCGTGCCGGCACGAGCGCTCGCAGACGCGGCGCTCGTGCGCGAGCTGCGGCACATGGACGAGTGCGCGTTCGAGGTGCCACCGGCCGACGGCGAGGACTTCGCCGCCGGGCGGATCGGACTTTTCGACGCATGGCAACGGAGGCTTCGGCGTGCTGAGGCTTCCTGAGAGCGTGCGCAACGTCCTCTTTTCGGACGAGTATTCCGACGCGGAGAAGGTGCGGCTGCTGAAGAAGCTGACCAATCCGTCCATGCCGACGGACAAGTACACGGAGCGGCTTGCGGGCCTGTGCGACGTGGAGATGGCGAGGGAGAAGGAGCGGGCCGAGCGGCGCCGCATCCAGAACCTCGAGTCCCAGCGTCGGCACCGCGAGCGCAAGCGTGCGGAGTCTGCCGGAGTTGTCAACAAAGAGCCAACGATTGTTGACAACTCCGACGGCGTGTCAGCAATGTCAGCAATGTCAGCAGCTGTCAGCAAGTGTCATGCTGACATTGCTGACAGGTCGGACGGCCATAACTCGCAAAAGCCGCCGCCTACGCACACGGGCGCGGCCGCGGGCGCGCGTGCGGCCGCCGCCGCGCGCGGTACAGAGAAAAATACTACAGTATATACCGAACCGATACCGATACCGATCCGACCCGATACGCGCGCACGCGCGAGGTGCGGACCGACGGAAGCGATTCCGGCGTGGACGATGGACGACGAGCGGCTGATGAGCGGCGAGTTTCCGACGGCGGCGATTCTTCGGACGGCGCTCGGGAAGGGATGCTGGCAGTCGGCCATCCGTCAGCTGGGCGAGGCCGAAGTGCTGGGCGAGTTCGCGGCGTTCCGCGCGGAGGTGCGGGCGGGCGAACAGGTCGCGAACGAGGCGGCGGCGTTTACGGCGCGGCTGGCCAGAATGGGATACAAGCCAAGAGGTGCGAAATGAAAAGGCAACATCGAAAAAAAGCAGGGTTTTCGGGAGTTAGCGGGAGCGAGCAGAGATGAAGCAGGGATTGACATTGATGGAAGAGCGGTTCTGCCAGCTCGTCGCGCTCGGCAAGACGGCGCGCGAGGAATACTCCGAGGCGTTTTCCGTCGCCATCACGGACGAGAGGCGCAAGCACTCGATCGACAATCGCGCTAGCCGGTTGCAGAAACGGGCGGACATCATAAGCCGGATCGCGGAGGCCGCCGGAGAAAACAAGCGCAAGAACCGCGAGAAGTGGGAGAGCCGGGGCGAGGACCTGGCCGAACGGATCTACACAAACGTCATGGCGGCGGACCGGGCCGGCATGCTGCTTTCAAAGGGTGCACTGAAAGGCATTGAGGTGCTGGCGAAGCTGAAGGGCTTGAACGCGCCCGAGGAAACAGTCTTGAAGGACGGAGGCAGGGCGGATAACTTCGTGCCGCGCGGCGTCGAGGGGATGAGCGACGAGGACCTGAAGGCAATCATCGACCAGGAGGAGCGGACGATCGGCGTCGAAGCGGAGGAGGTCAAGGGATGATCGGGGCGAAGGAGGCGTGGATCGAGCTGCTGCGAAGAATGGCGCAGGGGGACCTGCTCGCGTTCCTGCAATACTGCTGGTGGATGCCGTCTCCCCTTCACGTCGGGCGGCACACGCGGGAGCTGTGCGCGAGGCTGACAAGGGCGGTCAAGGACTTCCGTCGGGGAATAGACACGTATCTCATCGTGACACTGCCCTTCCGACACGGCAAGAGCGACCTCGTGAGCCGTGCTCTTCCGGCCTTCTTCCTCGGAGTCTGCCGCGACATGCAGCCGAACGTGATCATGAGCGGGTACGGCTCGTCTCTCGTCAAGGGCTTCTCCGCCAACGTGCAGGCGATCGTCGAGGGAGAGGCTTACCAGCGCGTGTTCCCAGGCATGCGGATCGACCCGGACAAGAACGCGACGGACGAATGGAAGATCAAGGACTCCGTCTCGAGCGTGTACGCGCAGGGCCTCGGAGGATCCATCACGGGCAAGGGCGGCAACCTGATAATCGTTGACGACTACTGCAAGAACGCGGAGGAGGCGGAGAGCCAGACCACGCGCGACAAGGTATGGGAGTCGTTCAAGACCGACCTTTGCACGCGTACGAACGCGCCGGCGCACATCATCATCGTTTGCGCGACGCGCTGGCACGTTGACGACCTCGTGGGGCGCATCTACGGGGAGATGGCGAAGAATCCCGACTATCCGCGATACGAGTCGCTTGTGTATCCGGCGCACAAGGAGGGTCCGGACGGATGGGAGACGCTGTTCCCCGAGCACTACAAGGCGTCGTGGTACGCGATGCAGAGGTCGCAGCTTGGGCCGTACCAGGCGGCCGCCCTTCTCGACTGCGATCCGAGACGGGCGGGAAAGGCCGTGTTCCGGCGCGAGTGGATTGAGTACTACACGGGCAATATCGACTGGCGGCAGATGCGCATCATGATTTTTGTCGACGGAGCGAAGTCGAAGAGGAAGACGAGCGACTACACCTGCATCGAGGTGTGGGGAAAGAACCGCGACGGGCGGTCGTACCTGCTGGACGGCGTTCATGCGCGGCTGAACTTGGAGGAGAAGATTTCCGAGCTGTTCCGGCTCGTGGAGCGGTTCGGCGGGCCGCGCAAGGTCGAGTGCGTGTGGTGGGAACAGGTCGGGCCCATGAGCGATGTCGAGGCGCTTCGGATCGAGATGGACAGGCGGCTCTACCACTTCACGGTGCGGGAGCTGCGGCACAGCACGAACAAGGACTTCAGGATCATGCGTCTCGTGGTGCCGTTCGCCAAGAGGGAGATCGTGATTCCGCTGAGGATGGTGCGGACCCGTATCGTGGATCCGGGCGGCGGACGGGCGGAAGAGGCCCAGGTCTACGACTTCGTGCGCGAGATGGTGGAGGACGAGCTGCTGCTCTACACTGGAGACCAGGCAAGCATTCCGCACGACGACGTGATCGACTGCATGGCGGACCTCACGGACGAGGAGGTCATGCACGTCTTCACGCCGCCCGAGGGAGGCATGTCGCGCGAAGAGTTTGACGCCAGACGCGATACGAGGCGCGAGGACAATCTTTTCGCGCGCTGACGAAAAACGTGTCAAGCTCAAAAAGCGCGTTTTTAAAGTTTTTTTTCGCGGCCGCTTTCGCTCATTGCGCTTATTGCGTTCCCGTTGCCCTTTTTAATTTTTCGCGCGCCGACGAAACAAAAGATTTATTGTTGGACCGTGATATCATTCGTGCGCACGAACCGCAACCAGGAGCCAGCAATGAGCAAGTACGGAAGCAGCAGCAGCAAAACGGACACGAGCACGATCACCGCCGAATCGACGGTTACGCCCGCCGTCGGAAAGACGGTCGCGGCGGACACCAAGGACGCGCAGACCATGCAGAACGAAGCGCGGTCGACGATGCGCGGGATTGCGAGCACGTACAAGAAGTACGCGCTGGCGAACGAAGAGACCCCGTCGAAGTCGAAGCTCGGGGAGTGACGGAGACATGGCAAGGTCAGCGACAGACTGGGACCTGGTCAGGAGATCGAGCGCGAAGGTGGCGAAGCGCATGTTCGATGCGTTCGACCGCAAGCGTCGTTCGATCCTGACTGACATCGCCTACGAGTTCTACCCGCTGGGCGTCGCCGGGCTAGTCCGACGCGCGGAGAGCGTCGCGGACGAGTGCCACTACGACGAAGACCACCGCCTTCTCACGTCCCGTCCGCTCTGCGCGCTCCGGAACGGCGCGTGCGGCTTCAAGAACCACCTCACCCCGAACGCCGGAGGATGGTTCCGCTTCCACGAGGCCGGCGGAGACAGGAACGTTGACAACAAGACGCTCGACCGTCTCGCCACGGCCGTCGAGCGGGCCTTCTCGCGGTCCCGCGCCTACGACTCGCTGTACAAGCTCTACGAGCACATCCTCTTCGCCGGTTTCGGCTGCATCCTCGTCACGCGCCATCCGACGCAGACAGTCCGCGTCCGCACCTTGCGCATCGGCACGTACGCCATGGAGGTGGACGACGACGGCGACGTGTGCCGCGTTGCGCGCAAGTTCAGCTGGACGGCCGAGCAGATCATCCGGCGGTTCGGAGACTCCGGCGCGCCGGAGTCTGTGCGCAAGGCCGCCAAGGACGGTGACGGCGAGCGCCGCTGGACTGTGATCAACCTCGTAGAGCCGAACGCCTCCGGCGACATGCGCGCATACGACCGCGTAGCGCGGGAACTGCCGCTCGGCAACGAGATGATCTACCGCTCGATCTACTTCATCGAGGGCGGGAGGGACGGTGCCCCGCAAGGCGGGATCCTGGAGGCGAGCGGATTCACGGTGAAGCCGATCGTGGCGCCGCGCCTCGATTGCGAGCTGGGCGATGTCTACGGACGAGGGCGGGGCGTCGACGCGCTCTGCCTGGCGCGCGGCTGCCAGAGCTTCCAGCACGACATCCTGCGCATCGACGGACGGCAGGCCGAGCCGCCGCTTGTCGTGTCCAGCGAGTTCAAGGACCAGGGCTTCCGCGCAGGGCGCGGGGCCGTCAACTACGCCCGCTTCGGCGAGCAGCGCGGCGCGCTCGCGATCCCAGTGTTCCCGCAACCGGTCGACACCACGCCGGTCCGGCAGGACCGCACGGACGCGGAAGCCGAGATATCGGAGCTGTTCTTCAACTCCTCGTTCGCGGCCATCGACGCCCTGAAGAACAACCCCGGCGTCAAGACGGCGACAGAAGTGGACGCGCTGGTGCGCGAGAACATGGAGAAGCTTGGCCCCATCGTCATGAACCTCGAGCGTGAGCTCCTGGATCCGCTCGTGTCGGCGGTCGCGCACTACGTCGTCGCGGAGTGCGCGGATCCCCTCATGCCCGAGGACGTCGAAGCGATAGGCGGCGTGGACGTGGAGTACGTCTCGCGCCTGCACATGGCCGCCAACGTGCAGAAGGTCGCGACGATTGACTCGTGGGTATCGCGTCTCGCGCCGCTCGCAAAGGCGAAACCGGAGGTCTTCGACAACGTTGACGCTGACGGCGTCGCAAAAGCGTACGCCGAGATGCTGGGCGTGCCCGCCGAGGCGCGCGCGGACGAGAAGACGGTCGCCGCCGTGCGCCAGCAGCGCGAGGAGATGGCGAAGAGGCAGCAGGCGGAGCAACGTATGCAACAGCTCGGGAATCTCGCCAAGATCGGTTCAGTCCCGACTGACGAGGGACACCTCGGCGGGTTGGTCGCCAAGGCAGTCGGAGAGGAGGCCAGACAGTGAACGACGTGGAGATATTCGGAATCAGGGGAAAGGCCAAGCCGGACCCGGAGGCGGCCAGCCGCCGTCGCGCATGGACAGAAGCCGTGGGCAGGCTGTGCTTGAACGCCGACTTCCAGTTGTTCGTGAACACGGTGTTGGCCGACTGCTCGCTGTACGCGCGCAGCGAGAACCCTCGCACGGAGTTCGGGCAGGGAATCACGGCTACTGCCAACAGGATACGGAACATGATGCTGGAAGCTCCGGAGGCCGTTGACCTCCTCGCCCGCATCGACAGGATCGAGCTTGTCGCCTACCACAAGCGTCTGGTAGCCGAAAGAGACAACAAAGAAACGGAGAACGGATGAAAAGACTGATGATGATGCTGGGGCGTGACGTGCGGCTCCTCGACGGCACGCCAGGGTCGGACGGAACGCCGCCCGCTGACGGAAACACGCCGCCAACCGACGGAAACACGCCGCCAGCCGACGGAAACACACCGCCAACCGACGGAAACACACCGCCTGCCGACGGAAACACACCGCCTGCCGACGGAAACACACCGCCAGCCGACGGAAACACACCGCCAGCCGACGGAAACACACCGCCAACCGACGGAAACATGCCGCCAGCCGACGGAAACGAGCCCAAGCCCTTCCTCGGAGATCCTAAGCCGGGCGAGCATGCGCAAGCCACCGACGAAGACTATGCCAAGGCCCTACAGAAGGACACGGCCCTGCTCGGCGACGACCAGCGGATCCAGCTGGACGCCGAACTGTTCAAGGCGTGCGTGCCGGTGATGCGGAAGTACGGCGTCTCGCCGGAGGCCGCCAACGCGCTCGCTAACGCCCTCGCAAAGGCGCAGGTGGACGATGCGAAGGCGCGCATGCAGGCGCGGATCGACTACTTCGAGAAGATGAAGCAGGAATCCCTGCGCACGTACACGCCAGCCGACTTCGAGACCATCAACGCCGGGATCGACAAGTGGTTCAAGCCTGGCGGCATCATGAACAGCGTGATCCGCAATTCGGAGCTGGGCGCGGATCCCGAGTTTCTCGCGCTCATGCACCACCTGGGGAAGACGGCGAGGGAAGACGACGGTGCGGGGGCCGGAGCTGGCGGAGGCGGAGGCGGGGCCGATCCCAACTCCACGGCCGGGCTCTCGGAGCTGTGGTGACACTACGACTTCCGGCGACGGACTCCACGGGTGTGGACGGAAGGAGCCGGGGAAGAACACGAAAGGAAAACGACAATGCAAGTAAACGGAAACAGGGTCCTTACCTATCCCGACCTCGTCAAGGGGCTGGATCCGAAGGGCAAGTTCCTCGACCGGTGCATAAACCTGGCGGTCCGCGAGAACGAGATGCTCCAGGACATCACGGTGGTCGAGGCCAACAACGGGAGCGCCATGGAGACGACGTTCCGCACCGAGGTCCCCAAGCCGGTGTGGACGCAGTACTACTCGGGCATACCCTCCAACAAGGGCAGCAAGGCCAAGCTCAAGGTGGCCTGCGGCCAGATGGGCACCAAGATCACCATCGCCAAGCGCCTCTACGACAAGGCGCTCAATAAGGGCCGCGCCTACGCCGACGCCGTGCTCGCGGACGAGGTGGAGAGCGCCCAGGACGGAATGAAGATGGAGATGGGCAACGCGCTCATCTACGGCCTTCTCTCCGACAATCCGCTCGGCTTCAACGGCCTCTTCAAGCACTACGACCGCTACGGCACGGACGCGACGGACGACACCAACAGCGCCCACTACGTGCTCAACGCGTTCGGCAAGGCCGCCGGATCAAACGCCGCCAGCACGGCCAACCTCGGCTCCATCGCGCTCGTCGGTTGGGCGCCCAACTCCATCACGTGCTTCCACGCGGAGGGGCACCAGACCGGCGGCATCGAGATCACCGACAAGAAGGAGGTGCAGGTGGCCGACCCCGACATGGGCGCCGACGCCACGTACGAGGCCTACATGCAGTATATGTACTGGGAGCTGGGCCTCGCGGTGCGCGACTTCCGCTGCGGCGGGCGCATCTGCAACATTCAGCGCGACGACATGATGAGCGGTTCCACGCGCGACGCCCGCGTCGCCGCCGCCGAGGCATATGTCGAGCTCATCGACCGCCTCTCGCAGCGTGTCCACGAGAAGGGCCGCCAGGCGTTCTACATGGACAAGCTCATGTGGGAGAACGTCACGGTCCTCTACGGACGCCTCACGCGCACGAACGCCATCACCTACGCGCATGTCGAAGGCCGCAAGGAGCGCCGCCTCTTCGGCATCCCCGTGCGCATCCAGGAATGCATGAAGGTCCACGAGGCGCAGGTCTCGCAGGTCTCCTAACGCGATAATGAACACCTAAAATCGAAAAAGCAAGGAACAAGACAATGCTATTCGAAAAGCTCTCGCTATTCTCCGACGGACAGCAGGTGTCCGTCTCGGGATCCAACAACACCACGCTCACCTTCTTCTCGAAGGTGATCGACCTCCGCGCCAACGGACAGATCGGCATCGACGGCGGGCTCCGCGTATGGGGCGCCATCCTCGGCACCGTCAACGCCAAGGGCGCCATCACCACCACGCTCCAGACCTCCGACGGCGTTCCCGCCACCGGCACGGTCGGCACGGACGACGGCGCGGGCGTCGCAACGTGGACGGACGTCGTGTCCGAGACCCAGAACGGCGCATCCCTGATCGGGATGTTCCTTCCGCTGAAGGGCCTCAAGCGGTTCATCCGCCTGAAGTACGTCTCGGTCAGCCCGGCGTCGTCCGCGTCTGCGGCGACGGTCGCGGTCAAGGCCGGCCTCGTCGACCAGTTCGACCAGGACGACCTGCCTGCGATCGCAGACCCCTTCCACGACGACCTCGCCGCGCTCGGCGACGCGTTCGCCTCGCCGCTCGACCTCTCCGCCAAGGCGGCGTCCACGGTCAAGAGCGCCGCGGCAGACCTCACGGCCACCATCAAGGACGGCGCCGTCGTGGGCTACGCCGTGCCGTCCAACGCGTGGAAGGTCGGCGTGAGCGGCAAGACGCTCACGATCTCGATGGCAGCGTCGGTCACGACCGCCGGAACCTACACGGTGACGCTCTACGACGGTTGTGGCAATGCCGTGCCGTTCGTGGTTACGGTCACAGACTCGTAAGCCGCCCCGTTCCCGGCGGCGTCATGTTCTCCGTGCGCCGCCGGGGACATTTCCACATCGAAGACAGGACAACGAACCATGATGATCATCGCGAAATGCCCCGTGCAGCTCAACGGCCACATCTACCGCAAGGGCGAGAAGGCGGAATACAAAGGCGCAATAGACGCGCGCATCGCCGCGTGCTTTGCGGCAGAGAACGGCACTGCGCTCCGGATCAGCGAAGTGCCGCCGCAGGTTGACACGCCGCCTCCGCAGGGTGACACGCCGCCGCCTCCGCAGGGTGACACGCCGCCTCCGCAGGGTGACACGCCGCCGCCTCCGCAGGGTGACACGCCGCCTCCGCAGGGTGACACGCCGCCGCCTCCGCAGGGTGACACGCCGCCGCCTCCGCAGGGTGACACGCTCTTTCCTGACTCCGAGCCGAGCCCAGACGAGCTCGTGAAGCGCACGATCGCCGCGCTGAGGCGCGACGGCGTGATGCGCCAGCTCGACGAGATGGGCGTCACCTATCCGGCAAACGCGAAGAACGACTATCTCGCAAGGCTCCTCCTCGTGAGCAAGGGCGAGATCAAGGACATGTAGAGCCATGGCCAAGCTCGTCACCATCGAGATCGACGCCTCCGCCGGCACGCTTGCGCTGGCGGACGGCGCGCTGTTCCTCGGCGAGAACGCGCCGATATCGTTCGCGGGCTTCTCGCCGTCCCATGGCGGCTCGATCCGCCTGACCCTGTTCGGGCCAGGAGGCCTCCCGCTCGCCGACAACTCGGCTGACGCCTCGCGCCTCGACCTCCGCACGGCTGCCCTCCGCAGGGTGTACGGTGGTCCGTGCATGCCGCGCCAGTTCCATGCCGTCGCAAACGAGCTGGACGAGAACGGGCACTTCCTCGCCCAGGTGATCGCCGTCGGTTTTCTGACGGTCGCGTGGTCGCCGGAGACATTCGAGGCAGACGGCACGATGGCGACGCTCAAAGGGCCGAAAGGCGACACCGGCGCGACCGGCGCACAGGGGCCGAAGGGCGACACCGGCGCGACCGGTGCGCAGGGACCTCAAGGCGCGACCGGACCGCAAGGGCCGCAGGGTCCCCAGGGCATCCAGGGACCGCAAGGCGCGAGGGGAGACAAAGGGGACAAGGGCGACAAAGGAGACAAGGGCGATGCCGGCGCCACCGGAGCCACTGGCGCCCAGGGACCCGCAGGGCCGCAGGGCATACAGGGGTCGGTCGGCCCGCAGGGGCCGCAGGGGCCGCAGGGCGTCCCCGGACCGGCAGGCCCGAAAGGCGATCCGGGCGACCCGTCTCGAGCCCTCTCCGGACGGTCGTTCGACATCGGGACGTATGACGGAATCTATGACGCGGTCAAGGCTCTCTTGCAGGCAACTGGAGGCACGGTGCTATGAAACGGACAATCCTCATAATCGCGGCGGCGATGGCGCTTGCCGCATGCGCGCAGTCGGCCAGGCTCGGCTCGCTGGGCCGGAACGACATGGTGGTCACAAACGCGGCCATCGGCGCGTTCGCGGAGACCGGCACTGTCTTCCGCGCAAAAAGCTACGGCACGCCGACGAGGTGGACGGACGCGACGGGCTGCGTGTGGGAGGTTGTGGCAAACGTATGGTTCGACCATAGGAACGGAAACATATTCGTGAACGGCGTATCCATTTTCCCGTCTGATACTACGGCTGGCGATATGAAAGGCTATCTGTACTACGACCCATCCGCAATGGAGTATGTAGGCGAAACCGGCGGCGGGTGGTATTACAACGGCGAAAACACTTCCGGCACACCCAGCGTGCTCGCAGGCGGGCCGGACGCGACATCCCTGTACAGCGGCAATTTAACGCTTGGGGACCTGACCAACCTCGTGGGCCGCGTCGCGCTGACGAACGACATCACAGAGGCCATTCGCAAACATTCGCTTGGCGGAATCTGGGACGAGGAACTGCAAGTGTGGTGGACGCCGCGCATGTCCAACGGCGGCCTCACGTACCAGGCAACTACGAACGTAGACCTCAATGCGGGGAACTAACCGATGAGAAAGCTTGCCTACATCCTTCTGACTCTTGCCGCCCTCGCGCCTGTGACCGCGACTGCGGCACCAAACGTCACAAATACCGTTCTCATGGTAGATCAGCACGACAACCTCAACGTGCCGGGTGTCGCGTCCGTCGAAACGGTGGCGAGCAACGCCGCAAAAGTTGTCGTGGCCGAACAGAAAGCCGAGATCGCGCAGCAGACCGCGACCACGGTAAGCAACTCGATTGACATAGTGATTGTCAATCTGATGGCCAACAACGAGGTGATCTACCGTTCGGGGTTTTCCGACGCATTCGCTCCGCTGGTTCAGTTCGGGCCTGACGACAAGTTGGCCATTGCCGACACCAGATGGATAGAGCAGTCGGCGTCTCAGCTCGTAGTTGACATAGACTACGTGTGCACGGCCGATCTCGGCACGACCAAGCTTACGGTCATGCACAGGGAGACGCTTGCTGGCGGTCCGCGTTCCGATTTCAACGAGTTGGCCGCCAGCAGCGTGACGCAGCCGGAATACCACTCTGGCACAAAGGTGATCGGCGACGACACCTATTCGAGCTACTACACCATCAGGGCGACGATACCAAATCCGGTGTCAACGACATCATACTTCTTGTGGATCAAGGCTGATGCGGACGCACCGACCGGCGATGGCGCGACGCTGGACATAGCGGGCGGCATCACTGGCGGGGTGTCCGATACGGTGACGTGGGGCGACAAGACGCTCACGTTTGTCGGCGGCGTACTGATGGAGGTGGAGTAGCAGATGGTAGACGTACTGACATTGCTGCTCAAATGGTGGGCGCTCTGCCTTGTTGCCATATTCGGCGCGTGGTGTGTCGGGTATTATGGCTGGAAGGCGCTCAGCAAGCTCAAGCCTATCTGCAAGTACGGCGCTGTACTGATCTCCATCGCCGTAGTCGCGATAATCTACGGCGGCTCCAAGAACATCTTGCCGCGCTTTTCAAGCGATGATGGAATCACTGTCACTTCCGCCGTTATGGACATCGCGACGAACGATGTAGATCAGACCTTCCTGACATACTCCTACACCGGGACGAACGATGTCTCGCTACCGTTGTGGGTGCGCCAGTCGGTCAGCAACGACTGGGAGCATCTGAGCCAGGAATGGCTATTCGATTCGCGTGTCTATGAGAATGGTACGAATACCTGCTACTACTTCGTCAACCCGCCAGCATCGAATATAGTGCCGTTCGCGATGTACTATGTGGGCAACGATCCGCCGCCCGTCGAGATTGTCGAGAGCGGCGGAGTCGAGATTCGCTCGTTCAGCATGACTTCAAAATCCGTGACGATTGTCTACGCGGTAGACGGCAGCGTGCTTCACGGGAGGACAGGACGGCTTTTCGTGGAGAGGTCAGAAGCCGACAACATCTGGATGGAGATGTACTCCACGAACCACGTATCCGGCGTGACGAACACGCTTGTCGGCACCGGGTTCTATGTCGGCAAGACGACGAAATGGCGCGTGAGGATGGAGGTGTCCCAATGAGGATTCTCGCCGCAATAGCGCTTCTGCCTATCGCCGTCTACGCGCAGCTTGGCGCGAGCGCGGGGACGAACCGCGTCTACGTTTCCGAGACGATAACGGAGCCGGCATGGAAGCGGCAGGTAGTCATGAGGCGAGAGCCGGACGGCAAAATCTTCAACGACAACGGAGCCGTCGGGGATGCCGCGGAGGCTGCCGCCGCCGGGCAAGCCGCCGATTCTGCCGCCGAGATCGCGGAGGCGGCGCACGACAGCATGACGAACCAGGTGCGCAGGCTCAACGAGGCTGCGGCCACGGCATCCACAAACGCGCTCGCCATATCCCTCATAGTCCGGCCAGAGACTTCGCGCACGAATCTCACGTTCTACGTGGTGAAGACGGAGACGGACGGCATCGTTGACACGCAATGGGTCTGGTGTAATTGGAGCATTGACTTTCCCCCAAACAGGTTTGTTGTGTACCAGACGTTCGGCCAGTGCAGCACCAACAAGTTCGAGTGGGACGAGTGGTCCGCATCGACCAACATCACCGTCAACGGGAGGACATGGCAGGGGTGCCACAAGGGCCATGTGACGAGGCCGACGTGGGCGCAGTCTCGGTCGTGCCTCGATCTCCCCAACGACAGACTGGGCGGAGCAAACGGCTTCGACTTCGGCGACCTGACGATCACGATCAACGGACGGACGCCGTACACGGGATTCGTGACCAACGGAATAACGGGCGAGGTGCTTTACTTCGATCGAGGCTTCAACATGGGCGACCCAACGGAGGGCTTATGAAACGAGCGATTGCGATAATCCTTGCGATGGCCGCGCTTGCGGCGACAGCCGACACCAACACGGTGGAGGAGGCAAGAGCGGCGATGGAGGCCGCTCGCAAAGCGTACCACGCCGCGCTAAAGACATATCGTGAAGCCGCCGGCCTCACCAACTCGCGTCCGAAGTCCGTGACGCAGCGGGGCACAACCTTCACCAAGTCCCAGCGCAAGTTTTTCGAGAACCGCAGAATTTGCGTGTCCAGGGACACGACGACGATTCCCGGCTCGGTCATCACTACGTGGTGGCGGAACGGCAAGCCGGACACGAAAGCGCCCGCCGTCGTGACGAACCTGCTCGTAAACGTGGCCGGCTCATTGCAGAACAACCCGCTACAGGAAAGGATAGCGGAACTTGGCGAGCAGTACCGCGAGGCAGTAGAGCGGTACACTTCGGCAGAGGCGCGCGCCGCACGGCTGGACGCTCTAAAGACTTGGCTTGAGGAGCAGCGCGACAAGTCTCCGCTTATGACAACCAGGGCCATCTACCAGGCAATCATAGACAGACTGGAGGATGATTGATGGATCCGCGAGAGAAGCTGGAGGAGATGGCGCTCGAGCGCCTTGATTCGCCCGATCCGAGCAACCGCGACCTGGCGGACGCCCTGAAGGTGATCATAAACCGCCTCTGGACGAAGGACGACCTGCGCGATTTCGTGACGAAGGAGCATCAGGAAATGTGCGCGAACTGCTCCAAGTTGAAGCCCGGCCTGTCTGCATGGGACAAGTGGCTGATGGGGATCGTCGGCACGCTCGTCACGGCGTTGTGCGGCACTGTCTACTACTTCACGAGAACAGGAGGCTGACATGAAGAAACGGTCAATGGCAATCGTCGCGGCTACGGCCGCCATCGTGGCATGCGCCGACTTTGCGCGTTCCGGCCCGCCTCGCGATTTGCGCTACCCGGATATGAAAATCCGTATTGTCCAGAATGACAGTCACGGGTTTGAAATCACGGAGGACGCCGCGCTTTTCAACGCAAGCTTTGCGGCAATGAATTACTGCGAGTATCTTTTGAACTGGGCAGAACATAAGCAGCTCGCCGTGGAGGTTGCAAGAACGGTTGCCGATTTCCTCGGGAGCACTAACGACATCCGAATTTGCCATTGGGAGCAGCCGAAGCCAGCGGACACGAACAATCTCGGCGACGTGCTAAATTCGTGGCTGAAAGGCAGGTATGTCACGGACGAGATCGTGCCGCTCAGACGGGAGGGTGAATGACCACCAAATGGGCAAGCTGTTCCGCGCCGATCATCCGTCTTCCGCTTTCGACATTGGGCGAGACGGAGGCGGTGCTGATGGAGCCGTGGACGGTCGAGGTGCGCGGGCATGTTATCGTGTTGGCGTCCCATTCCGCGACTACCGACGGCGCGAGTATCCCGCGTTTTCTGTGGCGCATTTGCGGCCATCCCTTGCAGGCACCGCGCGTATACGCGGCGCTGGTACACGATTTCCTCTACCGTCGCGGCTGGGCGCTCTACCACATTACGCGCAAGGAAGCGGACGAAATCTACTATGCGCTTCTTCGGCACTTTGGCATCTCCGTGTGGAGTGCCAGCATCGAATACACCACCCTCCGCCTCTTCGGCTGGAGGCATTACAAAGGAACAGAGAAATGAATAAACTGATCGCATTCGCCGCTCTCGCGGCAATCGCCGCCGGATTCATCGGCTGCAAGAGCATCGAGGTCGAGCGCCATGCGCAGACCCTCGCCACCGTCCAGAACGCCGACGGCACCGTGACAGTCGTAAGGGACGCGCAGAACAATCCCGTCACGCTCGACGGCGGATGGAACGTCGATTATTTCCAACATTGGAACTGGCAGCGGTTTGATTCGCTGTCCGCCAAGGCAGGCAAGGACGTGTCGCTCGACATCAACAACTACGCGAGCGGCGCCGACTCCAACCTCGTGGCACTCGTCGATACTTCGCTTGAGGGCGCGACGAAGCTGATCGCGACGGCGGCGGAGGCGTATGTGAAGGTGGCGGGCGGAGGCGCGCAGGCGGACACCGCGCTCGCCGTCGGCCAGAAGATCTACGAATACTTCAAGTCCAAGGGCGGCGACGAGACGAAGGCGAGCGTCACGGCCGACACGGCGGACAACACGGTGAAGGTGTCCGACGGCACCACGTGCGTCTCCTGCGATACGAACGGGAACTGCACAGACTGCACTGTGAAATAGCGGAACCCGCGCCATGGCAAACACGACGCACGGCAACTTCCATCCGTCCGCCCTGGCGGCGGTCAACGAGGCGCTGGCCGTCCTGGGACAGGACGTGGTACTGACGGCGGAGACATTCTCTGTCGCTACATCCAACGCGCATGGGCGCAAGGCCGCGTTCCTCTACGAGGGAGCGCGAGTCAAGGTCCTGCGCGACCATGCCTGGACCTTCGCCCGCCGCGAGCTCGACGTCGGCCCAGCGCCAGCGTCGTGTCCGCCCGCGGGCGACGAATTCGTGTTCCGCTTCCCGCGTCCGCCAAAGTGCGTCCGCGTGTGCGGATGCCTCGGGCCGGACGGGCGCGCCGCCCACTATCGGCTCGGCGCGTCCGACGTGCAGGCCGACGGACCGGTGGCCAAGGTCGTGTACACGGCGGACGTGGAGGATCTCGACAAGTGGACGCCGGACGCGTACCGCGCGCTCGTCCTTCGCCTCGCGGCAGACCTCGCCAAGCCGATCACGGGACGCGTCAGCGAGCGCGAACTCCAGGAGAACGCCTACCGCGACCAGCTCGAGGCCGCAAAGCTCAACGACGCCCGCGAGACCGACGTCCCGTACGACGCCTACGCCGACGACCACTACGTGGACGCCATGCTCGGGCGCCGTCCCCTTCCCCGCCGTCCATTCGTCCTACACTGACAAGCCATGTACAAGCACACGCAGCACTCCTTCGCCGGCGGACAGCTCGACCCGCATCTCATGGGCCGACAGGATCTCGCCAAGTACTTCACCGGCGCGTCCGTCCTGAAGAACCTGCTCGTGCGCCGCCAGGGATGCCTGGCGAAGCGGAGGGGCACGGACGTCGTCGCGGACCTGTCGGGTCTTCTCGGGCGAGAGGACGGAGGCACCGGCAGCGTCCGTCCGCTCGGCAGGCACCGTCTCGTGCCGATCGTCAAGGGGCGGGACAGGGGGTACTACGCGCTGCTCGCGGACAGGCGAGCGTTCCTGATCGACCCGTCGCGCGGGATATTCTGCTCCGACGGCGTCTGGCGGACCTCGGCGCCCGCGTATGCCGCCCCGGACATGAACGCCGCGGCCGCCGCGCAGGGATCGGTGTCGTTCGACGACACGCATCCTGTGCGCATCGGCACGGACGGGTACGACACGCTAACGGCTGCGGTGAACTCGTTCGGAACCGGAGCTGCGCAGACGCCATACGGCAGCACGATCGTCCTCAATACCGACATAACCCTGTCGTCCAGCCTCACGGTGAGAGGAAAGATAGACCTTAACGGACACTCGATAACATTCACGGGAGCAAGCCAGTCGATCACCTTCAACCCCGGACACGGCATAGAGTGCGGCATCGTGAGCAGCAGGCGCGGAGCAAGGCTGGCATGGGCGGACGGAGTAAACCCGACTGCGGCCGCAATCAGGCACCAGACCGGAAAGATGGAGCTGTCGGACTTCGAGGCCGCCTTCCCGTCCTCTTCCACCAATAGCGGATGTGCGCTCGTCTCCTCGGAGACGGGGACCAGCGGGAACGATGCCGACACGCTCGTCATGCTCCGGTGCGTCCTGTCCGCGAGCTGCCTGGGCGGAGTAGTGCGCCTATCGGGAACGAGCGCGAACGCCGCACAGGCGGACACGCAGGACTCGCGCAACACCAAGGCTGGGATCCTGATCGACGGATGCGACATCGCGTACGCATACACCGCGTCGTCGACGGAGGCGTTCGCGGTCAGGAACATGACCGTAAACTCGGCGACCGCGCGACGCGTGACGATCGCATCCGGCCATCTGTCCTGCCCTGGCCACGCCGCCTCCAACCTGGGGCTCCGCGTCCTCGGAGGCAGGTTTGACTGCACGGCGATCGGCACCGTCACCTCCACGACATACCCCGTATCGAAGATCACGCAGGGCATGTGCACCGCCGACGTCGCCTCCGGATTCATCGAGAGCGGCACCGTGAAGTCGGAGGCCACCCTTTCGTACGACGGCACGGACTTCTTCAGCTACGCGCCCGCGGCGTCGTACGTGGTGGACGGCGAGACGGACCTCGCGACCCCGGCCTACACCGAAGCGGAGAACGTCTGGCCAGCGGCCAGTTTCGTGAACGACAACGGCGCGTCCGCGCAGGCCAGCGTCGCCTCGTCCTCGTCGCTCACGCAGGGATCGGCCCCGTACTGCATCAAGACGCCTTACGCGGACAACGAGCTGGAGGACATCGACTGGTGCCAATCCGGCGCAGTGGTGTTCTTCGCCCACCGCAAGCACCGCCCGGCGATGCTCACGTTCGACCCTGCCGCACCGTCGCTGTCGTTCTCGGACATCGTGTTCAACTCCCAGGAGTGGAGCAGGCCCCTGATCACTGGGGTCTCCGTCAACGTCAACCAGCCCAAGGACGAGTTCCAGACGTCGGGGACGACGACATACAAGACGTCCACGACCTACAACATCGCGTCCGCAACGAAGACCGTCACCGTGACGACCGGCGGCACAGTCAAGGCCCAGTCCGTAGCGAATATGCAGTCGAGGACGGTCAAGTACGCCGTGACCTACGTCAAGGACGGCATCGAGAGCCGGCCGTCGCTGCCCGTCGAGGCGACATATCTCTCGCCGTGGGAGGAGGGAGGCACGATCAGACTGATGTTCGCAAAGGGCAGCAACGACACCGAGCCGGACTGGTACAACATATACAAGATGGAATCGACCGACTACGGGCTGATCGGACGGACCCCCAGGCCCATCACCGTAAGCGTCGAGCCGTCGCTCGTCTGCGGCGTCGCCGACGGCAGCATACTGTCGCCTGGGCGTCTCCCGTCTGTGGCTTTCAACGGGGCCGCGATGATCGTCACCGAATGCTTGGACATCACCGGAGCGGAGCGTTCGGACGTCTATGCAGGCGACGCCGTGACCGTGGAGGGGACCTTCGGGACATACGACATCTACACCGGATCGGGCGGCATACGCTTCGGCACCGACGCGCGCGCCCTGCTGGAATTCGGCGGCGAGTCGTGCGTCATCGCCAACAAGCTGATCGTGGCGTTCGACACGCACTCGCTCGCATACGAGGAGGTGACGGACGTAAACGATCCGGACTTCGGCAAGGTGCGGGTGTTCGACGACGCGGTCCTGTCCGGCAAGACGGTCACGGTCACTGTATGGCACGAGCCGACAAGCGGCGGCGACAGGTCGCGCGCTGCGGCAGTGGCGACGGCAACGCTGTCCGCTTTCTGCTACGTCGACGCCGTCGGCTCGACACGAAGCGCGTACACGGGCGCAGTCCGCCGTTCCTGCGGCGTGATAGCTCCCGGCGCCCAGAGCGCCGCGGCGAGATCCGCCGCGCAGAAGCCGCTCCGGACCGCCGAGTTCACCTTCTCTGCGCTGGACAGCGGAAAGAGGCAGATAGCACGGATCGCAATCGACTGCGTCGACGAGAACGGAGATCCGTGCGAGGTCGCCGTCGCGGCAATCGCCCTCAAGAAGGTGAACACCGGCGAGAAGTCGTTTGTCGACGACTACATCACGCCGGACATGAGCCTCACCCCGCCGGAGGACGCCGACTCCTTCGCCGCCAAGGGCGACTACCCGTCGTGCGTCGGGCTCTACCAGCAGCGTCTCGTGTTCGCATCGTCGGACAACCGTCCGTTCGGATTCTGGATGAGCGCCGTGGGCAACCTCTACGACTTCGCCGGCCATCCCTCCATCCGGGACGACGACCCGCTCTCCGGCGAGCTCGCCGCCACCGAGTTCCCGGACATCAACCACATCGTGGCCAGCCGCGACCTCGTGATGTTCGCCGACGGCGGCGAGTGGCGCATCGCCCCCACTTCGGGCAACACGCTCACATACAAGACCATCTCGGCCACCATCCAGTCGGCCATCGGCTCCGCAAGGTGGCTGAAACCGATCGCCATCGGCAACGAGGCCGTGTTCGCCGAGCGCTCCGGACGGACGCTCCGCTCCGTGAGCTACTCATACGCCTCCGACGGCTACGAGAGCCAGGACCTTTCGGTGCTTTCCGCCAGCATCTTCACCGGCAACCCCATCCGCCGGATGTGCTACAAGCAGCACCCGGACTCCACAATCGTATGCGTCCTGCGAGACGGCTCGCTGGCCACGCTCGCGTACATGCGCGAGCACGAGGTCATCGCGTGGAGCAAGCATGTGCTAGGCGGCACCTTCCGCGCCGAGGACGCAGCCACGTGCAAGGCGCTCGAAGACAACACCACCGGCGTCCTCCTGTCCGTACGCGCCACAGACGGGCACCTGGAGCTGTGGTCCGTCCGCCCGGACGATCCCGCCGCGACCGTATCCGCGCAAGCCTGCATGGACGGATGCCGCATGCTCACGGGCGCGGACGCCGCAGCGGCGTGGCAGGCCGGATGGACGGCGATAGACATCCTCACGGCGGAGACGTACCAATCCAAGGCCGCCCTCCAGGCCGCCAGCTCCTACGCGTCGCGCCGCTACCTCTGCGGTTTCACGTTCGAGACGGAGCTGGCCACGGTGCGTCCGGAGCCGCAGGGCCAGACCACGATCCAGTTCGAGATCAAGAACGCGAAGGACGCCGAGGTGCGCGTGCTCGAGTCCGGCCCGTGGCGCGCGGCCCCGATCGGCCGCGCCGACGATCCTGTCTACGCCCAGATCGCGGACGCGCCCGTCTCCGCGACGGACGGCGCAATATCGCTGGACACGTCCGACCACACGCTGCTCCTCTCCGGCGACAACTCCGGCGACGGGCGCGTCCAGGTCAAGAGCAACGCCCCGTGGCCGCTCAACATCCTGTCCGTGTCCGTAAACTACGAGATCGAACCGCTCTCCAACCAGAAAGGCTGACCGATCATGCCCGCCACCTCGAACTTCATATGGCTTGGCGAGGGCGTCACGATGACGCGCTCCACGCAGGACGACTTCGACAGGATCAATGCCGACCTGCGCGACGCCGACCGCGCCGAGCAGATGGTGTTCGACGACGGCCGCCCCGATGCCCTCGCCGACATGGAGTCGTCCTGGACGGTGAGGGACGGGCCGCATCTCGTATGCTTCGCCGCGCTCCGGACTTTCCTCGACGAAAGCGTCCTCTCGCAACGCCGCGTGATCGTCCAGCTTACCACGAATTATGTCTGGAGAATCAAGATCAAGTACGTCAGGTTCTCCCGCGCCGTCCTGCGCGAGCTCGCGGACAACGCCCCGCCGTGGGTTGGCGAGTTCTGGACATTCCCGATGAAGTCCTACGCCGGCGCGGTCGCGTGGGACGAGCGGATCCTGGGATTTCACCGCGTGCGCGAGATCGTCCTTTCGGGCGTCCCGCACGTTTCCATGCGCATCTCAAGGAAGGAGGCTACGGCAACATGACGGCAGCTACAATGTCTTCAATCGCCGCGTACACCGCAATCGCATCCGCCATCGCTTCGGCATCGGCGGCAATCTATTCCGGCGTCTCGTCATACCAGGCTGGCAAGGCCGCATCGAAGCAGTACAAGTCGGCCGCAGAGGCCGCAGAGCAGGAGGCCAACGCCAGGGCGTACGAAAGCGAGCGCGAGGCCGCCAAGGAGGCGTCCGAGGCCAGCATTGCCCAGGTGCAGGGCGAGCTCGAGGCCGAAAAACGGTCGCGCCTGATGGCCGCCGACATCGGCTCCCTATACGCCAACGCGGCGGGGAACGGCCTTCTGGTGGACAGCACGCAGAAGGACACCATCGGCTCTGCCCTGTCCACGACCGTCAAGGAGGCGCAGTCGGACATCTCCACGATCCGCGACAACGCCGCCATCGACGTGTGGACGCACAACTATTCGGCAGGATCCCTTCTCGCATCCGCTGGGAACACGAGGATCGCCGGCGCGAACACCGCAGCCGCATACCGCTCCAAGGCCAAGAGCGCATACTCGACCGGCCGGGCTACGCTCATCGGGAACGTGCTCACCGGGTCCGCCACGGCAGGCTCCGGCCTCGCAAACTACTTCAAGGACTAGGAGACGCGCATGGGACTCATCGAGATCAGGACGCGCTCGGAGCGCCTTCGCAACCTCGGCGCGACGCGCAGGACAGACACGGCGACTGGTGCCTCGTCGGCGCTCGCCTCGATGGCAAACGATGCGCTCGACATCGGCCGCGCGCAGTCGCGCATAGGCAACGGCCTCGGCGACCTCGCCAAGCTCGGGCTTTCCCTCGCCAAGGACATGCGCGACAAGGCCGACTCCGAGCTCGCCGACCGCTACGTCGCTCGCTTCCAGGAGAGCATGAACGCCCACGACAACGGCTACACGGACGCCGACGGCAACCGCGTAGCAGGCGCGATGGAGGAGATGCCCGACGACACCGGCGCGTGGATGGACGCCAACGTCGACTACCGCGACCACGTCGGGGCGCGGCTCCGCAAGGAGCTCAATATGACCGATCGGGCCATGGAGATCGCACGCAAGCGTCTCGTCGGCTACAACCTCTCCTCCCAGAACCGCTGGGCGAACCGAGCCGCGGCGCTCGACCAGGCTCGCCGCAAGGCGGACAGCACCGCCCGTGAGAACGCTGCCACGGAGGCGCTGATGAATCTCGACGGCACGTCCGACGCCGCCAGCCGCCTGTGCTGGGAGGAGTGGAAGGAATCCGGCGAGAACTCGCTGGAGATCGCGGGCATCCCGAAGGACTCGCCCGCGGCGAAGGAACTCATGCGCAAGCGCGCGCTGGGCATCCTCGGCAGGCGGCTCGAGGCGCGGATCGCCGACACGTCGGAATCCGTCGCCGACTTGTCGCCCGACCAGGCGAAGGCCGCGTTCGACCAGCTCGCCGCCAAGATGGCCGAGGACAACGTCGTCTCGTCGCTCGCCCCGGACGCCGAGTTCCGCGACGGCAAGGGCGGAGTCGTCGCCGACTACATGCGCGAGGCGCTGGGCGAAGCGCCGGTCACGGACTTCGCCAATGCCGCCGCAAAGGACATCGACCTCGCCCGCCGCAAGGCCGTCCACGCCGCCGAGACCCGCGAACGGGAGGAGGAGCGCGCGCAGCTCGACAATATCATGCTCGCATCCCGCGAGGCCCGTGCCGACGGCTCGCCCGAAAGGCTCGCCAGGCTCGAGGACACTCTCGCCACCATGAACGCGACAGCGGAAAGCCACCCGAAGGGATCGCGCCTGCACGTCGCCGCCATGGAGGAGGCCGCGCGGCTAAACGCGGCGGCGGACGCCGAAGCGAAGCGCCTGACATGGGACGGAATACTCGATCATGTCGGCGACAAGGAGGAGTGGAAGCCGCCGAAAGGCTCGCGCATGGAGAGACATTACAAGCAGCTGAAGGAATCCTTCGACCGCCAAGCCGCAGC
>JAEEGL016801804.1_pt1 | contig 24526 bp, 14 predicted proteins | sample 9134231 | NCBI WGS metagenome assembly JAEEGL01 (sample SAMN16246548, study PRJNA631951) | gut metagenome | biome: gut microbiome; feature: rumen; material: fiber-attached | host: Bos | place: Iran: Karaj | collected 2018-10
CGCCACCGTGGTTATCTTCGACCGCGTGCGCGAGTACAAGAAACTGTATCCGAAGCGTGACCTGATGACCCATATGAACGACGCTATCAACTCGACGTTGGCCCGTACGGTCAACACCTCCGGCACCACGTTTGTCACGCTGCTGATGATGTTCATCTTCGGCGGTGAGGTGATCCGTGGCTTCATCTTCGCTCTCTTGGTGGGTGTGCTGGTGGGTGTCTTCTCGTCGCTCTGCATCGCCTGCTCGGTGGTGTACGAGATTTCCGGCAAGCAGAAGAAGGCCAAAGAGTTGGCATAACACAGGAAAAATAAATAAATCAATAATCTCTTACATGTAAACGCAATGAGAATGTTTAGAAAAGTACTATTGACATTCGGACTCTTGCTCATGGCGGAAATGGCAGCCTTCGCACAGGGAACCATGAAGGGTACCATTACCGATGCAAAGACGAAAGAGCCTCTGCCCTTCGTCAACATCGTCGTCAAGCAGGACGGTAAACAGGTGCATGGCGGCCAGACCGACTTTGACGGTATCTATACCATCAAACCTCTCGCGGTCGGCAAGTACGACATCGAGGTGTCGTATGTGGGTTACAACCGCTATGTGCAGACGGGTATAAACGTGAAGGCCTCCGGTTTCACGGTGGTCGACGTGGCCCTGAATCCCACGGCCACCACGCTTGAGGTGGTGGACATTGTGGCGGACAAGGTACCCGTCATTGAGATTGGTTCGGCCGAACAAGGCGCGCGTCTGTCGAGCGACGATATCGCGAAGATGCCCGGTACCTCGGTGGAGAGCATCGTGGCCACGGTGGGCGGTGTCGGATACAACGACGGCGGCACGGGAACGGCCCGTGGTGAGGGCGGCATGGTGACCATGCAGGGTAACGTCCGCAAACGTACGGGTATCTCGGTCCCGAAAGAGGCCATGGCCGAAATTCAGGTTATCCTTGGCGGTACGCCCGCCAGCATCGGTGAGGCTATCGGCGGTACGCAGATTATCACGCTGAAACCGCCAACGAGCCAGTTCAAGGGTTTGGTGCGCTGGGAGACCTATCTCGACTATCGTCTGTACAATGCCTTGGTGACCTACCTGACGGGTCCCGTTTACAAGAAGAATTTCACGCAGGCCGACGGTTCGACCGTGGAGCGCACGTTGGTGGGCTTCCGTCTGACCGGTACGGCGGCCTACGAGAAGTCGCCCTTCTACCGCGCGAAAGGCTATCGCTATATGATAGTCAACGACGAGCTGGTGCGCGAGATTGAGCAGCGCCCGCTGTCGTACAACCCCCTCACCGGCGGTGTGAACTACACGGCCGAGACGGAGTTGCGCAAGGAGGACTTCTTCGAGTTCACCCGTCTGCGCAAGAAGCACTTCACCGACCCGAACCGTGTGCCCGACCTGCAGTACTACAGCATTGCGTTGGAAGGTGCCCTCGACTTCCGATTCTCGGACTATGCCACCTTGACGGTGACGGGTGAGTTCGGCGCCAGCCATTCGCCCAGCGCCACGGTGTCGCCGCTGAACATGCCCATGTCGGGCTCGGTGGTGGGCGAAGGCATGAACATGGTCCTCACGGTCGACTTCACACAGCGTTTCCCTGACGCAGAAGCATCGAACGAGGATGAGGCCAAGGCTTCGTCGCCCATCAAGAATGTGATGTACAATATCACGGGTATGGTCAACCGCAGTGTGTCGAAGAGCTACAACGAGCGCTTCGGCGGCAGCTTCGACGATATCTTTAAATATGGTTATATAGGTAAGTTCATCACGGAGAAGGTGCCCACCTACGAGCTGCGCCAGATTGACTACAACGGCATCCAGCAGTGGGCCAACGTGCAGAACAACTGGAGGGATAATGTGACGTATGTGTCGCCCAACGACCCTGTGAACGGCTACACGACCTACAACCCCATCCTGGCCAACTATAACGAGCAGCTGTTCTTCAGCGATGAGTTCCGCGACATCCAGCCGTATCTGACCACGCGTGACTACATCCTTGGTTACAAGGGTCTGTACAATGGTGACAATCCCTCGTCGATTTACAGCAGCATCTCGAACGTCGGTGTGCAGAGCACTGCCTTTAGCATGAGTCAGAACGACTACCTGTACTTGCAGGCCAAGGCTTCGGCCGACGTGAAAGGCCATGAAATCGAGGTTGGTGTCCAGTACGACCAGATGTGGCAATCCTCATACTGGGTGGATGCCTATCGCCTCTGGACGCTGATGCGCCAGAATGCCAACCGCCACATCTCGCAGATGAACCTCGACAGCGCCATCTACGTGCAGCGCGGTTCGCAGCTTTATGTGAACTATCCCCGCCTGCTTGACGCAGACCAGCAGAGCCCGTTCGATGCTGCCTTCCGTACCTACCTGATGAACAACGGCTTCACCAATACGGACGGCACTCCCATCGATGAGTACACCTGGATTGACATCGACCGCTATTCGCCCGAAGACTTTGTGGCTGCCGGCGGTATCAATATGTTCTCGGCCGACGAGCTCTTCAACAGCGGCAATCCCTATGTGGGCTACCTCGGTTACACCCACACCGGTGAGAAGTACAACGGAAAGAACTGGAGCCTCGACAAGTTCTTCAACTCCGACGATCGTCTCCTGCCCGCCTTCTCGCCCATCTATGTGGCTGGTTATATTCAGGACAAATTCTATTTCCAAGACCTTATCTTCAACGTCGGTGTGCGTGTTGACTATTTCAACGGCAACCAGTACGTGATGAAAGACCCCTACCTGCTGTATGAGTCCTACACGGTGGCCGACATCCGTGCCAACCGTTCGCTCATCAGCGGCGGCGACGCCTACCTCGACAATGCAGGTGATGACTGGGTGCCCTATGTGAACTATGTTCCGGACGAGAGCAACACCACGCCTCCCGTCATCGTGGGTTACCGCGACACCGAAGGCAAATGGTATGACGCCAGCGGTCGTGAGGTTGCCACTCCCAGCGCTGTGAACGGTGTGTCGGGTAAGCCGACTCCCTACCGTACCGGCGGTGAGCGCGGTGGTCAGGCTGCAATGAAGAACAACACGGTGTATGCCTCGGCTTTCGAGCGCTACACTCCGCAGATTGTGGCCATGCCCCGTATCGCTTTCTCGTTCCCCATTGGTGAGAAGTCGCAGTTCAAGGCCAGTTACGACATTATCGCCCGTCGTCCTTCCTCGAACTGGGAGGCCAGTTATCTGAGCTACCTGTACATGTCGCAGATTTCGGCTATCACCAACCCCAACCTGAAGCCTGAGCGCATCACCAACTATGAGTTGGGCTTCCAGCAGGCTCTGAACCAGTCGTCGGCCATCAGCGCCTCGGCTTACTATAAAGAGACCCGCGACCTTATCCAGCTGGTGCAGTATGCTGGTGCCGACCCCAACCCCAACTACTACAGCTACGACAACAAGGACTTCCGCACCATCAAGGGTGTCACACTGGCCTACGACCTGCGTCAGACCAAGAACATCCGTGTGAACGCCAACTACACGCTGCAGTATGCCGAGGGTACCGGTCTGTCGGGCACGACGATGACCGAGCTCATCAAGGAAGGCTACACCACGCTGAAGATGCTGAACCCCATTAGCGACGACCGTCGTCACGAGTTCAAGGCCAACGTGGACTTCCGTTATGGCTACGGTGCCAAGTATAACGGCCCCGTCATCACCCGCGTGGTGACCGACAAGGAGACCGGTGAGAAGCGCAAGAAAGAGGTGAAGCTCCTTGAGAACTTCGGTATCAACTTCCTTGCCGTGGCACAGTCGGGCCGTCCCTACACCAGGCAGTTCTCGAATTCGCAGGCCACCATCGTCGGCGGCTACCGCGGAGCCCGTCTGCCTTGGGGCTTCTACTTCAATGTGGTTGCCGACAAGGTGTGGTTCATCAACGTGGGCAAGCGCGAGACCTATCTGAAAGTTGACTTGACGGTGAACAACCTGTTCAATATCCGCAACGTTGTCAACGTGTTCCCGGTGACGGGTAACCCCGAGGACAACGGCTACCTGACCGACCCCGAGTCGCAGCAGGTCATCAACGCCTACCTCGACCCGCAGGCGTTCCGCGACATCTACACTATTGTTGTACTCCGCAACGGCACATGGAACTATTCCAGCCCGCGTACGTTCAAATTGTCCGTCTCCTACAACTTCTAAACCTAACAGCGAAAAAAATTACATAAGATGAAAAGTTTATATAGCAAATTAGTATTGATTTCCTTGCTGCTGCTCACTGCGTCGACCAGCGTCTCGGCGCGTGAGTGCATAGAGTGCAAGAAAACCAACGCGACCAAGGCTGCTGTACATTCCAAAGCTGCTGTTTGCAAGAGAGCCCAGAGTACTGCGGAACTCAACATCAACAACGTGCGTGCTTTGATCAATGGTTATGGCAACATGTGGTATGACGGCAGCGTGGCTCAGTACCATCTGCCCAAGAACAGTAACACCTGCCCGCTTTTCTGCGCTGCTTTGTGGATTGGTGGTACTGACGTCAACGACCAGATTCGTATCGCTGCTCTGAAATTCGGTAGCGACGGTGACGACTACTGGCCCGGTCCCCTGAAGGTGAACGGTACCGCTTCGGTCGACCTGCCTGTCTGTAACGCCTATGACAAGCATTGGATTATCACCAAGGCCGAGGTGTTGGCCCACAAGGCCCACTTCGAATATGGCGAGGACAACCATGTGACGCGTCTCGACCCGGGTACGCCGCTGGATATCCCGGATGTCATCGCCAACTGGCCCGCCAAGGGCGAGGGTGAGGACCTGACCCAGTTCCTGGCTCCTTTCTTTGATGCCGACGGCGATAAGGAGTACAACCCCGAGATGGGTGACTACCCCTACTATGACTTCGACAACGCCCTCTGCCCCCGTACGCTGAAGGCAGAGTGGGGCGAGGCCTATACCGAGCATGTGGCTCCCACCATGGAAGACGACGCAGGCATCGTGCACGGCGGTCTGCTGTCCGACCAGGTGCTGAAGGGCGACCAGACCATCTGGTGGGTCTTCAACGACAAGGGTAACACCCACACCGAGTCGAAAGGTGAGGCCATCGGTCTCGAGATTCGTGCCCAGGCTTTTGCCTTCTCGACCAACGACGAAATCAACAACATGACTTTCTACTCCTACGAGATTATCAACCGTTCGTCCTACGAACTGCGCGAGACCTACTTCAGCCAGTGGGTCGACCCGGATCTGGGTTATGCATGGGACGACTTCGTGGGATGCGACGTGCGCCGCGGTCTGGGTTACTGCTACAACGGCAAGCCCCAGGACACCCCCGGTTCCGGTAGCTACTCCGGCCTCCCCCCTGCAGTCGGTATTGACTTCTTCCAGGGTCCCTACATGGATGCCGATGGTCTTGACAACCCCAAGATTGACATTTCGAAGATTTTGAGCGACAGCTATACGAACATTCAGGTCAAGAACCTTCTGCAGAACTACCGCCGCACCGACTCGCTCGGCCAGACCTACTATGACACCATCTCCATCACCGACGACGCCGACCTCTTCTTCGCCCTCGACCCGAGCAGCTGGTACTTTGTGCCCGGCGACGCTGTTGGCAACTGCGCCATCAACGGTGTGAACTTTGGTAACAACATTGTCGACGACGAGCGTTTCGGTATGCGCCGTTTCGTGTACTACGACAACTCGGTTGACCCCATCTACGGTGAGCCTTCGAAGGCCAACGACTATTACAACTACCTGCGCGGCTACTGGAAGAACGGTCAGCGCATGAAGTTCGGCGGCAACGCCGTCAGCACCGGTACTACCGACCTGGATTGCGACTTCATGTTCCCCGACAACACCGACCCCTGGAACTGGGGTACGGACGGCGAGAATCCCGCCGAGCACGGCTTTGCCTACGACACCTGGCGTGAAATCACCGCCGGTAACAGCCCGGGAGACCGCCGCTTTATGCAGTCGGCCGGTCCCTTCACCCTGAAACCCGGTGCCTTGAACTACATCACCGTCGGTATCCCCTTCGCCCAGGCTTCCTCGGGCGACGAGCAGTGGGCTTCCGTCGAGTTGCTCCGTCAGATTGACGATGTGTGCCAGGCCCTGTTCGAGAACTGCTTCAAGGTCCTCGACGGTCCCGATGCTCCCACGATGACCTGCCAGGAGCTCAACAACGAGGTTATCCTGTACCTCAACTATGAGGACCACACCTCGAACAACTACAACGAGAAATACCGCGAGGTTGACCCCGCCATCGTCCGCAGCTACACTGACGAGGCCGGCGTGACCCACCTCTACGACTCTGTGTCCCGCAGCTATATCTTCGAGGGTTACCAGATTTATCAGCTGAAGGATGCCAACACCTCTATCGCCGACATCAGCGACCCCTCGAAGGCCCGTCTGGTTGCCCAGTGCGATATCGAGAACTACTATGATACCATTCTTTCGATCGACACCGTGTGGACGGTTGACGGCGCGGGTGACACCGTGGTGCATCATATCGACACCGTCTGGAATCCCAATCCCAGCCTGCCTATCGGAACGTTGACCAACTACACCACCAACTCCGCGACCGGCCTCCTGACCGGTAACATCATGGTGGAGGGTGCCAACAAGGGTATCCAGCATGTCTTCCGCATCACCAACGATGCCTTCGCCAGCGGTAACAACACCCGCCTGGTCAACAACAAGGAGTACTACTTTATCGCCATTGCCTATGCGCAGAACCGCTTCAAAGAGTACTCGCAGACCGAGGGTGCCTTCCTCGATGGTCAGAAAGAGCCCTACCTCGCCGGTCGTAAGAACGAGCGCGGCGGCAGCATCGAGCCCATCACCGCCATTCCGCACAGCCCCGCTGCCGAGGACGGCGGCAAGATGGCCCAGGCCGAATTCGGCATGTGCCCCAACATTATCCGTATTGAAGGTTTCGGTAACGGTACCACCTCGGGTCTCCGCCTGAGCCAGTCGACCATCGACGAGCTTATGGGTGCCCCCGGCGTCGAGGGTAAGGGCCCCGGCAATTACCGTGAGCGTATCAATCCTCCCACCTCGCTGACTCCTGGTGACAGCTCCTATGTGCAGAACCCCTGTATGGTGGCTCATCCGCAGTATGAGGAGAACTACGGTCCCATCAACGTGCGTGTCATCGACCCGCTGAAGCTGCGCGAAGGCCGCTTCAACGTCCTCTTCTGGAACGTCAAGGAGAATGCCACCGGCATCACCAACGATGCAGGCAAGGGCGTGAACAAGAACACCCGTTGGTGCATTGTGAACGCCGAAGGTGGCAGTGTGTACGACTCGGTGGACACCGTGTGGTCGCACTTCTCCATCTCGCGTTACAACGAGCAGATATTCCCCGAGCTGGGACTGGCCATCACGCTGGCCAACCCGCAGGCTGCCGCTTCGAGCATCGATGTGTCGGAGTGGGGAACCAACTACTTCGCCGGTAACTTCTTCCAGGGCTTTGTGAAAGAAGGCGCCCTGCTGGGCTCCTCGATGACTTTCTCGGATGAGAACAAGCAGTGGCTCCAGGGTATTCCTGACAACGACTCCTATCTGGCTTACAACTGGATTCGTTCGGGTAGCCAGTTCTCGGCCAGCGCCTATGAGGCGTTTGTGAGCCCCACCTCGAAGTACAACATCAACGAGCCTTATCTTGACGAAGACTTCTTCAAGGCTTTCAAGGTGTATCCTTACTATCGCACCACGCAGATTGACTCGACCGAAGGTATTGACAAGACACAGCTCTATGAGAGTGTGGTCGGCGGTTTGTGGGCTCCCTATGGTGTGGTCTCCACCATGCCGTTCCACCCGGGCTTCAGCTTTGCCTCCTTCATCACCGATGACGACGCCAAGTTGGCCGAAGTGGGTGTCAACCGCAACAAACTGGAGCGCCAGTTGATGACCAATATCTACAACAAGGCACTCAACTATAACGAACTTGCCAAGCTGCCCAGCGTGCGTATCGTCTTCACTGCCGACCAGAGCAAGTGGACGCGCTGCCCGGTTGTGGAGCAGAGCGACGACTACACGCAGGCTGAAGGCAACGCCCGTCGTTTTGCTCTGCGCCGTCACGCTTCGGTCGACAAGGATGGTAAGACCTGCGCCGACCTTGGCATCGCCCCTGACGTGAACGACCCCGCCAACCCCGCCTACATCGCGGCAGAAGGTATGGGCTGGTTCCCCGGCTATGCCATCAACACCGTCACCGGTGAGCGTCTGAACATCATGTTCGGTGAGGACTCGCGCTACGTGCAGTTTAACGGACGCGACATGATGTGGAACCCCGGCAGCACCGTCACCGAGGGTTCGCAGAACTACGTCATGGGTGGCCGCCACTTCGTCTATGTGATGAACGCCACGCGCCAGAGCTTCTATAACTTTGCCAATCCCAGTGAAGCCTATACGACCTACTTCACTCCGAGCTATGACGCCGGTGTTTGGGCTTACAAGATGCTCAAATCGGCCGATCGCCTGATGAATGCGCCTCAGTATCCCACCAGCGGCACGCCGCTCATCTACAAGGGCCTTATCGCCAACGCCAACAACTCGGCTCCGCAGCGTGACTCCATCGCCCTGCTCTATGCCTCGACGGCTTGGGTCAATATGCCCCTTGTCTCGGATCGCTATCATTTCGACAACCCGAAGGATATCCCGTGCGATGCCGTCGTCAACATCGACATCCGCACGCCGTATAGCCGCTACATGGGCTTCAACGGTACCCGTGCCTCGCGCGCCGGCAACCCGGCTATCAACCAGGATATGCCGCTTTACCAGTTTGTCATCAACGCCAGCGACGCTGTGCTTGAGAACCTGGCCATCAACAACCCGCGCAAGGAATATGTGGATTCGCTGCTGGGTCTCATCAATGTGGTGCCCAACCCCTATTACAGCTATTCCAATTACGAGACGGCCAGCCAGCTGGAGACCAAGGTGCGTATTGTCAACCTGCCCACAGGTGTGAACGCCAACGGCAAGAAGGAAGGCTGCTACATCCGCATCTACACCGTCGACGGCACGCTGGTGCGTACGCTCGGTCCCACGCCGGTCAACGCGACCACCTACGACTGGGATCTTCACAACCAGACGGGTATTCCCATTGCTGGCGGTGTCTACCTCATCCATGTATCTGTCCCGGGCATTGGCGAGCGCGTCATCAAGTGGTTCGGCACCATGCGTCCCGTCGACCTCAACTCTTTCGGCTTCTAACTATTGATAACACCTAACGAAAAAAAATACAGAAGATGAAAAATATATTCAGAATATTTGCTGTAGTTGCGGTCCTCACGGCCCTCACGTCGCAGTCGGCCATGGCCGGCAACGACGAGCGCCGTGGCACGGCCGGTGCTTCCGAGCTGCTCATCAACCCATGGGCACGCAACACCGGATGGGGTGGCGTCAACGTGGCCAATGTGCGCGGACTGAGCGCCATGTTCTCGAACGTGGCCGGTCTGGCATTCGTGGAAAGTATCGAGGTCGGCTACTCGAACACCATGCTTTATGGTGGCAAGAGCGGTCTCACCAGCGGCGCCTCTATCAATAGCTTCGGTCTGGGTGTCCGTATCTTCGAACGCGGTGTGGCAGGCGTCTATGTCATGGCCATGAGCTTCGGCGACATCGACATCACCCAGTACAACAGCCCCGAGGCAGGTACCAACGGTACCTTCTCGCCCAGCTATATGAACATCAACGTGGCCTATGCCCACAGCTTTACCAATACCATCCACGGTGCCATTAACTTGAAGGTTATCACCGAGAGCACCGACAACGTGTCGGGTTCGGGATTCGGCATCGACGCCGGTATCCAGTACGTGACTGGTGAGGACGACGAACTCAAGTTCGGTATCGCCCTGAAGAACTGGGGTCCTTCGATGAAGTTCGGTGGCACGGGTCTCTCGCTGCAGATGATCAATACCGCCGGCAATAACTTCACCGTGGAGACGCGCGCTGCGGAGATGGAGCTTCCCACCTGCCTCAACATCGGCCTCTCCTACGACTTCCTCTTCGAGAAGTGGGATCAGCGCCTCACGGTGGCAGCAGCCTTCACCTCGAATGCTTTCCTGCGCGATAACTATACCGTGGGTATTGAGTACAGCCTGCTCAAGATGTTCCAGCTGCGTTGCGGCTACATCATGCAGCCCGGTATGTGGGGTGCCAATGTGGCTACCGCCAACAACGGACTCTGCGCCGGTGCTTCGGTTGACGTGCCGCTGAGCAAGGACGACGGCAAGACAGGTCTCACCATCGACTACTCCTATCAGACAGCTTCGCCGCTGCGCGGCACCCACTCCATAGGAGCCAGTTTCCGGTTCTAAAAGTCTGTGGCGACATAAACAACCTTATGGGAAAGGCTTTCACCCAAGCCTTTCCCACTTTTTAAACGCTTCGTCCGTACCCTAGAAAACAACCAACATAGATACAAAAGACAATGGCAGAAATAAAATATTACAGTGAAGAAGGTCTTCAGAAACTGAAAGACGAACTGCACCACCTTATCGTGGTAGACAGGCCGGCGGCCTCGGCCGCCATCGCCGAAGCGCGCGACAAGGGCGACTTGAGCGAGAATGCCGAATACGACGCCGCCAAGGAAGCCCAGGGCCACCTCGAGGCACGCATCAGCAAGCTTCAGGAACTCGTGGCCAACGCACGTCTGCTCGACGAGAGCAAGATAGATACCTCCAAGGTACTGTTGCTCTCCATCATCACCATCCGCAACACCAAGAACAAGCAGGTGCAGCGCTACACCATTGTGCCCGAGAGCGAGGCAAACCTCAAGCAGGGCAAGATCAGCATCACCTCGCCGTTCGCTTCGGCTTTTCTCGGCCACAAGGTGGGCGACATTGTCGAGGTCAACGTGCCCGCCGGCAAGATGACTTTCGAACTCACCAAGATTGAACGTTAATTATGGCAAGTATATTCAGCAAGATAGTGGCAGGGGAGATTCCTTGCTACAAAGTGGCCGAGACCGAGCACTGTCTCGCTTTCCTCGATGTCAACCCCATTGTGCGCGGCCATGTGCTGTGCATTCCCAAGAAAGAGGTCGACTACATCTTCGACCTCGATGACGAGCTCTTCACCGAGCTGCACCTCTTCAGCCGTCGCGTGGCCCGCGGGCTGAAGAAGGTTTGCCCTTGCATCAAGGTGGGACAGGCCGTGGTGGGCATCGACGTGCCACATGCCCATATCCACCTTGTGCCACTCAACAAACCCGGTGACCTCAGCTTCTCGCACCATGTGCAGATGAGCGCCGAAGAACTCAGCGCTTTGGCGGCCGAGATTGCAGCAGCGGTGGAGTAGTGATTAGTGTTAAGTGAGTAGTTAATAGAGAATAAGATTTGTAGGGGCGATGGTAATTCCGTCGCCCCTATTTTTTTCAGGAAACAGTCTGTTGTGCCCGTGAAAATTGTTAAATGTTCTTAAATGTTAAACAATTTAACATTTCGGCAGGAATAATTGTCTATCTTTGCAGTGCTCTAATAAGGCACAAAAAACAATTATTAATTAATATAACATGTTATGAAGAAGTTACTTACGACCTTGTGCGCGGTGGTATGCCTGTCGGTATGCCTGAACGCGCAGAACATCACGGTGCAGAGTGCGTTAGGCCAGATGCCCGGGACGTTCATCCAGAACAATCTGCTGGGCGGCGGTGTGTATGTGTTCAATGCCAAGTTTGCCAACTCGCAGGGTCCCATTGCAGTAGACGGCCTCGGCACGTTCAACGCCAATGGTTATGGTGGCCTGCAGATGATGAATGGCATTGTCATGACCACGGGCAATATCAATTTGGCTGTGGGCCCCAACGACATGTCAAGTGCATCCGATGCGGGCACCAACTACACCGACCCGGAAATGAACGCCGTCGCCACCTCGCAGGTGACGGGTTGCTCTACGCTCGACTTTGACTTTGTCAGCTTGAGCAACTTTGTGTCGTTCAACTACTGCTTTGGCTCGGAGGAGTATCCCGAGTATGTATGCTCGAGTTTCAACGATGTGTTTGCCTTCTTCCTGACGGGTCCCGACCCGGAAACTGGCGAGGAGGTGACGCGTAACATTGCCCTTATCCCCGGTTCCGACACGGTGGTAGAGAACGGTATTGCTGTGGCCATCAACTCGGTCAACCCCGGCCAGGCTGGTAGTAGTGGCGGTGGCGGCACGGGTTGCTACTACGATTACACGGCCTACTATATGGACAACAGCTTGGGCGATCCTTACGGAGGTGGCAACAACGATGGTGTGCAGTACGACGGCCTGACGAACAAGATGACTGCCCAGGCAGCGATTGTGCCTTGCCAGGTGTACCACATGCACATCTCGATATGCAATGTGAGCGACAACGCGTTCGACAGCGGTGTGTTTTTGGAGGGCGGCAGCTTCACTGCCCCCACGGCGGCCATCGGCTTGAGCGTGCCCGGTGTGCAGCAGGTGCATGGCAGCTGCCCCTATCAGGTGCCTCTGACCCTCTCGCAGACCGACTTCGACGAGGGCACGGTGCACTTCACATACGGTGGCACGGCCGTCTATGGAGTCGACTATGAGCTGGTCGACGAAAACGGCAATGTTATCGACAGTCTTGGTCTTTACATTGACAACGACACCCACAGCTTTGCTATCCGTGGCTTGCAGAGTGCCGACCTGAGCCAGCCGAAGACCATCGAGCTCTATCTGGCCACGTCGCTTTGCGCTGCCTTCCCGCAGCTGCAGTCGTACGACACGATACGTTTCAACATTGACCGAGGCGGCGACGTGCATGTGGCCGACAGCACCATCAACTGCACCCATGCCTGTTTTGAGATAGGCACGCGTCTGATTTATGGTGATAACGTCAGTTACCGTTGGGAGCCCACGACGGGTATCGACGACCCTTACAGCCTCACTTCGACGGCTATGATACTTGAGAGCCGCGACTACCATTTGATTGCCACGGGTGGCAGCGGCTGCAACAGCGACACAGCCCTGGTGCGTGTGGTCATCACCGGCAGCAACCCCGACATCCCCGTGAATATCGACGAGGTGGAGGGTGGCAGTATCAGTGTCTATCCCAACCCCGCGGGAGAGGTGATTTACATTGATGCCACCGGTGTGCAGCGTGTTGAGGTGTACACTGTCGAAGGCCGCAAGGTGTTCGAACAGGTCTACAACAACTACAGCGGCACCCTTGACATCCCCACCGAGGGTATGGAGGCCGGTGTGTACGGTATCCGCATCAGCACAGCCGAAGGCATGCAAGGTGCTAAAATAGTGGTTAACAAATAAAGGAAAGGAACAGCCATGAAAAAGATATCCATCATATTTGCTACATTGTTCCTGCTGGTGGCTTTCGGCAACCGTGCGCAGGCACAATGCACAGATGGCAACTACAATTGCTATCTGGTCATCACGCTTCTTGACAGTTACACTGACGGCTGGAATGGCAACACGCTGACTGTCACCCAGGGCGATGCCGTAATTGGCACCTACACACTTTCGGGCTCTTACGAAACCCCCGAGGGGACGATGAGCATCGACACTCTCCGCATCTGCACTAATGCAGGCCCCATCACCGTCAATTACAACGCTTTGGGTAGTTATCAGAGCGAAAACAGCTTCACGGTGACCGACTCGTTGGGAGCTGTGCTGTGCAATGCTACTGGCGCCAATCCTGGTTTCAGCATTGACATTGACCCGTGCCCGACATGTCCTCGTCCGGGCAGCATGGTAGCCAGTAACGTCACTTCGTCGTCGGCCACTGTCAGTTGGGTCGAGGCAGGTTCTGCCAACTCTTGGCTCTATGCCTATGGCACCTCGCCTGTGCCTCCGAGCGAGTGGGATCAGGTGACCACCACAACCATTAACCTGAACGGCTTGAACGCCAACACGATTTATTACTTCTTCGTGCGTTCGGTGTGTGCTGTCGGTGACACTTCGACCATCAGCACTTTATCCTTCCGCACGGCCTGCGGTCTTACATCGCTCCCCATCTCGGATGACTTCGAGAATCCTATTGCCGGTATAAATGCTAATTTACCCGCTTGCTGGACGCAATGGGAAACCTTCACAACCTACTATAACTATGAGAATACATATACATTCCCTTGTGCATACGTGTATCCTTATGGTGTCGACTACGGCCATAACTCCGCCTCCACGCTGATTTTCTATTCCAACGGTGGGACAAACTCGATAATGACTCCCAAGATGCCTGTGTCGGCCAATCAGGTGGAAGTGGTGGCATGGGTCAAAGGCGGCGACGCTATCCAGGTGGGCTATGTGACCACCAACGATTCGGCCACTGCCGTGTTCCATCAGGTGGGCAACATTGGCCCCACACCGTACAATAGCAGCAACTACAGCTATGAATGGGCAAGGTTTATTGTAAGCTTCGACACGGTGACCACTACCGACAGCATCTGGGTGGTGTTCCGTCTTCCGCAGGCGCTGGGAGGTGAGGCCATTTATGTGGACGATGTGATTATTCGTGAGAGAGTGAACTGTTCGCTGGCCGACAACCTTGCGGTCGACAATCAGTTTGTGGCCAGCGGCCAAGTGAAGCTGGGCTGGACCGATACCGAGGGTACGGTGTGGGAGATTGCCTACGGCCCTGCGGGCTTTGACCCCGACGCCACGGGAGTCAGCCTGTGGCCTGCCACAACGAATCCGGCCATTGTCACCGGCCTGGACGATGCCGTCGACTATGACTTCTATGTGCGCGCGGTGTGCGGTTCGGTGCATGGCTACTGGAGCAACTCTGTAAGAACCCGTTCGAACGTTCATGTTGTAACTGCTCCGTTCGATACCGTCACCTCGTGCGGCATCACCATCACCGACAATGGCGGCCTCTTTGGCGATTTCGAACCTATGTCGGAGAATCTCATCGTGCTGCAGCCTGCCACAGAGGGTCAGGCAGTCCATATCCAAGGCAGCGTCACGCTTGGCAATGGCTATGACTATTCAGGAGAAAGAAATAAAGTGCGCATCTTCGCCGGCTCGGATACCAACGGGTTCCTGTTGGCATCCTATATGAATGTCGACGTAAACAATATCAGCCTTACCTCCGAAGTGGGACCCATGACCATCTGGTTCAAAGGTGGCGACTATGACTACTATACTGACGAAGGCTTCGCCTTCCAAGTGAGCTGTGTGGATCTGCTCTCGTGCACTACTCCCTATAACCTTGCGGTGAGCAACATTGCTGGTTCGACAGCTACCGTGAGTTGGGCCTACAACACCGTGTTGGGCGAAGCTACGGGTTTCACGCTCTACGTTATCGACCCAGTCACCGGATTGGAGGTTGAGACGATTCCTGTCAGCGGCACCGACCGCAGCTATCTGCTGACCAACCTTGACGAGCGTACTGGCTATCTTGTGCGTCTGGCACTTGATTGCGAAGGTATTGACACCCTCGAGACATCTTTCGTTACCGGTTGTGATGTGGGTGGCGACATACAGGTGGGTACCGGCACCACCACAACGAGCTACCTGCCCAGTTACATCACTTATGGCAACACATTGAGCCAGCAGCTCTTCACGGCAGTCGAGCTGGAAGGTATCAACAATATTTATGGCTTCAAATTCTATCAGACCAGCAGCGCCGTCAACGACCGTGAGATTGACGTTTATATGGACACCACGTCATTGAGCTCCTATACCTCGCACTCGGACTATGTGGTTCCGACGGCCGACAAGAGATACTTCTCCGGAACGGTGCATATGAAACAGGGCTGGGTGGAAATTGCCTTCGACAGCGGCTTTGTGGTGCCTGCCGGCAAGAATGTGGTGCTGACCTTCAACGACCACACGAATAGCTGGACCAGTTCGACCTCCAACCGTATTACCAATACAGGCGACGACATCATGGCCATGTATGTCTATCGGGATGGTACTCCTTATGTCCCGACCAATCCTGCCAGTGATTTATTCACTGGTTGGGCTGCATCGCTTGTGAACTATCGCAACACTGTTGTCTTCCTGACGCCATGCGCCGAGACGAGCTGTATGCCTCCCGCCGGCCTGACGGCAGTGCCCGACACACACAGCGTGGCCCTCACTTGGGCAGCCAGCACCACCGCTACGGCTTACAAGGTAGAGTACCGCCACAGCGACTCCACGTCTTGGACTGTGGCCGCTGCCTCGATTAACGATTTGAGCTACACGATTACCAACTTGGCCGTGGCCAGCGAATATGTCTTCCGAGTGAGCAGCATCTGCAGCGACACCACCATCGGTGCCACAACGGTGGCCACGACTCTCTGTGGCCCATATGCCCTGCCCTTCGTCGAGAATTTCGGCAGCAGTTTCGTCGCTACGAGTGGATCATCTCTGACCCAGAACTGCTGGGACCGCTACACTGAATACGGATATGCCTATTATCCTTACCTCGACACCTATGAAGGCTATAACGACGGCTCTAGCATATATTTCTACAATCAGAACACTAGCTTGATACTGCCCGAGATGGAAGGTCCCATCAACAACCTTGAGATGGAGTTCTATGCCATGCAGACATACACCAATACAGGCCGTCTTGAGGTGGGTGTGTGCACCAACCCCAACGACATCAGCACCTATATCGGCGTGAACACGTTCGATGTCGACGGCGATAGTTATGAGTGGAAGCTTATGTATGTGAGCTTTGAGAACTACAATGGTCCTGAAGGCCGCATCTATATCCGTGACATCAGCCCGAACTATGAAAGCTACAACATTGACAATATCACGGTCAGAGTACTGCCTGCCTGCCGCCGGTTGAACGACGTTACTGTGGATAATGTCACCATGAACAGCATCACACTGAATATCACCGACCAGAATACCCACAGCGGCTACACCGTGGTGTGGAGCGCGAACGATAACTTGGAGACGGCCACCGACAGTATGGTTGTCACCAGCACGACGCCGACCATTACCGGCCTGACCGGCCCGACCTACTATATTTGGGTGTATGGCAATTGCGGCACCGACCGTAGTGTGCCCTTCAGCGTGGGTGCCGTCAACCTGATATGCACCCCCATCGCTGTGACCGAGGAAGAGCCTTACTTCACCGAGTTCGAGGGTGAAATGACCTGTATGTGGCAGAAGCGTATGTCTGGAAAAGTGACCTGGGCTCCTTACGTACACGAGATGTACAGCAGCCTGCCCAGTCCCTATGCCCACAGTGGTAGCCAAATGATGAGTATGAGAGACCGTAAGGACGGCGAGACGATGCTGGTGCTCCCCACCTTCGACTTCAGCGGTATGGCTGGCAGCGCCGAACTGTCGTTCTACTTCAACGCTACTAGGAAGATTTACGAGTATAGCAATGTGACCTACGAATACGACTCGGTTCCCTATCCGTCCAACGAACTTGAGGTGTACTACCGTGTTGGCGAGACTGGCGCCTGGACACTGATTGGCAGCGTGGACACCAACACCATTCGCAACGAGATGTGGAAGAAGTTCTACTATGTGCTGCCTGCCTCACAGGGTGCTCCGCTCTATCAGGTGGCCTTGAAGGCTATCTCGCACAGCAACCCCTACGGCACCAACCTCGACGATTTGAAGGTGGGCGGTGTCACCACTTGCGTTGATCCTTCCAATGTGACGGTGAGTGACATTACCGACCGTACAGCAGTTGTCCGTTGGAACGGTACGTCGCCTACCTACAAGGTGCAGTACCGCCCCGTGGGCCAGTGGTCGTGGAATGCGCGTATGGTAGAGGGTGTCGACACCATTCTTATCAGCCCGCTCGATATGTCCACTTCCTACGAAGTGCGTGTGATTGGTGTTTGCGGTCCTTATGTACAGAGCGAACCTAGCGATGTGGTCTCCTTCACCACCCAGTTCTGCGTTGACCGCAACGAGGGTATCAACTACACTTCCACGATGACCGACACCGTCAGTATGAACTCCATCTTCGACCCCACCCATTACTATGGTTACACCGAGATCCTGGTTGATGCGTCTATGCTGACCGGTATGGGCAACATCAATGGTCTTTCCTATACGTTCGACAGCGTGCATATCAGCAGCCTTGCCAATACTCCTATCGAAATCTATATGGGTCATACCAATGCCACCAGCCTCAGCGCTTTCGTGTATGACACCACCTTTGTGAAGGTCTACGAAGGCCAGATGGTGATTGAGCCCGGTGAGCACAGCCTGGGATTCTCTACTCCGTTTGAGTGGGACGGCAGCAGCAATGTTGTGGTAGGTATATTGAGCTCGACAGGCGGTAGCTACAGCAGCACGAACAGCCTCTATGCCGCCGCCCACGCGGCTTCCGCCAACAGAGTGTATACTGGATTCCTCAATGTGTACGGCTACACACTCAGTCCTGAAAGCGCCAATTCGCTGCCTGCCGGTGCCAAATCGGCCAGCAATGCAGTGCCCGACCTGAAGTTCTTCGGTTGCAACCCCGTCTGCTTCGAGCCTGTGATCAACCGTATCACCACCACGGCCTCCAGCATCACGGTCGATTGGTTCAACGAGAATGCCACCGTGGAGGTGTCGATCAAGCTGGCCACCGACAATGTGTGGGATGCCTCGATGGTTGTGAATGACGACCACCGCTTCACCTTCAACAACCTGCTCGGCATGACCGAGTTTGACATCCGCCTGCGCCGCGTGTGCAGTATCGAGGATGACGACTATTCAGACTGGGTAACGGCTCGCGTGAAGACCGATACGGCTTGCTCTATCCCGTCAGAGGTGTCGGTGCCCACCGTGGGTGCCCACAGTGCCGTTGTGAGCTGGAACGACGGCAATATGCACGGCAACCGTTGGGAGATACGTGTGTGGAACAGCGATGTGAACCTCTACTATGATGTCAATACCAACCCCGCCACCATCACGGGTCTGGCCTCGGGCAGCTCCTACCGTGTCGCCGTGCGTGCCTACTGTGGCACCGACGACCATGTGGTGGGCGAGTGGAGTGATCCCGTCCTCTTCGAGAACACCTGCTATCCTGCCACCAATGTGGAGGTCTCGGTCTCGGGCAGCGACGTGCATGTGACTTGGACGGCCGGTGAGCGCAACCAGCAGTGGATTGTGAGCTATGGCTATGCAGGTTTCGATCTTAACAACCAGTTGGGCTATGTGGTGGTGAACACCAACAGTGCCACCTTCCCAGGTCTGGCTTCGTCGGGCACGAAGGGCAACAACGGTAACTATGGTTTCCGCGTGCGTGCTATCTGCGGTGAAGACTGGAACAGCGACTGGGCTGAAGAGGTGAGTACAGGTTCGGTGAACATCAACGAGGTAGACGGCATGGGTGAGTTTGCCATCCATCCCAACCCCGCCACCGAGCATGTGACGCTCAGCATTGGAGCCTTCGAAGGAGAGGCCGAGGTTTCGGTCCTCAGCGTCGACGGACGCCAGATGCACCGCTTCACGACTGCCAACTCGCAGCTTGACTTCGACGTCAGCAGTATGGCTGCCGGCACCTACTTCGTGCGTGTGCAGACTGCTGGCTGGACGGCTGTACGCAAGCTGGTTGTGAAGTAAAGACTTCGCATAACACCGAAAAGCGGAGGAAGGTGTCCCTTTCCTCCGCTTTTTATATGTGGTGAACTTTCATAACAAGTGTTAAAAATGGCAGAAAACGAGAAAAAGTTTTGTGGTTTTGGAAAAAGGTTGTATTTTTGCAGTCGAATTGAGAACGAAAAAACGAGAATAAAACAAACGTAACACTTTATGTATCTGACAAAAGAAAAGAAAGAAGAGATATTTGCCCAGTACGGCAAGTCCGCAAAAGATACCGGTAGCACCGAAGGCCAGATTGCCCTGTTCACCTACCGCATCCAACATCTCACCGAGCTCATGAAGCAGCACAAGAAAGACCAAGTGTCTGAGCGTGCCCTTGTGATGCTCGTCGGTAAGCGTCGTAAGATGCTTGACTACCTGAAGGAGAAAGACATCGAGCGCTATCGTGCCGTTGTCAAACAGCTTGGCCTGCGTAAATAAGGCTGTACATCACCAAGAAAAAATAGTTTTTCATATTTATTTGGTTATGGTTGGGAGTCCCGGACATTCTGTCTGGGATTCCTTTTTTTTGTCTTTCTGGCAGCTGGTCTCGATACTATTTTCTGCTCAAGATATTGTTCGTGTAGGGTGTTTTGTGTGTAAAAACACGTTTTTTTCGATATGGTTTTGTTTCGGTCGGTTTTTGTTTTGTAAAAGGTTTGGATTTTTCGGATAAATATTGTATATTTGCATTTTGATTAAGAATGAAATAGTTATTGTTAAATATTTAAAACAAAGAACATTATGACAAAAGAAGAAGCATTGAAGCAGTTCGCCATGTTCGGCGCTGCTTGGTTTGGCAACAGCAAACAGCATTTCGCTTTCTCGGCCTACGACCGATTCAACGGATGGAATAAATTGGCTGACAAATGGAAGGAAGAGGCCGAAGAGGAATGGGTGGAAGCCGAAGAGGTGCTCAACCGCCTGGTGGAACTCGGTTGCAAGCCCGCCGACCTGCAAGAAGCCATGAAAACCATTGAGTTTCCCTTCTACGACGATCCCAAGCAGCAGATAGAGAGTGACTACAACCCCGAGGCTGTGAAGATGATGAGCGAGATGGCCGCCGCCTTCGATGACGACTACATCACCCAGAAGCTTATCTACAAGTGGATTGAGGACGAGAAGGCCCACATGGATTGGGAGCGCCAGTACCTCAATTACATCGATAAGATTGGATATGAGGCTTTCCTCACCGAAATGATGTAAAAAAGAGACGTTGATAATCACTTAGCCATGAAAGACCAAGTATTGAAGGCCATGCGCGAGGCGGGCAAACCCGTTTCGGCTGGCGACATCACCAAGATGCTCAACGCCGACCGCAAAGAAGTCGACAAGGCCTTTGCCGATCTGAAGAAGGAAGGCGCCATCGTTTCGCCGGTCCGCTGCAAGTGGGCTCCGGCTGAGTAAGGCTCTCTTTATTCTGAATAGAAAGCCGAGAATAATGTGTTCTCGGCTTTCTTTTTTAATTATTTGCGCTGAATTAAACGTTCAGCCAGCCGTATGGCTAGGATGGAGATGGGAAAGGTGCATGAGAGCACGACGATGAGCATAGGTATGTTGTCGATGATGGGTTGCATCAGTTGGTCGTAACCGGCAGGCATCTCCTCGACGGCAGCGGCCAGAGACCCCTCGGTGTCGGTCCACCAATGGGCAGTGTAGGCGAAGAATGAGAAGGCGAAGGGTACAAAACTCCAACGGACACCCTTGAGCGAGTCGTAGCCATTGGCCTTGCGGATGATTTCGGCCAATGCCGTAAGAACCACTATTCCAATGCTGAAGAACAGATCCGCTTCGCCTGCTATTAGAAACAGAATGAGGATGAATCCATTGAGGGCTGATGCCGCACCGAAACGTGGGAGTAGGGTGCAGGTGTAGAGATAGACGAACGCCGTCAGCAGCGGCAGCAGCGCACCGATGTAGGCATAGCATGCAGGATGGATGGCACCGCTTGAGGCACCGAGAACGAATGTGGCCAGGTAGGCGATGGCCATCAAGGAGACTTTGAATGCTTTTTTCATATGAATCAGTTGTTTGTTAAAAAATGACATATTTGAAAAACCATTGCAAAATTACGCACGCCACCTCACAACAGCAATCACCAGTAATGATGATTTTGCTGTCAAAAAAAAACAACCCGTTATGCAATATGGTTGCCGGAAGTACGTTAAATAAAAAAGATGTAGAATGATTAAAACCATTGTAATAAAAAGATTGCTAATATTTAAACTTTTATACCCATGAAACGAATGTTCTATTTATTGATGGTCTTTGCAGCAATGGCATTTGTCGCATGCGAAGATGATCCCGTCACTCCTTCCGGTGATGAACCCACTCCCGGCACTACTGTTGCCGACGCAACTCCCTATTTGGGCGAGTATCTGATGACGCGTACTGCTGACGTGTCAATCTCTATTGGAACAGTGTTGTCTTTCCCTATTGATCGTGACTTTGACATTGAGCGGGTTACGGTGAGGGAGGATCCCACGCGTGACGGTGGCATCGTGATGACCAGTTCGGATGGTATGTATCTTCGTGGCACCGTGATGGCGGATGGTCTCCATCTGCAGAACGACACCATCGGGTTTGCTATCGACACCCTTGGTGTAAATGCCTCGCTACAGATGATTGCCTCGCACCCCGTCATTGCACAGCCAGTAAACGGCGTCCTTGATTGGACGAGCACTGTCTCGGGCACCCCGACGGTGACCTTGCCGATTGGTCAGCTTTCTTGTACCATCTCGGGCGACTTGCACTACCATTCGGTGCTGCAATAGTTCTTGGAAGAAAAACAACCCACCGGAGGGAACGCGTCATCGCGTTCCCTCCGGCATATTTTATCATTGTTGCTGTTAAACAAGTTTTTTACTGTATAATAAAAAATATTTGTATTTTTGCAGTCTCTTTTGCTGAATTTTTGTGAGATATAAAATGAATGGGATGAAATACTATATCGTCGACGCTTTCACAGAGAAGCCTTTCGGTGGAAATACGGCAGGAGTGGTGTTTTTGGACGAGGATCCGTTTCCTGATGAGAAGTTGATGGTGCAGGTGGCGGCGGAGCTGCGCTATTCGGAAACGGCGTTTGTGCGCCGATTGTCGCCGACGGAATACCATATGCGCTATTTCACGCCGAAAGCCGAGGTGGAGCTGTGTGGCCACGCCACCATTGCCACCTTCTCATTGTTGCACACACTTGGACTTGCCACGGGGCATTGCCTTTGCCACACGCTGGCGGGCGACCTCGCCGTCGAGGTGGGGAAGAGGGTGATGATGCAGATGGCTGCACCGCGCATTGTCAAGACCATAAACGATACCGATGAGATTTACCGAGCGCTCAGACTTGATGGTTATCATCCCGAGCTACCGGTACAGGTGGCCTATTCCGGTTTGGCGGACATAATGATTCCTGTGCCCGATGTGGATGCACTCAACACTCTGCAACCCGATATGGATGCAGTCTCCTCCCTCACAGCCAAGCATGAATCCGTCAGTTTTCATGTATTTGCCCTTGCCGCAGACGAGATACCATATACCGCGTACGTGCGTGATTTTGCACCACTCTATGGTGTGCCTGAAGAGTCGGCCACCGGCACCGCCAATGCTGCGTTGACGCATTATCTCGTCGTGAATGGAGTAATACCTCGTCAGGGCGACTTCGCCTTCCTCCAAGGCGAGGCAATGGGGCGCCCCTCGGTGGTGGCCACCCGAATTGCCTCCGAGGGTTCACTCTATGTCGGAGGCACCGCCGCTATCGTTGCCGAAGGAAAAATATTATGAAATAATACCATACAACAATGAAAAAGACCTTGTTAGCCATTATTGCCGTAGCGATGTTTTTCGCCGGCTGCAAGCAGAAGACAACCGAAGTACAGGCACAGCCGCAGGTGCAGGACAGCCAGGAAGCTACCGTCTACGTGACTCGCGACATCAGCCCTGAAGCGTTGGTGAAGATATACCAGGCGCTGGGTGTGGAGGCCAAGGGCCGAGTGGCTGTGAAAATCTCCACCGGTGAGGGCAGCAACCCCAACTATCTGAAACCAGAACTCATCAAGGACCTCGTGCAGCTGGTCGACGGCACCATCGTGGAGTGCAATACCGCCTACACCAGCGGCCCCTTCAACAAAAAGGATGACCGCAACACCTCGGCCAACCATTGGAAGGTCATCGAGCGTCACGGGTTCACCCCCCTGTTCAAGGTGGACATCATGGACGAGGAGGGCGAGATGCGCATCCCCGTGCAGGACACCACGTACATCAAGTACGACATCGTGGGCAGTCATATGGAGAACTACGACTTCATGATAGCCCTCAACCACTTCAAAGGACATCCCATGGGTGGTTACGGTGGAGCGCTGAAGAACCTCTCCATTGGCTGCGCCAGCCAGAACGGCAAAGCCTATATCCACTCGGCAGGCAGAATGGAGAAACTCAACATGATAAAACTCTGGGCCAAGTATGTTGACGACCAGGATGGCTTCCTCGAGAGCATGGCGGCGGCGGCACAGGCTGTGACCGACTACTTCAACGGCAAGCAGGGCATCATCTACATCAGCGTGATGAACAATATGAGCATCGACTGCGACTGCGTCGACCATCCCGAACCCGTGAAGCTTGAAGACTACGGCATACTGGCCTCCACCGACCCCGTGGCCCTCGACCAAGCCTGCATCGACATCATCAACAATCAAGAGGTGAGCGCCACCAACGACCCCACCGACCTGCTCGCGCGCATCGACAAGCAGCATGGCATACACACCATCGAGCACGCCGCAGCCATCGGCCTGGGTACAAGAAAGTACAAATTAGTCAGTATCGACTGAAGCACAGCGATGGAACCTACAGGAAAGACCTACGTCGGAAGCGACGAACTCTATGCCGACGTGCAGCGCACCATGCGGCTCTGTGCCGAGATGAACAGTGGCTGGCACACCGAAGCCGAAGTGCGCGACTGTCTGCGCGAGATAACCCGCAGCGAGGTGTCTGACACTGTGCGCGTTTTCACGCCGCTCAACATTAACTATGGCCTCGGCGTGCACTTCGGCGACGACTGCTTCCTCAACTTCGGCTGCACGCTGCTGGCCCTTGGCGGTA
>JAEEGL011542775.1_pt1 | contig 24525 bp, 21 predicted proteins | sample 9134231 | NCBI WGS metagenome assembly JAEEGL01 (sample SAMN16246548, study PRJNA631951) | gut metagenome | biome: gut microbiome; feature: rumen; material: fiber-attached | host: Bos | place: Iran: Karaj | collected 2018-10
ATCTGCACCCTCGAGTTCGACATCCACCGTCCGCTCTACGACTGGTTCATCGAGCAGCTCGGCATCTGGCCTTCCCACCAGTACGAGTTCGCCCGCCTCAACATCAACTACACGGTGATGTCCAAGCGCAAGCTGCTCCAGCTCGTCAAGGAGAACTACGTCAGCGGCTGGGACGACCCCCGCATGCCCACCATCTGCGGCTTCCGCCGTCGCGGCTACACGCCCGAAAGCATCCGCGCCTTCTGCGAGCGCATCGGCGTGGCCAAGCGCGACAACATCATCGACTACAGCCTCCTCGAGTTCTCCCTCCGCGAGCACCTCAACCGCGTGGCCCAGCGCCGCATGGCCGTCCTCGACCCGGTGAAAGTAATCATTGATAATTATCCCGAGGGACAGACCGAGATGCTCACCGCCGTCAACAATCCCGAGTGCGAAGCCGACGGCACCCGTCAGGTGCCCTTCGGCCGCGAACTCTACATCGAGCGCGACGACTTCATGGAGGTGGCACCCAAGAAATACTTCCGCTTGGCCATCGGCCAGGAGGTGCGTCTGCGCTACGCCTACTTCGTCACCGCCCAGAGCGTCGAGAAAGACGCCGACGGCCGCATCACCTGCATCCACTGCACCTACGACCCCCTGACGCGCGGCGGCGACGCCCCCGACGGCCGCAAGGTGAAAGGCACCATCCACTGGGTCGCCGCCCACAGCGCCGTCGACGCCGAGGTGCGCCTCTTCGACCGCCTCTTCGCCGTCGAGGCCCCGGACGCCGTCGAGGAAGGACACACCTTCCTCGAGAACCTCAACCCCGACTCCCTCCGCGTGGTCACCGCCAAGTGCGAGCCCTCCCTTAGCGAGTGGAAAGTTGAAAGTGGAAAGTGGAAAGATGGAATAGTACGTTACCAATTTGAAAGAATGGGCTACTTCTGCACCGACCGCGACAGCACCCCCGGCCACCTCGTCTTCAACCGCAGCTGCACCCTCAAAGACAGCTGGGCGAAAGTGAAATAAAGTGAAAAGTGAAAAGTGAAAATTGAAACGGGTTGCAGCAATGCTTCGATAATTTCAATTTTCAATTTTCAATTTTCAATTTCCACCAGGTGCTCCTTACCGTCGTCCACCAGCTGGACGACGGTCTTCTTATCCCCCTCGCCGCGCGTGAACCTGATCACATACACCGCGCTGCCATATCGGTAGCGGAGCGTGAACCACGGCCACTCCGACGGCACACGGGGTTCGATGGTCAAGATGTCGCCACGCTTGTGGAACCCGAGGATATTCTCTATGCCCGTCTTGTAGGCCCATGAGGCCGAGCCGGTGTACCAGGTCCACCCGCCGCGGCCGGGATGCTGCGGATTGCTGTAGATGTCGGCCGCAATGCAGTAAGGCTCCACCTTGTACTTCAACACGTCGGCCAGCGAGTGGGTGCGGTGGATGGGGTTGATGAGCGAATAGAGATAGTACGCCATATCGTAGCGCCCTTCCTTGAGCTGCGCCATGATGTACCACATGGCACCATGGGTGTACTGGCCGCCGTTCTCTCGCACCCCCACAGGATAGTTGGCGATATAGCCCGGCGAAGGCTGCGAGTCCTTGAATGCCGGGGTGAGGAGCTGGATGATCTCGTTTTCGCGGTTCACGAGCCGCCGGTCGGTCTCGCGGAAGACCGACTCCTTCTGCTCCGGGGTGGCGACATCGGTGAGGATGCTCCATGCCTGGGAGATAAGGTCAATCTGGCATTCGGTGTTGTTGCGCGAGCCCATGGGGTCGCCATTGTCGAAATAGGCGCGGAGGAACCATGCGCCGTCCCACGCGGAGCGTTGGATGGCGGTGACAAGCTTCTTGCGGGCGGAGGCGAGCTGTTCGCAGTAGGAGAGGTCGGCACCGGGCATCAGCTGGGTCAGCTGCTCCATCTTGGGCAGCAGGTCGGCCAGGAAGAAAGCCACCCAGACGCTTTCGCCCTTGCCTTGGACACCGACGGCGGACATGCCGTCGTTCCAGTCGCCGCAGCCCATGAGCGGGAGCCCGTGAGCGCCGATGCGGGAGAGCGAGCGGTCGATGGCGCGGCGGAGATGTTCGTAGAGAGTGGCCGACTCGACCGAAGCTGTGTAGTTGAGACCCCGTTCCGCCTCGTCGGGCCGGAGCTGCTCGGCCTGGCAGAAAGGCACCTGCTCACTGAGGATGGAGCTGTCGCCGGTAACGGTGACATATTGGTGGGTGACAAAGGGAAGCCAAAGGTAGTCGTCGCTGAATGTGGTGCGGGCCCCGAGGTGCAGGCTTTCGTGCCACCAGTGGAGTACGTCGCCTTGAGGGAATTGGTGGGCGGCGTGGTCGAGAATCTGGTGACGGGCATAGGCGGGGTTGCTGTAGAGAATGGACATGACGTCTTGCAGTTGGTCGCGGAAGCCCGTGGCGCCGCCTACCTGATAGAATCCTGCGCGCGCGAAGAGTCGTGAGGAGTAGACTTGATAGAGATACCAGCGGTTGAGCATGTAGTTGAGAGAGCGGTCGGGTGTATCGACCTGGATATACGAGAGTTTCTCGTTCCAAAAGTCGACAACGCGCTGGAACGCAATATTTATTGCTTGAATGCTTGAATGCTCGAATGCTTGAGTCTTAGTATTGTCGGCGACGGCAATGATGAAGGCTAGTTCCTTTTCGCTGTTGGCGGGAAGCTCTACGGTGAGTCCCAGCCGTTTGCGGTTGGGGTAGTTGAGCGAAATGTCGGTGAGCTGCTCGGTGGCAGTGAGAAGGAGTGTCTGGTCGTGATAGATGGGGTGGTAGACGTTACGCACCCGGAGGGTGTTCGTCGCCTCGTCCCAGTCGGAACAGAGGTAGCGGGCAGTGCGTTCTTCGGTGTCGCCGAGGACAAGCTTATACACCATGTCGAGCTGAAGTTGCTGCGGGGTGTCGAGTTTGTTGACCAGGCGAATCTGGTAGTATTTCTCCATGCGGTCGACGGCGACGAATACGCGAATGTTGACCAGCAACTGGTCGTAATCGGCGTCGAAAGCCGACCATCCTTGCGAGTGACGCGCGGTAGCCGGTACGAACTGTTGCTTGTTAATCAGCAGCATCTCGCTGGCGTTGTCGCGCACGATGTCGTTGCTCCATCCAGTCAGTTTGAATTGCTGAGCGTTGTGGGCAAAGGTGAATCCGGCCATGGTGGAGCTGACGACGCAGCCGAAGTGGGGGTTGGACAAAACGTTCACCCACGGCATCGGCGTATTGGTGTTGGTCACCACATAGTCGCGTCCATCGTTGTCGAACCCGCCGTATTGGTTATAGAAATCGAGCGAACTCCATACCCGGAACTGCACACTGGGCTTGAGGACGGGGTACTCGATTTTGTCCTGGTAGATCTGGTTGATTGCCTCGAGGCGCTGGAGCTGTTGTTCGATGGTGAGGCCTTCGGCGGTGTTGAAGGTCAGACGTGCCACCACCCGCAGCAGGGTGCGTTCGTCGTCGGTGATGCCGCTGCCGTCGAGGATGTACACCTTGCCGGCGTCGTTGTGCGAGGCCCACAGGTGCTCGGTGTCGGCCATGTTGCGGATGAACCGGGTGAGGCTTTCGTGGTCTTCTCCTTGCACGTCGTTGATGACGACGAGGTCGAGCGTCAGTCCGTGCACCTTGTAGTATTCGAATGCACGCAGCATCTCTTTGGCGAAGCCTGAATGCGACATGCTGTCTATCTCGATGAGCACGATGGCGAGGTCGCCGCTGATGCCGAATCGCCACAAGCCGCTTTGCGACAGGCGGTTCTTTGCCAGCAGCTCCTGCCGGTGGTTGCCGAGGGTGGCCGTCTGGGCGATGTATTTCGAGATGCTGTTGTACAGTCGCATGTGGACTCCCTTGAGGGTGGACAGGGCGGTGCGCATGTTGTTGAACACCGAGGCGGTCTCGAAGGCGAAGTTGACGTCCATGGCGCTTTGGTACTGCTCGGTCAGCTGCAGCAGGTTCTCCCTGCTTTTGCCGAATCCTGTGATAAGGTAGGCTTCCGCCTGTTTGCCCGCAGGGATATGGATGCGGCGGCGCATCGAGGCGATGGGGTCGAGCGTGGTGCCGACGGTGGAGGTGAGGGTGCGGCAGTTCTCTATGATGTCGGCGTGGCGCAGGCTGCCTCCGCGTCCGAGGAATTTGAGGCGCGAGGTCTCGTATTCCACGAGGTGGTCGCCCTCGGAGGTCCACAGTTTGTGCAGGGCAAAGTGGTGCGTGCCCTTGGCTGCGGGGCGGCTGAAGAGGAGTGTCTCGTGCTCGGCATCCCATTCGCTCTCTATCTTCATGCTGTTGAACACGCGGTGGCTTTCGTCGTCGCCGCGCGGCGCAATGACCATCTCGGCATAGGTGGTTATCTCCAGGTCGACATCCTCGGGGGTGCTGTTGGTGAAGGTGTAGCGGCGTATCTCGGCGTTCTGGTCCTTCAGCACGGTGATGTCGGTGCAGGTCTCTATGCCGTTGTCGCTGCGCAGGAAACGTATCTTGTCGCTGGCGAAGCTCACCCGGTATCCTTCGGGCATCACGTCGAGCGGCGCGTAGGTGGCCGACCACACGTGGTCGTTGTTCAGGTTGCGGATGAAGAGGAAGTTGCCGTAGTGGTCGGCCGATATCTTGCGGTATCGGTTGATGAGGATGTTCTTGTAGCGCGAGAAACCGCTGCCCCGGTCGTTGACCAGCACGGTGTAGTGCCCGTTGCTCACCACACCGATCTCCGGCACGTTGGCTATGCCGTCGAAGTCGCGCGCGTCGCTCTCCGTCTGCATCTTGCTGTATTGGTAGCGCTTGTACTGCGTCACCTTCAGGTCTATGTAGGGCTTCACCTGCGCCTTCTCTTTCAGCAGGGTCTCCATGCTCCTCATCGCGGGGTCCTGCATGAAGTAGCGCTGCAGGCACCCTTCCGTGCTCCCTCCTCCGCTGGTGAGGTAGTTGGCCAGGCTCGCCAGTATCATGCCCTGATGGTGGGCATAGTGGGCGCGTACCGCCACATGGTCTTCCTCGTCGTAGCTCTCATAGAAGCCGAAGTCGTCATGCATGTCCAGCCGCTTGAACCGCTGCATGTTCTCGTACACGGCCCGGTCGTCGAATCCTATCGCCATCAGCGAGCTGTAGGGCGAGATGACGATGCGGTCGGGGGTCGTGTTCTGGAATTTCAGATAGGGCACCCCGAAGGCGTGGTACTTGTAGTTCTGCGCGTCGTCCAGCTCGTTGTAGGCCGTTTCCGAAATGCCCCACGGCAGCCCTTTGGCGGCATTGCGTATGAACGCCCGCTGCGCGCGGATGGCGAAGCTGTAGGTCTCGTCCATCAGCGTGTGCTTGTAGGTGGGCAGGAAGATGAGCGGCATGAAGTATTCGAACAGCGTGCCGTACCACGATGCCACCCCTTTGTAGCCCTTGTATTGCACCAGCGTCTTGTCCAGACAGAACCAGTGCTTGTAGGGAGCGTCGCCTTGGGCGATGGTCATGAAGCTCGTCAACCGCGCCTCCGAGGCGAAGTTGTTGTAGTGGTAGGGCAGCAGCGTGTGGGCTCCGTAGTCGTAGCCGATGCTGAACACGTCCAGCTCGGGGTTGTACAGCTTCGTGAAGTCGGTCTGTTCGATGAGCGACGTGAGCCGGCTAATCAGGTCGGAGATGGGAGTTGAAAGTTGAAAGTTGAAAGTTGAAAGTTGAAAGTTGGAATTACTCGAAGTCTCGTGGTCTTGATGTCTCGAAGTCTCGTGGTCTTGAAGTCTCGAAGTCTCGAAGTCTCGATGTCTTGATGACTCTTCGACTCTTTGACTCTCCAGCCAGCCAAGGGCGACACGCATGCAGGCCACGAAGTTGCCCGAGTCGCAGGTGCTGACGAAATAGTTCGGCAGCTTCTTCAGACTCTTCAGGTCGTACCAGTTGAAGAGATGCCCGTTCCATTTCTCCAGCCGCGTCACCGTGTCGACAATATGGGTCAGCCTCCCCACCGCCTCCTTGCGGGTGATGAAGCCCAGCTCGGCGGCGCTCACCACCGCCGTCAGCGAGTAGCCGATGTTGGTCGGCGAGGTCTTGTAGTCCTCCAGCGGCTCCCGCCCCAGCTGGTAGTTGTCCGGAACCAGCCAGTTGTTCTCTTCCCTGATCATGCTGTCGAAGAAGTGCCACGTCTCCTGGGCCAGCGTGCGCACCTCCTCGGTCTCCTGGGCCGTGAGGCTCCGCTTCACCTGTGGGAACTTACGCCCCAGCCGGTACATCAGCAGCGGGGCCCCGCACCACGCAACCACGCAGAACAGCATCGCCCCCAAGTCGACCCAACTAAACACCGGACACTTAACACTAAACACTAAACATAGTGCCGCCAGCGCGCCCGAGGCCACATAGTTGAACCAGAACTTGCCCAGATAGTCGCCCAGGGTGCCCTTGGTGCTCTTCGCCGCCTCGTCGCTCGTAATCCACGCCAGCAGGTTGCGGTGCGAGAACCACATGCGGTAGCAGGCCCTCACCGCCGCGTCGGTATACATCCAGGCCTCCTTGGGAAGCAGGGCGAACTGCACCAGCGAACGGTAGAGGATGACGCGGAAACCGCGCATCAGCGTCATATAGTATTTGTAGCGCTTGCCGAAACGCGGCAATTGGGTTATCTGTCCCACGATGAAGAAGACGATAGGCGAAGCCACCGCCACCGCCGCCACCAGCAGAAACCACGCAGGGTGTATCCCCGTCCATCCGCTGAAACCCACCAGCAGTGTCACCATCAGCGCCAGGCTCAACATCGAGCGGCGCAGGTTGTCGAAAATCTTCCAGCGGCCTATCGTGTTCACCTGGTTCCTCACCGTCTCGCCTCGTTCGTTCTTCACCTTGTTCTTCAGCCAACCGACGATTTGCCAGTCGCCGCGGGTCCAGCGGTGGTGACGCTTCGCGTCGTCGATATAGTTGGAGGGGTTGTCGTCGAAGAGCTCCACATCGTTGATGAGTCCACAGCGTATATGGCATCCCTCGATTAGGTCGTGGCTGAGGATGAGGTTCTCCGGGAAGGTTCCTTTCAGCACCTGCTGGAAGACCCGCAGGTCGTAGATGCCTTTGCCGCAGAAGGTGCCTTCGTTGAAGATGTCCTGATAGAGCTCGAACGAGGCCGTGGTGTAGACGTCGAGGCCTCCCAGCCCCGCCATCAGCTGCGCATAGCGGCTCTTGTTGGTCACCTCCACGTCGACGTTGACGCGGGGCTGCATGATGCCGTAGCCGCTCTCCACACGGCGCCCGTCGGCGCTCAGACGGGCGCGGTTCAACGGGTGCGCCATCGCGCCGATGAGCTTCTGGGCCGAATAGAGCACCAGCTCGGTGTCGGTGTCGAGGGTGATGACGAATTTGATGGAGGAGTTGAAAGTTGAAAGTTGAAAGTTGAAATCGGCTCTTCGACTTTTTGACTCTTTGACTTTTTGACTTTTTGACTCTTTGGCTCTTCGGCTCTCCAGCCACTGGCTGATGGTCTCGCAGCGGAAGCGGCTTGCCTTCTCCTCGTCGCTCGTCTGGCCGAGCAGCAGGTCGTTGAAGTGCAGTATGGCGCCGCGCTTGCGCTCGTGGCCCAGGAAAGTCTGTTCGCCCTCGCTCCACGCGCGGCGGCGGTAGACAAAGTTGAATATCGGGGCACCGTATTTCTCGTTCAGCTCCTTCACCTTGGCCAATCCGGCTTCCACCACCTCGTCGTCCCAGGGAGCGTCAGCCTCATGGTAGGAGGCCGCGTCGCCCACCAGCGTGTAGTAGAGGTTCTGCCCGTTCTGGCGGCCGAAACTGTCGCGTCCCTCGCCGCGGTTGATGTTGCTCAGGTAGTACACTTCCAACACCCCCATCAGCTCCTCCACCTTGGCCTTGCTCTTCAGGATGGTGGGCATGATAACCATCGTGGCGTACTCGTCGGGGATAAGGCCCTCCTTGAATTTGAGCTTGAAGGTGCCGCGGGGTTTGTGCAGCTTGCCCAGCAGCCAGTTGAAAAGGTCTATCACCACCTGGCTCATGGGCAGCCACATCACCACCGCCAGCACCACAGTGAGCCAGCCGAAGCCTGTGCTCCATGTGGCGGCAACGGCAAAGAGCATCGCCAACGCCAGCGCCATGAGGGTAACAATCCAGATATAGCTTTTTGCCCTCGCCTGCCACCGCTTGGGCGGGAAGAGTTGCCAGCCCACGTGTTCCTCCTTCGCATCGGCACGGGCCACCAGCTCTTTCACCAGCTCGTATTCCGTAGACTTGGTGGAGGAGTTGAAAGTTGAAAGTTGAAAGTTGAAAGTCGGAGTTCGGAGTTCGGAGTTCGGAGTTCGGAGTTCGGAGTTGAAAGTTGAAATCGGCTCTTCGACTTTTTGACTCTTTGACTTTTTGACTTTTTGACTTTTCGGCTTTTCGGCTTTTCGACTCTTTGGCTTTTCGACTTTTCGACTTTTCGACTTTTCGGCTTTTCTCGCAAGGCGCACCACCATCGCGCGGTAGTCCTCCTTGGTCTTGTCCTGCATCTGGTCGTACATGCCGGCTCGTTCGCCTTTAAGCATGCGCTCGGAGAAGCTCACGGCGTCGATGAGTTCGGCCATGGGCAGCTTGGTCAGCTTCTTCAGCGAGTTGAAGATGTTCATCATCTTCAGGTTCTGCTGGGCGGCCCGGTTGACGCTCTCGGCGTCGAAGCGCGTGTTGTCGGTGGGGGAGTAGCGGTAGGCGCCCGTCGACTCCAGTTCGCGGCACAGCGTGGCGAGTTCGTCGATGAGGATGGTCTTCATCAACGGCAGCAGGGCTGTCACCTCCTGGTAGTTCAGGTAGTCTTTCTGGCGTTGCTGCACCTGCGTGAGGTAGCGGAATATCAAAGTCTTGTTGACTTGGTAGTGGCATTTGCGGAGGAACCCTTCGAGCAGATCCCATATCACCTGACGGCGGTCGGCCGCCACCTTCCACTTGCCGTGTTCCACCCCTCGGAGCTCCTCTTTCAGCACTTTCTCCTGCTCGCTGATCATGTAGTAGTTGTCGAGCACCCACTCGTTGGTGCTGCCCACCAGGCGCTGGCTCTTGGTCTCCTCGACCAGAAGCATGTAGTAGTGCGTAATCTGACGCACGCTCTGCTTGAATATATGGTATGTGTTCTTCATAGGAATGACCGAAAAAACAAAAATGCAAAGATACGTTTTTATTTTAATATACGAAAAAAAAAGTGACCTTTCAAAACTTTATTCTCCCGACCATGCAATATTAAGTGCAAAGCTACGTTGTAAATTAAGAATTAAGAATTAAAACTTAACACTTACCACTAACCACTAACCACTAACCACTAACCACTAACCACTAACCACTAACCACTAACCACTTACCACTCAATAAATAATCATGCAAGGCTTGGAGCAATACGATGTGAAGCTGCTGCTGGCGCTGGTGAAGAGTGTCGGGGGGAGGACCGATTTCTTCAAGGTGCTGGTCGAGGGACCGCACCCCGAACTGGCGGCGTTCAGCAACGCCGTCCGCGGCGACGACGACGCGATGGTGTGGCTCTTCAAGCACGACTACGCCTGGCTTGCCATCCTGAGCAACGCCTGCGACGGCGACAAGCGTGCCGTCGAGTGGGTGGGACAGGCCCTGCCGAAGGTGAACATGATGTATGCCCTTGCCGCGCGGCGCAACGCTGAGGCCGTGAAGTGGCTCTATGCCCGCCGGCTCGATGTGTTCCTCATGCTTGCCCGCGAAACCGAGAAGTTCCTCGACTATCAGGAGAAGGAGTACGCCTGGCCCTACGTGATGCACTTCGGTGGCCACCACCGCGCCATCATGGACCTCCATGACTGGAAAGAACAAAAAGACAACAACAATGATACAGAAGAAAGACAACAGCAGGTCTAAGTCTCCCGCCTCCGGCGAAATCCATAAATCCAATAAATCCGCGATGGCTGGATCAATGGATTACCGCGCAGCGGGGGAAAAGAGGACTCCCGCCTCCGGCGAGATCCATAAATCCAATAAATCTGGATCTACGGATTTCCGCGCAGCGGGGAGAAGGAAATCCGCTCCGCAAAAACCGAAGGAACCCCATGCCGAAGGGGCCATGCGACTGAACAAGTACATCGCCCATGCGGGCATCTGCTCGCGCCGCGAGGCCGACGAGCTCATCGCCGCCGGCAGCGTGAAGGTCAACGGCAAGGTAGTCACCGAGATGGGCTACCAGGTGATGCCCGGCGACGAGGTGCAGTACGGCGGCGAGAAGCTCCGCAGCGAGCGTCTGCGCTACTTCCTCCTCAACAAGCCCAAGGGCTTCATCACCACCACCGACGACCCGCAGGAGCGCCGCACGGTGATGATGCTCATGGACGGCTGCTGCGCCGAGCGCATCTATCCCGTGGGCCGCCTCGACCGCGCCACCACCGGCCTGCTGCTCTTCACCAACGACGGCGAGCTGGCCAAGCGCCTCACGCACCCCTCCACGCAGGTCTATAAGATATATCAAGTGGAGCTCAACAAGCCCGTCACCAAGGAGGACATGAAGAAGCTGCTCGAAGGCATCGAGCTGGAGGACGGCCCCATGCATGTCGATGACATACAGTATGCCGCCGTGGGCAAGACCGTCGACAAGCGCATCGTGGGCGTGGAGCTGCACAGCGGCCGCAACCGCATTGTGCGCCGCCTCTTCGAGGCCCTCGGCTACGAGGTGCACAAGCTCGACCGCACCACCTTCGCCGGCCTCACCAAGAAAGACCTCCCCCGCGGCCGCTGGCGTGAACTGACGGAGAAGGAAGTCGGCTTTCTTAAAATGATTTAAGAAAGCCAGCTGCCTGCCAGGTCGGCTTTCTTAAAATGATTTAAGAAAGCCAGCTGCCTGCCAGGTGGGCTTTCTCAAAATGATATAGTCCAATGGGCTATCTAGTTGCCATAGTTGACACCAAGAAAAAATTGTCCTACAAGTCATACAAGAAACGCTATGACGGGATTTTGGAGTACGCTGATGGCCAAAACTACAAGGTTTCTTCGCAGCGGCTGCAATCTTTTTTCTTGGAACTCAAGGACATTGTCCGTCCTCTTAATGGCGAATTTGCGGCCAATGAGGATGAATGTGATTCGGGGACATACTATGCCTCGGATTATGGGTTCTCCCAAGATGCCATCTGGATTGAACTAACATTTCCAGATGTCTATGAGAGAAACATTTTGAGTGAGATATATTCAATTGCTAGAAAACACGGCTTGACATTTTTTGATGTAGATAGTCGCAAGGTAGTGTGGCCGAATGGTGTAATTCGCAACAAGGAGACAGACAAAACCATTTTGACGGCGATAATCATAGTGCCGGTCGCAATCATTATTTGTTGCATTGTAGGACTTGCAGTAAAGTCATTATGACCCACCGTTTCACAGCCACCATCGAGCGGAGCGGCGACATGGATGCCGCATTCGTGCGCGGTACCTATAGATATAAAGAAGGAGTACGGGAAGGGGCGTCTGAAAGTGCAGGCTACCTTTGATGGCGAGCCGTACAGCGGCAGCGTGGTCAACATGGGCGTGAAGAACGACGACGGCAGCGTGTGCTACATCATTGGCATCCCCCAAGCCATCCGCAAGAAGATAGACAAGACCTTCGGCGACAGGGTGGAGGTGGTGCTCATTCCCCAATAAGGAACACGGTGTTCCTCTTGTGAAGGTTCACCTTTTCGCGCTCTTTCTGCCATTTGGCGGCGGAGAGGGAGTGGATGTACTGTGTGGGGAGAGTAAGGTCGGTGGCCACGCATATCATGGTATTGGGCTGTAGCACAGTGCTCAGGACTTCGAGCATCTGATTGTTTCGGTAGGGCGCCTCGATGAACAGCTGCGTCTGGTGCTCGCGGTGGAGGCGCTCCTCGAGGTGGCGGATGGTGGCGGCGCGTTTCGACTTGTCGACAGGCAGATAGCCGTTGAAGGCGAACGACTGGCCGTTGAAGCCCGAGGCCATCAGCGCCAGCATGAGCGACGAGGGTCCGACAAGCGGAACCACCTCGACACCACGCCGTTGCGCCACGCGGGTTATCATAGCCCCCGGGTCGGCCACGCAGGGCAGCCCTGCCTCGCTCAGCAGCCCGATGTTCTCACCGCGCTCTATGGCGTCCAGATAACCCGTAATCTCCTCGTGCGTGGTATGTTCGTTCAATTCAAAGAAGACGGTGTCGTCGATAGGATAGGGGTAGCCTGCCCGCTTGAGAAAACGGCGTGCGGTACGAAGCTCTTCGACAATAAAGGTGTGGCATGTCGCCAGCAGCCCTTCGTTGGCCGGCGGCAGCGACATCCCGATATCTTCGGCTCCTATCGGAACCGGAAACAGAATCAATTTCCCTTTGTCCATACTCTAAAAAACGACACGACAGCCTTTTTATTGTGTCGCCGACCCATCATCTCCCTACCAACGCCCTACCAACGCCTTACCAACTCCTACCATAGTAGTAGGAGATAGGTCTGTGGATGGTTGAAAAACAGCGGTTTGTAGAGTGGTGATGCCTCGATTTGTCTTTGTCGGCTGGTTATCAATTGGTTCCGTTGTTTTGGCAGCTGTTTCGGAATGGCACGTTTTTTGCATTAATTAACTATAGAATGGCAATAAAAAAGGCCGTTTGTTGTTATTGTTGAAAATTAAAATAATATGAGAAAGAGATTGGTTGTCGCTATGGCGGCAGTGACTTTATTGATGCAGGCCTGCGCGCAGTCGCCGGAAAAACCGGTACAGAACACTCCGGTACAGCAGCCTACTGTTCCTGTGGAACGTTTGACGCTCAAGGACTTCACCGATGTCGCTGCGGTGTCGATCGACGCCGTGGTGCATATCAAGACCGAGATGACGCAGATGACGCCGCTCTACCAGTCGTTTTTCGGATTCATCATCCCGCAGGGTGTCCAGAAGCAGGTGTACAACGCCTATGGCTCGGGAGTCATCATCACCAGTGACGGCTACATCTTGACCAACAACCATGTGGTGCAGGATGCCGAACGTATCACCGTGACCCTCAACGACCGGCGCGAGCTGCCCGCCACGTTGGTGGGCAACGACCCCGCCACCGACTTGGCTGTGATCAAGATTGAGGGCGAGGGACTCTGCTACCTTCCATTCGGCAACAGCGACCAGGTGCGTGTGGGCGAGCCCGTGCTGGCCATCGGAAACCCGTTCAACCTGACCTCGACGGTCACCAGCGGCATCATCAGCGCCAAGGCCCGCAATATGCACATCATTGACAATCCGCGCTCGAACGAGACTCCGCTGGAGTCGTTCCTGCAGACCGACGCAGCGGTGAATAGCGGCAACAGCGGCGGCGCCCTGGTCAACTCGCAGGCCCAGCTGATTGGTATCGTGACGGCCATTGCCTCGGGCAACGGCAACTATATCGGCTACTCGTTCGCCATTCCGTCCAACATCGCCGTCAAGGTGGCAGCCGACCTGCAGCGCTTTGGCTATGTGCAGCGTGGCTACCTGGGGGTGCAGGTCACCGAGGTCGACGCCTCTGTGGCCAAGCGTACCGGCGCCCGCGCCATCAAAGGCCTCTATGTGGCCCAGGTGGTGAAGGACTGTGCCAGCGACCGTGCCGGCATCCGTCAGGGCGACATCATCCTGCGGGTGGCGGGCAAGGAGGTGAACACCTTTGCCGAGATGATGGAGGAGCTGGGCCTCTTCTCGCCCGGCGACGAGGTGGAGGTGGACTACGAACGTGACGGCCACACCAACACCGTCAAGGCGAAGTTGCTCAATTCGCAAGGAAACACCCAGGTAATAAGAAAGAACTAGTGAAACAGGAAGGACTGGAGAAGTCAGGAAACCAGGAATGACCAGAGGGGGAGGGGTTGGAATAGGGCAGGATGACGCTTGAGGAGAAATACGTGGAGATGACCGAGAGACCGGTGAAGTTGCTGGTCTGTCAGATGGCTGTGCCGACAATTATCGCCATGGTGACAACGGCGTTGTACAATGTGGTCGACGCCGCCTTCATCGGGCGTCTGAGTACCGAAGGTACCGCCGGTATCGGCATTTCGTTTGCCTACATGACCTTCATCCAGGCGTTGGGGTTCTTCTTTGGCCATGGTAGCGGCAACTACATCAGTCGTGCCCTGGGGGCCAAGGATGTGTCGTCGGCCTCGGTGGTGGCCAGCGTGGGATTTTTCACACCGTTCCTTTTGGGCATGTTGGCGGCTGCGGTCTGCCTGCCCAATCTGTCGGCTTTGAGCCGCCTGCTCGGCGCCCCGGAGGATGTGGTGCCCTACGCTAACGACTATCTGCGTTATATTGTTGTGGCTACGCCCTTCATGATGTCGGCGCTGACGCTCAACAACCAACTGCGTCTGCAAGGAAATGCCCGCTTCGGCATGGTGGGCATCGTCAGTGGAGCCATCTTGAATATCGCGCTCGACCCTCTGTTTATTTTTGTGTGCGGCATGGGTGTCAGCGGTGCCTCGCTGGCTACAGCCGTCAGCCAGCTTTTCGCCTGGGGGCTGCTTTTGTATGGGACGTTCAAGCCCGAAAGTGTACATATCAGTCTGCGGAGTTTCAAACCGAGCCTGAAGGTCTATTACGAGATTTTCCGCGGTGGGTCGCCGTCTCTTTTCAGGCAGGTGTTCAACTGCGCTGCCGCGGTGTCGCTGAACTATTGTGCTGCCCTTTATGCCCCCGAGGGGCAGGAGGCATCGGCTGTGGCGGCATTCGCTGTGGTGACACGCATCATGATGTTTGCTTTCAGCGTGGTGCTGGGATTTTGTCAAGGGTTCCAGCCCGTGTGTGGGTTCAATTACGGGGCCAGGAAGTACGACCGTGTGCGTGAGTCGTGGCTTTTTGCCACCTGTGTGGGCACCGCTTTCCTGCTGGTTATCTCGGCGGCGGGTCTGCTCTTTGCACCACAGATAGTTGCGCTCTTCCGTGCCGAGGACCCGGCGTTGATAGCCATTGGTGCTGTCACATTGCGTTGGCAGTGTGCCGCCTTCCCGTTGGTGGGGCTTTTCACCGCCACAGGCATGCTTTTCCAGAACATCCGCATGACGTTCCCGGCCACCTTGCTGAGCATCTGCCGCAACGGTCTGTTCTTCCTGCCTGCCATTCTTTTGCTGCCCCTCTGGCTGGGCCTCCAAGGGGTGCAGATGGCCCAAGCTGTGGCCGACGTGCTGACGTTCATCCTGGCGGTGCCTTACGCTTTCTGGATCAACCGCAAGCTGAAGAAGAGGTGAAAAGTGTTAAGTGTTAAGTGTTAAGTGTTAAGTGTTAAGTGTTAAGTTTTGCTGCAACCCGTTTCAATTTTCAATTTTCAATTTTCACTTTTGCTGCAACCCGTTTCAATTTTCAATTTTCACTTTTCACTTTTTTAATTTTGTCACTTGAAATAATTGTCGTATATTTGCATTTTAATTGTATTGGTAACAATATAATGTATCTGTCTATGGATAAGGAACTCCGAGAGCAAATACGCGACATTATGCAGCACGAGGTGGTGCCTGCAACAGGGTGTACCGAACCCGGCGCAGTGGCGCTGTGTGTGGCCAAGGCCGTCGAGTTGCTGGGCTGTGAACCCGCGCACGTCACGTTGCGGCTGAGCAAGAATGTTTTCAAAAATGCCATGGGCGTGGGTATTCCCGGCACGGGCATGATCGGCCTGCCGATAGCGGTGGCGATGGCTGTGGTGCACGGCGACTCGCGACGCGGCCTCGAGGTGCTGACGATGCCTGCAGAGCAGGTGGACGATGCCAAACGCTGGCTGGCCAACCATGGCGACTCGGTCGACATCAGCGTCAAGGAGTCCAGCGACAAGCTGTATGTTGAGTGCTCAGTGGTCAGTGGCCAGTGTTCAGCCACGGCCGTGATTGCCAAGCGGCACAACAATTTTGTGTTCTTGAAGAAGGACGACCAGGTGCTGCTGGACCACCATCAGGGACTCTTCCAAGAGCAGGTGGACGACGACCCGAAGGAGGATAACCGCCAGCGGCTGGAGCTGTCGGCACGCATGGTGTACGACTATGCCACCACGGCGCCGCTGGACGAGCTGGAGTGGCTGCGCGCGACGGTGCAGCTCAACGATGCGGCGTCGGAGTGTGGCTTGGAGGGCATGGGTCTGCACACGGGTCAGATACTGATGGAGCAGGCGCGAGGCGACATGGTGCACACCGTGGTGGCCCGCACCGTGGCGGCCAGCGACGCCCGCATGGACGGGTGCACCAAGCCGGTGTACAGCAATTCGGGCTCCGGCAACCAAGGCATCTGCTGTACTCTCCCCACCTATTACTACGGCAGGATGAAGGGCTGCAGCGACGAGCAGATTCTGCGTGCGCTGACGATGAGCCACCTGATGAGCATCTACATCAAGCGCGGCATCGGCCGGTTGAGCGCCCTCTGCGGCATCGTCAACGCCACGATGGGCGTCAGCGCGGCGCTGACCTACCTGGAGGGCGGCTCGTTCGAGCAGGTGGGCTACGCGATGAAGAATATGATCAACACCATCGCCGGTATGGTGTGCGACGGCGCCAAGCCCAGCTGTGCGCTCAAGATGAGCGTGGGCCTCTACTCGGCCTTCGTGTGCAGCGAGCTGGCGGTGCATTGCCGCGTGGTGGACTGTACCGACGGCTTGAGCGAGAGCGACCTCGACTGCAGCATACGCAACCTGGGACGACTCGGCAAGGACGGCATGAACCAGACCGACGACATGATACTCGATATCATGACGCACAAGCGAAGTTAAAAGGCGTCTGTTGATAACTTTGTCCGACGGCAGGTTGCCGGAAAGGAAAAAACAAGTAATTTTGCACTTCGAAACAACAGTAATAAAATGAGAGAAATGGAAAACAAAGAGCAAAGGAAAGAGGAACTCTACAGCCAGGCTATTCCTGCCGGCAAACGTAGGTATTTCTTCGACGTGAAGGAAACACGTGGCGGTGACAAGTTTATTACCATTACCGAGAGCCGCAAGCTGTTCGACAACAACACCGGCGACTTTTACTTCGAGAAGAACAAGATGTTCCTCTACAAGGAGGACTTCGACAAGTTCCGTCAGGGGTTGGAGAATGCTTTCTCGTTTATCGAGACCGGCATCGTGCCGCCTCCCGTGGTCGTGGAGGAGAACAACTGGCACGACGACACCGACCGCAAGCTGGAAGAGATTGACTTTAAATTTTAAGCTGTAAGCTGTAAGTTTTAAGTAGCTTCGCAGGTTGTGATTTGTACTCACAGCTTCATACTTAAAACTTAAAACTAATAATTTTATGGCAAAGATAATTTCCATAGCCAACCAGAAGGGTGGGGTGGGTAAGACCACCACGGCGGTGAACCTCAGCGCCGCTTTGGCGGTGCTTGAGAAGAAGGTGCTGCTGGTCGACTGCGACCCGCAGGCCAACGCCACCTCCGGCCTGGGAGTCGACCCCGACGCATTGGAGAAGAGCGTCTACGACTGCATCCTCGGTCAGGCTTCCGCTCGCGACATTATTCTCGAGACCGACACCCCCAACCTCGACTTGCTGCCCACCCGCATCGACCTGGTGGGCGCCGAAGTGGAGCTCATCAACGAGAAGGGCCGTGAGCAGTTCCTCGGTCGTGCGCTGGCTCCTGTGAAGGATGACTACGACTTCATCATCGTCGACTGCTCGCCGTCGCTCGGTCTGATCACCATCAACGCTTTGACGGCGTCCGACTCGGTCATCATCCCCATCCAGAGCGAATACTTCGCCCTCGAGGGACTGGGCAAGCTGCTCAACACCATCCGTATTGTCCAGACGCGCCTCAATCCCAAACTCGCTATCGAGGGATTGCTCATCACGATGTACGACAACCGGTTGCGACTGGCCCGTCAAGTGGTGGAAGACGTGCGTGGCCACTTCAAATCGATGGTGTTCGACACGCTCATCTACCGCAACACCAAACTCGCCGAAGCTCCCAGCTACGGCAAGAGCATCATCATGCACGACGCCTCCTCGACCGGTGCCATCAACTATCTCAACCTCGCCCAGGAAATACTCAAGAGGAATAGTTGACTGTAGGGTGGCCGGCAACACCGAAAATTGGCTTTCAACGATATAATAATAACATTGACAAAAATGGCAACAAAGCAGAAGAGCGGCGGATTGGGGCGCGGATTGGGTTCCATCCTGCCCGATATAGACATGGAGGCTGTGAAACCGGTCGCCGACACCATCAGCATGGTGCCCCTCGACAAGGTGACCTCCAATCCTTTTCAGCCTCGCAAGGAATTTGACGAGACGGCCCTCGAGGAGTTGACACAGAGCATTCGCCAGCAGGGGGTCATCACCCCAATCACTGTGCGTCGCATGCCCGACGGCAGCTACCAGCTCATTGCCGGTGAGCGCCGCACCAAGGCTGCCCGGCGTGCCGGATTGAAGGAAATCCCGGCCTATGTGCGTTCGGCCACCGACAACCAGATGATGGAAATGGCGCTGGTGGAGAACATTCAGCGTGCCGACCTCAACGCCATGGAGGTGGCGCTGGCCTACCGCTCGCTTATCGAGGAATGCCGTCTGACGCATGAGGAACTGAGTGAGAAAGTGGGCAAGGACCGTTCCACCATCACCAACTATCTGCGTCTGCTCAACCTGCCGTCGGAGACCCAGCTGGCGCTGAGCCGCGACGTCATCAGTATGGCTCATGCCCGCGCTCTGGCTGGTGTGGACGATATAGAGCGGCATCTGGAAATCCTGCACGAAGTTATCGACCGCAAGCTGTCGGTCCATCAGACCGAGCAGTTGGTGAAGTCAGGCAAGGGGAAGCCCAAGGTGGCCGTCAGACGCCGGGGTGACCTGCCCGAGACCCACCTGGCCGCCCAAAGTCGCCTGAAAGAGCGTCTGCAGTCGACGGTCGAGATCAAGCGTTCGCAACGCGGCAAAGGCACCCTGACTATCGCCTTCAACAACGACAGCGATTTCGAACGGATAATGAACCTGCTGGAGAAGTGAAACACAATGTGGAAAGTGGAAAGAGGATGGTCTCGGTGATTCTCGTCGCCGCGATACTTTCAATTTTCAACTTTCAACATTCAACTTGCCAGGCCCAAGACCATTCGGCCACCAAGGCCTTGTGTCTCTCCATCCTCCCCGGTGCCGGACAGGTCTATAACCACCAGGCGTGGAAGATTCCCATCATTTACGGTGCTTTCTCGGGCATGGGGTATTTGATCTACGACAACTACAAGAGTATGAAGATGTTCAAGGATGAGGTGCTCTTCCGGGTCAACAATCCCGGTTCCACCAACCTCCCCGACTATGCCAGCTACCCTGACAATAGTATCCGAAGCCTCTACAACTCCTACAACCAGACCTACCAGTTGATGATTATCATCACCGTGGGCATCTACGCCCTCAACCTTATCGACGCCTATGTCTTCGGGCATCTTTTCGACTTCCAGATGAGCGACGACATCAGCCTCGGACCCTCGTTGATGGGCACCCCGTTCGGTGTCAAACCCACACTGGGTGTCACCATTAATCTATAAAGAAAACACAATAACACATTAAAGCAATGATAAGCAAACTTCTGATGTTACAGACCGACGCGGCGGCCGTCGTCGACACAATTGAGAATGCCGCCGCCACTGCCGCCCCCGAGCGCATCACCCTGTGGGATATGGCCCTCAACGGCGGTTGGATTATGCTGGTGCTGGTACTGCTGCTGGTGCTGGCCATCTACATCTTCATCGAACGTTTCCTCACCCTCAACGGAGCCCTCAAGGGACAGGAGGACGAGCGGTTTATGGATAAGATACGCGAGTACGTGCACGAGGGCAACGTTGATGCCGCCCGCAATCTGGCCAAAGAGACGGCCACTCCGCTGGGCCGCATGATCAGCAAAGGCTTTTCGCGTCTCGGTCGCCCGCTGCCCGACATCCAGGCTGCCATCGAGAACGAAGGCCAACTTGAGGTGGCTCGTCTCGAGAAACGTGTCTCCTATGTCGCCACCGTCGCCTCGTTGGGACCCATGATCGGTTTCCTTGGCACCGTGACGGGCATGATCACCGCCTTCCAGGATATGGCCCATGCCGGCAACAATATCGACATCAGCCTCCTCTCCACAGGCATCTATGAGGCTATGGTGACTACCGTCGGCGGTCTCATCGTCGGTATCATCTGCTACTTCCTCAACAACCTGCTGGTCAGCCGCATCAACAAGGTCGTCTTCGAACTCGAGGTGCGCGCCAATGAGTTTATGGACCTCCTCCACGAGCCCGCTTGATGATGTTTAATGTTTATTGGTTGTTTACTTTAACCATTAACCATTAACCTTTAACCTTTATGATTAAGAGTCAGAACAAAATCAAGATAGAGGCCAACTCGTCGAGCATGAGCGACTTGGTGTTTCTGTTGCTCATCTTCTTCATGATCACCTCGACGCTCATCAGCCCCAACGCCGTCAAGCTCCTCCTTCCCGAGAGCAGCAGCAAGACGATGGCCAAGCAGAATGTGACGGTCTATATCGACGAATCCTACAATTTCTATGTCGGCGAGACGGCAGTCTCCACCGACCAGCTGCAGCCCGCCATCGCCGCCGGCATCGAGTCCGGTGTCGACGACGCCTGCGTCGTCCTGCGTGCCGACAAGACTGTGCCCGTGCAGTATGTCGTCAATGTCATCGACGCCGTCAACGAGATAAACGCCGCTTCAGGCAGCAAACATAAAGTCATTCTTGCAACATCCCCCAAGAAATGAGCAACCAACTGAAATCCGGTATCGGCACCGCCGTTATCATGGCCCTCGTCGCTGTGGTGCTGCTCTCTTTCGGTTACGACCCGCCCGACCCGCCGATACCCGAAGAGGGTGTCGAGGTGAATATCGGCGACAGCGACTTCGGTCTGGGGAGCGACCCTGAGCCCGCCAGCGAAGCTTCCAGCTACGCCCCTCCCGCGGCTCAGAACCAGGTGGCCACCCAGCACACCGAGCCTAGCGTCAGCATGCCCAGCACGCCCAACCAAGGCACGGTCACCAACCCCGCCGCGCAGGAACAGCCTCAGGTGGAAAACAAGGAGCCAGAGATAAACAAGAACGCCCTCTTCACCGGCCGTCGCAACCGCACCAACCAAGGAGGCACCGGTAGCGAAGGCAACACCTCGGGAACCGGCAATCAAGGCAACCCCAACGGTACGCCCAACAGCAACAACTACAACGGCAACGGCGGCAGCGGCACCAACTACCGCCTCACGGGCCGCAACGCCGTCTCTCTCCCCAAGCCCGATTACAATTCGAACCAGCAGGGCAAGATTGTCATCGACATCTGGGTCAACCAGCAGGGACAGGTGACACGAGTCGAAGGTCCCGCCCAAGGCTCCACCATCACCAACAGCGCTATGGTCGAGCAGGCCAAGAAAGCCGCCCGCAAGGCACGCTTCAACGCCGACACCAAAGCCCTCGAGGAGCAGAAAGGCGCCATCACCTACATCTTCACCATATGAGACTCGACAAGTACCTTTGGGCTGTGCGCCTCTACAAGACACGCTCCTTGGCTGCCGACGCCTGTCAGGCAGGTCGTGTCAAACTCACCGCCGACGGCCGCGAGCTCAAGCCTTCGCACGACGTCAAAATCGGCGAGCGCTACAGCCTCAACATCGACCAACTGCACAAAGAGGTCGAGGTACTCGCCATCCCGCCCAACCGTGTCGGCGCTCCCCTCGTGCAGGGCTTCCTCATCGACCGCACCCCCGCCGAAGAGTACGAACGTATCCAGATGGCTCGCCAGTATGCCTTCGAGCGGCGTGACCGCGGTGTGGGTCGTCCCACCAAGCGCGAACGTCGTGATATCGAACGTTTCAAATACGAGTGACGGAAAAATATGTTAAAAATAATATTTTTCCGAAAAACGCTGCAATAAAAGTCTAAATAGTTATACTTAACCAACAGAGAAGAGCAAGTGGAAGACAGACAGATAGTGGAGAGTGTGCTGGCTGGCGACACACGGCAGTATGCCGAGATCGTCAACCGCTACCAGCAGCAGGTCGCCAACCTGACCTACAAACTCTGTGGCAACCGCCTCGACATCGACGAAGTGACACAGACGGTCTTTGTCGAACTCTACACCGCCTTGCCTCGCTTCCGCTTCGACTCGAAACTGAGTTCTTTTATCTACCGCATCACCGTCAACACCGTCTGCAAGATGATGAAGCATGAAAACCGCTTCCTCTCGGCCGACGCTATGGAAAACCTGCCCGAGCAACGCAGCGAAGACCTCGACGCGCAACAGCGTATCATCCGCGAGGAGCAATATGCTCAGCTCCGCACCGCCATCGGACACCTCAAAGATGAGCAGCGCACAGCCCTCGTGCTCTACGCCTTCGAGGATTTCAGCTACCAGCAGATTGCCGACGTGATGCAATGTAGCCTGAGCAAAGTGGAGAGCCTCATATTCAGAGCCAAGAAGAACCTCGCAAAAGAAGTGAAACGATGAACATAGACCAGACATTAGAGCAGCTGTCGCACCTGAAGTGTCCTCACCAGGTGGATGTCACCGACCGCGTGATGGAGCAGGTGATGCAACGCCCCTACCTGCAGCCGCAACACTCCCCGTCTCGCAGCCTCAGCCGCGGACAGCTCATCCGCCGCATCGGCATCGTCGCTGTCGCCGCGTCGCTGGCTTTGGTGGTGGTCAATGTGACAACCATCTACACCCGCTCCTACGACGAAGAAAGCATGGGCTCCACGATAGCCCAGCTTAACGACTATTCCTCTTGGAACACCGTCGAGGAGGTGGCTGTCAACCCGTACGAATATCTTTATGAAGAATAATACTGCCATGAAAAGATACTTTATACTTGCCCTGCTCGTCGCCATTGCCGCACCTGTCGTCGCACAGCACGACGGCCGTCACCCTGAAAAGAAGCATCAGGCCGACATCACCGAGCTTGTCGACGACCTCAGTGCTCCCCAAAAGCATAAGATAGATAATATCAGCAAAGAATCGAAAGAGCGCGTCGAGACCCTGCGTCAGCAACGGCAGGCAGTACGCGACAGCATACGCCTCTTTATGGAGCTCGACGGCGATCAGAGCAAGGCCCTTTACCCGCTCTTCGACCGCGAAGCGCAGTTGCAGGCCGCCGTCAGCCGCGAGATGTACAGCGCCAAGCTCCGCATCGACGAGGTCCTCACCAAGGAACAGCGTGCCGCCATCCGCAAGGCCTCCCGTCGCGACGTTCCAGCCAAGCACGCCAAACCGCAGTCCCCGAAATTACCGGTTGGGAAACGATAACCCCGCCCTCGGTAATTTCCCACCATTTCTTCGGGATATCTTTGGCCTAGACCGAGGATATCCCGAAGAAATGTTATATAAGGCTAATAGAATCAGTTACTTCAACGCCCAACGTTCCTTTGTTGTTTTCCTACTGTTCTTTTACTGTTCTTTTAGAAAAGTAAAAAAACAAGGGGTAAAAACATGATAATCAAGTAGCCTGTATCTTCTGTATGCTGCTTCCCGTTCGGAGTTGTTTTGGTAAAATAATCTATTGTATGTCATTTTTATTTTGTATATTTGCATTTTCTCTTCCTTGTGGGAGAGTATGCTAATTATTTGAAAACTAAACTAGTATAGCAGTAATGAGAAAACTTGCAGTAGTGGCTTTCGGAGGCAACGCGCTGTTGCGTAGCGGACAGAAGGGCACCTATAAAGAACAGATAGAGAATGTGGAGGCCACATGTGAGAGCCTCTGCGCCCTGCTGAAACGTGGGTACAACGTGGTGATTGGCCACGGTAACGGCCCCCAGGTGGGCAATGTGATGCTCCAGCACGAAGCTGGCAAGCTGACCGGAGTCGAGGCAATGCCGATGGACTTCTGTGTCGCCGAGACGCAGGGCTCCATCGCCTACCTCATCGAAATGGGCCTGCGCAACATGATGGCCCGCAACGACATCCAGCGCGATGTGGTCACGCTGGTGACTCAGGTAGCCGTCAACAAGCTCGACCCCATGTTCCAGAACCCCACCAAACCCGTGGGACCTTACTACACCAAGGAGCAGGCCGAGGAGTTAGCCCGTGAGACCGGTGCCAAATACAAGGAAGACCCCAAGGGCAACGGCTGGCGCAAGGTGGTGGCAAGCCCGAAGCCTGTGCGCATCAACAATATCAAGATAGTGAAGCAGCTGGCTACAGCAGGCCACATTGTGGTCACCGTGGGTGGCGGCGGCATCCCTGTGGTGGAGGAGAGCGACTACGTGCGTGGCGTCGAGGCTGTCATCGACAAGGACCTCGCCAGCGCCCTCTGCGCAGTCGAAATCGGTGCCGACGAGTTCTACATCCTCACCGACGTGCCCAAGGTCTACATCAACTTCCGCAAGGAGAACGAGCAGGCCCTCGACACCATCACCATCGCCCAGGCCAAGCAGTACCTCGAAGAGGGTCAGTTCGCCGAAGGCTCGATGGCGCCCAAGGTGCGTGCCGCCATCATGTTCGTCGAGCACGGCGGCAAGGAGTGCATCATCACCGAGGCCGGCCAGCTGGACAACCCCAACTGCGGCACGAGGATTGTCCGCTAAGCGGACAATCCTAATTGTGAATTTTGAATTCCGAATTTCGAAAAGATGGACAACCCGCTGTACAGCAAAAGCAAACAGCTTGCAATAAACATCGTAAAGTTGTACAAA
>JAEEGL012177893.1_pt1 | contig 24525 bp, 13 predicted proteins | sample 9134231 | NCBI WGS metagenome assembly JAEEGL01 (sample SAMN16246548, study PRJNA631951) | gut metagenome | biome: gut microbiome; feature: rumen; material: fiber-attached | host: Bos | place: Iran: Karaj | collected 2018-10
ATTCGTCCCCGAGGAGTACTGGTCATTCAAGGGCGACTTCTCCGGCAAAAACGGGATCTTCGACGCGGCTCTCGAGAAGGTCGACGGCAAGAAGGTCGCAGTCTCCAACGAAACCGAGGCGAAAAAGCTCAAGGCCGAGATCGACAAGGCGTCAGGCTTCTCGGTAATTTCAGTTGAAAAGCGCGAAAAGAAGGAGTCACCGCTCCCGCCGCTCAACACGAGCAACCTGCAGCAGGAGAGCTCGAGGCTCTTCAACTACACCGGCGAGCAGACGATGAAGATCGCGCAGTCGCTCTACGAAGGTAAAAACCTCGGCGCAGAGGGCTTCACAGGTCTTATAACCTACATGAGAACCGATTCGTTCAGGATTTCCGACGAGGCGAACGACGCCCTCAGGAAGTATATCGCAGGCAACATCGGCGGTCAGTTCCTCTCCGAAGAGGTCCGTTACTACAAAAATCAGACCCGCAGCAAGGGTAAGATCCAGGATGCGCACGAGGCGATCCGTCCGACAAACGTCGAACTGACTCCGGAAAAGGTCGCTTCCAAGCTGACTAAAGACGAACTCAACATATATACTCTGATCTGGCGCAGATTCATCGCGACGCAGATGAAGGATGCGATCCTCGAGACGACTACCGTAACTGTCGAGGATTCCGCGCACCGCTACAGCTTCAAAAAGAGCGGAAGCGTCGTCCAGTTCGAAGGCTACCGCAAAATCTACAAAAAACAGTCCAAGGACGACACGATCCCGAAGGTCGACGAGGGCGAATCCATCGCGCTTTCAGAGCTCGAAATCGAACAGCACTTCACGAAGCCGACACCGAGATTTACAGAGGGAAGTCTCGTAAAAGAGCTCGAAGAAAAGGGCGTCGGACGGCCGTCGACATACGCGACAGTCATCAAACAGATCGTTCAGCGCAGCTACATCGAGCGCATGAAGGAGCCTCGCGGTGCTCTGATGGCGACAGATCTCGGAATCCTTGTCGGTGACACGCTCGACGAGTTCTTTCCGGAGATCATCAACGTCAACTTCACAGCCGAAATGGAGTCGGATCTCGACACGATCGAGTCCGGCGAAAAGGACTGGTGCGAGGTCATCAGAGGTTTCTACGGAACCTTTGTCCGCGTCCTTGAAAAGAGCGTAGACCGAGTAAAAAACGAAGGAAAGAAGCGCATTTATGCCGAAGAGCTCTGCCCGAAATGCGGCAAGAGACTCGTCGTCCGCTGGTCCAAAAAAGGCAACCAGCCCTTCCTCTCCTGCGAATCATATCCGACCTGCGACTTCTCCTGCTCGCTCGAAAAGAACGGCGACATCGTCCACATGAAAAACGACGAGCCGGCAGCCGAAGTGGAACTTGAAGAGGTCTGCCCGAACTGCGGCAGCAAGCTCGTCATCAAGCACGGAAGATTCGGCGACTTCAAGGCCTGCAGTGCGTATCCCAAGTGCAAAACGATCGTCAAGGAGGAGAAGAAGATCTGCCAGTGCCCGCAGTGCCACGAAGGCTACGTCACGGCAAAACGCTCCAAAAAAGGCCGCCCGTTCTACGGCTGCTCACGCTATCCCGAGTGCGATTTCGTAAGCTGGTACAAGCCGGTCGAGGGCGAAAAGTGTCCTGAGTGCGGCTTCGAATATGTCGTTGAAAAGAAAAGAAGCGGCAAAGTCTGCCAGAAGTGCGGATACAAATTTGATGAAAAGGCTGCCGATCAAGGCAAAGACTCCAAAGAATAAATCACTGATATTACTAAAGAACTCCTAAGACAAGCTCTATTCTGGGAACTTTGGATCCAGAGATCCTGACAGCATCATCAAGGTATTCCTTTGCAGTTTCGAGCTTCGCGGTGCTGCCGTAGTAGATCGTGTAGAGAGTCTCTCCGCGGCTCACTCTGTCCCCAACCTTTTTGTTGATGATGAAGCCGACGCCCGGATCGATAGAGTCCTCCTGACGCAGCCTTCCGCCGCCGAGCTGGATCAGAGCCTTGCCGAACGAAAGCGCATCGACCTCCGCGACAAAACCGTCGTATTCGGATCTTACCTCGACCTTTTTGTTTGACAGAGGAAGAAGCGATCTGTCGTCAAGGGAATGCGGATCTCCCCCCTGAAGTTCGGCAAGTGTGCGGAATTTCTCATAGACCTTACCGCTCTTCAGTGCCGCTTCCGCCTTTCTCCTGCCCTCATCGAGCGATTCGACCATGCCGAAAGTCTTCATCAGGGTAGCCGCCATCGTGACTGTCAGCTCGCTGACCTGAGGAACGTGCCGGCCCTGCATGACGTCGAGAGATTCCATGATTTCAAGCGAATTTCCGACAGCGTAACCCAAAGGCTCGTCCATATTCGTGAAGAGTACATCGACATGCGTGTTGAACTGCTGCCCTATCATCTGCATCGTCTGCGCAAGCTTTTTGCCGCGCTCGTAGGTCTTCATGAAGGCTCCCTTGCCGACCTTCAGGTCAAGCATAAGTCCGCTGATACCCTCCGCCAGCTTCTTGCTCATGATCGAAGCGGCGATCATCGGGATCGATTCGATCGTAGCCGTGACATCGCGGAGAGCGTAAAGCCTCTTGTCTAGCGGAGCGATCTCCGATGTCTGGCCGATCATCGAAAAACCGACTTCACGGACCAGTCTGTGGAATTTTTCGACGTTGATGTTCACGCGGAAGCCCGGGATCGACTCAAGTTTGTCGAGCGTTCCGCCGGTCGGGCCGAGTCCGCGCCCTGAGATCATCGGCACGAAAAAGCCGAGTTCGGCGAGGAGAGGAGCTAGCGGGATCGAGATCTTGTCCCCGACTCCGCCGGTCGAATGCTTATCGACGACAAAGCCGTCTATGTCAGTAAAATCAAGGACTTTACCGCTGTAAAGCATCTTTGAAGTCCACGTCTTCAGCTCACGTTCGTTCAGAGAGTTGAAGTAGATCGCCATCAGCATGGCCGACATCTGATAGTCGTTCAGCTGCCCCGTCAGGTAGCTCTCGAGAAAATAGGAAATGTCTTCGTCGCTAAGCGCGATATTGTCGCGCTTGTCTGCGATAATGTCGTAGAAAAGTCTCATATCATCCCCCCTGTCTGAAACCAACCGGAGTATTATACTGATATTTTTGATTAAAACAGATTTTCCGGAATTAAATCCTAACCCAGACTGCGGGACGGACCATTATCTCCTCGCAGTAGACGTAGCTGTTGTTGAAAAGTCCCTTCGCCTGAACGAACGAAGCGTAGAACGAGCCGTTTCCGGGAGCACGGAGCCACCAGCGGGCATAGCCGTCGATAGGCTCCACGCCGCGCTTTTCGGTATATTTTGTCGGTGCACAGCGCCTGCTGTTCCTGTCAGGGAAGAAACGCTCGACCTCAGCCTTCGAAAGCAGGAAAACGCTTTCTCCGTCGACCTGATCGATCTTCCCGAGCTCCGCGGCGTTGAAAGCCGAGTTCATGAAATCGCTGTTTAGCCATGTCCTGAGCTCGGAATACTTCCATTCGCTGCCTCTGCCTTCCGGGTTGAATCTGCGGGCGTCGAGCCCCTTTTCGGATATGAGAAGCGCCTTTCCGTCCTTGATTTCAAAGACACGCCAGCTTATCGGTCTGCGGCCGTCGCCCTGCTCGAAACTGCCGAACTCGACGACCTTGCCGAGAGCCGGTTCCAGCCTGACTTCGCCGCTTCCCTGCGTACTTTTTCCGCTCTTTTTGAGAAGCTCCTCGGCCGCGATCCTCTCCGCTTCGGCTTTGCGTCTGATCTCCGCCTTGATTTTAGCCTCCTCCTCAGCCTTACGCATTCCAGCTTCCATCGCCTCGAGAGCAAGCGCCTCCTCGGCTTTTCTCGCCTCCTCGGCCTTGCGCTTCATTTCGGCATATTTCTTTTCCTGATCCTCGTTGAACTTCTGCTCGACCTCTGCATAGCTCATATTTTCAGCGTTTTGCGGCTCTACTTGAGCAGCCGGCTTGACTTCGGTAATGCGTTTTGCTTCGGCTTCCGCTTCGGCTCTGCGTTTTGCCTCGGCCTCCGCTTCGGCTTTACGTTTCGCTTCGGCTTCCGCTTCGGCTCTGCGTTTTGCCTCTGCCTCCGCTTCGGCTCTGCGTTTTGCCTCGGCTTCTGCTTCGGCTTTACGTTTCGCTTCGGCTTCCGCTTCGGCTCTGCGTTTTGCCTCTGCCTCCGCTTCGGCTTTACGTTTCGCTTCTGCCTCCGCTTCGGCTCTGCGTTTTTCGGCGGCTGATGCCTCTTCGACATCGATTTCGACCTCAAGATCCGCTCTGACGCTGTCATCGGAAACCAGACGGACTGTTCCGCGTTTCTCGCCGTCAGCAGCCATGTAGCCTTCAGAACTCTCGATTATCTTGTTCGACGCCATGAGGGAGAGCTCCTCCCTTGTCGGAAGCCTCCACGTCGAGATACCGAACTGTCCGCGATGGTTCATCTGCGTGATAACGCCTTTGGGTTCGAACTCGAATTCACCGAGATCTTTCGGGAAAACTTTCAGATAGTCGTAAAGCGAAATCGGTGTCTTCTCGCGTTTTGCAAGCTCGGCGGCGCTCTCCTTTTCGGTTACCAGACGGACGATCCCCTTTTTTTCGCCGTCAGCCGCCATATATCCCTCAACGCTTTCGATCAAACCCTCTGAGACCATAAGGGAAAGCTCGCCGTTGGTCGGAAGGCGCCAGGTGTTGTAGCCGCACTGGGAAATCCTGTTGATCTGCTCGATCACGACATTCGGAACTGAGACAAAAGTCCCGAGATCCTTAGGAAAAATTTTCAAATAATCATAAATTACAAAAGGCACTGAGTCTGCCGACCTGGCCTTTTTTTCAGGCATACGCCCCATAAAAACCTCCTGCGCAGCCATTTTTGACCGCAAGCGGCGGATTATACTTAAAACAAATGCAACGTAAAAAATAATTGTAGCAAAGTGCCGGGAAATACCGATTTTTCAAAAATCAGCTGTCATAAAAATGCACCCTGATCTGAGGAAAAGCGCGTTTTGCCATGTTGAAGGAGGTCTCCCAGGCCTTCGGAAGCGCGAAGTCAAGCTCACCGCGTGCGGCAAGCCGCTCTACGGCAAGTTTGACAACGACTTGAAAGAGATTTTTCGGATAGATTCCGGGGATACCGTCCGCCTGGGGAAGCCCTATCCTGATGACCGGGATCTGCAGGCGCATCGCTTCGGTAAAGAGCATCGTCGTTCTTTCCAATATCTCGGAAACACTTGACATTTTGACCGCACCCGCCTCGAGGTCCCGGAAGATCCTGGTCCCTGCAAGCGGGACGAAGGGATAGATCCGGATAAAGTCAGGCATCAGCTTTCCGAGCGATCCGACGGTAAGCGCGGCATCCTCTTCGCTCTCTCCAGGGAAGCCAGTCATAAACTGAAGACCGACTTTGATCGAGTTTTTTCTTAACAAATCCAAAGACTTGACAACTTCACCAGTTCCGTGTCCGCGTGCCATTTTCAAAAGCAGACCGTCGCTCATCGACTGAACTCCGAGTTCGACCGTCTCAAAGCGGTAGTGTATAAGCTCAGAAGCGATTTTTTCGTCGATAGCGTCAGGCCTTGTCGAGCAGCGGAGCGCGTCCGCCACACCATTTTTGACAAACTTGAAGGCGCGGCCGGCATAGGATCTCATCAAATCGGACGGCAGCGCGGTAAAGCTTCCGCCGTAAAACGATATCTCGCACCTTTTCCTGGGCTTCGACCACGAAAGATATTCGGCTACAGTTCTGTCTATCTCCTCAGGCAAGGGCTGACGAGCTCCAGTGATCTCACGCTGGTTGCAGAAGGCGCACCTTTCCTGGCAGCCGAGATGAGGAATAAATATCGGGATTATCAGCGGTTTTTCACCGGAAACAGTAAATCTGAACATCACTCGAAAGAAAATGTCGCACGAAGCGCCGCGTGGTCGGAGGGGTCAAGCGAATAGTAGCTCGGCGAATTTTTGATGACCTCCGCCGATTTCGGGACATAGCTTCCGGATGCTGTAACAGCCTGAAAAATGTGGTCGAGCGCGATCGCCTCGCCGTGGTAGTAGTAGGTCGCCTGATCAAGTTCGGGAAGATCAGACGCTACACGCAGCAGTGAGTCGGAAGATTCAAGGATCTCAACAGGTTCCGAACCCGGCGTGTCATTAAGGTCGCCGCCTAAAACTATCAGTGCCTGCGGATTCTGTTCAGCTACACGTTCCAAAATCTTTACCGCGGCCCTCGCTTCGGCAAGCCTGCGTGAGCTGTCGTCTTCGTTTTTCGACTTGAAATGGGCGGAAAAAACAATGATCTCGCGGCATCCGAGCTTGATATGGATCTCAAGAAAGGTGTGGGAAAAGGTCGTTTTGCCGCCGTCGCACTCCGGACAGTCGATCTGCTCGACATGCTTGTTCCGGTAGGTGATCTCGCCCTTCGTCATCACTCCGGTATCGAGGGAGGCGTCGTAACCCTTTTCACCGAGATACCATGCGTCGAATTTGCCGCCGGCAGCCTCAAAAAGGTCGGCAAGACAGCTCTCCTTTTCGATCTCCTGAAGCAGGATGATGTCGGCGTCGATCTTCTCGACCGCCTCGGCAAGCCAGGCGACCCGTGTGCTGTATTCCGAAGCGCTGAGTACCTCCTCGAAGTCGGAAGTACTGCAGTTGCCCGTGTCGCAGACAGTGTCGAAAAAGAGGTGCGTGTTGTAGGTCGCGATCCTGACATCGGAGATCTTCGGCTCGCATTCAGGCTCGTCGTCGGGCTCTCCGCTCTCTTCGTCCGGTTCTACGGTGTCGCCGGTATCTATCGGCTCGGGATCTCCCCCGGTATCTCCGTCAGTCTCCCCGGTCCCGGTAGCTCCGTCAGATCCGCCGGCATCTCCGTCTGTCTCTGCGGAATCATCATTTCCCGGCTGCACGGTATCTGAATCTGCGGCTCCCGTTTTTTCGCCGGAAGAGCAGCTCAGCGCAAAAGCAGTAAGTAAAATCAGCAATATACGTTTCATGGAACACCTTAAACAAGTGTAAGTGAGCAGCCGCCGTCCTTCTCCTCACCTTTATCAGGTTCCGGATCGTCATCAAAGCTGACATCGCCGTCACTCTCTCCGTCAGCCGGATCGGTGTCGCCAGTGTCCGACGGATCGGTGTCGCCGGTATCTGTCGGCTCAGAATCGCCCGTGTCTGAAGGTTCAGTGTCGCCGGTATCTGTCGGCTCGGTGTCTCCGGTGTCAGACGGATCAGTGTCGCCCGTGTCTGAAGGATCGGGATCTTCATCAACAGTTTCGCCGTTGCAACCAGTCGTGTCGAAGGTGCAGTCATCGGTGCATCTTAAAATTCCGGATTCGAGACCGAGCGAAAGGCAGTCCTGACCGTTCACAAAGGTCCCGTCGCACTCCTCGTCTCCGTCGATCACGCCGTTCCCGCATTCGCTGTAATCCTTGACCGGGATCTGCATCGTCGTGCAGTGGATCGAGCCGCCCCAGACGATCATTTCGTTAGAGTCCACGCCGATTACATTGTGACGCGGGAGCAGCTTCCTGTAGATCTTCAGAGCCTCCTCATCTGTGCCGCGGCCGTAAACCGGGACTATGACCGTATCGTTCACGATCGTCGAATTCGTGTGGGTATACTGGACACGGCTGCTGTCGCCCCAGTACTGGTAATCTCCGAAAGTCATCGGGATCCTTACGATTTTCCACTGGCCTCCGTCGGGCTTCGGAGTCTCGGAATAATACTTTGCCGCCTTGTCGAGAGCGTTGATCTCGGCATTCGTCGCACCGAGTTCCTGCGTCGAATAGGAGACGATGATGGTATCCTGGTCGAGGATCTTCGAAAACATGTCGATGTGCGTCGTTCCCTCGTTCGGAAGCGGCTCCGGCGTGTAAAGCCCGCTGCAGTTGAGATAATCTCTGTAGACAGCGCGGATCTCCTCCTCAGTCATGTGGTAATAGCCGGTGTTTTCCTCCATCATTCCGGTCGAAGCCCAGCAGGTCCCGTAACCGTCGGTCATGAAGTTTCCGCCCTCGGTATGGAGCCCTGTCGAGAAGATTTCATCGTCCCAAAGCTCTGAGAGGTAATCGTTCATCGCGTTGTCGTTCTGACGCTCGTCGTAGTATTCGTTGTTGATCAGGATGCGCTCGCCGTCAGCGTAGGCATACCACGGACCGTAGTCGCGGGTCCAGTTCGCATCGTATTTTTTCTTGATGAATTCGACGCTGCCCGTCATTATGCCGGCATTCTGAAGCTTGTTCAGTACCCTGTTTTTTTCGGTGTCGTTTTTGACGATTATGTATGCGATCGTACCCGATTCGATAATCGCCGAAGTCATCGCAAGATAATAAGGTTCAAGATCCGTGTAGCTTGAACTTGTCGGGAACTGGATCAGCACACCTTCAACTGTCGTATATTCAGCCGGCATGTAGAGATCCTGCGCAACCGGAGCCACCTTCGGAACATAGTTCTTTACATTCGCCGACGATCTGGCACCGGTATTCCACGCAGGGAGAGGTCCCTCTCCGGATTCACCCGCAAAAAGGACGCCGCCTAAAAGAATCACACATAAAAATGCAATAAAACCAAGCTTTTTCATTACTTTATCTCCTTGTTTTCACTGTAAAACCTGTCGACAAGAGCCTCCGCCGCACCGAGATAGGTCGCCGGAGTCATCTCCTTCAGCTTTGCCTTGACATCTATGGGGACCCGCTCCAGAGAGTCGATAAAATCCGCCAGGATCCTGGAATCGACACGGTTGCCGCGGGTCAGCTCCTTCAGCTTTTCGTAAGGGTTCTCCTCTCCGTAGACACGCATGACGGTCTGGACCGGCTCGGCGAGAAGCTCAAAATTCGCCGCAAGATCACCGGCAAGCCTTTCGCGGTTCACCTCGACCTTGGAAAGCCCTTTCAGGCAGTTTTTGAGGCTTATCACGAGGTGCCCGAAAACAAGCCCGAGGTTTCTGAGCACCGTCGAATCGGTGAGGTCGCGCTGCATTCTCGAATTGAGCAGCTTCACGCTCAGATGTTCTGCCAGAGCGATCACGACCCCCGAATTTCCCTCGCTGTTTTCAAAGTCGATCGGATTGATTTTGTGCGGCATCGTCGAAGATCCGACCTCGCCAGCCTTCGGTCTCTGTTTGAGGTAGCCGAGCGAAATGTATGTCCAGAAATCCCGGTCAAGGTCGATAAGCGTCGAGCTGATGCGGATCAGAATGTGGAAAATCTCCGAAATATAGTGGTAATTGTTGATCTGCGTCGTCCAGAGAAGCGGCTTTGCGCCGAGCCTGTTCCTGATAAAATTTTCACTCGCCGCGATCCAGTCCACCTCGGGCATTGCCGCGAAATGAGCGTTCCAGTTGCCTGTGGCGCCGCTGAATTTGCATTCGATCCCGGCGTTTTTCAGCCGCTCGAGTTCTCGTGTCAGGCGGGCTGAAAAGTTGACTAACTCCTTGCCGACAGTCGTCGGAGTTGCCGGCTGGCCGTGCGTCCTGGACATCATCGGGGTCGATTTTTCGGCAAGAGCCAGCTCCTTCAGACGGGAGAGAAGCGCCTCCAGATGACGGATCACCACGGCGCGTCCTTCGTTGATCATCAGTGCGTACGACGTATTGTTGATATCTTCCGAAGTGCAGCAGAAATGGACCCACTCGCGGAGCCTTCCTAGCCTGCGGTTGTCAAGCTGGGCCTTGATGTAGTACTCGACCGACTTGACATCGTGGTTCGTGGTCGCCTCGAATGTCTTGACCATTCCTGCGCTTTCGCGGTTGAAGCCGCGGTCGATCGCTGCGATCGAATCAAGCTCCTGCGGCGTCACGGAATCGAGCTTCAGCTCTCCCAGAATAAAAAGAAGCCACTCGACCTCGACGTGAACGCGGTGTCTTATCAGACCGTACTCGGAAAAGATATCGCGAAGCTCCTCTGTGTGCCTGGCGTATCTGCCGTCAACAACGGAAATGCAGTTCAATTCATCCATGTCACCCTCCATAATGTTTCGGTGTAGTATAGTTTTGCAGACTCTCTTTGCAAACAGCTATTAAATTTTCTTGTTACAATAATTTTTTTATGGCAATATTCGTGCTTTGTTTTAGTTTTTGGCATTTTGCCGGAGTAACGAATGAAACCAGTTTTTTTACTCTCTGTCCTCATTGCCCTCCTGCCGCTTTTGCTTCAGGCCGGGACATGCGGCGAAACAGAGACGCTTTTTACGACCTGCAGATCCACAAATTCTGCGGTAACCGATATTGAAAACGACCCCGACGGCTTCGTCTTTTTTGCGACCAGAGACTCTCTTTCCCGCTTTGACGGACTGCAGACCACCGATTTTGACCGCCGGAAAGCCACGGCTCTTCCGTACGGGATCAACGACCTTCTGATACTAAAGGACGGAACGAAGTTCATCGCTGCGGACTACGGCTTGTATTCCGTCAAAAACCTGAACAGCGGGAGCATCACGAAGATCGATGCCGTCGAAGCGCTGAAAATCACTTCGCTTGCATATCTGGAAAAGAGCGGCCTCATCTTCGGCACGCTCCCCGGCATCGGTATCTTTTCCTATTCACCGGCAGACGAAAAGGTCACCTACTACACAAAGGAGAACGCTATGCTTCCGGTTTCGAAACCGGAAAAGCTCTTCGTGACAGAGGAGGGAACGCTTTTTTGTACCGCAGGCATGGATATTTTAAGCTTTGACGAAGGCGAGTTCCGGCTGCTCTTCAGCTTCGGCTCAAAGATAAGGACGGCTGCCGGAGGTCCGGACAATTCGGTTCTTGTCGCCACTGACGAGGCGCTTTATACGCTGAAGGAGGGTGAAACAACAACCACTGCCGGCAAGGAAAACTTACCATTCCGGGAAGTTACCTCCCTATTCACGGATCCGGCAGGAAGAGTCTGGATCGGGACCTCCAACGACGGAGTTTTTGTCATCGAAAACGAAAAAATCGTCAGTTTCAATTCAAAATTCACCTCCCGGATCACCGGTATCTCAAAAATCACAGTTGACCGTGACGGCGATATCTGGTTCGCCTCAAAGAACGGTTTCTGCCTTGCGAGATGCAGCAATGTCGACAAAATTGTATTTAAAAATCAGGAAATTACAGACATCGCCATTGACGGTTCAGGCAACATCTGGGCAATCGGTCCGAAGCTCGGCATTGCCGAACTTGATACCTTCGGCTCGGAAAATTATTTTAAAAACAACCTGACAAAAGCTGGTCCGCTCGCGATTTTCGCCGATTCAACGAACCGGATCTGGACATCATACGATGAAAAGGGGATCTTCCTGCTTGAAAACGACACCTTCAACCCGGTCGAAAGCCGTTTCAGCTCCAGAGAGGGGCTCTATCCGGCCGAACCGACCATCTTCTTCGAGGATTCCCACGGCACAGTCTGGACTAACGATATGGCAGCCAGCCAGTCTGTCTATATTTTCAACAGCAACGGAGAGCTCTCGACTGCATCCCTGCCTGTGAAGTATGCCCGAATAGCCGGTTTCGCCGAATATGACGAAAAGATCCTGGCTTTTACCGAAAAGGACGGTGTTTTCCGCTATATTAACGGCACATTCGAACCCGAGCAGCTGAATCTTGAACACACATTTATCACCTCGGTCTTCATGGATTCGGAAAACCGCATCTGGATCACGACTCCCTCGGCACAGCTCTTCATAATTATTGACGGCAGCGACGAAATCGAGCTGCCATTGAAAATAAACTCAGCAATATCGACAATTTATTCCATAGCAGAAGGCTCATCTGGCGACTTCTGGCTGACAACTGACAAAGGTTTCGTGAAAATCGAAAAAAAATATATCGCCTGTTTTTTTGCAAGCACCTGCGATACGATCCCGGCAAACAGCGCAGGCGGGGCGTCCGACCTTTTCAACAACGATGCCGCAGCCGGCAGCCTGAAGCTCAAACCGGTCAGCAACGGCCGAATGGCAATGCCGACATCAGCCGGACTGCTCCTGATTGATACAAACAAGACAGAAACCGCGGGCGTGGCGCCGCAAATATTCCTGAACTACGCGATTATAGACGAGCATCAGGAGATAGCACTTGGCGAAAACGAAGAGATAAGGCTCTCCCGCGAGCCCAGATCGATCGAGATTTACTTCTCTACCCCGGTCTTCGCGGCACCCGAAAACGTAATCTTTGAAATTACCCTTGACGAAGGAAACTTCACTGCCTTCGACAGAAAAATCCTGATTTCGGAACCTTCCGCCGGAAGCCATAAACTTACCGTAAGAGCCAAGCTTTCTGGCGCAGATCCAGCTGATTTTACTGAAAAATCCATACGTATCGAGATCGAAAGGACAGGCAGAGAGGCAAGAACTCTCATAAAAATCGGCATACTTCTGGTGATACTTCTGCTCATCTGCATCCTCCTCTGGACACGCTATTCGGCCCGCAGGCAGCGTGCGGAGGTCCAGCTTCTCATTAACGAAAACGTTCACAAGCTTGAAGTTGCCAACAACATGCTGCGGACCGCAATCATGAGGGATCCGCTGACAAACCTGATGAACCGCCGGTTCCTTTTCGAGGTCGAGGAGAGAAAGATCGTCAGGCTCCTGGAGTCGTGGCAGCGCGGGAACCAGCTCATCGACAAGCGGCACAGCGGCACGTCGGACAAGCTCTACGCCCTTCTGATGCTTGATATCGACCACTTCAAGCGCGTCAACGACATCTACGGTCACTCTGCAGGCGACATCGTTCTGAAAGGGATCGCCCAGATACTTGTCAACTCGGTCCGTGTAGACGATATCGCTATCCGCTGGGGCGGCGAGGAGTTCCTTGTCCTGCTTGAAAACATTCCGCAGAAAAACGCGCTCCGTGTTGCCCAGAACATCCGGAAAATCATTGAAAAGACTCCGTTCATCACTGAAAACGGCACACAGATCTGGATAACGGTATCGGTCGGTATCTCCTTCCTGCCATTCTATAAAAGCCGTCCGATGCTGGTAAACTTTGAACGTGCGCTTGAAATCGCCGATGCCGCGCTTTACAAATCAAAGGAGACACGCGACACTGCGACTTACGTGATTCCTGGCAAAAAGATCCCGGAAAACGACGAGGAGCTGCAGAAGATGGTTTCGACACCGGATTATGCGCTTATTATGGAATACTATTCGTACCAGAAACTTTTACCGGACAATTCTGAAGAGTTCGAACTTTAATATGAGGTCAAGATGAAAAAATTCTTAACGGTCCTGCTGGTTTCCCTGCTTTTCCTGAACCTTTGCGCAATCGACTTTGATCCGGATGCAGCGTACCGGAGATTCAGAAAAGGGATTTCGCTCGGAGGATCCATCTACCCCGAATACGAAGGCAGCTCCGTCCTTCTGGATCTCGACATCACAGGAACGTTCGAGTTCGACATGCTGGGCTTCGGACTCCAGTTTCCGATACGCTTCATCCTCAGCAACAAGGACAACATCGAGACGACAGCCTCTGTTTTCCCGAAGGAGGACTGGAACGATGCCCGCGACTGGACAAGGCTGCTCTCCTATTTTCACTACGGCCACTCTGGCGACCTCTTCTACTTTTTCTTCGGAAACCACGAAAACCGCTATGTCGGGAACGGCACTATCCTCGGCGCATACTATACAGACCTCAAACTCTACTATCCGAAACGCGGGATCGATGTTGAAATCAACACAGACTACCTCGGGATCGACTTCTTCATGGACGACGTTACGCCGCCGACAGTGATCGGAGGACGTTTTTACTTCAAGCCGCTCAGCTTCCTCTCGAAGGAAAACTACGGCAACAACCTTGAGCTCGGCTTCACCTACTTCACCGACTTCGCGGCACCCTACGACATCACATCTTCCGAAATCGGCGAAAAGGAGCGCAGCATCCCCAAAAAGTACTCGGTCCAGATGTTCGGCTTCGACGTAAACTTCAGACTGCTCACGCTGAAGCACTATCACCTGACCTTCTACACAGACATAAACCATATAATAGATGCAGGAACAGGTATCCATATCGGTCTCAAGCATAAGATCGACTTCTCGGCCAAGAACGACTTCCAGCTTCTTAGCAAATGGGAGTTCCGCGCAATGCAGTCTAATTATATTCCCAGTTATTTCAACACCTTCTATGATATTGAGCGTGAATACTACAAAAACGGCGAAACAAAGGGAAAGTACATAGCAGAGTGGCTTTCGCGCAACAAAGACTGGACATTCGGCTACTACTTCGACCTGGTCTTCAGCATCGCGGAGCTCTTCTCCGTCGGTGCCTCGGTAGAACATAACAAACTCTACGACAGCAACAGCGCAGGCAACGATAAATACTACAACAACATACAGCTCAGCTTCCTGCTGAACGCATTTCTCTTCAAACACCTCGACCTTGACTTCGTGATGACCCTCCAGTCCCTCGGAGAAGAGGGCAAAAGGCTCTCCGACAAGCCATTCTACAGAGCATCTGTCACCTATGTCATCAACAAATACTTCAGTATAGGATTTGCCGCCTCCTCGAAATGGCTCCTGGTCTGGGAAAGAAACAATGTCGGCGGCTGGGACTCGCACTACAAGGCGGTCAACAGCTTCGCGGTTGGCGCCTTCGGAGGCATCAGTTTTTAACAGATGCTAAAGATACTCCTTCTTCTTCTCCTTTTTATCCCCTACATTCCGGTTTCGGCCGACGATGCCGAAGAGGATCCACTCGGCGATCTGATCGAAGATATCATCAGGAAAGAGAAGGACGCAACTCCTAAGGCTGAAAAGGCTGAACCTCAGCCGCAACAGAAATCCGAACCTAAGCAAAAACCTGAACCCAAGCAGACTCCCGCCAAGAAAAAATCAAATAAAATCATAGTAATAGACCCTGGACACGGAGGCAAGGACCCCGGCACGGTCAAGGGCAGGCTCTATGAAAAGGATATAGTTCTGAGACTTGCGAAAAAGATCCGCGACGTCTCAAAAAAATATAAAGGGATCGAGGTCAGGCTCACACGTGACCGCGATATTTTTCTCGAACTCCCGGAAAGAGCCAAGATCGCGAACAGGCTGGACGGAGACCTCTTTATTTCGCTCCACGTCAACTCGTTCAAGGACGAAACCGCCGCCGGGATGGAGATCTACCACCTCGACAACACGCGGAACGAATACAGCAGAAAGCTCGCTTCGGTCGAAAACAAAATTTCCGGAGACGTCTCCACACTCGAAATGATCCTGATAGATATGGACCTCACCTACTACATCGACGACAGCATCAGCTATGCTTCGTCGATGGCAAAAAATATAAACAAGGATCTTGCAGGCTACAAAATCAAGCTCAGAGACTACCGGAAGGGTGCGCTTTTTTATGTTCTGGTAGGAGCCAGAATGCCCTCGCTCCTCTTCGAGATCGGCTACATCAGCAACCCGACAGACAGGGCTCTGCTGCAAAACGACAAATTTCTTGAAGCACTTGCCCGCGCACTCCTGAACTCGATCGCGGAGACGAAGCTGAAATGAGAAGGCCAGCATCTTTAAACATAATCCTGCTAACGATATCGATAATTTTGCTCGTTACTGTCCCGTTTCTCGGACACATTCCGATAGAACCATCGAAGCTCTTCGGCAACGACCTCGCGGCAAGGATCTTCTGGAACATCAGAGTCCCGAGAGCGCTCTGCGCCTTCACCTGCGGCGGAGTCCTCGCTCTCTGCGGCATGACATTCCAGTCGATGTTCAAAAACGACCTCGCGACACCCTACACGCTCGGAGTCAGCAGCGGTGCGGCGCTCGGAGCTGTGATCGCAATCCGTTTTTTCGCCGGGAGCTTTGCGCTTTCGCAGATCTTGAGCTTTGCCGGAGCCGCTGCGACGATCGTCCTCATCTACCTTCTGACCGCAATCAAACGGGAGCTCAGCAGCGCATTCCTGCTTCTTGCCGGGATAGCCGTAAGCTTTACCTGCAACGGTCTGATACTCTTCATCCAGTACCTTTCGGACAGCAGCGAAAGCTCCCTCATGATACGCTGGATGATGGGAAGCCTCGACCTTTCGGGCTACTCCCCGCTGATGAAGATAGCTCCGTCGCTCCTGATACTGCTAGTCATAATCTCCCTTTTTCACCGGGAACTTGACCTTATGAGGATAAATTCGGATGTCGCGGCATCACGCGGAGTCAACCTGAAAAAGACAGTCAATCTGCTCTTTCTGGCTGTTTCGCTGGCAATCGCCGCAGTCATTTCGCAGACAGGCCCCATCGGCTTTGTCGGCATGGTCGCACCCCACATCGCGGCAAAATTCACAGGCAGGAAGCACAGCCTTCTGATCCCATCCTCAATGCTTCTGGGAGGAATAATCCTTCTCGCGTCCGACACGCTGGCACGCTGCGTGATCGCACCGTCGGAAGTCCCGGCAGGTGTCATAACTTCGCTCCTCGGCGGCCCATTCTTTATCTTCATCCTTCTGAAAAACAGCCGCAGATAGGCAGATGCTGATTATTTCACATCGAACGAATAGATTCCTTCGTATCCTGCCGAAATGTAAAGCCTGTCATTAAGAAGCAGCATCGTGTTTTTCCACACTGCATCCGTGCTGAAGGTAAATTGCGTCGATTTGCCCTCTTTCGAAATGTAGTAAAGTTTGTCGCGTCCCTGAAGGACTGCGATCCCGCCGTTCTCTACATCCCAGATTTTTGCATATTCAAAAGTTCCTGAGAAAAGTTTTTTGCCGGAAACTGCCGAAACAACTTCGATGTCGTAAGAATTGTAAGAGTCGTCAACGCAGCCGTCCCAGCCGCCGTAGGATCTGACATGGACCAAAAACAAGACATCGTTTTTGACATAAACATTATGAGAATCCAAAGTGTACTTTCTGACGACATTCGCTTCAGAGTTGGCGTAATCAGTTTCAAGAACGTAAAAATCATATTTTTTGTTAATGACCGGAGTTTTTGTGTAAAAGTACTTGCCGTCATCACTGACTGCTTCAAGTTCGCCGGGGATGTTGATCCTTTTTTCTGCTTTTGGTTTCGCGGGATCGCCGGCATCAAACGGCAGGACATAGCAGTAATACTGGTCTCCGTTTTCAGGATCTGCCTTTTTGAGCCGGCATCCGCTTGTCCAGAATCTGCTGCCGGATGTCTGAAATTTTTTCCAAATAAGCCTTAAAAGTTCATATTCGAAATCGAATTTGACTGATTTTACCTTTTTGCTCCAATCGTTCATGTTCAAAAAGACGATCTTCGATTCTTTGCTGTTGCTGCGGTCTATGACTCGTGTCGCAATGACATTGTTTTCCGAAACAGCGGCGAACGAATTAAAATAGCGGTCAAAGAAATCGGTAAAAGTCTCACCCAAATCTTCAAAAGGAGGCTCGTCGTTGATTTTTACCACCTGAAATTTGAAATCTTTTTCACTGCTGAAACTTGAACGGTTGAAATAGATATAATCGTTGTTTTTCAGGTAAAACGCCGATATGTTTCCCCAAATGCTGCTTTTCCAAATCAAATCCGTTTCCTTGTCGTACACACTGAGACCGAGATCGGTCAGTCCGCAAATATTTCCGCGGCATTTTGAGATTGCACTGATTTCTTCGGCAAGAATCTTGTCCGAAAGCAGTTTCGGATTGTCACGGTCGCTTATGTCGGCAGATAAAACCTCCGTGTCACTCATGCCGAAAACAATATTTCCGGCAGCAATCCCCCGTTCTATCGGCGTTTTTGATACAACAGAACCGCGTAACTTGAACCCTTTGTTTAAATCAAAATCGACAAAATAAATTCTTGTTCCTGTCGGGTAGACGATCAGTCCTTCACTTTCAAAAATATCCAAAGTTTCTGAATTATGCCCGTATCCTACCGAAAACTGACTTACTTCTTTAGGTTTCTGCGGGTCAGAAATATCGTAGAGATTGAAACCGGTATGCGTCATTACGAAAATATGATTTCCTATGGCTTTGACCGGCTGCTCTCCGGCAGGCAATTCAATCGCCCCGAGTTTCACAAAATTCTTGGGATCCGAGATATCTATTATGCTTAAAGCAGGATTTTCGTCGTACGAGTAAAGCATGTTTCCCAAGAATTGAGTTTGATATAACAGATTTTCCTCCATCAGAACCAGCCTGCCGAGTCTTTTGGCCTCCGAACCGCTTACATCAAAACTTTCAAGAATGCTGTCATCGGAATTCCCTGAGTAAAAAGAAACAACATAAAAAACATCATTCAATTCATATATTTTTGAAACGTCGTTGATGTATCCTTCAACGAGGAAAGAGGCTTTTTTTACTATTTTACCCTGACTGTCGCCAATATTGAACTTTGTTACAACTGAATTTCGCTCGTGTATCATGCTTTCGGCAACATAAACAGACTTGTCCGAAATATAGATATTGGGACAGCAGCTTTCGATTGAAACGGAATCTTTATCAATTATCTTTATATTTTCAGGATCTTTAATATCCACCGACATTACTGAGACCCGATTCTCTCTATATGACGGATAGCAGGTGTCCGGATCTATCTCATATTCCGTTGCGGCAATATAAATTATTTCACCCTTAAATCTGGAACCGGCTATTTCACCATTCATTTCCAATTCGCCGACAACTGAAATATTTGTAGGATTTTCGGCATTTACAACGAATATTTTTGAAGTTATGGTGCTGCCGCTGAAAACTCCGTTTTCATCGAGACTTTCGTTGGTATTGTTGACAAGAAGATAAAGTTTTCCGTTCTGAATATACATTTCGCTGATATCCCCTTTGAATTTTAGAATATCGAGGACTTTCAGATTTTTCGGATCGCTCGCATCAACTGAAATCAAACCTTTGTATTTGTCTGCAAGCCAAAGGGAGTTTCCGTCCAACTTATATTTGTCCGCTTCGGCGATTGCGCTCTGAGCCTCATTGTTTCTCTTTTTTGGCTCATAGTTGTAGCTGTTGCCAGAACAGCCGCTGTTGTCACCTGCATATACGACAGCCTCGGCATCAGGAGACCCGTATTCATCACTTTCATTATTACTGTTGTTGGCATAGGGAGCTGTGAAGGTAATATACTTTTCCGTGCCGTCACCCGGATATTCCTCACGTTCAGGAGTCTGATTTTCAGAGTCAGCATCCGAAATTTCATCTCCGTCAGAAACCTGACTTTCAGCATCAGTGCCGGAAATCTCATCTTTGTCAGAGATCTGATTTTCCGAGTCATCGTCAGAAATATCGTCTTTGTCAGAGACCGCGTCTCCGTCCGAAATCCCTTCTTTCCCGGAATTTCCTTTGCCGCTGCATGCTGTGACAATGAAAAGAAAAACTGCAAAAGCTGTGAAAATTTTGAGAAATTTTTTCATGACGACCCCGCTAAAAAACCGGAAGATTTTATACGAAAAGGGCAAAATCACAATAGTTTGTTTTCACCAACTTACCCTAAGTGATTTTTTACGGATCCTATTCGTTTTTTTGCGTATATACGCATTTTTTACCGGCAAACATGATTATTTCACGTCAAACGAGACGAGGCCGTTCTTTCCTGCGGAAAAATAAACCAATCCGTCAAATAACTGAGAATTATTGATCATTTCTTTCAAAGTCGGGAAATCGTCAGTTTTTACGCTTGTCACTTTGCCTTCCGGCGAAACGTAAGATGCGTCGTTTTCACCGGCGAAGGAGATTCCGCCGTCACTGACACTTACCCAGAAATATTCTGAGACGAAAGAGTCTTTGAATTCCTCTTTTCCTTCATGTGCGGAAACGATTCTGAGTTCCGAAGTTCTGGTTATCTCTGATGACTCTCTTCTTGAATAGCGTAAATCGTTTTTGACAAAGAACATTTTTCCGCCCTTGATATAAACATAGTTTGAAACCTGTGCGACATTGCAGTCGATGTCCGTGTCTGAATCTTCCAAAGGTTCCTTGTTGACAACGCTGACTGCGCTCTTGTCCGTGTTGAATTTCAAGGTGTAAATGTCGTAAATTTTCAGTTTTGAGCAGGTGTGGGGTGCTTCTCCGGGTTCATTTCTCCATGACGGCGGGGTTTTTGTGTAGAGATATTCTCCGTCATCGCTCATTCCGACAAGCATTCCGGGGATATTTACACGGTTGCTGACTTTCGGATTTTTCGGATCGCTTACATCGAAAGGAATAGCATAACAGCGATAGGTGTCGGTGTTAAGTAGTGATGTTTCGAGTTCACAGCCGCTTGTCCAGAAAGTGTTGCCGACCGCAAACATCAGATCGGGGTTGTAAACAAGCTGTTTGTAGTCGAATTCAAAACTTTTCATCTTTGGCGCGTCGCTCAGGTCATTCATGTCGTAAAAAACGAGCTTTGTTCTGGTTTTGTGATTTTCATCAACTACGGCGAGACTGTAAGCCAGAACATTGTTGTCCGAAACGGCGGCATAGTTTTCATTCAGATAGCTTGATTCTTCTTTCTGAAGTTCAAAATTGCCCAAATCTTCGGGGTTTTTCCAGTCGTTGATTTTTATGACTTTGATAGCAAATTCCTGATCAACTGCTGCGTAAGCACTTTTTCGTCCGATAATATATACAAAATTGTTGTTTCTCAGCACTTTGTCGAAACCTTCACTGAGTTCGCCGCTCTCCCACAGAACTTTGTCCGTTGTGCCCTCGTAGACAACCCATTTTGCATTAACGACAGCGCAGAGATTGTTCCCGCATTTTGCGACATAGGCGACATTATGTCCGGTATCAACAGGCTCCGGCTCAGGTTCAGACTCAGGTTCAACCGGTTCTTCTTCAGGGATGCTGTTGCATTCAGACTCGATGACACCTTCAGTACAGTTGTTTTCTACAGGCGCATTGGCAATCGTGACAAATTCTTCGGTCAAATTTTCAGTGTCGGAATCATCATTTTGTTCCGAATCGTTGTCCGCAGGCTCTCCGGTGTCACCGTTTTCCTGAATTTCAGAGTCGTTTGATTGATCACCCTGATTTTCCAGTTTCTCTTCACTTTTCTTTGAATCGCCGCAGGAAACGGCAAGAAAAGCGACCATCGCGGAAACTGCCAACAATTTAAAAACTTTACTCATCCCGACCTCCGTCAAAAAAATACTCAAAACCCTCAATTTTTAACAAATTGAGCAAAAATACAATAGTTTAGTTCCTGAAAGTGTGATTTTTTCTGATAATTTTTTTAAAAAAAGTAAAAAAAGTGATTTTTTTCGGATTTACCGTGAAAAGCTTCTGAAATCAATCAAATTGTGACTTTATCCAGCAGAAAATCGAAAATATTGAGAATCAGTATTCCGTCGTCGTTGCGGTATGTCGGCTGTGTGCCGCCTACAATTACAACTTTTTGAAAATTGTCGCCGATATGTTTCAGTGAATTGAATTCCTGCTCCTGTTTTTCCAGTGTAGGAAGTGCAAAAGCGGATTGAATATAAACCCTGTCATAGCCTTTATTGCAGACAAAATCGACTTCCAGCTGTCTGCGCTCGCTGGTCCCGGCCTCATTACGGGTGTTTAAAGTCACCTGTCCCACATCAACCGAATATCCGCGGACACGCAGTTCATTGTAGATCAAATTTTCCATTAAATGAGTCTGTTCCGTCTGACGGAAATTCAGGCGGGCGTTTCTTATTCCCAAATCTTCAAAATAAAACTTTGACGGAGTATCAATATATTTTCTCCCTTTAATGTCGTAACGCACTGATTTTTCAATCAAAAACGCATCCTGCATATAATCGAGATAATTCTTTACAGTGTCTCTTGTAATTGTGCTGTTTTTGGAGGAACGGAAAGTGTTTGCTATCTTTTGGGGATTGGTAAGACTGCCGATACTGCTCGCAACGACATCAATAAGTTCTTCCAGATCGTCATCGCCGCGGATTCCGTATCTTTCTTTTATGTCTGTAAGATAAGTGTTGTCAAACAACTGCCGGAGATATTCCCGTTTCTGTTCCTCGCTTTGCATTGAAACAAGCTGCGGAAGACCGCCCAAGCGCATAAATTCATTCAGATAATTTTCCAAAAACACCGCTTCGGTCCTACCAGACATATATTCTTTAAAATTAAACGGATGGATACGGACTTCGTCACCGCGTCCACGGAAAGTTGTCACCACATCCTTTGAGAGAAAGCGGGCGTTGCTTCCAGTCACATAAACGTCAAGCTGCGGATTTTTCAGCAAAGTGTTCAGCACTTCCTCGAAACGGTCGAGCCGCTGAACTTCGTCTATCAGTACATAATAATTTTTGGTATCCGTGATTCTCTTATTGATATAATCCAATATCGCAAACGGCTTCCGCAAGTGTTCGTTGTAAATATTTTCCAAGTCGATCTGTATAATGCGGGTATTGTCCACACCCTCACCGCGAAGATAGTTGAAAAATAGAGAGAATAGCAGATAGGATTTGCCGCTGCGCCGCATTCCGGTTATTATTTTTATCATCCCGTTCTGCTGCCTGTCAATCAGTTTGTGCAAGTATATCGGTCTATCCATAAAAAATCCTCCATTCGTTTTTCTTGCGTCAATACGCACTTTTCGCGAATAGAACAATACTCTTTTTTTTAATTCGCGCAATATCTATTCGTTTTTTTTGCGTATATACGCATTTTTTACTGACGAACAGGCAAAAAAGTTGTTTTTTCGGATTATTTCACGTCGAAAGAGTAAATTCCGCCCCAGAGAGTTCCGACATAGACCGTATCGCCTATAAGCTGTGCGGAATTCGGAGAATACTGTTCGCTTGTTCCGAGATCTTTGCTCAATTCAACTTTTTTGGTTTTACCATCAGCTGTCACATATATCCATTCCTTGTTTGTCAAAAGAAGCAGGCCTCCGTCCTGGACATCGTTAAAGAAAGATACCTGTTCGAAAGAACCCGAGAAAATTTCCTTTCCGTCAGCCGCGGAGACGATTTTTATTTCATAAACGAAGTTCGAATTATAAGAGCACTCTGCCTTTCGGTTACTTTTTGCAACAAAGAACAGCAGCTTGTCTTTTATAAAAACATTGTTTGAAACAGAATATTCTTTCGTATGCTGGCCGCTGTTGTAATTAAAGACTGTCCGGTCTTCGAGAGTTTCTTTTCCTACAACATCTATCGAATTTTTTTTGTTATTAAGTTTTAAGATATAGAAATCGCTGCTTTCTATTTTGATTCTGCAGTTTCCGATATCTTCGCAATCTTTCTCTGATTTCACCGCCGGTGTTTTTGTGTAGAGATACTGGCCGTCTTTGCTGATTCCCATAAGTTCTCCGGGGATATTTATTCTTTTTCCGGCTTTTGGTTTTGCAGACTTGTCAACAGTAAAAGGAACTGCATAACAAAGATACTGATTTGCCTCTTCTTCCGCTGTATTCTTGATGCATCCGCTTGTCCAGAAAGTGTCACCGCTGACGAAAATCCTGTTTTCTATAAAGAGTTTACGGTAGTTGAAATCGACTTTCGAAGCTGTGATTTTTTCAGCCGGTTCGTTCATATCAACGAAATGCAGTTCATGTTTTGTCTTACGGCGTTCCCGCTCTCCGTCGTAATACTTTTCCCATTTTGTACTCCTGAAAGCCATAATGTTCTTGTCGGAAACAGCTGCAGCCGCGTAATAACCGATACTTTCATAAATCTTTATAGTTTTCGTCTCTTCAAAAGAGTTGTTTTCACCGTTTTTAATAATTTTGACGTAAATCGGAAGATTAGAATAAAAATCGTCGCCGTAGCCGCAGAAAGTCTGGTTTTTGTTGTAAATATAGAAGTTTTTGCTGTTTTTAACCAGATTCGCAGATTCGCTGCAATCCCACTGCCTGCTCTGCCAGACAACGCTGTTTGTCCCGGTGTCGTAAATAAACAGTTTTCTTTCGTTTATTCCGCAAAGATGCCCTCCGCATTTTGTAATTTCAGGGATTCTGTCTGCGATTTTTTGTTCTGAAATGATTTTCGGTTTGTCCCTGTCGGTAATGTCGGCAGAAACGACCTTATAGTTGGATGCTGCGAAAACACGGTTTTTTACAGCTGTTCCGAATCTTGCAAAGTCGTCCATTGCAATAGCTCCGCGCATTTTCAGCCCTTTTTCGAGATCAAGATCGGCAAGATAAACCTTGCGAATGATCTCTTTAGGATATTTGTCAGAACCTGAACAGAGAACTAGCCCGATTTCGTCAAAGATCCTGCAATTTGATACAAACATATCTGTGTCGAATAAGGCACCGCTGATTTCTCTGGGATTTCCAGGATCTTCCAAATCGTAGAGCACCAGCCTTTCCTGATAGTCTTTCTGTTCCTGCTCGATTGTGAGCATTTTCGTGCCTATGAACTTGAAATCCGATATACTGCCGAAAATTTCCTGCTCGGAAATCGGAGAAAGGTTATCCGGTGTGAGATCCACTGCCGCTAAAAAGTGGTGTCTCTGATCGCCGGAATAACCGGAATAAGAATATCTGGAACCATACATCGTATAACCGTTGAATGCGGCATTTCTGAAACCGTCAATACTGTCGAGTTTTATGATATTTGCAGGATCGCTGACATCGAAACTTTCAAGAGTTGTGTAATAAGGTTCGTTATTGCTTGAGGTTAGAAGATAGAAAAAATTGTCTGTTTCATACATCCCCTGAATGAATCTTTCGGGATAAATCGTCGATTTTTGGACAATTTTGCCGTCAGGATCACTTATATCGAATATTGAAAATCTGTTTTCACCTATGGG
>JAEEGL012687242.1_pt1 | contig 24524 bp, 21 predicted proteins | sample 9134231 | NCBI WGS metagenome assembly JAEEGL01 (sample SAMN16246548, study PRJNA631951) | gut metagenome | biome: gut microbiome; feature: rumen; material: fiber-attached | host: Bos | place: Iran: Karaj | collected 2018-10
ACCACCATGTAGCCTGCGGAGCCCGCGAGCACGCCCGCGCCCACAAACGCCATGAGATCGTACTTCTTCAGCCTGAAGCAGGTGCCGAGGCCGTAGAAGAAGAACCAGAAATAGAATACGAGTATCGCGATAAGCGAGAGCACGCCGGTCTGCACGCCGATCTGCAGGTACATGTTATGCGGCTTCGTAATGGTCATTGTGCTGTAACCGCCATTGTACATCGAAACAAAATCGTAGTTCGGGAACGCGATGACAAAAGTGTCCGCGCCGGAACCAAGAATCGCGTAATGCTTTAAGAGAGGTAGCGTCTTGCCCCAGATATATGCACGCCCCGAGAGCGCTCTCGATCGCTCAACAAGCCATTCTACACTCTCGGTATCCACGGCCTTTATGAACTTGCCGTAAGGTGTGAAGAGATAATAAGTGCCGTTGATCCTCGCGAAGTACCAGCCGTAGCAGTCAATCCCCAGTTCAAATCCAATCTGCGTCTGGGTCAGCATTACGGGCCTCACGGTAAACCCAGGGAAACGCTCGTCTTGCAATGTAACCATAACATTTTCCGAATTGGTCACGGTCTCGATGTTATTCCCTGCGTCATCCTTAAAACGTACATCGAAAGTACCATCGGTAGAGTTGTATTCCATGACACCGTGCAGGTTATTCTCTTTATAGGTGATGATGACTTCTTCGTCGAGAGTCTTAATAGAGGTCAGGTTTAAAGTCTGCTTTGGCGAATACAGCGCCGACTTCAGTTTGGTGATGAGCAAGTAATCCGTATGATGTCCGTAAGCGATCACCACACCCACCAGCAAAACCGCAGTCAACAGTATCGCAATCCAGTGCTTAAAAAGTCTCTTGTTGAATATAATCATCATCACAAGCACGGACACAACCGTTCCGATAAGACCCGCACGCGAGCCCGAACCGAGCAACGCGAGAATAAGCCCCACTGCGATCAGACCTGCTCCGATCTTCTTCCATATCTTGTCCGCACCGAACATAAGCATCATGAACACGGGCATGAGGATAGCAGAATAAGAGCCGACATAGTTGGGATTATAGAGAGTCAGGTAGACACGCCCCGGTTCGAAATGGAAATCTAGCTCACCCGCGCCAGACGGCATGATTAACTTCGCGCCGAGATCCGTCTTAAAGAAATCCGTAAAGAATGCCTGCGTGATGCCAATGTAGAGGATAATGACTGTACTGAACGTAAGCGCCCGCAGCATCATCTTTACATCATGGTCAGTCTGAACGAACAGAAATGCATAATAGATAACAATACAGTATCCAAGAAGCGCCCAGAGGGGCTCAAACTGCTCATAAATGCCAACAAAGGAGAAATACCTGTAGTCAGAAAGCACACTCGAGAGTAGCGCAAAAAGCGCATAAACGCCGAGCGGGAGAAATATCTTATGGAATTCAAGCTTTTTGCCTTCGGTCACCAGTTTAAAGATAATGATTGAAGCCATGATTGCGGAGAACACAACGAACCAAACCATCTTCCAGCGCAGGAACAGATCCCCTGTTCCTCCACGCTCCAGATAATCATCCACATTCTGGAAGAAATCAAAGTATTCAAGCTTGCAGTCGTATCCGTATAGCCTGACAATAAGGGGCACTACTCCCACCACGGCCATAAGTGGCAACAAAAGTAGTGCCGATGTTTCACTCTTTATTTTCGATTTCTTCTTATATGCCCTTGTCTTGTTTGACATGTTCCAAAGCTCCTTTGTACTATCATTAACCATCCTTATAGTATGATTATTCTCATGTTCCCGTTAAAGGCAACATATAGTATCCATTCCAAAGTCGTCAATAAGCTTATTACCGCCTCAAAATAGCCTTACAGACAAGAAGTAAAATTAAACAATTAATATCTTATCCCCGTCACTTAGGGAATTCATACTTTTTCTTATCCGCAACATTTATGTCTTCACCCAGTTGGACTTCAACAAGCTGTAATTCTGTTTCAGCGATAACGGTATGTTTACACCCAGCCGTCATTGTTATTACATCGCCTGGCCTAATCGTTTTCTCTATACCATCAACTATCGTCTTGCCGTGGCCACTGATAACATTCCATATTTCATCTCTTTTCTCATGGCTATGATAATTCATCTTATGACCAGGATTAAGCGTAACCTTCACAGTCATGCTTTTTTCTTCAATATCTAGAACCCGATACGATCCCCAGCTTTTTTCAGCAAACATAATCTGCTGATCAATTTCATCAACGAATGGTTTGATAAAACTACTCTGCTCAAGTTCTGACACCAAAATTCCCTCAGGACTTGCCGTAACAACGGCATTCTTAAGCCCCATAACAAGAATAGGTACTCCCAACTCGTTTATGGCATGAACATTCTCACATGTATCGTTAAACCTTACATCTCCTACAGCCCTCTCTTCCATTGCCTCTGTAAGAGTATTCCATGTACCCAAGTCTTTCCATTCTCCATTAAAGCGTAGGACAGCAATGTCCTTCTCATGCTCAACCACAGCATAATCAAAGGATATTTTTTTCAAAGATTCGTATTTTGAAAGCAAGTCAGCATAATCTATAAATTCAATCAATTCATGCGCTCGATCGAGAACGTATTTTAACTTATAGGCAAATACTCCACCATTCCATAAACCACCTGCTTCTATATACTTTTTCGCAATTTCAGCATCAGGCTTTTCCTTAAATTCAGACACCTTCGATACTATATCCTTACTAACAGGCATAATATATCCATATTTTTCGCTTGGATATGTCGGATTTATACCTATAAGCGTAAGATTCGCGCCCCCGTTTTGGGCAATTTCCCATAATTTATGAATAGAAGTAAAATAATCATCATTTACATATGGATCAACCGGGCATACCACTACTGCTTCATCCAATCCCACTCCCTGAACATCATGAAGATATGCCGTAGCTAAAGCGATAGCTGGAAAAGTATCACGTCTACATGGCTCCACGCTTATTCCAACTTCTTCGCCTAACTGATTATGAATAGCTGACACCTGTGATCTGCTAGTAGCAATTGTTATCGTAGCATTAGGATCTACAGCTTTAATTTGGCGATACACCCGCTGAACCATGGATTCATATCCATCTGCCGTTTTAAAAATCTTTATAAATTGTTTACTCCTGATATCGTTACTAAGCGGCCACAGACGTTTGCCAGATCCTCCTGATAACAGAATTATATTTAAGTTATCTCCCACAAATCTCTCTCCATTTTCGTTCAAACACTAACAGACTTCAATACATCAATCAGCGTATTGATATTATCTTCCATCGCAGTTGAATGATTTCCCACAAAGAAACCATTTTCATGGATATAGTCCGCATTTTTAAGCTCACCACTTATACTATAGTCAAGAAAACGGAGCGCTCTTTGGCGCGCAAAGTTACCAGCAACTATTGGTCTGACTTCAATATCAGCCACTCTTAATGCATCTGTATAAGCATTTCTCCTTCCCTTTAATTCCTCCGGAAGGATAATTGCAAACCCAAACCATGAAGACTCACCTATCTCCTGCTGTATCATGAATGGAGTCTCCTCTGCTATTCGACGCTTAAACAATTCCGCATTCTTCCTTCTCTGGTCTATGAACCCATCAAGTTTTTTTATTTGCTCAATACCCGTGGCTGCCTCGATTTCAAGTGGTCTTACATTAAATCCCGGCATAATAAAGTTAAAGCTTTCATAAAACGGGTCGTCCTGTTTCTTATAGATTTTAGATTCATTTGGAAGATGTCGCGTCCACCCATGAGATCTTATAGACAACATGTAGTGATACAGTTCTTCATCATCGGTAACATTCATCCCTCCCTCCATAGTGCATAAATGATGTGAAAAATAGGTTGAGAACGAACCAATCAAACCAAATGTTCCAGCGCATTTACCATTATACTTTGCCCCCATCGACTCACAGTTGTCTTCAAGTATAATTATCCCGTGCTTATCACATATTTGTTGAATTCTCTCAAAATCATTAGGATTACCCAGAAGGTTTACAAGCATAACTGCCTTTGTCTCTGCTGAAATTGCTGCTTCAAACGCATCAATATCTATATTCAACGTTCCAATGTTAATATCGACAAAGCGTATCTTAAATCCCATCTGCGAAATTGGGAAATATGTTGTACTCCAGGAAACAGCCGTAACAAGCACTTCATCCCCGCGGTTTAGTCTTCCCGAGTATAGAAGTGCTGCCATTGTAAGCAGATTCGCAGATGACCCGGAATTAGACATTACAGCATACTTTGCCCCAAATTTTTTTGCAAAATCTTTTTGATACTCTTCTACATTTGAACCCAGCGTAAAATACCTTGAATCAATCACTTTATGTGCAGCCTGAATTTCTTCTGATTCCCATGTGTCATTTGATAGGCTATATTTCATCTTGTCCTCCATTCTCTGTAAGCAGAAACACCATAGCTATTATATATTTTCATTTGGAAGAATTTCTTCCAGAAAATATTTGTAGGTCTTTTCGAGTCCCTCTCGAAGCGATGTCTTAGCAACCCAACCAGCATTTGTCAATTTGGAAACATCCATCAATTTTTGGGGCATACCGTCAGGCTTGCTTGCATCAAATTCAAGTTTCGCATGATAATTCACTACATCCATTATCAACTCGACAAGCTCCTTTATGCTAACATCCTTTCCAGTTCCAACATTAAAAAACTCATTTCCAGAGTAATTATTAAACATATGAAAACATGCGTCAGCCAAATCGTCTACAAACATCAATTCACGTCTTGCACTCCCAGTACCCCACATAGGAATACTCTCAGCTCTATTGATTTTAGCATCATGTACTTTTCTGATAAGCGCCGCTACCACATGGGACCTTGTCGGACTAAAATTGTCACCATATCCATATATATTACAAGGCATTACACTAATGTAATCTGTGCCATATTGAGTATTGTAGAACTGGCACATTTTAAGTCCCGCTATCTTAGCTATAGCATAACCTTCATTTGTTGGTTCCAATTTGCCGTCTAGCAGATACTCCTCTTTCATTGGCTGAGGAGAAAGACGCGGATATATACACGACGAAGCCAGAAATAACAATTTTTTCACTCCGTATATTCTAGAACACTCAATTACATTATTTTGTATCGCGAGGTTATCATACAAAAATTCCGCAGGAGACTCAATATTTGCCATTATCCCACCAACTTTTGCCGCTGCGAGAACTACAAACTCGGGTCTCTCTCTTTCAAAATATTCTCGGACCAAGGTTTGCTCACGCATATCGAGTTCACGCGACCTCAATCCAATAATATTCTCGTAACCTTCAGCTCGAAATTTCCTTTCAATTGCGGATCCTACTTGTCCGCCACGACCCGCAATAAAAATCTTGCTATTCTTTTCCATAACTCACAACCTCATATATTTGAATCTTTTAAAGCTTTCTCACTCTTTGCCAAAACACGATCATGTTCCGCCATAATCTTTACAAGCTGCTCATATGAAGTCTTTTGAGGATTCCAGCCAAGTAAAGTCTTAGCTTTCGTAGGGTTACCCCAAAGATTTACAACATCCGTTGGACGAAACCATTCTGGATTCACGCTTACAATAAGCTTTCCTGTCTCCGCATCAAACCCCTTCTCATCAAGACCCGTGCCTTCCCATCTGATGTCAATACCATTAGCTTTAAATGCCCTCTCAGTAAAATCTCTTACGGTATGCTGTTCTCCTGTAGCTATAACAAAATCATCCGGTTTATCTTGCTGAAGTATTAGCCACATACATTCAACATAGTCCTTAGCATATCCCCAGTCACGAAGAGAATCCATATTCCCCAGTTCAAGATGGTCCTGAAGTCCTTCGGCGATGCGGCCTGCGGCAAGTGTAATTTTTCTCGTTACAAAATTCTCTCCGCGCCTTTCAGATTCGTGATTAAACAAAATACCATTGCAAGCATACATATTATATGCTTCACGATACTCCTTCGTAATCCAAAAACCATACTGCTTAGCAACGGCATAAGGACTATATGGATGAAACGGAGTATTTTCGTTCTGCGGAACCTCTTCTACCTTACCATAGAGTTCAGAGGTTGAAGCCTGATAAATTCTAGTGTTCTCTGTAAGTCCCAGAATCCTGACCGCCTCCAGAATTCGAAGGACTCCGATTGCATCCACATCACCAGAATACTCTGGTACATCAAAACTCATCTGCACATGGCTTTGAGCAGCCAGATTATATATTTCATCAGGTTTAACCTCCCCTATTATTCTTATCAGGGATGAGCTATCTGATAAATCGCCATCATGAAGTTTGATTTTATCACGAATATGCTCAATCCTGCTCATATTGGTTATAGATACTCTTCTATATATGCCATGCACCTCATAGCCCTTTTCCAAAAGAAACTCAGCAAGATAAGAGCCATCCTGACCTGTAATTCCAGTTATTAACGCTTTTTTCATGTGTTCCCTTGTATGATGTTTACAAAACCGTAAACCATACTTTCCTTTCGTTTTTTATGCTATGTTCTTATATACTATGTTCAGATCTTCATACCCTTTTAATCTGGTCCCCAAAAATCAATATTTCCTATTTGGATCTTTTTCCCGCTAATCTCGTCCAACGAGAAATGATAATAATACCATTCTCCGTTCTTAAGATAAACCGACGTTGCAATGCTTTCATCCTGCAAATTTGAATTAGCCCTTACTCTCAACTTATACTCTCCAGACTCGCCTTCAAACAGAAACGAATCGAAATATTCCGATACATATTCTACAGAGACTGGCTGTCTAATATTATCACCGCTATCTTTATCACACAATGTCAACACTACTGAATTAAAACTGTTACATTGCTAATCTTAACATTATTAAGTAGCTTATCCGTCAACACATAAATAATAATTGATAACGGCAGAAAAGCAAACAAAAATGTTGTCTCAGTAAAACCCATTTTGACCCCCGATTTAACCAAATCCAGATAATACAAATAACACTTATGTTATTGAACTAATCTTTTAATAAACCCGCTGTGCGCTAATGAAATAAAATAACTAAATAAAATACTCACTGACCATATGGCAAAACATCCTCGCAGCCCTGTAATCTTATAGCCAAGTAGCCCTAACAGTCTTCCAACAAACAAGTGCATATAATATATACCTGGTGTAAGCCTTGAAGAAACTATAATTATTCGCTCTGTACCCCCCCCCACATATTTTCCAAACAGACTAAAAAGCTTATGGGTTTCATAGTTTAATAACCCTATATTTCATAAACCCACTTTAGTCTTAAATGTACCTGTTGGCGATATAGTAATTTTATCAGAATACTTATTTAAGTAACTTCCCCACCAACCAAATGACGAATTCGTTATGATTTGGTGCTTACATGAAGATAGCAATTGTAAATCCTTATAATTGTTTCTTCCACTATTCCCCTCAACAAACACGATATCATCTTCATCGTGTAATCCGATAGAACTATAGTTTTCAAGACACCAATCTCTACTCGACTCGTCGGAAAACACAAACCATATAGGATTATGAACATGACCTCGTATGTAGTCGACCGCTTTCTCAAAGTATCCGTTACTATAAAATTTCCCATTATAAACAAGAAGGTCGCCTCTTCTTATATGTATACCGACCGACATTGTATTATAAATCTTATTTATAATACAATAGTTTTTTCCATCATCAATAGTGATCTGAGGAAATTTAAAAATATCCAATAATTCTTCACGAAAAATCTCATCATAGTCATATTTTACATCTAGTAACGGAAATGAATGACCACAATACCAGTTGCCTTCGTTTAACCGATAATTATAATCCTTAACATTGTATACTGGATTAAATATTCTCCTAACCTTCTTTTTAATTCTATTCGATATACTCCCTAAGCCCAGACCACCGCTACAACAGTTCCTAATGCTTATATCAAGATTGTCTTGTAACCATTTTATTATTGGCTTAGGATAATTCCAATCATCTTTCCAGAATTTACTTTCTCTAATATAATTTGCAAAATCTACATAATTCTCTCCTAAAAGTTCCTTGATATTTTGGGTTCTGCTCTCTAAAGAAAAAAGAGTATCAAGCTCATATCCATTCCACATTGATACTGTGTTCTTACACTCTTCAATATCAAACAGTACGTTTTCAAGATATACTTCCTGCTCCGGATTATTTTTTTTCAAAATATAATACTCGGCCCAATCCATCATCTGATTTCCAAGGCCCGCCTCATTGTGCACTATAATCATCGATTTCTCCTCACTTGTAAAAAAGGATAGGGAACAAGATATTTATATGTATGTATACTCTTCTCGCAAACAGTATTTACTAAACTGCTCCCGTCTTATTCTTGCATTTATTTTTGCAAATACTTTTTTTATTTTGTAAAGCATCCATTCATTTTGCAAACACATTTACGCAAAGAACTAAATATTCTATTTATAATTTTTTTTCCAAAATAGAAAAGCAAACTTCCGTGTTTAACATTTTTATCTAATTTTAGCAAGACACTCAAAGTGTCACACAGTCTTTCTGGCGCAAAAACCCCTATCCTGTCAGACTCCAAATAATTTCTTATGTTATTAAGCATATCGCGATACATTTCATAATCTACACCTATAATATAATTGTCTAACTGTTCAATTGTCTCAAAACTTTCATAATGAATATAACAATTATCAGGAATATAGCTTACACAGTTTGAAGCTCCGACATATATTGGGATAATACCTGCGCAAAAACAATCTAATATTTTTTCTGTAATGTATCCTTTTATGCCTTTCATATTCTCTAAGCACACAGCGTACTTATATCCAGAGTATGTGTTTTTTTTATTATCTGTAGTTCCTTGGTAAGCTCTGTATTTTCGATTCCCATTATCCCATCCTATCCCAAATAGGCCAAAATCCTCTCTTGTATCGTAATATTCTATAATTTTACGCCTTTCTGTATATAACTCATTTTTCCCTATCGATGTTTTATTGCCCGAAATATTACAAATCAGACTTTTTTTGTCGAATTCATCTGGGCTCAAAGCAAATCTCGATTCTTCCCATGTAAAAATATAGGGATACATAAATTTAAAGAAATATTTATCATCTATCAAATCATCATTCCATGTTATTATGTAATCGAAATATCTTTTTAAAAAGCGCAACCCCTTTTCACTGTTATTTGAATCAACCACCGGGGGTTCAAACGCAATATAAGCCAGTTTAGCAGATTTAAGACTGCAAACCTTTTTATACCACTGTATATCAAAATAAAAAAATACAAATAGATCAATAGTGTCTATATCAGAATACATGTCAATAGTATGCAGATTAATGTTATTATGATATAAATATTCTTTCATCCTTTGCCATACCAAAAGACCATTATCTCGATTAAGTAGCTTATTATTTAAATTAAATAATTCATCCTTAAGCCACACACTCCCCCACGGAACAATCGCTATATTACCCATATCTAATCTCCTCGCAATTATAGTCTAATCCATTCAGAAGGACAAATATCCGGGGTGTCTGACGTATTAATCCATCTTCGCGGCGCAACAACAATTTTGTCAGTATATGAATTCAGCCAAGCCCCCCACCAACTAAAGGAGCTGTTCGCAATAATATTATATTTACATTGACTCATCAAATACATATCTAAATAAGACTTCTCATTCTTGTTCATATTGACAGGAATACATCTCATTCCTTCAAATAATGTCATGGCCTGATCTATGTCATCTGAAAACAGAAAAAAACGAGGAGCCGACACTTGATTATTAATATATTCAAAAGCCTTTTTATAATACTCTTTTGTACATATACTTCCGTATGTGCTTTTCAAATCTTGATAGTCTTTGAGCCTCATATGTACAGATACCGACTCACAACTCTTCATTTCTTTGACCATTTTAGCTACACGCTCATCATCCTTACCTTTGAACTTTATTTTTTCTCTCAATACTTCTTCAATGTCTGTAAAATACTTCTCCGTTTGAAAATACCCGCTTAATACTTTGTCATCTATTTCGAGTATATTGGGATCATATTCTCCATGTTTTTTTTCAAAGAATAATCTCTGGCAAGTCTTACGAAGTACTTTATATAATATTTTTGAACTTGATAAAGTATTCTGAATAAACGCAGAGTTCGTTCTGACTTGAGGATATATACTTAGCATTGGCAGTTGATAAATTAAATTAGAATTACTCTGGGTTGAATAATAGTTCCTATCAATAAATACTTCTACCTCTTTTCCCATCGATTTAAACTTCTCATACAATGCATAAATAAAAAGCTGATTTCCTAACCCACCCCACATCCTTAATGTTATCATATCGTTACACCTTCCAACATTATTCTCTTATCCCCGATTCACTTCGGGGATGTTTTTACCATATAATCTTTATAATCTTACTGCTTCGTTCTTTCTCTCCAATTACTAAACATATCTTTTACATATTTACCAAAGTTTCTTCCATCTTCAGTAAAAAAACATACTATACCAATAACAGGAATCATGCTTAATATCACAATTAATCCCTTTAAAACAAACCCAACAATTCCTGTGTTTATAAAAATAGTTATCCTATAAATAATTGTTAAGGCTGTTACTGCATATAATACTTTCACCACTTCAGTTATTAAATAGCGTTTAAGATCATTTTTAATTATACACGTATTAACTACATATGCTCTTCCAAACAGTATAAAAAAGTGACCAATAATAGTTCCTATTACAACACCTAACAGTCCCAAGTATTGGCAAAGAACAACCGAAATAATTACATTCCCTACTGCCGACAACACATAAAAATCTCTATCTTTTCTTAATTCCCCCCATGCATTCCTAAAATTATAAACATTTCCATTATTCCAAGAAATATATTGATTTATACATATAGCTATAACTGTAGGAAATGAAATCAGAAAAGAATCGTCTAGCCACAACCTAATAAATGGTTGAAACAAACATAAATAACTGGCCGTAACAAATAACGCGACAAAATAATACAACACATTTAGATTTCGATATAAGCGTTCTACCTCCCTATACTCTCTGCTATAAATATATTTTCCAAGAGCAGGAGCCAACCCTGACAACGCGCTTGAGATAAACTGTTGAACACCGGCTATTACAAATAAATAATTTGAATACAATCCAACTGTAGGGATTCCTAAAAGTTTCGAAATAACGATTGCATCGGTTCCCCCATATATAATTCCGGCCATGTTTCCGACAAATCCTGCTTTCATATTATCCACAAATCCCTTTTCTTTAAAATAAGAAAAAGAAACCTTTGTCTTGGCAATTCTCGGGAACTCCCTTGGAAATATGGTCGCGACTACTATATTTGCCACAATGTTATACAAAACATTAAGCAAAAGGTATACTATATAACTTCTCATAAGCCAGATTACTAAAATCTGACCTATATTAAGAAGGATCTTGCAAATAGTATCCACCACAATATATTTATACTGCTTTTGCGCTACCAAAAAAAGCGTCCTTTTGTAGTTTAAAAAGAACACTGAAACTGTCGATGCTAATTGAACGAGATAAACTACGTAAATATAATTCCATTCATAGCTTTCTCCGGTAATTATATACTTCAAAAAGAAAGCCGTCCCGAGCCCAAGTAATGCGGTTGTCGCAGCAACAATCCGATAAAAAATTTTATATAATTCCATTAATCGAGATAACTCGTCCCAATTTTCATCGGAATATTCCTTATATAGTAAGAATAGAATAGAAGCTGCAAAACCAGACTCCGTTAAAGATAACACACTAAATATATTAGAAAATAATCCATTATATCCTAGATATTCCTCGCCTAAAAATAGCGTAAAGAATCGTCTTGTAACAAATGCCAGAAGCGTCGTTATTATCAATGCGACAGAAGAAAAAAAACTATTTCTTAACACAATTCTTTTTGCATTCATTATATCTTTGTCCCAGTTTTATTATAATTATGTTGATTCTTTTTCGAGAAATATAATCGATAAAAACCGATATGGATAGCGCAATTATATAACCCAAGTATATATTTCGAATAAAAGATTGATAAAAAAAAGTGCTTTATCATGCTAATGCGATGATGGCGGAAGCAGTCCCTTACCTTATCATATTCACTTAGCGCTTTACCAAAGCGGTTTTTACTCTTTTCCGATATTTTTAATGCCACTTTTTTATCAATCTCTTCCTGCGAAACATTCTCAATTCTCCTGTAATTAGAAGCCAGATATCTAGCTGAAGAAAATTGTAATAGAAGATTTTTCTGCGAAATACCTTTTGTATTTATTCTATAGTTTAGTAATATTGAATCACATATTCCTATTCTAAATCCTTGCTTAACCGCCCTGAGAAGGAAATCATAATCCTCGCAGGCATAAAGTAATCTATATCCATCCAGATTATCATATACTGTCTTCTTAGCGAACCACGACGGATGTGCTACGCAATCATCATATCTTATTGTTTTTTGTATATACATATAACAATATGATTTATTTGTATATGGAACAATTATTTCTCCTCTCTCATTTATTCTTCTTAATTCTGTACCTACCAGATCAAGATCCTTTTCAAGTAAATACTTTAACTGGTATTCGAATCTGTTGGGCTCACTTATATCATCTGTATCCATACGCGCTATATACTCACCACTAGCCATTTTTAATGCCCTATTTAAAGATGCGGCAAGCCCAAGATTCATATTATTCTTCAAAATTTGAACTCTATTATCCTTACTAGCATAATTCTCAAGTATTGCCAAACTACCATCAGTTGAACAATCATCAACAATAATTAGTTCAAAATCCTTATATGTTTGTTTTAATATACTTTCTATAGATTCAATAAGATATTGCGCATCTGTATTATAATTAGCCATGATACACGAAATCATCAATAGGTAGCTCCTTTTTATAATCTTTAGCCATTATAAAGTAATACATTAAAATGATAATCAGTCCATAATTCGTATATATTCCTGATGGTGCTAAAACCCATAACCAAATACTAAGGGCACATATTACTGACGGAATATAAGTTTTCTTTCTAGTCTTTCCTACCAAAGAATAAATCCCATATTTTAATATATATATATACGCTATCAACGCAAGAAATCCAAAATCCAAAAGGATTTCCAACCATGCATTATGCGGCGAAACGCCATAATACGGTGATGTATAATAAGTATTCATCGTAAGGAACTCTTTTGCCAAAATCATTGTGCTTCCTGCGCCCATTCCCATAAAACAGGATCTAAACATCCATATAATTCCCATAATAAACACATTTACGCGAAAAGCAGCAGAGCCGTCTGTAACAGTGTAGAGGTCCAACTGTAACAAATGTCGTATAGGTTCCATAATTAACGCACCTATCGATACTCCAAAAAAAGCACCATCCAAAAACACAAAAAAGATCACAAATATAGCCATACATATTACTGCTATATATGAACAAACTTTAATAATGATTTTCTTACCATATTTTGTCTTTCCATATAGCAGTAGAAGAATGAACATTTCAACCAATATTCCTAAAAAGCAAAGTTTGCAGTCATTAATATATTCCAAAACCAGAATATAAATGCATGCAAGATATTTTGATTTTTTTCTTTCCTCAATAGCATCAACACATAATATGGGAAAAAAAGCAGTCAATTCTGCTCCATAATCATTCACATTAGATATTATTGATCTTCCTTCCCAATACACCCCTTTAATTGCTAATATTGTAAAAATAATGACATTAAAAAAGCTAAATATATAGATAAACCTTTTACACAGTTCTTTAAATGCCGCTCCTTGGTAAATCCTTAAGGACACAACCATTAAGACCGTAATTATTATGCACACATAAAAGTATTCGTATTTTATCATGTGCCTAAAATCAAGTTTTACGATATCAAATATAGAAGTAAATAAAACCCCTTGAATTATGTTAAACAGCAGGAGGGCTATTAGTATTACAAAACTATATAATACTTTTTTATATCTAATGCTCACAGCTATCGCAAGACCTAAAAACATTAATAATCTATATAGGGTTATACTCGAACCATGAACTCTAATAAGATCAGAAAAAACACCAGTAAATAATATAAGATATAAGATATTTGCCCTATTAAGTTTTAGGGAAAACATATTCACTGAACCTCCATCAAACGAGCACCACAATATAATATCTTCTAATTGTATAGATTATGATTTGCATGCAAATAATAATTCTCTATCTTGCTAAAACACTTATTTAATTCATATTTTTCCTTTACATATATACGGCCTTTTTGCCCCATATCGATCCGTCTATTGGCATCATGATATAAAGAAATAATAGCATCTGCTATTGCCTTTTCATCTTTTCTTTTTACTACGATACTAGTCAAACCACTTAACGTAGTTTCCTTAAGTCCTGCTACGTCGGAAATAATGACCGGCGTTTCACATGCCTGTGCCTCCACCGCAGCAACTCCAAATGATTCATAAAACGCAGATGGTATGACAGCAACATCCATATTAGCCCATTCTTTAGCTGCCTGTTCCTGAGTAATTCTCCCAAGAAAAAGGACTGTATTATCTAAGCCTAATTCTTTTACAAGTTCCCTATACTTTTTTTCATCTGGACCATCGCCTGCCAACCTGACAGATAAATTAATCTCCGGATTATTATTTTTAATTATTGCTGCTGCTCTTATTATATATTCTATTCCATATAGATCAGATAATGTTTTGACTGTTCCAATTATAAGTTTTCCATCTCTCTGCCTAACTCTCTTTTGAGGGCTAAACAATTCCATATCAACTCCAAAAGGCGTTATTTCGAATTCTTTGTTAGTGTACTTGGAGGCTTCATCAGCCATAGACTGACTTGTCGAGAAAAGGTATTTAGCTTTTCTCAGACTATACTTCAATAACATCTTATGTAAAAAGCTCCTATTCGGGAAATCATATATATCAGACCCCCAAACTGATAATATATAATCTTTTACTCCTGCAAGCGCTGTAGCTAATCCATAACTAGTTGCATAATGTACATTAACGATATCAGGATGTATCTCGTCAAGAATCCTTTTAATCTTTTTCCCCTGGAGCAGATACTTGATTTTAGACATATCACTTCCGTTTACATCTACGCCAAGATCAACCAGATGAACCTCTACACCGGATATTACTCCTGGCGTAAATGTAACAACATGAATAATATGTCCCCTGTTCAAAAACCACTCACACCATTTTTTAATGTGAGCACTATTTGCAGCTCCAATAAAGCAGATAACCATGAGAATCTCCAAAACCTCAAACTAGATACTATTAATACATCCCTGTAATAACTCTTCTTGATATATCCATAGGCTTTTCTAAAAGTTTTACGTACCCTTTTATCCTGAAATACTAACTGGGGGTTTCTGTAGAATCTAGAAATAATAGTTCAAACGCTTTTGCCAATACTGCATATGAAAAAAATCTTGTGATTGTAATATGCCCATTTTCTCCAAGTCTCATCAATTCATCTCTCTGCATGAACAACAGTTTTCTAATCCCTTCAGCCAAAGCTTCAACATCTCCTGGTTTAACAGATATTCCGCAATTATACTCAGTAATGTAATTATTTGGGGCATCAACTGCATAGAGAATTGGTTTTCCCGACATCATTGAATCGAACAGTTTATTCATGCAAATACCGTATTTAAAAACTGTATTATCTGTTCCTCCAACATATAAGGCATCTGTTAGTTTAAGCATTTCAGGAATCTGCTTTTTGGGTATCTTTTCTAAAAACAGAATATTCTCTGCGTTTTTTTCCATTGCAATTTTTTTTAGATCATTAGCAAATATCCCATCACCGATAAATACTAATGCCACTCGCGGATCATTAACCATCTGAACTGCTCTTATAATCTCTGGTAAAGCATAATAATTAGTTAAAGATCCAAAAAAACAAATAATGAACTTTCCTTTCGTTTTTAGCTTCTCAAGTGTTTCTTTCGTTTTATTATTTAATTCACTTGGATTATCCCATTCTTCTAAATTCACACCATTAGAAATCGCGCGGAATTTATCTTCTTTCATTCCGTGCTTCATCAAATATTCCTTTGAACACGGCGGGAGTGAAACAACATAGTCTGAGTTCTTACAGAATGAATTCTCCGCCATCTGCATAAGCATTACAAACGGATTGAACTTACTCATCGCATTCACTTCAGTCAATACTGCCGGCCACATATCATGTATTTCATGTATCAATTTAGATGACTTCTTGTATTTCTTTATTCTCTGCCCAGCGTAAGTGTCTAATGGATATGTAGAAGAGGTAATAATAATATCCGGTTTATAATCCTTTGCGATCTTTTTCGCATTGATATATATTTTTCCTACAAATTGGGCCATTGTCCATGCTCGTGCCATACCGTTTCCGGAATACTTTGAGGTATGTACCCAGTGATAGTTAATCCCATCTATCTCTTCGACTTCAAAGTCTTTTTTTACACTTGGATTCTTTATTCTTAGATGAGAATAATCAGCAGCAATAATGTCTACCCGATGTCCCATCTTTATCCATTCTCTGGAAAGGTAATACGGACGAAACTCCATGCCCATATCAGGCGACCCTGCATAATGCTCTATATATAAGATATTCATAATTAGCTCTTTCTGCCTATAATCCCCTTATTTCGATAATCACGTTATTTAAAATCTCCCGACAAAATCCATAGTGGAGCATTTCTCCAAGGGGAGCTTTACCGGTTTGCCTTCTGCTGCAGATTTGTATATAGCCAATACTAGTTCAAGGGCACGCTTTCCTGCTTCACCGTCAACAAGCAACTCATCCTCACCGGCAATTGCATCAATAACGTTTTTATACAGTTTAGTATGTCCAAAACCATATACGTTCGGAGGGTTTTCCGAACATTCTCTTTTCACTTCTTCTTCGTCGCCAAAGTAGTCCGCGAATTTCCACTCTTCAATGATATTAACGGCTTCTCCGCCAGCTTTTACCGTTCCCTTCTCTCCAAAAATATATAAAGTCTCTTCCAAATTCTTCGGGTATACATTAGTTGTTCCTTCTATGGTACCGTATGAGCCGTTTTTAAATTTTACAACAGCAAGTCCCAGATCTTCTGCCTCAATGTATGGATGAATTAAGCGATCTGTCATTCCATAGACGGTATCGATCTCATCACCCATCATCCAGCGAAGCAGGTCGATATCGTGTATACACTGGTTCATTAAGGCCCCGCCATCCTGCTCCCAAGTTCCACGCCATGCAGCGCGATCATAATACTCGTGATTGCGTGCCCATCGGATATGAGCAGTACCATATAACAACTTACCAAAACGGTTCTTTTCGAGTGCCTTACGAATCACTTGTATAGATTTGTTAAAGCGATTCTGATGGTTTGCGCAAACTAAAACGCCCTTTTCTTTTCCGGCTTTTATAATTGCGTCGGCATCAGCAATGGAAAGTGCAATAGGTTTCTCTATGATTACATGACATCCAGCAGCGATACAATCAAGCGCAATACCTGCATGTTTTCCGGACTCTGTCGCAATAGCTACCAATTCCGGTCTCTCTTTCGCCAATAATTCCTTATAATCTTCATAGACTTTGACCTTATGCGGGTCCAGATCAAACTTAAGAATCTTATCTTCTGCATTTTCCTTGATTATGTCGCAAACGGCCACAATATCAAGACCATTATTCTTTGCAGCCATAACATGGTTCGGAGAAATCCTTCCGCATCCTATAAGTGCATATCTCATTATACTTTGTCCTCCTCTAAAAGGATCCTATCATTTATATTTTCATATTTCTTTCCGCACTCAGTGCAGATCAGATAATCATTAAGCCTACACCCACACTGGCATACAAACCCCAGCAATCGATCCGGGTTGCCGACAACAAGATTATAATCCGGTATATTATGAGCAACCACACAGCCTGCGCCAATCATTGCATATTCTCCGATTGAATGTCCACAGATGACTGTAGCATTAGCTCCGATTGTGGCCCCTTTTCCAATTATTGTTTTTTTAAACTCATGCTTTCTGCTGATAAATGCCCTTGGGTTAATCACATTGGTGAATACACAGTTCGGTCCAAGAAAAACGTCATCAGCTATTTGAACACCGCTATATATAGCAATATTATTTTTAATCTTAACACCGTTTCCGATTATAACGCCTTTTTCAATATAAACATTCGCTCCTATATTACAGTTCTTGCCTATAATAACGTCATCCTGAATTATGCAGTTTTGCCAGATGGATGTCCCTTCCCCTATTTGCGCACTTTCTGATACACATGCAGTTTCATGGATTTTAATCATACTTCCCATCTATTTACTACCTCTATTACCTTATCTATCTCTTCCTGCGTAAGTTCCGGAAACATTGGAAGGACCATAGAATGTTCTCCGACAAATTCTGCATTAGGCATATCACCATTCTTATAACCTAACTTCTCATATACCTTTTGGATGTGGAACGGAACAGGGAAATATACTCCACTGGTAATCTCATTCATTTTAAGGTGTTCTCTTAAGTCATCTCGTTTTTCGGTAGTGATCACATACACATAATAGATATGAGTATTACCGTCAGCTACCAGAGGCTTATTGATATTAGGGTTTATAATTCTTTTATTATATTGCTCCGCAATCTCTCTCCTACGTTCATTCCATCTGTCCAGGTAAGGAAGCTTAACTGATAAGATTGCTGCTTGAAGAGCATCAAGTCTGGAATTATATCCTGTAACAAAATTAAAGTATTTCGGAAGATTCCCTTTAAAATCAATACTCTCTTCTGAAACTTCAACATTGTTTTGTATACCATAGGTATATAATCCATCAAGTCCACTACCATGGGCACGAAATGCCCGACATTGTCTATATAAGCACTCATTATTCGTTATAATGATTCCGCCATCCCCGGCGCAGCCCAGATTTTTTGTCGGGAAGAACGAAACACAGCCAATATCGCCCAGATTTCCGGCTTTCTTCCCCTTATATGTTGCCCCCGCAGCTTGTGCGCAGTCTTCTATTACCTTTAATCCATACCTTTGCGCAATTAGATTTATAGAATCCATATCTGCGCATTGGCCATAAAGGTGCACTGGAATAATTGCTTTAGTTTTCTCTGTTATTTTTTCCTCAACATTGATCGGATCAATACAATAAGTATCTTTCGTACAGTCTGCAAAAACCGGCGTGGCTCCTACTGCAGTAATAGCCTCAGCTGTAGCACTAAAGCTCATTGCAGTTGTAATTACTTCATCGCCAATTCCCACTCCACAAGCCTTTAACGCCATAACAAGCGCATCTGATCCATTTCCAACTCCAACTGCATACTTAACACCACAATATGCAGCAAAGGTCTTCTCAAAATCTTCTACTTTATTTCCGAGAATATACTGCCCTCCATGGAGAACCTCAAGAGCAGCTTTATCCAGTTCTTCTTGTATTGATTCATATTGCCGTGTAATATTCATTGCGGGTATCATATTTCTCAAATTCTCCTTTATTTGCTTAAAAACGCTGTAGTTTTAGGCCATAATCCTCATTCTATACACAGCGCTTATAATTTTTTGTTTTCTGTATAGTCTTTACCCAGTACAGCACTGATTGTACGAAACATAGTCCGGAGATCCGCCCCAAAACCAAATTCTCTTATGCTCTTTAGATTCCATTCCATTTTTCGTGGAAGCACTTCTTCAACGTATACCCTGTCAACATCTTCTGCCCCGCTTAGAAGCTTATCTTCATCTTTAAATCTGATGCTGGCTTCGCTGGTAATCCCCGCAGGCATCAAAAGCGTAGCATACATCTCATTTGTATAATGATCAACATATTTCCGTATTTCAGGCCGTGTACCAACAAAACACATAGCGCCAGCGATTACATCAATTAACTGCGCAGTCTCATCAATCCGAAACCTCCTGAGAGTCCTTCCCAGCTTTGTAATCCTTACATCTCCCTGTGCTGTGACCCCTGCGCCTATTTTTTCGGCATTATTGACCATCGTTCGGAACTTATGAATCCGGAATGTCCTGCCGTATTCAGTTACACGCTCTTGACGAAAGAATACAGGACCCGGTGAATCAATTTTTATAAGAAGTGCCACAATAAGCATAGGGATTGCAAGTATCACTAACATAAGCGATGCTAACACAAAATCCAAAATCCTTTTCGCAAACATCTGAAACCGCTTTTTACTAAGAACGTCGTAATACGCTCTTACTTCAGTGCACTTCATAAACTCGGGCAACTCATCCCATTTTCGAAGCACCATTTAATCTTGGTCCTCTCTTACAAATACTCTTTTACAACATCTGTAAACTGCGAAACAACATGATCGACATCTTCATCAGTCAGCTTGGTATGTAATGGCAGAGTTATAAGGTTTTGGTAGTAATCATATGAATTCGGAAAATCTTTAATATCCCAACCCAGTTGCCTATATGCTGTCATCATCGGTAGCGGCTTATAATGAACATTCGTCATCACTCCGCGTTCTGCAAGCCTATTAATAATCTCCCTGCGAACCGTATCATCTGCTCCGGGGATTCTCGCCAAATACAAATGCCCCGAAGATTCACCGTCATCAGTATAGTGATTCAGGTGCCTAATACCCATTTCGTCGCACATGGCATCATAGCGTTCAATTATAGCCCTTCTTCGTTCTAATAAACCCTGATACCTATCTAACTGTCTAAGCCCGATAGCAGCCATTATATCAGTCATATTACACTTATACCAGGCACCTTCAATGTCATATTCCCAAGCACCAATCTTCGTCTTAGCAAGGGCATCCTTGCTCTGTCCATGGAGGCTATAAAGCTGATATTGATGATATATCTCTTCGTTATCTATTCCGGATATGTCTCTCCAAGTAGAGGCACCACCCTCTGCAGTTGTAAAGTTCTTCACCGCATGAAAAGAATAATCCGTAAAGTCAGCTATCTCACCGACCATCTTTCCCTTTCGACTGGCTCCAAGAGAATGTGCGGCATCATCAAATACCAGAACCCTGTTTATTGTTTTTTGGATTCTTCTCCCAAGATCTGTATTTCCGTCGGGAACAAATAGATTTCTCTTCTGCTCCACAATTTTAAATAGCTTGTCATAGTCCGCGATAATTCCGGCAATATCAACAGCTACAATTGCTTTTGTTTTGGGTGTTATAGCTTCTGATACTTTATCGTAGTCCATCTCCGGCATACGATTGATTGAATTGCCATCCTTCTGTATGTCGACAAACTTGACAGTTGCACCACAATGGATTGCAGCCGAGGCTGTAGCTGTATATGTGTATGCCGGCACAATTACCTCGTCACCCTCGCCTATTCCGCAGATTCGGAAATTCAGTTCTTCTGCGGCAGTTGCCGAATTAAGGCATACTACTCTTGATGTGTGGCAGTAGTCTGCCAGTCTTTTTTCTAACTCTTTCGTTCTTGGTCCTGTAGTAATCCAACCTGATTTTAACGCAGCAACAACTTCTTCTATTTCTGCTTCAGATATGTCAGGCGGGCTAAAAGGAATAACTCTCTTGTTCTCCATTACTTTTTTTACCATTATTCAGAAAAGTGCTTAAAAATCTTAACACATAAAACTACATGTTAATATTATCATATGCTATTCACAAATTCCATAAAAATATACTTCCTATACAAGCAAAAAGCCCTTCCCCGTCGCCGGGGAAGGGCAACATATACGAATTTACACTCGTGATATGTATTCTGCACTCAATTCAGAATCATTCATCCTTGAAGAGCTTACCAACAGTAACCTTCTTTACTGCATACTGTGTGCCAATAGCAGCGCCACTGTTAAGAGCTACATGAACAGTAATCTCCTTAACAAAGATCGAATGTGTCTGAGTATCATATGCATACTGTGCAGCTGCAAGAGGCTGAATCTGGATACGAGCTGCATTATCAGTGGTATTAAGACCATCAATAGTTACCTTAAATACCTTGTTAAGTGCATCTACACCAGTAATACCCTGTGTATAGTAAGCTGCAGGATCGCCACCCATAATATGTCCGAGTGCCTGTGCCTTACCATTAAGGATCTCAACGCTTGCTGTTGCGTCAGTTCTTGATACAACTACAGATGCATTGCCAAGAGAAGACTTAGAAGTCATCTTCTGTACTGCAACAGCATTCTCAGTAGCTGCTGTGTTGTAAACAACATGATAACCGGTTACACTGTAAGTTCCAGCCTTTGCTCTGTTTGTCTCAAGAAGTGTTCCATCTGTAAAGTTCTTTACAGTGAATACAGATCCCGCAGTAGTCTCAGCGAAGTAAGGTGCAGGGCTGTTAGTTCCATAAGGTGTAGAAACAATGACATAATCCTTTGTTGCTACAGCGCTCTGTGTTACAGGAATCTCGGATGCATTGTTAACGATTGTCCAATCATTAACAGTACCGCACTTGAACTCAAGACCGGATGTAGCATAAATCTTGTTCAGAACGATAGCAGAGCTATCAAGATATGCATTGTCGCCATAGTTCTTGATGCCAGCCTCAAGAGCAGTCTTGCTTGCTGCGAGCTTGTAAGAATTAGCCTTGGAAACATCGTAGTTACCTACAACAAGGCTTAATGAAGTCTCGGTAAGAACTGCGTTGCTATTTGCATTATCAGTAACCTTAACAGTAAAGCGAACAGTCTTGTTCGAATCTGCTGCAGGAGCTGCGCTTACATCAACGGGGATAACATACTTACCGGTTTCAGGATTGGTCTGTGCACCAGTAGTAAGAGTAAGACCGGTATAGGTCTTGTTGTTATCAAGCTGTGTAATAGTAATTGTAACGGCACCAGCGTATGCCTTTCCGTCTAAGTTAACTACCTTAACCTCAACGGATGCTGCGTCAGAACCATATCCCTTGTTCAGGGTAGGCTGTGAAGTAGTAGCAGTAGCGCTCTTACCATGCTGAGCCTCAAGAATTGTAATAGGGAATGCATCAACTACATAGTCATCGTTAGTTCCCTTTGTTCCGTCTTCACCAACACTGTAAAGAACGATAGTAGCAGAACCGGTCTGAACAGGAGTGATAACATCATTAACAATTACAACCTTTGTCTCATCGGTTGACTGAAGGTATACGCTTGCATCGGTTGAAGCAATTTCACCTGAATTGTTACCATCTGTATAAGTATACTTAACCTTCAGAACGCCGGTATCGCTAAGACGAAGAGTCTTTGCTTCATGGCTAAGAGTACCATCAAATGAATACTGCTTGCTTGCTACGGTAGCAGCTGTCTGCTTGATACCTGTAATAGTAAGGGTAGCAGTCTTCTCATCAGGAACGTTGGTCTCTTCATCATAACCGATAATAAGGGAAGCCTTAATGGTAGCAGTGCCCTCGCCGTAGAAGTATACAGCAAGATCACCATCGAACCAAGCAACATCAGAATCGATTGTGAATGTAGGAACTTCGATAGCAGACTTGTCAAGCTCTACGCCGTCAGCATTGAACAACTTGTAATCAAAGCTTGTGGTCTTTGTGATGTAGTAAGCCTTTGCGGGAACGATCTCGATCTTATCAACATACTGAAGCTTGTTGATAGCGGTCTTGAACGAAACAGCATCAGCATCGCCGTACTTGAAGTAGTATGTCTCGTTGCTGTTGAATGCAGCATACATCTCAACGGTAACAACTTCCTTCTCTACCTTAACCGACTTAACAACACCGGTAACAACGGGCTCACTAGCGATCATGTAGTAGATCATCTGGTTGGTGATGTCCTTATCGGTGATGAGGCCTTCCATGTTGCCCTCGAATGTAGCAGCAAACTTGGTAGCGGATACCTGCTTAGCAGATACGGGCTTAGGCATAACAGCCTTAACCGTGATCTCCTTAGCGGGAGTGGTTACAGCGTCAAGTTCTTCGCTCTGGAAAGCTTCGAATCTTACCTTGTGATCGCCGGCCTTTGTGAAAGCAACCTTGTATACACGAGGCTGACCCTCAACAGCTGTTACTTCCTTGTCGTCAACGAAGAGTCTTCTCTCATCGCTGTCAACGCCCTTACGAGGAAGGGTAACAGTGGTCTCAACGCCACAAACTACTTCCTGACCATCCTCAAAACCAGTAATGGTAAGAGTGTCAGCAGTAGCGTTCTTCTTAACAGTAATTACAGATGTTCCAAGAGACTCGCCGTCCTTGAAGATCTCAACTACTGACTTACCAAGATCTGCAGCGTAAACGTACTTCTTTGTCTTTGTAACGGAATCGCCGCTCTTGATAACTGCCTTGTAGGTGTGCTCCTTAGCGATAGCCTTGGTATCACCTGCAAGCTTGTAGATAGCAACTCTGCTCTTGATAGCAGACTTAAGCTTGCCATCTGTGCTTGTGCCCTTTGCACCGTCAACGTACAGGGTCTTCTTAGCCTTAACCTTGGCAGAGGTAGCCTGAGCGGGAACCACGCCAATTACAAGGGCAAGAGCAAGTACGAGTGCAAGAGCCTTGAAAAACTTCTTCATTCTTGTTCCTCCTTGGAATAAAATAAATGGTTGAAA
>JAEEGL011514178.1_pt1 | contig 24523 bp, 18 predicted proteins | sample 9134231 | NCBI WGS metagenome assembly JAEEGL01 (sample SAMN16246548, study PRJNA631951) | gut metagenome | biome: gut microbiome; feature: rumen; material: fiber-attached | host: Bos | place: Iran: Karaj | collected 2018-10
CTGAGGCACAAATGAAGGAAGTGCAGGATGTCTTCAACCTGCCTAAGAAGCGTCCGTGCTAAACGATGAGCAGGAGTTTCCTCTATTTTATCTGTGCCGTGTCGGCCATGGGCGGACTGCTCTTTGGCTACGACTGGGTGGTGATTGGTGGCGCCAAGCCATTCTACGAACTGTATTTCGGTATTGGCGACTCACCGGTCATGCAGGGTGTGGCCATGACATCGGCTCTGGTGGGTTGTCTGGCCGGAGCTATGGTGGCCGGCAGCGCTGCTGACAAGTATGGTCGCAAGCCGCTGCTGGTGTTTTCGGCGGTGCTGTTCACGGTGTCGGCTATAGCCACCGGACTGTTCAACGACTTCACCTTATTTAATATAGCACGCTTCATTGGCGGCGTAGGCATCGGTGTGGCGTCGGCTTTGGCGCCTATGTATATCGCGGAGGTCAGTCCGACGGAGATTCGCGGTCGCATGGTCAGCCTGAACCAGATGACTATCGTCTTGGGTATTCTCGGCGCTCAGATCGTTAACATGTTGCTGGCAAAGGACACAGCGGTAGCCGCAGACCAGACGTGGAATGTAGAATGGGGCTGGCGCTGGATGTTCTGGGCAGAGACGCTGCCTGCAGGTTTATTCCTGCTGATGAGTTTCTTTATTCCTGAGAGTCCGGTGTACTTGAAGTTGAAGGTTGCCACAGAGTCGCAGCATAGGGGACAGGAGACAGGACTGCGTGAACTGTTCCAGAGCAAGTATAGCCGCGTGCTCTTGCTGGGCTTGGTAATTGCCGTGTTCCAGCAGTGGTGCGGCACGAACGTCATCTTCAACTATGCGCAGGAAATCTTCGTGGGCGCAGGCTTCGACGTCGACGGCATGTTCATCAACATCGTCATAACAGGCATTGCCAACGTCATATTTACGATATTGGCGCTGTATACCATCGAGAAGTGGGGACGCCGGACGCTGATACTGATGGGCGCTGGCGGACTGGGGCTGATATACCTGATTCTGGGTACTTGCTACTTCTTCGAGGTGAAGGGTGTGCTGATGGTGGCGCTGGTGGTAGCGGCCATCTCGGTCTATGCCATGACGCTGGCACCGGTGACGTGGACGCTGCTGGCGGAAATCTTCCCGAACCGCATTCGTGGCATCGCAATGGCGACGTGTACGTTTGCCCTGTGGGTGGGCTGCTGCACGCTGACGTTCTCGTTCCCATCAATGAACGCGGCATTGGGCAGCAGCGGCTCGTTCTGGATTTATTCGGCCATCTGCATCTGCGCCTTCGCGTTCCTATGGTGGCGTTGTCCCGAGACTAAAAGTAAAAGTTTGTTACAACTGGAAAACGAGTTAGTAGGGTGAGAAATCTGGCTCTACTACACGAGATTCGAGTTAGTACTGAAACTCGCCGGAGTTTCAGTACTAACTCAAAAGTTTTTCAGTACTAACTCGAAAATGGCATAATTTGGCCCCAAAGTGGCATCATTAATAGAAAGTAAAAAATACATACAACGACTATGGTAAAAGCATGGAGAGAAACAGTGACTATCCCTACTTACGAGGTGGGAAAGCCCGAACGGAACCCGATGTTTCTGGAGAAACGTGTTTATCAAGGTTCGAGCGGTGTGGTTTATCCCTATCCCGTCATTGAGTCTATCTCGGACGAGAAGGTTGACAAGGATTGGCACGCCGTATGGTTGGAGAACGAATACATCAAGGTGATGATACTGCCCGAGCTGGGCGGACGCGTACAGATGGCGTACGACAAAATCAAACAGCGCCACTTCGTTTATTACAACCACGTCATCAAACCCGCACTTGTGGGACTGGCAGGCCCTTGGATTTCCGGCGGCATCGAGTTCAACTGGCCGCAACACCACCGACCGTCAACCTATATGCCCGTCGACTGCGACATCGTGGAGAATGCGGACGGCTCGGTGACGGTGTGGGTGAACGAGATGGAGCGCATGTTCCACCAGAAGGGCATGGCAGGCTTCACGCTACGCCCCGGCTGTGCCTATCTCGAGATTCAGGGACGCGTCAGCAACCGCACCCCGTTGCCGCAGACTTTCCTGTGGTGGGCCAATCCCGCTGTCGAGGTGAACGATGCCTACCAGAGCGTTTTCCCGCCCGATGTTAACGCGGTGTTTGATCACGGTAAGCGTGCCGTCTCCAGTTTTCCCATTGCTACGGGCACCTATTATAAAATGGACTACTCGGCGGGCGTGGACATCTCGAACTACAAAAACATATTCGTTCCCACGAGTTATATGGCAGTCAACTCGAAGTACGACTTCGAGGGCGGCTACGAAAACGATAGTAAGGGCGGTATGCTGCATGTGGCCAACCATCACTTATCGCCCGGAAAGAAGCAGTGGACGTGGGGCAACGGTGACTTCGGCCGTGCTTGGGACCGGAACTTAACGGACGACGCCACCGTGGCCGACGGTTTACCCGTCGGCTCCATCCGTACAGGCTTCCGTCCGTATATTGAACTGATGGCCGGTGTGTATACCGAGAACCAGCCCGACTTCACGTGGCTTATGCCGTATGAGGAGAAACAATTCACGCAGTACTTCATGCCTTATCGTGAACTAGGTATCGTGAAACAGGCATCGAAGGACTTCATCCTCAATATCGAGAAGACCGGCGATGGCGTATGCTTCAAGGTGCTGGCCACGTCGATGAAAGAAGTCCGGGTAACGCTTGAAGATAACAAGGGGCGTCAGTATTATAATAAGGTTGTGATGCTGACGCCAGAGGACGTCCTTACGGAAATGGTTGAGTGTCCCACGGTCCGGCTGCAGGATTTGCATCTCATCATTGACCGTGCCGAGAATCCACGTCTGTTCCCGTTGCTGGAGTGGAATGCCGAGCCCGATGAAATCCGTCCTATTCCCGATGCCGCCGAGGCAGCCCTGTCACCACAGGATACGAAGACCGTCGATCAGTTGTATCTGACAGGTCTTCACTTGGAGCAGTACCGCCACGCTACGTGGTCGGCCCTCGACTACTACGAGGAAGCCCTGCGGCGTGATCCGTTAGACTATCGCTGCAACATGCAGATAGGCTTATGGTATCTGCGCCGTGCCTGTTTCAGTAAAGCCATACCTTATCTTGAGATTGCTGTTCGTGTGCAGAAACGTCGCAATCCTAACCCTTACGATGGCGAGGCACTGTTCTATCTAGGTGTTGCCAATAAGTTTACGGGTAGAAAGGATGTCGCCTACGACTGTTTCTGGAAATCGACATGGAACAAGGCGTGGGCTGATGCCGGCTATTTTCAGGCTGCTTGTATCAGTACGGCTGGAGAACGCTGGGAGGAAGCACTCGACGAGTTGGAACGTTGCCTGATTTCTAATTGCCACAACCATCAGGCTCGTGCCCTGAAGGCCGTTGTGCTACGCAAGATGGGACATAAGGACGAGGCACTAGCATGGATAGCTGCGTCGTATAGGATTGATCCCTTCAACTATGTCTGTATGATGGAGGAACATTTGCTCACTGGCGACAAGGAACCGTTGGAGAATATGGTCTGCCTGATGCACGGTAACATTTATAACTATCATGAGACCGCCCTCGAATATGCACAAGCAGGCTTGGAAACTGAGGCCATGCTGGTTTTGCAGACGGCTATAGACCGAGATGTTGAGGCTTCGCCGCTGACCTATTATTATATGGCTTACTTCAGTAAGTTATCTGATGCTGCCAAATATATTGAGGAAGCTGCAAACGTCAGTCCAGACTATTGTTTCCCCAATCGTATGGAGGATGCTTTGGTGCTGAAGGCAATAACGGAATTTCCATTCTGCAAGGATGCTAGAGCTCCTTACTATCTGGGTTGCCTATATTACGACAAGCGCCAATATGATGTGGCTGTTGAGAACTGGGAACTATCGGCCAAACTCGACCCTGAGTTTTCCGGCGTATGGCGCAATTTGGCTTTGGCCCGATTCAATAAGCAAAATCGACAGGAAGAAGCTTTGGCCTGTATGGAGAAAGCCTTCCATCTAGACGAGACCGATGCCCGTACACTAATGGAACTCGACCAGCTCTATAAGCGACTGCACCGTCCCCATCAGGAACGTCTCGACTTCCTGCGGAAATACCCTTCTTTGGTTCGGAAACGCGACGACCTCGTCCTTGAGGAGGCCACCCTGCTAAATCAGTTAGGACGCTATGAGGAGGCGAAGACGATTATTGACAACCGTATCTTTCATCCCTGGGAGGGTGGCGAAGGCAAAGTGAGCGGACAGTATCAGATTTGTCGCGTAGAGTTGGCGAAGAAACTGCTGAAGGTTGACCCGCAATCAGCGGAGGCCAAGCGCCTTCTGGAGGAATGCCTCGTTTTCCCGCAGTCGCTGGGTGAAGGAAAACTCTATGGCGCACAGGACAACGATTTCCTTTATTTCTTAGGTCGTTACGAGGAAGGTACGGCAGGGCCTACTGAGCCTGCTGCAGCGATGTACTATAACGATGCCAAGCCTGACAAGATATTCTATGCAGGACTATGCTATCGCAAACTAGGACAGGAGAATAAAGCACGCGGACTCTTCAATAAACTCATTAATTATGGCAAGCAGCACCTCTACGACCATATTACAATGGACTACTTCGCTGTTTCCCTGCCTGACCTGCTTATCTGGGAGGATTCTTTAGACTCGAAGAACCGCATCCACTGTCTCTACATGCTCGCCCTCGGCTATTATGGTATGGGTGATAAAGACAAAGCCTTGAAATTCCTTGCGGAAGTTGAGACCCTCGACAACAATCATCAGGGCGCTCAGCAACTTCGAACATTGATAGGTTAGGAAACGAAATGAGGATGTGTAGCACATCCTCATTTCGTTTATTCAAACGTCTTGAACTGGTACCCCTGCTGTTGCAGCCAGCCGATAGAGGCGGGTAGGGCAGTGCGCAGTTTATCGATGCTCTTCAGCGAGTCGTGGAAGGTAATGATGGAACCATTGCGGGCATAGCGCTTCACATTGTCCAGTACATCGTCGGCTGTCAGCCACTTGGAGTAGTCGCGCGTCACCAAATCCCACATCACAATGCGGAATTTACGCGATAGCCAGGCATATTGAGCCAACCGCATCCATCCGTGAGGCGGACGCACGAGGTTGGTGTGCAGATAGGCATTGGCTTTCTCCACATTGTAGCTGTATTCCTTGATACTATGCCGGAAGCCACCGATATGATTATGGGTATGGTTACCCACACGATGGCCTTCGTCAACTACACGTTGGTAGATTTCAGGATATTTTCGGACATTGTCACCCACCATGAAGAACGTCGCTTTTACCCCATATTGTGCCAACACATCCAGAATGTATGGTGTGGCTTCAGGTATGGGCCCATCGTCAAAAGTCAGGTATACTGACTTGTCGTTAGGGTCCATACGCCACAATGCGTTAGGATAAAGCCAACGTAACCACTTGGAGGGCTGTTCGATAAACATATCTCAAACCTCTAATTATTAATATCCCAAATTGCCTCCCTTGTCCTCAAACATCTTGACCAAGGCGCTGAGTTCTACCATGCGGGTATCCGTCCACTCTTTATCGAGATTTTGAGCTAAACCTGTCAACTGCTGAAGGATATAGAAGTGCATGATAGCATCATTCTCTGCTGACTTGAAGCGGAAACCATCCAGTGAGTTGTAGTAGAACATATACTGAGCAGAATTCTTCCACATCGGTTTGACGATGTCCATAGCCTGCTTCTTGTCGCCGAGTGAAGCCCAGGCACGGGCCAAATCGAGCGAGCCTGATGAATAGTTGTGAGGAATATTATATGTCGGCAGCTTCTTTGCCGTGTATTCCAATACCTCACGAGCCTCCTTGTCCTTGCCTTCATTGATGAGTTCGACTGCCAACTTTGCCATGATGCGACGATGAGTGAAGCACATGCGCATCACGGTCTCATCAAGATAGAGTCCGCGTTTCTCCAGTCCGCCGAACTTGAAACGGTGCATCACATTGTCGTAGGTGCGCTTGGTGTCGAAGTTTTTGGCTCCCTCAACAGGACGACCGCCATTAGTGGTGGTAAACGGTGTGATACGGTAAGCCAAACCCTCGGTAATGGTGTTGTTGCCAAGGTTGATGTAGTTGTCATCGCCTACGCTGACAGCCACATAGATGGGACGTGTCCAGTTACACTGAGCCAGCATTTCCAATATCATGATGTCACCCTTGTATAGCGCACTCTTGTTCTTTAGTGAGATAACCATCTTGTCCGGAATGGAGTCGGTAGCCATCATCATGCCACTCTTTCGAACAGCTTCCTTGTCGATAGTCATATAGAGGGTATCCGTAGGAATCATGTGAAGGTCTGGATTTTTGGAACGTACCCAGTTCTTTAGCACATTTTTCAACTCGAATGGCTCTTCGCCGAACTGCTCGCGAGCCTGCTCAGGATTTTGCTTGTATAGTTCAAGGACAGCCTGTTTCATGTTGGGCTCCACGCGTACATATTCATTTGTGCCTGCGCAGTACTCGATACGTTCCCACGTGATAGGTACGGAAGGAGAATCGTAGGCAGGACGACGCATTTGGTCTATATACCAGTCGGTCTGCAGATAGCTCAGGTTGCAGACACGCGCATCGGTACGTACACCCTCTACGTCCTGATTATACCACAGAGGGAAGGTGTCGTTATCGCCATTGGTAAAGATAATAGGATTGCCTTCATCCTGCAGCGTCATCAGATAGTTCTGTCCAAAATCTCGACAAGTATATCGGTCGCTACGGTCATGATCGTCCCATGTCTGTGAGGCCATTTGAATAGGTACGAAGATGGTGGCTATAGTGACAACAGTAGCAACAATCGTGGGATTAACCTTCTTCAGATACTGTTTCAGTATCTCGATGATAGCTGCCACACCAATGCCGCACCAGATGGCGAAGGCATAGAACGAACCAGCATAAGCATAGTCACGTTCACGGGGCTGTGATGGTGTCTGGTTCAGATAAATGACGATGGCCAAACCCGTCATGAAGAACAGGAAAAACACTACCCAGAACTGGCGGATACCTGTCTGATCCTTGGCATTGTTGAAGTGCTTGGCCAGCGACTGCCAGAAGAGTCCGATAAGACCGAGTATGAGTGGCAGACAATAGAATACATTATGACCCTTGTTCTCCTTTAGCTCATCAGGCAGCTTGTTCTGGTCGCCTAAGCGCCAGTTGTCAAACCAGTCGAAACCGGAAATCCAGTTGCCGTGCTCCAGTTCACCATTACCCTGAATGTCGTTCTGACGTCCGGCAAAGTTCCACATGAAGTAGCGCCAATACATGAAGTTGCACTGATAGGAGATGAAGAAGCGCAGGTTCTCGAATTGTGATGGTACTTTGACGCTGACCATCTCGCCACAGCGATCGTACATTTCCTCATGACCACTAATATCGCCCATCCAACTCTCATATTGACCACGATGAGCCGAGCTGTACATGCGTGGGAATAGCATATTTTGGGCGTATTTGTATTCGTCCTTGGTACGTACAACAAAGTATTCATCCTTCTCGTCGGGCGACGCTTTCTCCTTACGCTGCCATACGGGGTCGCCAGTTGTCATGACGGGCTTGCAATATTCACCGTCCTTCTCTAAAGCTACCTGCGAGGTATAGGCCTGACCGTAGAACAAAGGACGCTGGCCATACTGTTCACGACCCAGATATTCGCCCAGTGTAAAGATATCCTCAGGAGAGTTCTGGTCCATTGGCGGATTGGCTGCCGAACGGATAACGATAAGTGCATACGTCGAATAACCAATCATCAGCATTAGCATGCAAAGCAGTGACGTATTCTTGATGCGAGCCGTTACGAGTGCCTTGCCCTGCTTCTTATATTGCAAAACGAACCACATGATAGCCAGTACTACAATACCGATGATGCCAGCACTCCATCCATGACCATAAAAAGGAATACCCAACATGGCTACTGCCAAGAGGAAGGCAATGTTCTGACGCTTTTCGTTTTTATTCTGATAAGTCTCACGGATAGCCCAGATAATGATGCCGATAAGCAGGAAAATATAGACAATCTCACCCGTATTGAATGGCATGCCAAGGATATTGACGAACAATAGCTCGAACCAACCGCCTACCTGTACAATGCCAGGAACGACACCATAGAGCACAGCAGCCAAAATGACTACCGAGATAAACAGCGCTATGAGCGAACCCTTCAAGTCGCGTTTGGGATCATTCGTTGGGAACTTCTTGTAATAATATACCAAAACGATAGCAGGCAGACACAACAAGTTCAACAGGTGGACACCGATGGAGAGTCCCGTCATGTACATGATGAGCACCAACCAGCGGTCAGCATGTGGCTGGTCGGCTTGATCTTCCCACTTCAGGATGAGCCAAAATACAACAGCCGTAAAGGCGGATGAATAGGCATAAACCTCACCCTCGACAGCTGAGAACCAGAAAGTATCGCTAAAGGTATAGATGAGTGCACCTACCATAGCTGAGGCCTCAATGGCTATCAATTTGTTCCATGAAAGGTCTGCTAGTGTCGTTGCCTTACGGAAGTCTTCTTGCTTGATGAGCAGTCGGCGCACCAAATGCGATATTGTCCAAAACAGGAACAGAATGGTGGCTGCTGAAAGCAACGCACTCATTGTGTTCACCATACGAGCCACCTGTGTGGCATCGCTGGCAAACTGTGAGAACAGATTGGCTGTCAGCATGAAGAAAGGTGCACCGGGCGGGTGTCCAATCTCGAGTTTGTAACCTGTAGAAATAAACTCTGGACAGTCCCAGAATGAGGCTGTCGGTTCGATGGTAGAGCAATATACGAATGCAGCAATGGCAAAGACCAGCCACCCCATGATATTGTCTACAAGTCTGAATTGTTTCATTGTCGTTGTTTATGAATTATCCTGCAAAGGTACTATAATTAAATGAGAAATGAGAAGTGAGAAATGAGAAATGATTGCCGCTTGGCGTTTTTTAACATTATATAAGAAGCTGTGCTCCGTAAATAAGCAATACGTAGCGCAGGAATTTGCCTATGGAGATACTGGTCAGAGATATCGGGATATTGGCTCGCATCAGTCCCAAGGCAATGGTGATGGCAGATCCTAAGATGGGTACGAAGGCGAAGAATCCCATCCAGGCACCACGTCCTCCCATGAATTTAATGGCTTTGTCCAAGTCCTTCTGCTTCACGTGTAAGTATTTCTCTATCCACTCCAGCTTACCCATGCGTCCTACGAAATAGTTGAACATACCACCAGCAACATTACCTATGGTGCCATAGATGATGAGTCCCCATGGATCCAGACCTGCCGCTAGTAGACCGGTCATCACGGCTTCACTGCTAAACGGGAAAAACGACCCAGCAACAAATGCCGTAATCAGCATGCCCCAATAGCCATAACTGATTAGGAGGGAAATTATGTATTCCATATGTTGTAGACTGTGATGAACAGTATGAGGCCTGTAAGCACAAAGAACGCCGCATTGGTAATCTTAGTGTTTGTCAGTGCCAGAAAGTGGGCTATCAGCGGTGCCGTGTTGATGATAATGATTCTCAGCAGCATGTCGTAGTATTGAGGCATGAACACCATCAATGCAATTGCAAACAAGTCCATCCAGATAAAGAAGCCATATAACAGACGGATACGGATGCTATCATAGCTGCTCTTGCGTACAAAATGGATGATACCTGTTAGCGCGCAGATGAGTAATAGTCCAAATATTAATTGGATACCGACGTCAAGATCTGCAATACGAATAGGAAAATGGAAATCGAGAAGAGGTGTGAAGTGAGTAATGAGGGGGGCGAAATCGTCTTTGTACACCAACCATGCACTGGCAATCCAGTAAGGTGTAAGCAGACCAAATAGCGAAGCCAGCCACGTACGCCACGACAGTGACAGCAGATTGGTGCCCATGAGTAACCAGATGAGTGGTACGAAATATAGAATGTGTGGACAGGCTAGACTGGCTAAGCCAAGCATGAGTGAACCATAGTAGACGATGCCCTTTGCCTCGCGGTTCTGATAGCTCTGAAACAGACAAAGATAGGCAGCTGCCATGAACATCTGCATGATACCTTCACGAATGCTGGGCATTAGGAAACAGGCAGCACACGAAAGTATGAGGAATGCACAGCTCACCATACGTGAGAAGATGCGAATTAGTGCATTCTGATTGTTCAGCACCATCATGAAATAGCTCGTGATGCCAAAACAGGTGAACTGCAACCATAGATTCCGGGTCAACAAACCACATACCAACCACATACATATAGCGTAGGCTATCGTGATTGGTAGCGTCAGACGACTGGTAGAAACCTTATTTTGAATCAGTTTTTTCACAAATCAGAGCCGATGTCACGACGGAAATACTTATCGGTAAACTGTATCTTCTGAGCCTCTTCAAACGATTTCTGCAGAGCTTCGGCCTTATCTTTACCATACGATGAAACGGCAATCACGCGACCACCGTTGGTCACGACCTCGCCGTCTTTCATCGCCGTACCGGCATGGAAGACTATCGAGCCTTCAACACGATCAATGCCTGTGATGGGATAGCCCTTCTTGTAGGCCTGAGGATAACCACCGCTTACCAGCATGACGCATACGGCAGCACGCTCGTCGAATGTAATAGCGCGTTGGTCAAGATTACCCTCGGCTACACCCTCAAACAGGTCAACGATGTCACTTTTCAATCGCAGCATCACGCTTTCTGTCTCTGGATCACCCATGCGGCAGTTGTATTCAATGACATAAGGCTCTGGTTCACCTGTAGGCGTGTTAGTGCGGTTAATCAGTCCGAAGAAGATGAAGCCTTTATAATCGATGCCGTCTTTGGCTAATCCGTCGACGGTAGGGCGGATAATGCGATTTTCTACCTTCTGCATCCACTCTTTTGTGGCAAAGGGAACAGGTGAAACGCTACCCATACCGCCAGTGTTCAGACCGGTATCGTGTTCGCCAATGCGCTTGTAGTCTTTAGCCTCTGGCAGAATTTTGTAGTTTTTGCCATCAGTCAGTACAAAAACGCTACACTCGATACCGCTCATGAATTCCTCGATGACCACACGGCTGGAGGCATTGCCGAACATACCGCCCAGCATCTCCTTCAGTTCTTTCTTGGCTTCGTCGAGGGTAGGGAGTATCAGCACGCCTTTACCGGCACACAGACCGTCAGCCTTTAGCACGTAGGGTGCTTCGAGGGTTTCCAGGAAGGCCAAACCTTCCTGCACATGTTCGCCGTCAAAGGTCTGGTAGCGTGCAGTGGGAATATTGTGACGCTGCATAAAACTCTTGGCAAAGTCCTTGGAACCTTCCAATACAGCACCAGACTTCGATGGACCGATGACTGGCACGTTTTTGGTGCGCTCGTCGGCCTTCAAATCGTCGTAAATGCCTTTTACCAGCGGGTCTTCTGGGCCTACCACCACCATGCCAATCTCTTCGGCCACCACAAACTGCTTGATGACTTCGAAGTCGTCTGCTTTCATCGGGATGTTCGTACCACAATTGGCTGTCCCCGCATTGCCTGGGGCGATATACAGTTTCTCACACTTCTCACTCTGAGCAATCTTCCAAGCCAGTGCGTGCTCACGTCCGCCACTGCCTAACAGTAGTATTTTCATATCTCTTTTACGTTACTTGTTTCGCTTTGCGAGTGCAAAGGTACACAATTTTTTTGTTACTACCTCACTTTCCCCCAAAATATTGTTGTCATCTTTATTATAGCTTCACACTTGAAATGTCAACGAGACCATTAACGATGGCATAGATAGTGAGACCTGCGGGTGAATGAATCTGTAGTTTCCGTGCAATGTTGCGACGATGGGTAATGACGGTATTGACAGATATATAGAGGTGATCGGCGATCTCTTTGTTTTGTAATCCCTGTACCACGCCGATAATCACGTCGCGCTCACGGTCGGAGAGGGCTTCAACGTTGTCCTGTCCTCCTTTGAAGACCATTGACGAAATGTTTTTTGATACATCATCCTGTTTGTTCAGTCGCTCCAACCGTTTGATTGCAGGCGTAAAGATGTGGTCTTCTACCTCGGCATGCTGACGTAGCCATTCCTCGTTGTTATAGATGTCATAAAGAGTAGCAGTCAGCTGATTATTGTGGTGGGCATCTGTTGGCAGATATTTGATAATCATAAGTTTCAACTCGCGAAGTTTTTTATCGGTCTGCTCATGATGCTTCGAGAAGGTCTCAACGTTATAGTCGTTTGTGGGACGGCCTTCAATGAGTGATTCAACGTATGGGAATAGCGTTTTCTCCTCGTACTTCATGTGTCGGCGAATCTCCTGTGCATAACCTTCGTATAGTTTCATGATGAGTCTGCCAAGTGCATCGCCCTCACCAATGCTTTCCTGTAACTCACGACGGATGAAGGGTAGCTGGAAGTCAAGATAGTAAGTGTGGCTAGCTTTCAGATAATGAAGCAGAGTAGGGACACTGATTTGTTCGTCGTTCTCAAAGTCACCATACTCGTTAATGGTGTAGTTTACTACCGCCAAGAAGGTATAGGTGTCAACATCATTCATTTCGCATGTCTCGCTGACTGTCTTGTCGCCAAAGCCAAGGTTGATGCCAAACGAACTTAATGCTTGAAGCACACTGCAATTATCCTTAATCAGCGTTATCATCTTGTCGCCGGGTTCATACATCTTTACATTCTTCATCGTTCTTTATACCTTATTTATTTTGATGGTGCAAAGGTAGCTATTTTTAATGAGACATGCAATAGTTCTAGTCGATTTCATTATTTTTAGGTATTGTGGCATTTTTTGAAACTCCTTACCTTTGCACCCAGTTTTTAAACCACATAATTTGAGATGAAAAGATTTGTTTTCACATTAATTGTATCAACAGCGTGTCTGACTTCAAGTGCTCAACGACTGACAGTTGGAGGCTATGGCGAAGCCGTATTCTCGCGCAACTACTTTAGCGACCACGTCAGCCGCTATAGTCAGCCTGAAGAACATAAGGACGATCCCAGTCACGGACGTTTTGACATTCCCCATGCCGTCATATATCTTGGGTATGACTTCGGCAAAGGCTGGTCACTTGGCACAGAGATAGAATTCGAACACGGAGGTAATGGTATTGCCTACGAGAAGGAAGACGAAGAAGGCGGCGAATGGGAGCAGGAAACCGAGAAGGGAGGCGAGGTAGAATTGGAACAGTTTTGGATTCAGAAGTCGTTTGGAAGCTGGGCTAACATCCGTGCAGGACATATCGTCGTACCTGTAGGACTGAACAATGCGCACCACGAACCATTGAACTTCTTTACCGTCTATCGTCCTGAAGGTGAAAACACCATCATGCCGTCAACGTGGCATCAGACAGGCGTGTCGTTTTGGGGACGCTACAAGGATTTCCGCTATGAGGCTCAGCTATTGGCGGGTCTGAATGCCGACCAATTCACCAATACAGGCTGGATTCATAAAGGGCATAAGTCACCGTTGGAGTTCGATGTTGCCAACAAGTATGCCGTCTCCCTGCGTATTGACAACTACTCAATACATGGCTTGCGTATTGGTGTCAGTGGCTACTACGGTCATGCCATTGGTAACAGCTATCCGCGTAATGCCAATGGCGTGGATGCAGAATACAAAGGTGCTGTGGCTATCGGTGCTATTGACTTTACGTATAAAGCTCACAATTGGATTGTTCGCGGACAGGCCGATTACGGATATTTAGGCGATGCGGAACAACTGAAATATGTGTATAACCGCCTGAACTCGAAGTCGCCTTATAAGCATTCCGCCTTTGTATCGAAGAATGCCTACGCTGTGGGTATCGAAGCCGGTTATGACATCTTCTCGCAGATTGCATCAATGCGTCAGGACAATCAGAAACTTTACGTTTTCGGCCGTTATGAAGCCTATAACCCGTACGCCAGCAATACTAAGGGCACGGCCTATGACTATACGGCTGTTAAACGCATGGCTGCAGGCTTGAACTATCATCCAGTTCCTCAAATAGTTATTAAGGCTGAATATTCAAAGCGATTCCTCAAGTCAATATATAATGACGAACCTAGTATTAATATCGGCGTTGCCTACGAGGGATTCTTCCTATAATCGTAACGGAATAATGGTATCACGGAATAACGTAATAACGAAATAATAACAAAAAGACAATGAAAAAGATTATTTACTCTTTTGCCCTGCTAATGGGCTTGATGACATTCACTGCTTGTGGCAGTGACAGTGACAACAACGGTAATGATGACAAATACAAAGACCGTACAAACGGAATGTCAGCTATTGACGCTTGCAGCGATGTCGTGAACCAGTTTGAGAATGCTAACAAGATAATTGCTCAAGCTAATCTGACCGCAGAACAGGAGACATATCTGCGTCAGGTGCTCACAGGTCTGGTCGGCAATGTCATCATACCTACATACACTAGCTTGGCTAATGATATAGAAGATTTGGAGAAAACTCTTAATGGCCTGACTGTCAAAACCATAACGCAGTCGCAGGTTGATAAAGCATGTGCAGACTTCAAGGCCGCAAGACTGAATTGGGAGCAATCGGAAGCATTTCTTATGGGTGCTGCCAGCGACTTCGATATCGACCCAACCATCGACTCATGGCCTCTGAATCGTACATTGCTGCTGAGTTACTTCAATAATGGCATGAATGAGGAGATGCTGGAAGATGCCACAATTTTGGGATTCCATGCTCTGGAGTTCATACTTTTCCGCAATGGTCAGCCACGTAAGGTTGCTGAATTGCAGGGCAATGACACCTATAAGAGCTTTGAGAAGATTACTGGTGCTCAAGAACTGGCTTATGCTCAGACTATTTGTAAACTGTTGAAGGAGCGTTGCTTCCAGTTGCAGGTTGCTTGGGAAGGAGAAACATCTCAAAATGCCAACCGTGTCAGTGTTGTCAAGGCTGCTGGTCTCGACTATACCACAGAGGCTGGTCTGAGCTATGGCGTCAATCTTACAACGGCAGGTGTTGCAGGTTCAAAGAGCACGTTCAGCACACTGAAAACCGCCATCGCTCAGGTGCTGAGTAATGACGAGGGCTCGTGTGTGGCTATTGCCAACGAGGTGGGTACCGCTAAGATTGCCAATCCTTTCGCAGCTGGTGATGTGAGTTACGTAGAATCGCCTTACAGCTACAACTCTATTGTTGACTTCTGCGACAATATTCGTTCTATCCGTAATGTATGGTATGGCAGTACCAGTGGCAGTGCAGCCAGTGTCAGCTTCAATGGTTTCTTTGCCAGTGTTGGCCAGAGTGATATTAACACCAAGGTTACAGGTGCTTTCAATGGCGCCATCAGCAAGATTGGTGCTATGCCAGCTCCTTTTGTGAAGTACTGCTGTACTATTTGGAACATCAACTTCGAGGATGATGAGGATTGGGAGACAGAAGAGTAACTGAGAAAATGAGGAATTGTATGAACAAATTATCACGACTCTTTTTCGTGAGCATGCTGGCAGCCCCTATGCTGTCGGCATGTTCTGACAGTAGCGACAGTCAGACGGGCTTAGGTCCGCTGACACCTGATGAACAAGTATTTGGTAAAGCTACTGGTAACTTTACTGCCGAGGAATGGTATCCTGGCGGACTGTTGGGAACGACGGAGAAAGCCAGCTATTCGGCTCCAGCTCCTGCTGTCACCGCGCAGGCCGGTATGGAAGAAGACTTCAACGTTGGTGAAGGCTTCTTCGAAAAACTTTATACCTTCGAACAGGAACCCCGTAAGGGCTTGGGCCCTGCCTGGGTGCGTAATTCGTGTATTGCCTGTCACCCCAGCTATGGTCACGGTAAGCGTCAGACGGAATATCGTGCTAACCAGATTGGCAACGGCTACTTGTTGGTGATCTATCATCCTGACACTAATGGTTATATCACCGAAGTGACGGGAATGCCGCAGACGCAGGCGATGTCGCCCTTCAAGGCACCTATCGACGAGAGTCAGATTTCCATTGAGTGGAAGAACGTGACGGAAATGGAGAGTGGACTGCCCATGAAGTTCGAGGATGGTGAGGAGTATGCCCTCATCTATCCGGAGGTACGTATTCCGCAGTCGGCCTTCAACACCAATCCGAAGCCCGAAAATTACGACGTGCGTCTTGAGTCAACTATCGGCGTCTATGGTACGGGCCTGCTTGATGCCATTGACGACGAAGATATCGAGAAACAGTGGGCATCAGAATCAAAGTATGTCGACCTGAATCCTGGTATGTGGGATAAGGAGGCTGGCACGTTCAAGGCTTCTGCCTACTATGCTGCTGGTTATAACGATACGGGTAAACATCGTGGTGACCACGGCCCGCTTAAACGCTTTACCTACGCAATGACGCGTGGCTCGTTGCAGGACGGGGCTGGTGCCAACGCCATTTGGAATATCACTAACGTGACGCGTTCTGACCGCCATTGGCTCTACACGACAGCAGCCTGGGCTAAGGCTCAGAGCGAAGATCCTGAGGTCATCAAGAATATCAAGGAACAAGGCGCAAAAGAGTCCAGCATTTTGCATCCTTACTATGCTGATGGAACAGAAACGGGTATTGCTGCCCGCGTGAAAGAAATTCTGAGTTGCTCGTCTATCGCCATGAAGGAAATCTTTGAAAAGTACCTCTTGAAAGGTGCGCCTTATAATGGAAAGGAAGAAATGACCGACAAACAGTACTATCAGTTTATGGTTTGGCATCGCGGGCTGGCCGTTCCTGCCGCACGTAATCTGAACGACAAACTGGTACAGCGCGGCAAGGAGCTGTTTACGAAGATGGGCTGTGCACAATGTCACCGTCCTTCGTGGAAGACCGGCAAAGATGATATGTGGATAGATGCCTCGACGAAGGCCTATGCGAAAAGCATCGGCAAGGATGCGAGCAAGATGCTGCCTAAATATCCCAATCAGACCATCTGGCCCTATACCGACATGGTACAGCATCGCTTGTTTATGAAGAACGACATCCGTACTGGTTGGTGTCGTACTACGCCACTATGGGGACGCGGATTGTCTCGTATCCTGACTGGTGCTGACGATCGTCTTCACGACTGTCGTGCCCGTACTGTCCTTGAGGCAATCATGTGGCATGGATATTCGAAGCAGTCAGACGGATATAGAGCTACTGAGCAATTCTATCATCTGCCAAAAGCAGACCGCGACGCAGTCATAAAATTCATCGAGGCAATATGATGATTGTGTCTGGATTCCCGTAAGCAGCTTAGTTTAGATGGCCTATTTGCCAAGAAATTTGGTGTCCAGATAGGTTTGAAACGTGTCTTTGTACATGTCGCCAATAGGCAGATAAGTGTCGGCATCCATGATAATACGATTTTTGTTAACCTCTTGAATCTTAGTAAGATTGACGATGTAGGAGCGATGAATCCGCATGAAATAGTCGGGTAGTCGCTCCTCCATCTTTTTCATCGAAAGCAGGGTGACGATGGGCTTTTTCTCGCCTTCCAACCACACCTTGAGATACTCACTCATGGCCTCAACGTAACGAATGTCGGGGATAGAAACCTTGACGATGCGGTATTCTGTCTTGAGGAAGACTACGTCGTCGTGGGTGTCGGCGACGGAATCGCCGACCACAGGACTGCTGCTCACAGAAGCAACGGCAGATGCGCTGCCTTCCAGGCGTGCTTTCAAGCGATTGGCGGCGCGCTGGAAGTCTTGCAGGCCAAAGGGCTTCAACAGATAGTCGACAGCATTGACACGGAAGCCTTCTACGGCATATTCCGAATAGGCTGTGGTAAAGACGATGAGGGGTGGTACGGTGAGCGACTTCACAAAATCCATGCCGTTGAGATCAGGCATGTTGATGTCGCAGAAGATGGCGTCCACCGTGTCATTCTCAAGAAAGGCCCTTGCCTCTAAGGCACTTTGGCACTGGGCTACCAACTCTAGAAACGGAACCTTGTTGATATAAGCTACTATTTGTTGGAGCGCTAGCGGCTCGTCGTCAATGGCCATACATCTAATCATGTCAGTGGTATTTCAAGTTTAACATTGTAGACGTCAGAAGCGTCTTGTATATTTAGTGTATAGTTGTTACCATAGAGTAAGTTTAATCGTTTTGTTACGTTTTGCAATCCTACACCGCCTTTTTCTTGATTAGGCATTTCTGCCTTGGAGTTGCGGCACATGAAGAGGAGCTTTTCGCTGATTTCCACTTTGATGTCGATAAACGACTCGTGCTGATATGAGATGCCGTGCTTGAAAGCATTCTCAATAAAGGTGATAAGCATCAGAGGCGGTATCTGTCGATCGGGTACATCTTGAGGCAAACTTACCTGTATCTTTACCTTATTCGTATATCGTAACTTCATTAATTTGATGTAGTTACGAATAAACTCGAACTCCCTTGTAAGCGGTACGCCTTTCTTGTCACCCTCGTATAGAACGAATCGCATCATCTTCGAAAGTTCCAGTATCGTGTCCTTTGCTTTTTCAGGGTCGATGTCCACTAAAGCGTGGATGTTGTTCAGCGTATTCATGAAGAAGTGCGGATTAATCTGATACTTCAGATATTCCAGTTGCTGTTCCAGATTCTCCTTCTCTAATGCCTGCAGTCGCTTGCGGTCGTCACGTGTCTTGAAATAGCCTTTGATGCCTAAATTGGCACCGAACATCAGCAGAAGCAAAATGATGGCTATGATATCGTGTTCGCCGATGATAGCTGGAGGTATGTGCTTGAGCATCGGTCTGTTGGGCATGTGTTCATCGTCGAATTTCGGTGGGCGCTGTCCTTTATCCATGAATGGCTGTTTGTCTTCCATGAAGGGCTGTTCGTCTTCCATAAATGGGGGCTCGTCTTCCATAAACGGGCGTTCGTCATGAGGTTTCATCGGACGCTTGTCGAACTGATCCATATGATGTCTCTCGCCCAAATGCTTGGGGCGATGATTGCATTGATAGAGCGTGAAGCCTACGAGAATAGCCCCTACAATACTAAAGTAGAGCAGTCGTTTGTGCTGATGGATCAACAGTGGTGCCAGCAAAAAGTTGTGGATGACAAAGAGTAGCAGATAGATGCTGAACTGCTTCCACACAATCATCATCTCCATCCAGTCGAAGGTGATCGTTGAGTCGTTGACGGTGCGCACATAATAGCTTAACAGGGGGGCGATAAATAGGACGCCCCACGCTGCTAAGTAAATAATGTTTTCTTGTCGCGACTGATTCTTCATCCAGTACATTATATTTATGATTATAACGTAAAACAATGTGAAAAATTGCCATTCGGCATGACTTTTTTCCGTCATGTCGGTCAGTCACCAGCCTCCGGGTCTTCCACCGGGCATGCCACCTCCGCCCATGCCGCTGCTGACTGATGTTGAGGCTGTGACGGTCTGCGAGCTGTTGCCCAGATTCAGCGTATAGCTCGTGCCGCTCTTCATGCCAGGCGCACTGACCATGATGGTGCCGTTGGTGTAAGAGTAGGGGGGCATGTTGAACGTGGCAACGGTAGTAGAACCATTGCTGATGGTGACGGTACTATTGGCTTGTACTGTTCCGCTGGTTGATGCGATACCCTGCGAGGTAGAACCGATGTTGGCATCGATTCGTCCGCCTATGCCGAAGATATTGCCACCCGTAATGTACAGCTTGTATTGTTCGCCGATGTCGATGCCCGTCTCTGCACCACCGGCTCCGAAGGCAATTACGGTGCCGCCCTGGATATACATGTTGCCATTGGCGTCAATGCCGTCGTTGTTGGTACCTATGGCAGTCACGGTGCCCCCCTTGATGTACATGTCCTTGGCTGAATTGATAGCGTCGTCGTAGGCTGAAACCATAATATTACCATCGGTAATAGTTAGTATGGACTTCGTTTCGATGCCCTCACCGTTATAGCCTTTGGTGCGCACCATGACTTTGCCGCCGTTGATGTTCAGATTGCCGTCGACCTTAACGCCCTTGGGCGAGGCAGTGTCGTTATTGCTCTTGAACTGGCCGCCCTCGGTAATGATATACAGTTCACCGCCGTTGATGTCAGCATCCATATCCACATTCAGACCCTTGCCGCCTGATCCGGTGCTCTTCAGTTTGACTACACCAGCGTACATTGTGAAGGTAGAGTCTGCCTTGATGCCTGCCGAGCCCTTCGCCTCCTTATCCTCTGTGTCGTACGTGCCGTTGCCGGAGGTGATGACGGTTGTGCGTCCGCCGCTGACGATGATATGGCTTTCGCAGTTGATGCCTTTGGCTGCTGCTGCCGACACCTCGACGTTCAAGATGCCACCGTTGATGTAGATGCCGTCGTTGGCCTTTATGCCGTGATTAGCAGTCGACTTCACATAGACATTGTTGCCAGTGCGGAACACGATATAATCAGCTGAATGAATGCCATTATTGTAGTTGCCGGTCACGTTGAGCGATCCGCTGCCATTGAACAATAGTTTTCCTTTGCAGTAGAGTGCTCCTTTATGGTCGTTTTTCGATGACGTGCCGTCGGTCAGTGTGTTTGTCGTACCGTCGACTAAAACGATGTAAGCTCGTTTGCCACTCAATAGGTTGAGGGCTGCCGAGTCGGGGTTGGTGATGTTGACACCATTCAGCATTACCTCGTACTTCTTGTCGCCGAGAACTGTAAACGAACCATTGGAGGTGCTTCCGCTCACTACGTAGCACACCTTCTTTGTCGAGCCGTGGTTGGCTGTGATATGCCCTCCGTTGACCGTCACCTCCACGCCGTTCTCCGTCTTTGCGGCAGGGTTCGATAGGTCGATGGCTACTTCCGTCTTAAACTCGTTGTTCTCCAGCATGTCCTCTTCGTCAGGAAAATATGCTTCGGCAGTCTCCGTGGGCTCTGCCGTCGTTTTGTCGATGTCTATGGTGAAGGTGGTCAGTTCGCCGCTGCCTGCCGAAGCACTGCCTGTGCCACCTCCCGCTGTGGAGCCAGCACCATTGTTGCTCCATTTGTCGTAATAGTCTTCCAAATTATCCTTCGAGCAAGCTGTCAGGATAGTCATCATTGCTGTTATCAGCATCATCAAAAACATGTTCTTTTTCATATCTTTCCTTTTTAATTGATTTGCATGCTGCAAAGATATACAAAAAGAGCCGGCTTGCGAAATATATTCAGCAAACCGGCCCTTTTATTCAATGAAAATCAAAATATGACTTTTACTTCCTTCTTGGCATAGCTTTCTTCAGTGGGTGTTCCTACCACCGTGACACGCTCTGATGGCACTTCGCTTTCTGTTCCATTGTCGCAGGCCCAGCTTTTGTCTACCTTGGCATAGAAGGAACCACCGCTGAGCGTAATGCCGCCATCGCCTTTGATGGCCTTTGGATTGCCGTCATCATTGCTGCCGGAGGTGATGGCACTTAGCGTTCCTCCGCTGAACACGATGCTGGCCGAACAGTTGATGCCTTTGCCGCCATCACCGCTACTGGTCATTGTGAGCGTGCCGCCACTCATGGTAAAGTCGTAGTCACACTTGATACAAGCTGCACTGCTGTAGTCGGCCTCATCGTTGTCGTAAACGCAGTCACCGGATGTTGCGATAGTTGTGGTTCCACCAGTGATGACTACTACGGAGTCGCATTTGATGCCACGAGCGGCATCAGCAGTAACATTGATGTCGAGCGAACCGTTGTTTATCCATAAGCCATCGTTCACTTTGATGCCGTTGCCCGTAGATGAGCTGACGTTCATGGTTACGTCCTCGTCGATAACGATATAATCGTCACAAGCGATGGCGTGTTTACAGTTACCTTTGACGTTCAGCGTTCCTTTACCCATGAAATAAATCTGTCCTTCGCTGAAGAAAGTGCCTTTCTGGTCGTAGCTTTGTTCGGTGTACGAAGTTCCGTCAGTAAGCGTATTGGAAGTGCCGCTTGCCACATTGAGGTATAGCGACTTACCGCACTGGTTGTTGATAGCGGGACCATCGGCATTGTTCAGTGTCAGCCCGTTGAGTTTGATGCCATATTTCTTATCGCGATAGATGAGCAGCGAACCGTCACTACACGTACCGCTAAGTACCAATAGCAGCGAGTCTGTGTCCGAACCTGTATTCACGGTTACGTTCGTTCCGTTGACTGTTACATATCCGTTATCGTCACCTGTCACTGCTACGCTCGAATTGGAATATGCTATATAGATGGTGTTGGCTGTCGATACCGTTCCATTTGTATAGGCACTGAAATCAGTGTCGTCGTTCTGACAGGCTGTTGTCAGGACTGTTGCCATTAGAAATAGGAATGTCTTTTTCATCTTTTTTCAATAAATCGTTGATTAGAATCTAGAACTTAAACTTATATCCTACGCCGATATAATGCATGTCGGGGTCATACTCGTCAGCATCCACGTTCTTCATGTCCTGATAGCGATAGTAAATGCTGAGATTGTGTTGCTTGGAGAGCCGCAGGTCGGTTCCAATGTTATAGCGTATCTTCTCGATTCCCCACGAGTTATATAATTCCATGCTGGCAAACGGCGTGAAGAATGCACGCTTACGGTCGTAGGAAATCTCCAGACGTGAACGTAACTGGTTCTTGCCCTTGCCCGCACGAACCTTGTCTTCCCACCATGAGTTGTCGAAATCCCAACGGGTAACGGTCTTCTCTGGGCGGTAGGTGTATTGCCAATGCTCGCGTAGTTCGATTTTGATGTTGTTCGAGAATTTGTACGAACCAGCCAACGAGGCATGAAAACGGTGTCTGATGCCCCAATAGGAGGGTCGCCAGTTGTTGTAAGCACCCGATGCTTTGTAGCTGACATCCTCGCGGAAATTGGTGTTCAGAAACGTGTAACCAGCGTCGGCCTTGAGCCATTTGCTCAACTTGTATTGTGCTCCTAATCCAACGCTCCAACGGTCCATCGTCTTGAAGTTATTGCGTGTGCGCATCTCTGCTTCAACAGAAAGACTGAAATTCTTGCTGACCTTCTTGTCAGCCTCTGCGCTGAGCAATAGACCACCTTCACTTTGGGCGAAGAGGGAGGTGCCCGTCGAGAGCACAGCTATAAGCATGATTAATCGATATTTCTCCATTGTGATTTTTTTACTGTGAATTGTTTGTCCGTATCATTAGTTCCTTGTCCGTCGTAGGTAATGCGTAGCACTACGGAATCTTTTAGGAAGTCGATGCCTCCCAACTCCACATCCTGTATTTTCAGGCCTGTACGCGACTCTAAGTCAGCTATCAGTTCCTGCCGCTTCTCAGGCTTTGCCAATTCTGGACGGTCATATTGAATAAGCTTGGTGCTTTTCACCTTTAGTTTTTTCTCGCATACAACGATTGCTGTGATGAAGATACAGTCTACGATTAACAGTCTGACATATTCTGCAGCCGAGTTGACGTTGACGTCTTCAATGTCAATCATCGCGTGAACCACCGACAGGCAGACAATGACGAACAGGTAGGTCATTTCGCGAACGGGCATCGAGTCGGTACGATAACGCATAATAGAAAAGATACCGAAGAGTCCCAGGCCTACGCCCATCGTTGCCTTGCCGCGATCCATATTCATCATGATAATCACGAGAAAGAAGATGGCCACGGAAATCAACATAAAGGTGAAGTAGAAGTCGCGCCGGTTGCTCTTTCGGTAATATAGCCTGTCTACAATAATCCAGTTAACGGCAAAGCAGATGACGAATCTAAGCAGTGCGTTGCAGAATTCTGGGTGTAAGAAATTGATAATGTCCATAATTATAAGTGTTGTTGTTTGTTGTGTTGTTACTTAACATCTTTTCTATATAGTGCAGCTTTTCTTTAAACCTGTTGGCAGGCAGTTCTGGATTTGTCAGTGCTGCTCCCATGCAGTATTTTGAGAAGCCATGCGGATGGATGCGCAGTTGGTTCAACATGGCCAGCACTGGTGAGTAGACGAGTCCGTCACGCTTCAGTTCTATAATGACCAGATTGCCCATGTCCATATTCTTTCCGTTTGTCAGATTCAGGAAGTGCAGCGATGTGTCGATAGTCAGCCGTTCGGTCATTGCCTTGTTGACGAGTGTGATACGCCGGAAACTGTTATTCATATGGGGAATCAGACTGTCAACGTTATAGCGTAGTGTCTTGTCCAAAAATTCTCGTTTGGTCTGATCGTGCAAGTTCATATCCTCTACCTCGATGCGCTTCTTCTTGGTGCGTCCGTGGTTGTTCTTGGTTTTCACCTCCATGAACTGAAGACCTGAGATGCAATAGGTGCGGAAACGAATCTTCTGCCGATTAGTGTGATTCCACAGGTGTTGACAATACATGTCGTACTCGGCGGTGTCGAAGTAAGTCGTATCGTAGGCAAGATTGCGAACGCCCTCAATTTCCTGTACATAGTAGTCTTGTTGTGCCATTTTGAGGAGCAGATGCAGACGGTCGGTCGTGGTGACAAACTTCGTGTCAGTACGGTTCATCAACTTGACGCTTGACATCTGCTCTAACGAGATAGGTGCGAATTTGTTAATTAGGGATTGTCGTTTAATTCTTCTTGTATAGATAGGCATGTGGCTTTGCCCTTGACACGTTTTTGCACCAGCCTTGCCGTCATTGCGTTTTCTGCTGTCTTACCATCATTTTGGTGATGTTTTTGTCACTTTGGGCGAC
>JAEEGL014229021.1_pt1 | contig 24523 bp, 23 predicted proteins | sample 9134231 | NCBI WGS metagenome assembly JAEEGL01 (sample SAMN16246548, study PRJNA631951) | gut metagenome | biome: gut microbiome; feature: rumen; material: fiber-attached | host: Bos | place: Iran: Karaj | collected 2018-10
ATTATTAATTGATTTAATCCCAACTCCAGTTAAGCATGATGAAGCATCTTCAAAAGCTATTGCCAAAGCATATAGTGAATATCAAGAATTAAATGCTTCTGTTAAAGAACAAGTAGATGAAGATAAGAAAGCTATATTATTCAATGCTGATAAGACTTATCAAGCATTGGGTGTTGAAGAAATTATTAATGCATTATTCCCAGTTGAAGGAACTAATGCTATGAAGATTAAGATTGGTAATGCTGAAAATGCATTAAATAGACTTCCAGAAGATGTTAAAGCATTAGTAAGTGAAGAAGCTAAAGCTAAACTTATTGAAGCTAAGTCAAGCTATGTTGAAGCCAGAATTGAAAATATCGGTGATGTTGAATATACTAAAGAATCTAAAGAAAAGATTGACGCAGCTAGACAAGCATATGAAGAACTTGAAACTGCTTTAAAACCAAATGTAAGTAACTTAGCTAAATTAACTGAAGCTGAAAATACATATACAGTTGCTGGTGAAATTGTTGAATTAATTGAAACAATCGGAAGTGTATCTTATCCAGAAAGCGAAGCTAAGATTAATGAAGTTAAAGCTAAATATGATGAACTTACTGATTCACAAAAGAAAGCTGTTATCAATGTTGAAAAGTTAACTCAAGCACAAGCTGAATTCAATACATTAAAGAAGAAACATAATTCTAGCGTTGGCCTTGGCGTAGGACTTGGTGTTGCTGGTGGCTTAATCTTAGTTTGCGGAACATTATTTGTACTAGCATTCTTCGTATTCAACAAATGGTCTTTAGATAAAGATAAAGTTGTAAGAACATTTGTATTCTCTAAGAAGAGTACTGAAGCAAAAGTAATGACAATCACATTTAAGTTTAAGAAAGTTTCTGCTCAAGAATTATTTAATACTAAGGCTGAAGCAGAATCTTCAAAACAAGCTTAATAAAATGATTTAAATGGTGGGTTTAGGCCCACCATTTTTTTTCGCCATTTGTGGCACTTTTGTTGCGAGATGTTTTGTATAATCAGTGTATAAATAGATAATTAGATAATAATTACATTTATATATAGGCATTATTATATGAGGAGGTATTCCAATGATTTGTTTAACATTGTTCATGCTAGCATTCTTTGTGTTTAATAAATGGTCAATAGATGGCACAAAAGCCGTTAGAACTTTTGTACTTTCTAGGAAGAATACTGAATCTAAAATAATGACTATTACATTTAAGTTTAAAAGTATTAATTCTGCAGATCTATATAATACTAAAGAAGAGGCAGAAGCGTCAAAAGACATTTAATTAATAAATTAATGGTGGAGAAAAATCCACCATTTTTTATGCCAAAAAAAATTTTTTTAAAAATATTATTAGTTTGTGGCACTTTTGTTGCGCTCACTTTGATACAATACAATCGGTAATGATAAACAAATGGTTTTCAATCAGTCATTGATAATAATTTGTTTAAAATTCTCCTTTTATTATATTTCTACACTCTGAAGGCCGGATTAATAGTCCGGCCTTCCTCCTTTTTATACACATTACTCTTTTAAAAGCTAGATAAATAGGCTAAAATATAAATGTTAAAACATTTATTAGTGGGGAAAAGTATGGGTCCATCTATCATAACTAAACACGGAAGAGTAATAGGTCTTGAACTTGATTATGCTTATTTTTATAGAGGCATTCCTTTTGCTAAGTGTGAAAGATTTGGATATCCAGAGCCTATTGACTTTGATTCATTTGATGCAACAAAAGATGAAATAGATCCATATCAAGTAGATGCATTTTTAAATAGAAATCATTTTTATGATAAAGAATTTGTAAGTGATAAAGCTAAACTTTTTAGTGAATCGCCATTAACTTTAAATATTATTACACCTAAAACCGGAACAAAACTTCCGGTCTTTGTCTTTATACATGGTGGAGCGTTTGATACTGGAAAGGCTGGAGATGTTCCATATGGTAATACTATTGAATATGCATTAAGAGGCATTATTCTTGTTTCAATAAACTATAGAGTAAACATCTTTGGTTTCTATAAGAACTTAAACTATGGTTTATATGATCAAGAAGCCGCAATTAAATGGGTATATGAAAATATTGAGGCATTTGGTGGAGATAAAGACAATATTACTGTAGGTGGTCAATCCGCAGGTGCTATGTCGCTAGTAAATTTAATGTCTACAAAAAGATTAGACGGAATTATTAAAGGTGCCATAGTTATGAGTGGTGGTGGACCACTCCCAAGAATAATGGGTCCAAAACCTCATCAAAGAAGTGATAAATTCTACGATAAGGTTATGAAAGAGGCTGGATGTAATTCTTATGAAGAATTAAAGAAAGCTTCGCCAGAATCAATATTTAGAGCTTACTATAAACTTAAAGAGAAACATGCACCACTTTGTGTTATGCAACCAGGCATAGATGGAGTAATAGTCAAAGACTATCTCTGGAGACAAATTAAAAAGAATGAAGATATAGATGTCCCAGTATTACTCGGAGTAACTGGACAAGATTTCCTTCCATATTTCATTTATCTTTTAGGACTTAAATGGGGAACTTATAACGCAAAGAAAGGAAGATCCAATGTCTACGCATATTTCTTTAATCAAATTCCTCCAGGAGGCGATTATAAGGCTTTTCATGCCTTAGATCTCTGGTATGCGTTTGGAAATATGCATAAAAGTTGGAGAAATTTTACGGAAGAAGATATTAAGTTAAAGAATATGATGATAGATTATTTCTCTAACTTTATAAAGAATAAAAATCCAAATGGTGAAACCCTTCCTGAGTGGAGTCCAATAACTAAAGATTTTAAAGGATTTAGATATTTAAAAGCTGATAGTGAAGGATATATTTTCCCAAGAAAAGCTAAACAAATTCACTTAAAGGTATTATTAAAAGATCATGGACCAATCTAAAGTATTAATACTCTCTAATCCATTTAAAGGAACTTTGTCTTCTTTAAGGATTGGAGAAATAGTAAAAGAAGAACTAAAGAAAAAGAATATTGAATCAGATTACTTTGCCGCAACTGATGGTGGTGATGGTTTTTTAGATGCTTTTAAATCGATATACCCAGGCATATTTATTAAAGAAGTTTCAGTTAAATATCCAATAGGTAAGGAATATCATAATGTTTATTATCTATTTAAAGAAGAGACTAGAACTGTCTATATCTCTGTCTCAGATATATGCGGAATTAAATATATAAATGAAGTTGATAGAAATCCAATGTACGCAGATTCATATGGACTTGGTGAAGCTATTAAAGATGCAATACTCACATTCAATCCTAAAAGATTGGTAATAGGTCTTGGAGGTAGTGCTTCAGTAGATTTAGGCACATCAGTTCTTGAGGCTTTAGGTACTAAATTCTATGACCAATATGATAGTGAAATCAAAGGACTTAGAAACGCTAAATTAAAAGATGTGGAAAGAATAGATATAAAGAATACACGTCAATTACTTAAAGGGGTTAAAATCACTCTTTTATCCGATGTATTTGCGACACTTTTTACCAATGGTGCGACTGACTTATATAGTATTACAAAAGGAGCTAAAAAGGAAAACGTATGCATTATTAAAGATAATGCAGAACATTTCTTTAATGCATTAGGCTTTTTCAAAGATAAAAAAACATATGGTGCCGCAGGTGGTATTTCATTTATGTTTACTGAACTATTAGACGCTAAAATTAAGCTTGGTTCAGAAGAGTATTTAAAGATTATTAATTTTAAAAAGTTAGTTAAAGAATATGATTTAATCATTACTGGAGAAGGACAATTTGATGAAGAAACACTACAGGGTAAATTAATAGGTTCAATCATTAATTATAATCCTAAGAAATTAATTGTTTTATGTGGCACAAATAAAATGAATAATTATCCTAACGTATATTCAATAGTTCCTACTTTAATGACTAAAGAAGAATCATTAAATAATCCAGAAGAAGCATTAAGAAAATTAATTAGAAGTATAGAAATATAATAAAAGGAGAAAACATGAAAGAATTTTTTGTTAAGTCAAAAAATGCATTAATCGTTTTAGGCGTTTGTTTACTTGCAATCTTTATTTCTATGATTTTTGCTGATCAAATCCAAAAATCATGGGGAAAAGTAGAAGTTAAAACTGAAATGCTTGAAATAAAAGATGAAATAACTGATAAGACTATTCATCTAGGTTATAAGATTTATATTCCTAAATCAGCCTCTAAAGAGAATAAAGCTCCAGCTGCACTCCTACTTCATGGATATCAAAATGACCATGAAACTTGTGATGCATATTGTATTGAACTTTCAAGAAGAGGATATGTAGTTCTCGCAATTGATGAATACGGACATGGTTCAACTATTGAAGGATTTGCTAATAGAGGATATGTTAACCATAAAGTTACTGTTAACTATGGTAATGAAGATGATGGAGTAACATTCAAAACTACTGGCGGTCAAAAACGTTATAGAGCTATGATGAACTTCTCTAACCTTTCATTCTTCTTAGACAAGTATACAAAAGATGATGCTGGTCAATCTATGACAGATTCATCTATGGGTGGTATTACTGCATATTATTGGTTAAGCCAACTTGAATATGTAGATAATTCTAAGATGATTATTTCAGGCCACTCTATGGGTACTTGGGCATCTTGGACAGTTGCGGCTTTCTATGGAAATGAACCAGTTATCAACCCTAAAGCTGTAGTACTCCAATGTGGTGAATTATTTAGAATGAATGCAGTAGCTGATAGTGAAGGACATAAGGCTCCTTATGATACAACTCAAGTTAAATTTGGTAATATCTTATTACTCCAAGCTAAGTATGATGAATTCTCATATTTTAGAGACTATAAGATGAAAGTATCTGATGAATTATTAAAAGCACCATTAAGATATGAATTCTTAGGAACTACTGCTGAAAATGCTAAATGGAATACTGTATATGGTGATTTTAATAATGGTACAGCTAGAGAAATCTATTTAGTTAATACAAATCATAGATTAACTACTCATCATAAGAAAGGTTTAGCTGAAGCATTAGACTTTATTTCTAAATCAGTTAACACACCGTTATCAATCGAAAAGACTAAGACTGTATTTGGCACAAAAGAATTATTAGTATTACTTGCTACATTTGCAGCTTTAACATCAGTAGTCGCTGTTGTAATGGTACTTAAGAATGTTAAATTCTTTGCTCCTGTATATGGCACAGTTCCAACTGATAGAGATGAAAAGATTAAAACTACTAAGAAATGGTGGATTGGTGCAACTATTACTGTATTATTAAGTGCATTTACTTATCCATTCTTAACACAATTAGGTCACGGATTATTCCCACTACCTGAAGGTTTATTTAGAATGAGTATAGGTAATGGTTTCTTAGTATGGTATTTATTCTTAATCATTTGTATGCTTGGATTTACATTTATCCCAAGAATTAAAAATAAGAAGAAGGGAATTGAAAATCCAGACTTCGTTGATTATGGTCTTGCAAGAATAGAACATAAAGATAAGATGGACTGGGCACTTTTTGGAAAAGGATTACTTGTTGCATTCATCGGTGTACTAGTAATGTATTTAGAAGTAGTAATCACTCAAGCAATCTTCCAATTAGACTTTAGATACATATGGCCATTCTTCAAAGGCTTTAACTGGATTAGACTTGCTCAATTCTTAATTTATATTCCAATTTTCTTATTATTCTTCTATCTTAATAACTCTAAGATCTTCGCAAGTCTTAGAACTAAATGGAGTTCTACTCCTGGAGCTAGAGGTTTCTTTGAAACTTGGTGGAGATCAGCACTCCTCATGGCTGGTGGAATATTCTTCTTATGCCTCTTAGAATATATCCCATTCTTTATTGGTGTAGGTCCTGGTGCTGATTTACTCTTTGGTTTCACATTCGGTGGACCATTCATGTCACTATTAATAGTATTCTTCCCGCAAGTATTAATCTTTAGTTTAATCGCTACATACTGCTACAGAAAAACTGGAAACATCTATGTAGGTGCATCAATTATTGCAATGCTTGCATGCTGGGTAGTTACTGGTGGATCTGCAATGTTCTAGAATAAAATAAAAAATTAGTCTCGGCTTAAAAACCGAGACTTTTTCTTTTAAATAATTCGATACGAAATACCTCCTTTTGAGTACCATTTAATGAGGAGAATAATTGTATGAATGAAAAAGAAGAAAACATCATTGAATTAAATGAACAATCTATTAAATCATTAATTTACGTGGTTAGAGGTCAAAAAGTCATGCTTGATTCTGATTTAGCAAGTATCTATGGATATGATACAAAACGCTTTAACGAACAAGTAAAGAATAATATTGAAAAATTTCCAAGTAGATATAGATTTCAATTAACCTATGCTGAATTTGAAATGATAATGACATCTAGTTCCTATTTGAGGTCTAAAAAATCGGCCTCAAGTTGGGGTGGTAGAAGATATCTCCCTTATGTGTTTACAGAACAAGGCATATATATGCTTATGACAGTGCTTAAAGGCGAACTTGCAACCAAACAATCTATTGCATTAATCGATACTTTTAAACAGATGAAAGATTATTTGGTTGAGAATAGTAATGCTGTTAAATTGATTGATTCATCTTTTTTGTTTGAAAAGTTTAATTTCTATGATAAAAGACTAGATAAAATGGATAATGATTTAAAGAAAGTGATGGAAAATTTTATCAATCCGAATACATATAAACATTTCCTGATATTAAATGGTCAAAAGATAGAAGCATCAATTGCTTATCAGTCCATATATAAACTTTCTAAACACACATTATACATAGTTGATGATTATGTAGACATTAAGACACTTCAATTATTAAGAGTTGTAAATCCAAAAGTTAAGATTGTTATATTTACAGACAATAAAAGCAAAAATTCTTTGAATAAAATTTTTATAGATGAATTTAAGAAAGAATATCAATTGCAAATAATAATAAAAAGAAACAATAATGAATTTCATGATAGATATATTTTTATAGATTATGGATATAATTCTCAAATAGTTTATCATTGTGGAGCTTCTTCAAAGGATGCAGGAAATGGAGTATGTACTATTTCACAAATAAATGATAAAAACATATATAAGGATGTTGTCGAAAGAATATTAAAACATGATGAATTAGAACTATGAGTTTTTGCTATTTTATCTTAAATAAGATATAATAGTAAAAAGAGAGGAAATATAAAATGAACATTTGGCATTCAATTAAAAAAGAAAGAATTACTCCAGAAGATTTTATCGCAGTTATTGAAATTGAGAAAGGCTCAAAGAAGAAATATGAACTAGATAAAGAAACTGGACTTTTAATTTTGGATAGAATTTTATATACATCAACACACTATCCAGCAAACTATGGATTTATTCCAAGAACTTATGCAGAAGATAATGACCCACTAGATGTGCTTGTTATCTGTTCTGAACCACTTGAACCACTTGCAACAGTTAGATGTTATCCAATTGGTGTTATTCAAATGACAGACCAAGGAAAACTAGACCAAAAGATTATTGCTATTCCTTATAAAGATCCTATGTATAACGTTTATAGAGATGTATCAGCTCTTCCTGGTCACATCTTTGATGAAATCAAACACTTCTTTGAAGTATATAAGAATCTTGAAGGAAAAGAGACTTGTGTTGATAGCGTTCAAGGAAGAGATTATGCGATTAAATCAATCGCTAAAGATTTAAAGAGATACGAAGAAGCAGTAAAAGACGGAACAATAAAGGTTGAATAATATGAAAAAGAAACTAAGATGGTGGGGAATTATCCTCATAGTAATTTCATCAATAGTTGCACTCTTTGCGTTAATCGCACTCGTTAATTTTTTCTTCAATTTAGCTTTAAGAAGTTATATTAAGACATTTAGTCCAGTTAAATATGACTATGAACAAATAGCTCCTGAGGAAATTAATTATGATGGTAAGACATATAAAACATTCACAACTGATAGAGATTTTAAAGTTATGCAAATATCTGACGTACATCTTGGTTGTGGATTCTTGTCTTATAAAAAAGATAAAAAAGCAATCAATTGTGTAATCACAATGATTCAAAATGAAAAACCTGATTTTGTAGTATTTACTGGGGATAATGTTTTCCCAATCCCTTATATTGCAGGAACAGTCAACAATAAGATGATTATGAAGACATTTATTGCTATGGCTGAACAAACTGGTGTATATTACACCACACTATTTGGTAACCATGATACAGAAGCATACTCATACTTCAATAGAAAATCTATGAGTAAGATGTTTGTAGATCCTAAACTTAAATATTCAGTATATGAAAGACAAGAAGGTGTATCAGGTGAATCTAATTCAATCGTTCTTGTAAGAAATAAAGCCCATAAGATTACTAAAACATTATTAATGATAGACTCAAACGATTATGTAGATCAATCTTTAAAATCTACACTAAATTGGTTATATGACACAATTCATGAAGATCAAATCAAATGGGCAAAAGAAAATATTGAACATATTAAATCGCTCCCAGAAGGAGTAGACACTAAAGTACTCGCATTCATGCATATTCCAGTGTCTGAATATCATATCGCATTTGAAGAATTAAGAAACAATAACTTTGAAGATACCGCAAATACTCATTATGTAACTGGCGTTAATGATGAACTTGATGATGAAACACCTAGTGGAAGAGTATGGTATGGAGGTTGTTCTAGTTGGAAAGATAAGAGTGAGATTGAATCATTAGATTTATTCTTTGAAACATTACTTCCTTATCTAGATGGAATATTCTGTGGTCATGACCATGTCAATAATTTAAGATGTACTTATAAAGGTGTATATCTCTCATATGGTTATTCAGTAGACTATCTTGCATATTCTAATATTGATAAAATTGGTATGCAAAGAGGAAATACAGTTATTACTATTAAAAATGATGGAACATGGAGTGAAGTTCACAACAATTACTATACAAGTAATTATGTTTCTGAAAAAGGTGAGTTAGATAATGCGGATTATAGTGTATACTATTATCCGGATAACGAAATCCCAAAGAAATAGAAAGAAGGTATTATGATGAAGAAATTATTAAGTGTAATAATGATGTTAGCTTTATCACTTGTACTTGTATCATGTAAAGCTAAACCACTTGATTCTGCAACTAAATCTTATTATGCAGTATTAAATGGTGCTGAAATTAGTGATTCAAACAAGATGGAAGCTACATACATAAATGATAAAAGAGTTAGATCAATTAGAAAGTATTTAAAGACTGCAACATATCTTTATGTAATTGAAGTTGAAGTAAAAGAAGGAGATACTCTAGAAGTTGTAAGAACTACAACTGAAGGTGGCGCAGTAAACTTTAGAGCTCAAGATAAATTATCTGGACCTGTAACTAACTTAACTGAAGCAAACTTAAATGTTCCTGAATATACAGAATTCAATAATGGTAATGGAACATGGGCTGATTTAATGAAGATTAAAGTTACTTCTAAAGTATTAATCGTATTTGCTGAATTAACTCAAGGCGCAAAGAATATCGCAGTTATTACTCTTTAATAAAATTAGGCAAGTGAAAAACTTGCCTTTAAGTTTTTTATAAATATGAAATTTAAGAAATTAATGTCACTGTTTTTTGATTATTTCAAAATCGGTTTATTCACTTTTGGTGGTGGATACGCAATGATTAGTTTAATTCAAAAAACATTCGTAGAGAAAAGAAAATACATAGATGATGAAGAATTATTGAACATAATCTCTATCGCAGAATCTACCCCAGGAGTTATGGCCGTTAATAGCGCAACCTATATTGGTCATAAAGTATTGGGTTTTTTAGGTTCGCTTTTTGCGACTATAGGAGTATGCCTTCCATCATTTATAATTATTCTTTTAATTTCTTTCTTCTACGATAAATTTATCGAGATTAAATGGATTAATGCGATTATCTCAGGTCTCATGGTTGCGGTCACATTCTTAATCTTTAGAGCCGCAATTAAATTATTTAAGAGTGCTCAAAAAGACTATATATCTTATATATTTATGGGTCTTTCATTTATCGCACTATTATGCATTAAAATCTTTAAACTTAATTTCTCAACTATTTATATAATTTTAATCTCAGTAGTTATCTCATTAATCATCTTCTTAATTAAATATCTAAAAATGAAAAAGAAGATGAATAATGAAGAAGAATTAAAAGAGGAGGTAAATGAAGAATGATTTATTTAACTCTCTTTTATGAATTCTTACTAATTGGACTATTTACCTTTGGTGGTGGATATGCGATGATTCCACTAATCCAAGAAAAGGTAATTGGTCACGCTTGGCTTACTGAATCTGAATTTATGAGTATGGTCGCAATCGCAGAATCAACTCCAGGACCAATCGCTATTAATATGGCAACCTTTGTAGGATTTAAGGCTGGAGGAGTGTTTGGGGCATTACTATCAACAATCGGTGTAATTCTTCCATCATTCATTATTATTCTTTTAATTGCGACAGTATTAACTAAGATCATTGATAGACCAATTGTCAAACAAGTTTTACACGGAATTCAAGGTGTAGTAATTGGACTAATATTTGCGACAGCATTCTATTTTCTATATCAAAACATATTTAGTCTTGATTCGCACAACTTACCTATAGAATTCCTATATAAAGCCTTAATTATATTTGGCGTTGTAGTTATTACTACGCTTATCTATAAACTTATTAGAAAGAAGACTATAAGCCCATATTTAATTCTTATAGAAGGTGGCTTATTAGGCTTTATAATTTATTACGCAATACCATTAATATTTTGATATAATAATAAGAGTCGGAGGATATAAAATAATATGAAATTAGTATTAATTAGACATGGTGAAAGTGAATGGAATAAATTAAACCTTTTCACTGGATGGACAGATGTTGAATTATCTGAAAGAGGAGTTGAAGAAGCTAAACTAGCTGGTGAAACTCTTAAAGCTAAAGGATATGACTTTGATGTATGTTATACATCATATTTAAAAAGAGCTATCCACACTTTAAATGGTGTACTCAAAGAAATGGATAGAGAATGGCTCCCAGTTCACAAGACTTGGAAGTTAAATGAAAGACACTATGGCGCTCTTCAAGGTTTAAACAAGAGCGAAACAGCTTTAAAGTATGGCGAAGAACAAGTTAAAGTATGGAGAAGATCTTATGACGTTCAACCTCCAGCATTAACTGAAGATGACGTAAGAAGTCCTAGAACTCAAGCTCCATATAGACAAGTTGAAAATAAGGAAGTACTTCCTTTAACTGAATCTTTAAAGGATTGCGTAGCTAGAGTTGTTCCTTTCTATGAAGAAGTTATTAAGAAAGAAATGAAAGCAGGTAAGAGAGTATTAATCGCTGCACATGGTAACTCTTTAAGATCACTCGTTAAATATTTAGATAACATGAGTGATGAAGAAATCATTTCTGTAAATATTCCTACAGGTGTTCCACTAGTATATGAATTTGATGATAACTTCAAAGTAATTAATAAATATTATTTACTTGATGAAGCTGAACTCAAGGCTAGAATGGAAGCTGTTGCTAACCAAGGAAAAGCTAAATAAAAAATAATTTGACTTAATAAGTCTATTATTATAAAATAATAACGCACCTAAATCCAGGGCAAAGGATACTCCAACCTTTATCTTAGACTTAGGCAAGAATATTAAATAAGGAGAAAAACAAATGGCACTTTCAAAAGAAAAGAATCAAGAGATCGTAGCTAACTTCAAAGTAAATGAAAAGGATTCAGGTTCTCCTGAAGTTCAAATCGCTTTACTTACTGAAGAAATCAATGCTTTAAATGCTCATATTAAAGACAATAAGCATGATTACTCTTCAAAAAGAGGTTTAATGAAGAAGATTGGTCACAGACGTAACCTTCTTAAGTATCTTGAAAAGAAAGATATCAACCGCTACAGAGCTCTTTGCGATAAACTCGGTTTAAGACACTAATCGCATGCTAAATAGAAAAAGATGACTTCGGTCATCTTTTTCTTTGAAATAATATTGTAATAAATAATAATTTATTATAAAATCAAATCGGAGGAAAACCCTTACTAGAATATAACCATAAAGTAGACTACTTATTTTCTAAGAAAATAATTAAACATAAAGATTCTTATTATCAAGATGAGAATTATTATAGGGATCTATTCTATAAAAACATTTGAAAAAAATATTGTTAAAAATGATTAATTCATTACTATCATGTGTTGCCAACTCGTTAATAAATGGCTCAATATTATCTACGCATAATTCTCTCGATTAAATAGTATGAAAAAAATAATTATTGACTTAATATCTTTCACCACAAAAGAAAAGACTTATAAAAAAACATTTTTAAGATTTATTATTGCGACATTGGTTGTTGCGTTTTTGACTTTGCTAGATTACTTAATATCAAAATATTTAATTTCTAAAATAATACTCTCTGTACTATTTATTGTTTATATATACTTATTATTAGCTTTTATCTCTAGAATAATTTGTATAGGTGAAAATAAAAAAAATGAAAAAAAAGAAATAGGGCTATATAAAACAAAATATGAAGCTATTGATTTTGATTATGAAATAGTTATTAAATGGTTAAAAAATAAAAAGGATCCAGAAACGTTGTTGTGTTATTATAATAATAAGTATTTTGAGATTGATATAGTTTTTGATGTTGTGGGAAGAAGAGGAAACTATTACAATAAACAATATTATCTAAATAAAGAAAAGATGACAGAAGAACAAATAATTGATGAAATTGGAAATAGACTAATTGATGGAAAATTAAGGGTGTATGAAACATTTGATCATAATGGTCCTGATATTTTGGTAAAAGAAATTGAAGGAATTACTAATAATAAAAATTACGGTGTTGATGATTAATTGTTTTTGCTCGATATTACAATAGATATTAACGATAATAAAGAGATTGAAACGGTTTGTGTTTGGCGCTGTAAATTGTAATATTTCATAGAAAAAGCATAAAAATACTGAAACAAAATATTGAAAATTCATTTATATAATAATAATAAAAATATAAGTCCTTTGAATAATACATCAAAATGTATTATCATATTCTAGGTAGTGGAGGCATTATATGTTTTACAAGATTAATTCAACCAATGAATCTATATTCAATGTTAATAATACAATTAATACTAATTTAAAAGAAATGTCTATTAAGGAATATGCAGTATTTACTGGATTTGGTAAAAACGTTAAAGATAATCCTTTATTTGAAGTATTAAGAATAAATGAATTAAAGTTAACTGCGTTTGATAAACCAGCGTTTATTTATGTATTAGATTCAAGTGATAATAGTGAACTAGTAGTTGGTTTAATTGAAGATTCAACTAGTGATAATTATAAAGATAATTTAAACGCTATTAAACCAGTTAATGGTAGTTTCTATTACCTTCCAAAAGGCACTTTATTAAGCCTTAAAAACACAACAGTATTACTAGTTAAAGAAACTAAATCAACTAGTGATTTAAAGAATGCTAAATATGTCAAATATGACTTTGAAAATAAAGAAGCAAACAATAAAGAAACATATGATGTTTTATTCTCTAATTTCAAGTTTGAAGTAATTAAGTTAAACGTTAATGATTACTATACTCACTACTCTAATGAATCATCATTTGAACTCATCTATCCTTTATGCGATTTAAAACTAAAAGAAGGAGAAGCGAAGAAGGATGAACTCCTATATTTAGACCCAAATTCAAAAATTATCATCGCAGCTAAAGGTGAAGTATTAGTTATTAGATCTCCAAAATTATATATTGGAATTGACGTTGGCGGAACTTCAATGAAAGGACTCGTTATTGATGATAAAGGAAACGTTGTATGTCAATCTAAAGTTTCTACAATGGAAACTAAAGGTAATGAACATATGACTAAAGGTCTTAAAGAATCTGCTGATATATTATGTCAAAAGATTGATTCTAAATTAAATGAATTTGAAAGTCTTGGAATTGGATTCCCTGGAAATATTAGTCCTGTTACTGGAACTGTAATTAATGCTAATAACTTAGGCGTTAAAGAATTTAGATTAAGAGAAATCGCAGAAGAAGCTTTAGGTATTAAAGTTATTACTGATAATGATGCTAACTGTGCTGCTCTTGGTGAATATAAATTCACTCAAAATAGAAAGTATCATGATATGACACTAGTAACTCTTGGTACTGGTCTTGGATCTGGAATTATCATTGATGGGAAACTCTTTAGAGGTGGTCTAAAGACTACTACTGAACTTGGCCATATTAGAATCAAGAGTGAAAAGAACTTTAAATGTACATGTGGACATTATGGATGTTTTGAATCATTCACATCACTCGCAAGAATTAAATATGATACAGATAACCTCAAGAAAGATAAATCTAATGGATTAAGTGAATTAATCAGTGATAAAGATTTATATGTAAAAATCTTCCAATTAGCTAATACTAATGAAGCCGCAAAGACTTATCTATTCAAATATTTGAATAATTTAGTATTAGGTCTTGTTACTGTAGCTAACCTCCTTGAACCTGAAGTAATCGTTCTTGGTGGTGGTGTAACTGATTCACTTGAAAAGTATATTCCATACATCGAAAAGAAATTAAATAAAGATAAAATGGGAGGCAATGATGCTCCATTCATTAAGGTAAGAAAAGCCAAACTTGGCAATCTTGCTGGTGGATATGGTGCATGTGCTCTCACAATGGATGAAGAATAGAAGGAAATTTTTCCTTCTTTCTTTTTATAAATATAGGGATTTGCTTTTGATAAAAGTATGATATAATCATAAAGGACAAAAATGAAAAATGAATTATAAGGAGAAAATAAACTTATGGATGTAAAAGTTTATGAACTTGACTTCAGGGGAAAGAAGTTAAGAGTTGAGCTTGGCGAAGTAGCTAAGCAAGCAAATGGTAGCTGTGTAGTTAGATATGGTGATACAACAGTGCTCACAGCTGTATGCGTTGGAAAGGAACCTATTACACAAGATTTCTTCCCACTAACTGTTTTATACCAAGAAAAAATGTATTCTGGAGGTAAGATTCCAGGAGGATGGCTTAGAAGAGAAGGTAAGCCTACAGAACACGAAACTTTATCAAGTAGAGTTATCGATAGACCTTTAAGACCACTCTTCAAAGATGGTTTCAGAAACGAAGTACAAGTAATCAACATGGTACTCTCATGTAACCCAGATTATAACCCAGTTATGACTGCACTCTTTGGTTCTAGCCTTGCACTTAGTCTTGCAGGTGTACCAATTGAATATCCAATCGCTGGTGTTAATGTTGGTAGAGTTAATGGTGAATTCGTTGTTAACCCTACAGTAGAACAAAAAGCTCAATCTGACCTAGATTTAACTGTATCTGCTACTGAAAAAGCTATTAATATGGTTGAATGCGGAGCTAAAGAAGTTAATGAAGATGATATGACTGATGCACTTCTTTATGCATTTGATGCAATTCAAGAATTAATCACTTTCGAAAAAGAAATTATCAAAGAAAATGCTAAACCTTTAATGGAAATCGAATACAAGACTGTAAGTCAAGATGTAATCGATTATGTAACTCCACTTTCTAAAGAAAGAATTGAAAAGGCAGTTTCAATCAAGGGTAAACTTGAAAGAGCTGATGCAATTGAAGCTATTGAAAATGAAGTAGCTGAAAGAATCGTTTCTGAATGGAAAGAATCTAAAGGTTTAGATAAAGATGAATGCAAACAACTTGAAGCTGACGCTAAGAGCGTTATGGAAGGCTTCATGGTTAATGAAGTTAGACGTTTAATCACTGAAGATAAGATTAGACCTGATGGAAGAAGAGTTGATGAAATCAGACCACTCTCAGCTAAGATTGATTATCTTGAAAGAACTCATGGTAGTGCAATCTTCACAAGAGGACAAACTCAAGCTTTAGCTATCACTACATTAGGTTCACTCGATGAAGCTCAAGAATTAGAATCAGCTAATGGTGAATCTTTCAAGAGATGGATGCTTCACTATAACTTCCCTGCATTCTCAGTAGGTGAAATTGGTAAATATTCTTCACCTGGTAGAAGAGAAATCGGTCATGGAGCTTTAGCTGAAAGAGCTATTGCACCAATGCTACCTTCTGAAGATGAATTCCCATATGCAATTAGAACTGTATCAGAAATCCTTGAATCTAATGGTTCATCATCTCAAGCAACTATCTGTGCTACATCAATGTCACTTATGGCTGCTGGCGTTCCAATGAAGAAACAAGTTGCTGGTATCGCTATGGGTTTAATTAGTGATGGTGAAAACTACACTATCCTTACTGATATTCAAGGTCTTGAAGATCACTTTGGTGATATGGACTTCAAAGTAGCTGGTACTCGTGATGGTATCACAGCTCTTCAAATGGATATCAAAGTAACTGGTATCGATAGAAAGATTTTAAAAGAAGCTTTAGCTCAAGCTCATAAAGCTAGATTTGAAATCTTAGACGTTATGGATGCTTGCATCGCTAAACCTAGAGAAGAAGTATCTAAATTCGCTCCAAAAATTAAGACTCTTTGGATTGATACTGATCAAATTAAAGACGTTATTGGTACTGGAGGAAAAACTATTAACGCTATTATCGAAGAATGTAATGGTGTTAAGATTAATATCGAAGAATCTGGTAGAGTTGTTATTATGCATGAGGATTTAGCTAATTGCGTAAAAGCTCAATCAATGATTGAAGATATCGTAAGAAAACCTGAAATTGGTGAAGTATATGATGGTAAGGTAACACGTGTTGAAGATTATGGCGCATTCGTTGAACTTTGGAAGGGATGTGAAGGTTTATGCCATGTATCTAAATTATCTGACCACAGAGTTGAAAAAGCTCAAGATGAAGTTAAAGTTGGTGATACTTTAAAAGTTAAGATTATTAAGATTGATGACAAAGGTAAAATTGACTTATCTCATGCCGCAACTATTGAAGGTTATGTAGAAAAGGAATTCAGTCGTCCTAAAAAAGAATTCAAGAAAGATTCTAAAGATTCAAAAAAGAAATTCGTAAAGAAATCTGTTAAAGAAGAAAAGGCTGAAGATGAAGAAGTAGTAGTTATTACTACTGGGCAAAACGAATAGTTATTAATTGTATTCGGACAGTCGAGCGGAAACGTTAGGAAAGTCCATGCTAGCACATCCTGCGATGGATGTAGTGTTTGTGCCAAGTGAAAAAATAAGCTTGGGTACCTTAGGGTAACGGCGGGGAAAGGATGTAAAAGGCCTAGTACCTATAACGTGCCACAGAGACGAGCTTTAGAGAACATCTAAAGATGAAACGCGGTAAACCCCTCAAGCTAGAAACCCAAATTTGGTAGGGGAGTCTGGGTATCAAGAACTGAATTGAATACCTGGAAGTATTTATACTAGATAGATGGCTGTCTATTACAGAACATGGCTTATAGAATACGATTTATATAAACAAAGGAAACTCTTAGGGGGTTTCCTTTTTATATTATTAGTTATAATCTTATTTATAAAATATTGTGTAGAATTACTATAAAATTGTGTAGAATTAAAAATCGTATCTTCCTGGTGCGATTTTTATTTACAAACAATAATATATTATTATAAAATAATAATAAAGGAGGTATAAATCATGTCAACAATGTTATGGGTATGGCTTGGAATCTTTGTAGTTTCTTTAGTTATTGAAATTCTAATTCCTGGTCTCGTATCACTATGGTTTTCTGTAGGATCACTTGCATCACTAATTTTGGCTATATTTTTAGGCGATAAATTAATATGGCTTCAAATAATCGTGTTTGTTTTAGTGTCTGCTGCCTTCGTATTATTAATAAGACCTGTGCTTCTTAAGAATAGGAAGAAAAATACACTAACAAATGTCGACTCATTAGTCGGTAAGGTTGCATTTGTAACAGAAAATATAAAACCATTTGAAGTGGGTACTGTGAAACTACACGGAATCACTTGGAATGCAATTATAGATGATAACGACAAAGAAATTGAAAGAAACCAAAAAGTCATCATCGAAGATGTAAAAGGAAACACATTAAAAGTAAAATTATTCGTAAAAGAGGAGGAGTAGAAATATGTTCAACATTTTAATGGGTGTTGGTGGCATCGTTGCCATCGCAATTGTAGGTTTTGTTTTACTAGTTATCTTATTCTCAAGCGTTAGAGTAGTAAAACAAACAGAAAAATTTATTATTGAAAGATTAGGTAAATATAGAACAACTTGGGATAGTGGATTTAAAATGATGTTCCCATTCATTGATAGAATCGCAAGTCGTGTTACAATGAAGGAACAAATTAGAGACTTTGATCCACAACCAGTTATCACAAAAGATAATGTAACAATGCAAATTGATACAATTGTCTTCTTCCAAATCACTGATCCTAAACTATATACTTATGGTGTAGCTAACCCAATCGCTGCTATTGAATCATTAAGTGCTACAACTTTAAGAAATATCATCGGTGAACTTGATCTTGATGAAACTTTAACTTCAAGAGATATCATCAATACTAAGATGAGAGCTATTCTTGATGAAGCTACTGACCCTTGGGGAATCAAGGTTAATAGAGTAGAAGTTAAGAACATCCTTCCACCAAAGGATATTAGAGACGCTATGGAACGTCAAATGAGAGCTGAAAGAGAAAAGAGAGAACAAATCTTACTCGCTGAAGGTCAAAGACAATCTCAAATCCTTAAGGCTGAAGGTGAAAAACAATCTCAAATCTTAAAAGCTGAAGGTGAAAGAGAAGCTACTATTTTAAGAGCTGACGCTGAAAAAGAAGCTAGAATTAAAGTTGCTGAAGGTGAAGCTAAAGCTATTATCGCTAAAAGAGAAGCTGAATCTAAAGGTCTTGAAATGTTAAAGAAAGCTGGCGCTGATGAAGCTGTTCTTAAACTCAAGAGCTTTGAAGCACTTGAAAAAGTTGCTAACGGTCAAGCTACAAAGCTTATTGTTCCATCTAATCTTCAAGACGTTACTGCTATCGCATCTGCAGTAAAAGAAGTAGTTAAAAAGTAATTAACTAACAAGAATTCAAATACCTCGGTTCAATTGAACTGAGGTATTTTTTTGATTATATATTTGAAATTATCACTATTAAGTGATACAATCTAAACCATGATTGGAATGTATGAAATCCTTAGGGATAATTTAGTAAGATTAAGAAAGAATAGAGGATTGACTCAAGTAGAACTCGCAGAGATACTTAAGTACTCAGACAAATCAGTTTCTAAATGGGAAACTGGTGAAACACTTCCTTCAATTGAAACACTTGTTCATTTAAGTGATTTCTATGGAGTACCTGTTGATGATCTTTTAAGAAAACCTGTTGATGTAAACAAAGAGGTTGAAGTAGAAAAGATTAAGATTATCAATAAGAAGATTGTTATTGCTCTTGCAATTAGTGCTGTTTGGTTACTTGCTGTTGCTATCTTTGTTGGTTTAATCATCAACGATCCATCAAAGGCTAATGTTGCTTGGATTTGCTTCATTTGGGCACTTCCTGTCACATTTATTATTTGTATGGTTATATCTGTACTTTGGGGTAGAAGACATATCGAATATTGGACAAGCTTCTTTAGTTGGACAATGATTACCGCAATCTATCTATCAATCACAATAATTGGTCAAAAACCTAATTATTGGCTATTATTCTTAATTGGTGTACCAATTCAAATAATTATAATTTTACTTAAAGTAATTAAAGATGGTACTATCGAAAAATATGTAAGTAAAAGAAGAGAAGAGGAGAAAACTGAGTAGTTTTCTCTTTTGGTATTTATTATGGAAAAGAAAGAAAAAGTTATTGTTGGCTTATCTGGTGGAGTAGACTCATCCGTCTGTGTTAAACTCTTACTTGATCAAGGCTATGAAGTTGAAGGAATGTTTATGAGAAACTGGGACTCATTAGTTAATAATGATGTTTTGGGCAACCCTAATGATATCCTTGATGTATGTCCTCAAGAAAAAGATTATATGGACGCTCTTGAAGTAGGAAAAACTTTAGGTATTAAAGTTCATAGAATTGATTTTGTAAAAGAGTACTGGGATGATGTATTCACATACTTCTTAAATGAATATAAGAAGGGAAGAACTCCAAACCCAGATGTAATGTGCAATAAATACATCAAGTTCGCATCATTTAAAGAAAATGCCTTTAAACTTGGCTGTGATAAGATCGCGATGGGACACTTCGCAATATCTAAAGAAATTGATGGAAGAGTTCACTTATATAAAGGTAAAGATAGAAATAAAGACCAAACTTACTTTTTGGCTTTAACCAAGAATGAACAGTTAAAAGATACCCTCTTCCCAGTTGGCGAAATGACTAAGGCTGAAGTTAGAGAGATTGCGAAAGCAAATAACCTCATCACCGCAACTAAAAAAGATTCAACTGGAATATGCTTTATTGGTGAAAGACACTTTAATGAATTCTTAAGAAACTATCTTCCTGCGAAGAAAGGTAAGATTGTCACAATGGATGGAGAAGTATTAGGTGAACACTATGGTCTTATGAATTACACTATTGGCCAAAGAAAAGGAATTGGACTTGGTGGAATGAAAGATAGAGATAATTCGCCATGGTTTGTAATAGGTAAAGATCTAGAAAGAAACGAACTAATTGTTGGCCAAGGTGAGGATAATCCATTCATGCTTTCAGATAAATGCACACTTGAAAGTGTTAATCTAATTAATCCACTACCTGAAGGAGTAGAACTTTACGCTAAGTTTAGATATAGAGCTCCAGACTATAAAGTAAATGTTAAAGTTGATGGTGATACTGCGACAGTTACTTATGATAATGTTAAAAATGTTACACCTGGTCAAATCTGTGTATTCTATGATGCTAATGGCGAATGCTATGGTGGAGGCATCATAAATGAGGTATTTTACCAAGGTAAAAAGAGAAAATACTAAAAATTATTAAAAATTTAAAAATAATTCGATACGAAAATGCGATTTTTGCGTTCTATTTATTAGGAGGACCTAACAATGAAGAAAACAATAATCGCATTTTTGTTTGCCTTAACTTCTTTAACTGTGTTCCTATTTTCTAGTGATTTAATGTATGCTAGAGCGGAAGATGGTTATGGTACATTTCAAAGTATGACCTTTGATAATGGAGATTATGTTGAATTTATTAAGTATTGGAATAATGATAAAATCAACACTCTAATTAATAAAAACTTTAAAAAGAAAATGTTTGGTTGGGATGTTTTATATACCTATCGTGGTAAGCATTTCCATTTTATTGATGAAACTCTATATTCAGTAAGAAACACTTCTGATGAAGTGATTACTCAAACCTTTAAAACAAAATCATCAAACGAAGAAGTAATTAAAAGAAAGGTTAAGGGATCACTTGAGATTTCAGGAGGTGCCGCTATTAAACAATTTAAGTTTGGACTTGAAAGCCACCTTGAATATACCTATGAGAAAAATACCACTACGACTTCTCTTGAAGAAAACGAACTTAAACTAAAAGTAGCCCCTTATTCAGAACTTAGAATTGATGTGAGAGGTGAAGGTTATTTCTATCAAGGTGTTGCGAGAAAGACCGCCTTTTGGATTCCTTTTAAAAAAGGAGCTTTTGAATATATAGTTATCACAACTAAATATTATTCAATTAATATGTGGGGATTCTAACTATGAATGCTAAAAGAAATAAAATCATAGGTTTATCTTTGCTTGGCCTATTCCTTTTTATGGGAATATTCGCAATCATTATGTTCACTAAATATAGTTCATTTAAAATACTATCTATAAGAAAAGAATACTCAGTAGTTTCTCAAAGTAATGAAAAAGATATTGAAATACCTTTATATTTTGAAAAGAAGAATTCGTTTTTAACTAAAGAAAAATCAATTAAAAGTATCTCAATTGAAGATGAAACAAAGAACTATTTAATGACTCTAAATTCAATCAAACAATCAGGACGTATTGAATATGAAAAGACTAAATATTATGGTTTCTTTTTTAATCTATCATTTGATAATTACGATAATTTTGATGATGTAGTATTTATTAAAGATGGAAAATTAAAAATTAAATACATGAACGGAGAAGACTTGTCATTTAGAATAGGAAATATAGAGTTATATTTAAATACTAAGGAGGATAACTCTAATATCCAATTAATGGCTCTTGAATCCATCTTTAATACTGTGGATGATAAGGAAACCATTGTGGGAATTAATATTTCCCTTAGAAACGATAATAATTCTCCAATTAAAATTGAATCAATTAAAACATTGAATAAGTATTATGAATTCGATTATTTAAACTATGAAAAGGTTACTTTAAATTATAAAGATGATTTAAAAGAAAGATATAATGATTATTCTTATAAAGCTATTTCAATCAATGAGACAAGTAAAATGGATATTTTATTAAATAAGAATGAATCTTCAAGTATCTTTATTCCTCTTAAATATTTAAATGGAATAAGAAGTATAGATACACTTGGAATATTTATTACCTATAGAATTAATAATGTTTCTTATCTAAAAGTTATAGATTCATTTACTTTTAGAAGTTCACTTTTAGAAATCGATAAGGAAAACACTCAAGTATATGAGTATCGTTATAAATAATTTATATAAAAGGTATTCAAAAAGGACGGTATTAAAAGGTTTAACTTACACATTTAAAGATCATACTCATTATTTAATTAAAGGAGAAAATGGAATAGGCAAATCCACATTAATTAAATCTATATTAAATCAAATTAAATATGAAGGAGAAATTATAGTTGATGGACCTATTTCATACTCTCCAGAAGAAGCTATATTTCCGGCGTTTATGAGTGTCTATTCATTTCTTAAGACATTCTCTGAAATGTCATATTATGAGAATATCAGCGATGAGATAATAGAAAAAGAACTAGAAGAATTTAATATTAAAGATTCAGCAAACAAACAACTAGGTTCACTTTCAAAAGGAACTAAGATGAAAATTAATGTAATCTTATCTTTAATAACTCCGTCAAAAATCTTACTTATGGATGAGCCTTTGTCAGGGCTTGACCCTGAATCTAAGAAGAAATTAATAAAAAGAATAAAGATTGATAAAAGATGTGTCATAGTGGTGTCTCATGAAACAAATCAATTTAAAAGAAAAGACTTCACGATACTTAAACTTAATGAAGGCATACTTGAAGAAATTTAGTGCCTTCATTAAGACACATCTTTATTATCTATTATCTAAAAGAAATATAATTGTGATAAGTGTAATAAACCTTATATATCTAATCCTTTTATTGATTGAATCCCAAATATTTAAAGGATATATCTTTATTGATACTTATAGAGAAGAATCGTTAGAGGTTTATACTGAATCTATTTATCCTTTTATTAAGGTAATATTCTTATTCTTTATCCTTTTTGTTAATCTCTCATATTTTACAGGTAATGAATCTAGATATTCTCAGTATTTAATCAAAGATAAATCTACAAAAAGAATCTTTTATATTAGTAAATATATATCTATTATTATATTTATAACTATAGAGTATTTGTTCTTATATTTATCATATGAAATAATCAAGATGATTATGCCTTATACTAAATATCCTTTCAGTGATTTAAATAAGTATATTAGTGTTTATTTAATGGGTATTTATTACTTATTGCTATCCAGTATTATTCTCATAATCACTAGATCAAATTTCGCTTTAGTACTCCCAATAATAACATTTTTCGTTTCGGATATATTGATTAAAGATTTAGAAATGGACGAAATAACGAAAGTTTTAATGATGTTTACTTTATCCTGTTCTTTAGAAAAAGGCCTATATTTTGGGTATTTTCATGCTATTTTGCTAATAATACTGCTAAGTATAATAAATGTAATAGTTGTGAAAGAAATAGATATTTTATAAATAATACGTCTCTATTTTAATTTACATATAATTAATTATGATATAATTAAGGAAGTGAGGTATTTATATGAGAATAATGGATAAATGCGCTAAGATTGTGTGTACTCTTGGACCTGCATCTCAAAAAGAAGATGTATTATTACAAATGATTGAAAAAGGTATGAACACCGCAAGAGTTAACTTTTCACATGGTGATGACAAATCTCATGAAGACGCAATCAATTTAGTTAAGAAATGCTCTAAGATTAGTGGTAAATACATTGGTGTATTAATCGATCTTAAAGGACCAAAAATCAGAGTTGGTAAATTTAAAAATGGTAAAGTTCATCTACACAAAGGTGACAAGCTAACAGCATATCTTGAAGATACAATTGGCGATGAAAAACAATTTTCTATTAGACAAAAAGAATTATTCCTAGACGTTAAGAGTGGAGACACTCTTCTTGTTGATGATGGAAAAGTAGTACTTAAAGTATTATCTTCATCACCTACTAAGATGGAAGTAGAAGTTCAAAACGAAGGCGACATTTCAGATAATAAAGGAATCAACGCTCCAGGCGTAATACTCACTATGCCTTTCGTATCTGAAAAAGATAGAAATGATTTAATATTTGGTATTAACCATGAAGTTAACGCTGTTGCGTGTTCGTTTGTAAG
>JAEEGL016335293.1_pt1 | contig 24523 bp, 23 predicted proteins | sample 9134231 | NCBI WGS metagenome assembly JAEEGL01 (sample SAMN16246548, study PRJNA631951) | gut metagenome | biome: gut microbiome; feature: rumen; material: fiber-attached | host: Bos | place: Iran: Karaj | collected 2018-10
CAACTAAATCATATTTCTGCATCGTTTTTCCCTCACTTCGTTCTGTTATACAGGATCTTGGAACCGTTGCCGAACTTGGTGACCTTGTTCATTTCTTCGCCCAGCTCGCGCGCCAGAATTTCAACCACCTTGGAGCCGCAGAAGCCGCCCTGACAGCGACCCATGCCGGCGCGGGTGCGGCGTTTCACGCCGTCCACGTCTCTGGCGCCGCACGGCGCTTTGATCGCGTCGATGATCTCGCCTTCGGTGATGCCTTCGCAGCGGCAGATAATCCGTCCGTAGCGCTTGTCTTTTTCCACCAGCGCCTTGCGTTCCTCGTCGCTCATTTCGTTGACGCGAACCGGCGCCGGACGGTCGGTACGGAACACCTCTTTGCGCTGATACTGCGGCGCCATCTCTTTAAAGATCTTTGCCACGTACCGGGCAATGGCGGGCGCCGCGGTCAGACCCGGCGATTCAATGCCTGCAACGTTGATAAAGTGTTCATTCGCCTTGCTCGGCGCAATCAGGAAATCGGCGTCGTTGATGTCGATATGCGCGCGCAGACCGGCAAACGAGGTGATGCAGTTGCGTGTGGAAAGCGCGGGAATCACGGTCCGCACGTCGTTTTTCACGATATCCAGTCCTTCAATCGTGGTATCAAGGTCCAGCTTGCTGTCGAAGTCGAGGTCAATCGCCGTGGGTCCCATCAGCACGTTGCCGTGCACGGTCGGCGTCACCAGGATGCCCTTGCCCATCTTGGACGGGCAGTGGAACAGCACGTGGTTGACCATTTTCTTTTCGGTCTTGTCCAGCAGATAATATTCGCCCTTGCGCGGAATGATGCGGAACGAGGTGTCATCGATCATTTTGGCAATCTGGTCGGCAAACACACCGGCGCAGTTGATCACATACTTTGCCTTGACCACGCCGCTGGCGGTGGACAGGAAGAACAGACCATCCTTGTATTCGATGTCAAACACACCGGAATTGCGCTTCACACGTGCGCCGTTGAGCACCGCGTTTTCGGTGCAGGCGATGGTCAGCTCATACGGGCTGACGATACCGGCGGTGGGCGCCCAAAGCGCGCCGACGGCCTCTTCGCTGATATACGGTTCCATGGTGCGCAGCCGTTCCTGACTGATGATCTCCATGTTCGGCACACCGTTGGCAAAGCCGCGTTCAAACAGCTCGTCCAGTGTTTTCATATCGTCCCAGTTATAGGCGACAACCAGAGAACCGATATTCTTATAGGGTACATGCAGCTTGTTGCAGTAATATGCCATCAGGGACGCGCCCTGCACGTTAAGCTGCGCTTTGAGTGATCCGGGCGCTGCGTCAAAGCCGGCGTGAACAATGGCGCTGTTGGCTTTGGACGTACCCATGGCAACGTCGTTATACTTTTCCAGCAGCACGACCTTCAGATCCAGCTTCGACATTTCACGTGTAATCATTGCGCCGCAAACGCCGGCGCCGATCACGGCAACATCATATTGCATTGTTTGTTTCCTCCGTTTCTTCTAAAAGCAATACCGTTCCGGCAAAACCGAAACGGTACCGTATTTTTATTGTAGCACCACAACGGGTAATCGTCAACAACATCGACGGAATTCCGCCGCAAAAATTTAAAAAGAATTTTTGTTTATCGTGCCGAATCAGAAGTTGACCGACCGGATTTCGGAGCTTTGCGTGCTTAACGTTCCCGTGTCGCTGCGCACGCATGCCTTCACCTTGAAGCAGGCGCGGCTGCCGTGCGGATAGGCGCCGGCGGTAAAGGTGGTTCCCTTCGTTGTGCCGATGCAAAGGAATCTGCCGTTCTTCTTCGGCGCATAGTAGATCTCGTATTCACAATTGCCAGCGTTGTTCCAGCGCAAAACCGCGTTCTGTCCGCTGCGTGTTGCCGTGAGCGACACCGGCAGGGGCTTCGTTGCCGTCAGCTTGTCGCTGCTCGGGTCGCTGCACAGGATCGTTTTGCCCTTCTTCGTCAGTGCAACAACGAAGAAGGTATAGCGGCAACCGGCGGCGCGGTCTTTGATTTTATAATAGAGCTTTTTGGTCTCGCCGAGCTTCTGCGTCTTTTTGCCGACGCGTTCATAAACGGCGTATCCGGTGGCGCCGCCGACCTTTTGCCAGGACAGTGTCACGGACGTGCTACTTTGCGCAGCGTCGAGTCCGGTCGGTCGGCGCGGCACAATCTGGAGCCGGAGCGTTTTTGTGCCTGCGTAGTTGCGCCGGAAGGTCACGGTCACGGTATAAACGCCGATCTGCTTGCGTCCCTTGGCATAGGAAACGGTATAGTCCTGCTTTGCCTTGAGCTTGTTGCCTTTGGCGTCCTTCACAATGACGGCGGGCTTCTTTTGCTTGCCGTCAAACGCAAAGCGCGCCTTTTCCAGCGAGATGGATTTCACGCGCAGGATCTTCTCCTTGCCGAGCGTCTTGCCGCAGCGCTTGCAGACCTGCACAATTTTTCCGTTCTTTTTCAGGGTCGCCGCCGTGCGGATTGTTTTTGCCTTGTGTCCGAGCGCCGGAATCTTTGTCTGCTTCTGCAGCACCTTGCCGCAGACGCTGCAATGGCTGCCTGCGGTTTTGCCGTCCTTCAGGCAGGTGGCGTTCTTTGCCTTGTCGGTCACAACGGTGTGTCCCCTGCGCGGCAGCGTTGTCACGTCCTGCCGTTTGCCGCACCGGGTGCAGTGGTGCGACTGTTCGCCCTGCGCCGTGCAGGTAGGCTGTTTGTCAACGGTCCATTTGGTTTCAAACGTATGCCCCGTTGCCGGAAGCGTGATTTCCTGCCGGACGCCGCATACGCTGCAGCGTCCGATTCCGCGACCGGCAGTGGTACAGGTCGGGTTCAGCTCTGTTTTTTCTGTTTGGAACACGTGTCCCGTTGCCGGAATCGTGCCGGCTTTTTCCAGCTCCCTGCCGCAGTCGGCACAGTGGGCGCCGCTGCTCGTGCCCGGTTCGGTACAGGTCGGCGGCGTTACCACATCGTAGACCTTCCGGTGTCCGCGCGCGGGAACACTCTGGGTCCGTGCGCTGCCGCAGCGGGTGCAGGTCATGGTCGCGGAGCCGCTTGCCGTACAGGTTGCTTCCGTAATCACGGTCGTTTGCACGTAGTCGTGTCCGAGTGCGGGAACGCTCGTTCCCTGTTCTATCACCTGTCCGCACACCGCGCAGATCACGCGTCCGCGGGTACCCGCTTTGGTGCAGGTCGGCGCCAGCTCTTCGCTCAGCGGCGTATGCGCCGTGCGCGCAAGTGAAACGATGTCTTTGCGTGCGCCGCAGCGCTGGCAGTGATAGGATTGTTCGCCCTTGGCGGTGCAGCTCGGCGCGCGGTCCACCGTCGCCTTTGTGCTGTAGAGATGCCCGAGCGCCGGCACAGTTCCGGTCCCGGTGCTGCCGCAAACGCTGCAGATGAATTCTACCCTGCCTTTTTCCGTGCAGGTTGGTGCCTGAATCTGTCTGCCCGTTTCGGGAAAGCTGTGTCCCGTCGCCTTCACGTAATGATCCGTCTTCTGCATGCCGCAGCTGCGGCAGGTGTGCTGCGTATAGCCCTGCGCCGTGCAGGTGGGCGCCACAACAGTGTCGGTGAAGGTGTGTCCCGTTTTTTCAATCGGAAGCGTTTCAATCTTTACGCCGCAGCGCGTACAGGTGCGGCTGCGCAGACCGTCGCTTTCGCACGCAGGCTCCCGTTCAACAACCCAGAGTCCCGGGCTGTGTCCGAGCGGCGGCACATACCGGTCGTCCACCTGGTCGCCGCAGATGCTGCAGACCTGATGGCGGTATCCCGACGACGTGCAGGTCGGTTCCACCTGCACCGCCGTAAAGGTGTGGTTCGTGGTTTTGATCGCCAGCAGATCCGTTGTTGCGTCGCAGCGGGTACAGTGGCGCGATTTCAGCCCCTCTTCGTGGCAGGTCGGCGCACGGTCCACCGTCCAGGCGAGCGAGAAATCATGTCCAAGCGCCTGCAGCACCTCGGTTTTTTCCATACCGCATGCGCAGCGGTAAACCTCGGCGCCCTGCGCAACGCACGTGGCCGGGGTTTCGGCAATCAGCGTAAAGCTGTGCGTATGGGTATCGTCCGCCGCAAAAACGGCAAACGGCAGCAAAAGCAGCAACAGCAGAACTGCGCCGGTCAGCGCTCGTTTCATTTTCCCATCCCCTCGTGTTTCACATCATGGTTTCAAGTTGCTTTCGCGGATAATATAATCGGGTCGGTCCTTGACCTGTGTATAGACCCGGGCAAGATAAACGCCCAGCAGTCCGATGGCGCAGAGGATGACGCCGCCGAGCAGCAGCAGCACGATCAGAACCGCGTGCACCGGCGCAACCGCCCTGCCGCAAAGGCGCAGGATGATCGCAATCAGCGCATACAGCACCGCGCCGCAGCACAGCGCTCCGCCGCCGTATAACGGCAGTTTCAGCGGCAGATCGGAATAAGCCACAAGGCCGTCGAGCGCATAGGAAAACAGCTTTTTGAAATTCCATTTGGTCTCCCCCGCCGCACGCGCCGTATTCTCGTGCGGGAACCACTTGGTGCGAAAGCCCACAAAGCTGAACATGCCCTTGGTAAAGCGGCGGTGCTCGCCGAGCGACAGCAGCGCATCGGCAACTACGCGCTTCATCACGCGGAAATCCTGCGCACCGGGGTCGATCTCCACCTCCGTCATGCGGTTCGCGATCCGATAAAACGCGTCGGACAGGCGGCTTTTCAGTTTGGTTTCCCCTGTGCGGTCCATACGCTTCGCTGCCGCAACGTCATAACCTTCTTCGATCGCTGCCAGCATTTGCGGCAACAGCGACGGGCTGTGCTGCAGATCCGCATCCAGAATGCCCACAAGCTCCGCCGTGCTGGCGCGCAGACCGGCGAGCATGGCGCTCTCTTTGCCGAAATTGCGCGAAAACGAAAGATACTTCACCCGGCTGTCGCGCCGCGCAAACGCCTGCAGCGTTTCAAGCGTGCGGTCGCTGCTGCCGTCGTCCACGAAAATCAGCATTGTCTGATATTCGGGCAGTGTTTGCAGCGTCTGCTGCACCGTGTCATAAAACAGCGGCAGCGCTGCCTCTTCGTTATAGCACGGTACAATCAAATCCAAGGTTTTCATCCGTTATCCCTTCTCTCTGCGGCGCTTTCTTCCGACAGAAACCACAAAGCCAGTCTCTGCGCCGCACGCATCAAATCTTCGTTTGCCGTCTGCCGGATCTGTTCAAACGGCAGATGGCGCTCGTTCGTTTCAAATACTTTTACAATGCCGCCCTGCGTGACCGCGTCCGTGTCGGCGTCCAGCAACCCCACAACGGCTGCAACAGGCGTTGTACCCGCGCGTTTGGCTACGCCGAACGGCGCCTTTCCCATCAGGCTTTGCGCATCCATTTTTCCTTCTCCGGTCACAATCAGGTCCGCCGCTTTTGCGCGGTCGGCAAAGTCTGCGGCGTCGAGAATACAGTCGATGCCGCTTTGCAGCTCGGCGCCGCAAAACGTCCGCAGCGCAAAGCCCATACCGCCGGCAGCACCCGCGCCGGGCAAGCCGGCCTCGTTTTTGCCGCACGCGGTTGCCGCGCAGAACGCAAGCTGCCGCAATCCGAGATCGAGCTGCCGCGCCTGCTGCGGCGTTGCGCCCTTTTGCGGCGCATAGATATACGCCGCGCCTTCCGGTCCAAAAAGCGGATTCTGCACGTCGCACAGCACCCGCAGCCTCACGGTTTGCAGCCGTGGATCCAGACCGGAAAGATCCATCCGCCGCAGCTGCAGCAGACTGCCGCCGCCGGGCGCAAGCACTGCGCCGCTGCGATCCAGAAACCTTGCGCCGAGCGCCGACAAAAAGCCGGTGCCGCCGTCGGTCATGGCACTGCCGCCGAGACCGAGCAGGATCGTTTTGCTGCCCCGGTTGAGCGCGTCGCGCAGCAGTTCTCCCGTGCCGAACGACGACGCGCGCAAAGCGTCGTTTTCTTTTTCAATGGCGATGCCGCTGGCAGCAGCCGTTTCAATCACTGCCGTTCCGTCCGGCAGCACGGCATACGCCGCGTCAACAGTGTGTCCGAGTGGACTTTGCACCGTGCAGACACGTTTTTCCCCGCCGAAAACGGTCAGATACGCATCCACGGTTCCCTCGCCGCCGTCGGCAATCGGCAGCTGCACAGCCGTCAGTGTCGGGTCCGTCTGTTTGAGCGCCTGTGCCAGCGTTGCGGCAACCGTCACGGCGGAGAGTGTGCCCTTGAACGAATCGGGGGCAAGCAGCACCGTCTTTCCGCCGCGCACCAGACGCAGCACACCGCGCAGATCGTCAAACACCGGACAGCCGGTTGCAACCAGACGAGCCCGGCTGTTGTGTCCGCGGGCAACGAGTGCGCAGTCGCAGCCGATGGCTTCTGCCGTTTCAAAATCGTGGGTCGTGTCGCCCACAAAGAGCGTCCGGCGCGGGTCGGCGCCGTGCCGCCGCAGCCAGTCAAGCGCCACAGCCACCTTGCTTTTTCCGAGATTGTTTTCGCTGCCGAGCACCGATTCAAACCGGGCTTGCAGATCGTAGCGCGCCACCTGCTGCAGCAGCAGCGCGTGCTCCGTAGCGGAGATGACCACCTGCCTTGCGCCGCTCTCACGCAGCGCGTCCAGCACGGGCAAAGCGTCGTCAAACAAACGGACGCCGTCCAGCCCTGCCGCATAGGTGTCGGCATATTCGTTGGCAACGTCGGCATAATCCTCTTTTGAAAAATCGAAGCCGAGCGCGCGGTAAAAGTCGATGATCGGGAAATCAAAGTGCGCAAGATAATAGTCTTTGTCGGCGCGCTCAAACAGACCGCGGCGGCGCAGCAGTTCGTTTTCCACCGACAGATTAAGTGCCAGATCGTCCAGCAGCGTGCCGTTCCAGTCCCACAGCACATAGTCATATCGCCGCATGCCGTCATCTCCTTGCGTATTTGTTTTATTGTATCACATTTCGTATCCCAGTGCAAGAAAAAACGGCACGAAGCGTTGCCTCGTGCCGAAAAGTTCCGGTTTATTTCACGCTGATGGCGTCGATGATCGCCTCGGACGATTTTTCATAGGTGATCGTCACGCTGTCGCCGACGTTGAGAATCACGACTGCTTCGTTCTGCGACGCGGCAACACGGAAGTATTTCTTGCTGCCTTCCACCTGCAGGAAATAGACACTCTCGCCGCCGAGCACCGCTGTACGGATATCCGTCAAAACGCCGGTGATCGTCTTGTTGGTGTCAACCGGCGGTGTGTCGGGCGTTTCGCTGCCGGGGTCGTTGTTGTCGGTTGCTTCCTTGATCTCGTCGATATCCACGTTGATCTTGATATTGTTCTGCCGCAGCTTCTGGGCATACGCCTCCATGCATTCAGCAATCGTCTCGCCCGTGACCACAACCTGGTAGTTCTGGACGTTGACCATCGCGTAGCGCTTGACCAGCGAGGACGTATCCTTGAGCGACATGAAGTAGGTCGGCTGACCGCTGATATTCAGCAGAATCGGGAAGGTGGCGTTGTAGCCGTAGTCCTGCACCACGCCTTCCGCCGAGGACGCCGCCGAATATTCCTTGGCGCCCGAAACTTCATAGAAGTTGGCTTCCTTCGTGCGCATATTCACCAGCACAAAGCCGATGATTGCCTGGTCGCCGGACACGGAGGTGACGCCGGTGTACATATACACGTCGTCGTTCATCGCAAGGAAGTTGCTGCCTTCCGTGGCAACCTTCACGCCGTCCTGCACGATGATGGAGTTGATAAAGCCGCCGCCGTATTTGCCGTGGTAGTTATACTGTTCCACCAGCAGGCTGTTGGAATAGATCACGTCGATCCACTGCAGCGCCGGATCGCTCTTCACTTCGTCCACGGAATACTCCGTGCACTCACCCGTAATGGCGTTGACCATCACGACGCCCTTGACGTCTGTGCCGCCGAACAGACCGATCGTCTTGTCGACCACCGGGCAAAGCCAGAACGGTTCGCCCGCTTCGTCAATTTCAAAGTGCGGCTCGTCAAACAGATAAGTCGGATATTGGAAGCGCAGATGGCGCATCAGATATTTGCTGAAGTGCTCCTCGGAGGAATAGCGGATATAGCTGCCCTCCTCCAGCAGTACCAGGTCGGCCTTCTGCGTGACCATGTCGACCACGATATAGCCCGGGAAGCCGGTGGAGGTGTTTTTGAACCATTTGAAAATATCGCCGTAGGCCAGCGTTGTCACACGCACCGGCGCGTTCTTATAGTTGATCTGGGTGAATTTGCCCGACAGCTCAAACTGCGAAACCTTGTTGATCGAACTCAGATCGCCCAGCGCGCGGTTGGCGAGCGCAGCGGCAGCCGCGTCGTCCAAAACGGGAACGCTCTGGAAATCGGCTTCGGCAATGTCGCTGGCAAAGGTCTTGGATTCGTCCACGTCGATGATCCGGCTGTAGGAGCCTGCGCGGAACACCACGGAGGAGAACAGCATGCCAACGCCGACCACGACTGCAAGCAGCAGAATGATCGCGCCGGGAATGACCGCCTGCTTTTTCACATAGACCGTGTATTCGGGCTTTGTAATCACACCGGACAGCAAAACCTGCAGCGCCACATAGATGGCAGCCACCACGCCGAAGAACAGATACATCTGCGTGCTTTTGAAATTCATCGGCGGCAGCATGAAATAGTAGGCAATGGCGGCGCCGATCGCCGTGCCAAGCAGGGACAAAAGCAGCTTGATGCCGGTTTTTTTCGGTGCAAGATACGCGTCTTTGCCGCTGCCCTTGCCCTTGCCGGACGCACCGCCCTGCGAAAAATCAACTTTAATGGGGTCCATATCGTCCTCACTTTCCGCACACCAGCGTGTGCACGTTAAATCTATTATGCCCTATTATACTAGAGCCCGTCTGAAAAAGCAATGAAAAATTTTTTAAATACCCTGCTGCTCGTCCAGGCTCAGATAGAACCCGCCGAGGAACTCATCCAGAAATGCATCCGCCTCCGGCAAATGCATCTGCGCAATGCTCTGCTTCGTGGCTGAAAGCGCCTGGCGGAATTCGGTGTTTCCCGCCTGCTGCTCCTCAATACACTTGATCAGCGCGGCAATCTTGTCTGCCGCTTTCACAATTTTCCAAAGCGCCTCGTCGCCGTCCTGCTTGAAAAAGGCCGCACGGTAGACGTCTCTGAGATCTGCCGGCAGCATGGAAAGCAGCCGTTCGCACGCTTCGGTCTCCACCTGCAAAAACGCTTCATGCAGCGCTTCGGAATGATACTTGACCGGCGTCGGCATATCGCCCGTGATGATCTCCGGCATATCGTGATACAGTCCCAGAAATGCCGCGCGCTCCGCGTTGACGCTGCCGCCGAAGCGGGCGTTTTTGAGCAGTGCAATGGCGTGGGCAATGGCCGCCACGTCGGCGCTGTGTTCACTCAGATTCTCCTGCCGGGTGTTGCGCATCAGCGCCCAGCGATCGATATATTTCATGCGGGTGAACATGGAAAAAAAGTTATAGCTCATACCTTGCTCCTTATGCCAGCGCGTTGACCATTTCCATCAGCTTCTGCAAATACAGCAGACCGTCCATGCGCGGCTTTAGAAAATCGCCGATGGGCCACATGTGGGTGGCGCGTACCGTCGGCAGAATGTTGTAGACGCCCTTTTGCGCCTTTGCGGCTGCCGCCGCCGACGGAGAAAGCTCCAGCTCGTTCACCGGTGCACCGAAGGGCGCGCGCTGCGAAATGACGTTGGCGCAGCCGTCGTTGGCCTGCCACGCTTCGTCCAAAGGCGTGCCGTCTGCCGCCACGGTATTGGTGCGGGCGATGATCGGCACCAGCAGTCCGATGATCGGATCGGACACGTCCGGGTCCGCAATCAGATGACCGTCGAGCTTACTCGGCATGGTCGCGTCCTGCACCTCGGAGATATAATAGACGGCGTCCGACGTGCCGATGATCTGATTGAGTTCCGCCGCGTGTTCGGGCTGCATATCATAGATTGCCGTATCCGGCGCGGCAACGGTGCCGCTGGAAATGTCTGCCAGAAGGTCCGACACGCCGTCCACGGATTTGTTGATCAGCGCACGCATCAGCGGCAGAATCAGCTTTTGTTCGGCAAGCTGCTCCTTGATATAGCGCTGCGTGTCGCGCACCGCCTGATGGTTCACAAACAGCGACGTGCCGTTATAGACCGCCGCAAGACCCACAACCGCGTGAATCCAGTCGCCCTTGCCGCCTGTAAACAGCTCAGACAGCGTGCCGTCGGTGGTCCTGTCGCGTTCCGCCTGCGCGCCGAACGCCAACAGCGACGCAAGCAGCACACAGTTGTTGCCGCCCAGCGAATGTCCGATCAGGTTGCACTTGTGTTCGCTGTCCCATTCCTTCAGCAGCGCTTTGCCGGTATAGTCTTCGCCGTAACGGTCGTGTCCGCACTGCGCACTGTGCGCTTCGCCGTAGTCCACACGGGTGCCCTTGAGCTTGGCATACAACTCACACGTGCGGTCCCACACGCTGCCCACCGGGTCCACCATCGGCGCAACGCAGGTATAGCCGGCTTCGCGGAAGCCCCGGAGCGCGTCCCCGTTGAACATGCCCCAGTACTGCATGCCCTTGTAGCCCTTGGCATCCTCGTTCCAGCCCTGAAAGCCGTGCAGGAACACAAAGGGGTAGTTCGTCTGATCGGCGCTGTGATCCACGTCAAAATGCAGCGGCGCACGCAGCGACGCAAAGGGAATCAGCAGCACAAAGACCGCCAGCACAAACGCATTGAATTTACGGAAAAAACAGGTCAGATAATCGCAGCGCATGGAAAAGGACTCCTTCCATCTTTCGGATTATTTTTTATTTTAACACAAAGAAAGACAGATTGCAAGATGGCAAGAGAACAAGATCACAGGAAGCAGGACGACAAGAAGGCAAGAGAAAAGAACGGCTTCTCCCGGAACCCGTTCTTTTTGCTGTCGACTGCAGACGGTCGACTTATTCCATTCCCTGATACAGTCTGGCATACACGCCGCCGAGCGCGAGCAGCTGCTCGTGGGTGCCCTCTTCCTCAATGCCGTTTTCCGTCAAGACCAGAATGCGCGACGCATTGCGGATGGTCGACAGGCGGTGCGCAATGGTGAACGTGGTGCGACCCTTGGAAAGCGAACGCAGCGAGCGTTTGACAATCTGTTCACTCTCGTTGTCGAGCGCGCTGGTGGCTTCGTCCAGAATCAGCACCGGCGGATTCTTCAAAAATACGCGCGCAATGGAGATACGCTGCTTCTGTCCGCCGGAAAGCATCACGCCGCGCTCACCTACAAACGTATCGTACTGCTGCGGCAGCTTCATGATGAAATCGTCCGCACCGGCGAGCCTGGCCGCACTGCGGATCTCATCCAGGGTTGCGCCGGGTTTGCCGTAGCGGATGTTTTCCGCCACCGTGCCGGAAAACAGGTAGACATCCTGCTCCACCACACCGACCGCACCGCGCAGCGCCGCAAGGTTGAGCGACTGGATATCCTTGCCATCCAGCGTGATCACGCCCGACGAGAGATCGTAGAAGCGGGAAATGAGGCTGCACATCGTGGTTTTTCCGCTGCCGGACGGACCGACCACGGCAATGTTTTCGCCCGGCGCCACGGTCAGATTCAGATGTTCGAGCACGTCGCCCTTCTCCTTGTCGTAACTGAAGGTCACATCCCGAAACACGACTTCGCCCTTGACCTCGCCGAGATCGTTCAGCGTGCCGTCATAGCCCGGCTCGGGTTCAACCGTCATCACCTCGGCAAAGCGCTCGATGCCGGTCATGCCCTTTTCAAACTGCTCGGTAAATTCCACAATCCGCTTGATGGCGGCAATCAGCATGCCCACATACAGGAAATATGCCGTGTAGTCGGCGGTGGTAATCTTTTTCTGCATCACAAACACGCCGCCGATCAGCAGCATCACCACATACATCAGCCCGTCGAACAGACGCACCATTGCATTGAGCCGCGCCATATAGCGGTAGGAGGCGCGCTGCACGCCCGACAGATGGGTGCTTTCCTCGTTAAACTGGGCGGTCTCCGCCGCTTCGCCCGAAAACGATTTGACCACACGGATGCCCAGCAGCGAGTTTTCGGTCTTCGCGTTCACTTCCCCGACCAGCTCGCGCCGCTGCTTGAAGACCTTGCGCATCTTGCGGCGGAAATACATGGTGCCGAAGAACATGAACGGCAGCAGCACGAACGCCGCCACGGTCAGCGGCAGATTGATCGTGCAAAGGAAGCCGAAGCTGACGGCGATCTTGATGCCGAAAATAAAGAACTCCTCCGGGCAATGGTGGGAAAACTCCGCAATATCAAACAGGTCGGTCGTAATCCGCGACATCAGCTGACCGACCTTGGTGTTGTCGAAATAGCTGAACGGCACGCGCAGCAGATGGGCAAACATCTCCTCGCGCATATCTTTTTCAATCATCACACCCATCGAGTGCCCGACGTAAATCATGTAGTATCCGGCAAACACGTCAACCAGCTTGAGCAGTCCGTAGATTCCCGCCAGGGAAAGCACCAGCTGCAGTGTCAGCCGCGAAAAATCGTCAATCGCCACCGCCGTAATCTGCCGCACGAGCATCGGCAGCACAATCTCGTTGAGCGTGGTCAGCGCGGCACAAAACAGGTCGAGCGCCACTACCCACTTATGCTTTTTGAAATACGGCAAAAAGAACCGCCGCAGCATACCCTTTCGTTCCATGTCCTCACGTCCTTTTCATAATCAGAGATATTATAGGCATTTTGCGGTCGGTTGTCAAATAGATTTGCACAAAGCGCTTGCATGCGGACGTGTCTTTTGCTACAATAAAGACAGCGGACCCCACTTTGAAACAAGAGGTGTCGATTATGGCTGCTGCAACCTCCGCCGACCGGCTGCGCCTTTCGGAAAAGATCTGCTTCGGCGTCGGTCCCATCGGCAAAAACATGAGCGCCGGCGTGGTGTACGGTTCCTTTTTGTCGCTGTATTTCATGCAGACACTCGGTATTCCTCCTGCGTTCCTGTCGGTGATGTTTTTTCTGTGCCGGATCTGGGACGGCGTCAACGACCTGTTCATGGGCGCCATCATCGACGCCACACGGTCGCGTTTCGGCAAGTTCCGCCCGTGGATCTTTTTCGGTGCGCTGTCTAACGCGCTGTGCGCCGTGCTGATCTACTGGAATCCCGGTCTGCAGGGCGTCGGGCTCTATATCTACGTCACGGTGCTCTATCTGCTGTGCGACCTGACCTTTACCATGATCGACGTCGCCTACTGGGCAATGATTCCGGCGCTGACGCTCGACAGCCGCGAACGCGACCAGGTCAGTGTGATTCCGCGCCTGACGGGCGCTGTGGGCGGCGCGGTCAGTTCGTTTACTCTCAATTTGGTGGACGTGCTGGGCGGACGCGGCGTGAACGCGGGCTATCTGCATTACGCACTGCTGACCGGCGCGGTCTATCTGGTGACCTCGACCGTCTGCGCCGCAGGCACAAGAGAACATGTGCAATCGCTGCAGACCCAGCATGAACCGTTTTCGCTGATCAAGGCGGCGCGAGCGCTGTTTGCCAACGATCAGGCGCTCGTTGTGGTCGGCATCATGCTGCTGTTCAACGCTGCCAACTGCGTCACCACCGGCGTGATGCTCTATTATTTCCTGTATGTGCTGGACAAAGGCAGCTTTTACGGCACGTTCAGCATTCTGACCGGTCTGCTGCAGGGCATCGGTCTGCTCGGATTTCCGCTGCTGACGAAGAAGCTGAACCGCAACCGCGTCTATCTTGCCGCCTATCTGCTGCCGGTTGCAGGCTACGCGCTGATGGCGCTTTGCAGCGCCGCCGCGCCGCACAATCTGGTGCTGTTCCTGCTGGCATCGGCGCTGCCGTTCATCGCCTACGGCGCCATGAGCGTGATGGAAAACGTCATGCTTGCCGACGCGGTGGACTACGGCGAATGGAAGTCCGGTCGCCGCAACGCGGGCGTGATCTTTTCCATGCTCACCTTTTTGAGCAAGATCGCCAACGGCGTGAGCCAGGGTCTGACCTTCGGCGCGTTTGCGCTGGTCGGGTTCCACGCGGAGGCCGAAACCGCGCCGACGCCGCAGGCGGTCGTGTCGTTCAAGGTGTTGCTGTTCGCGGTGCCGGTGGTCTTCCTGCTGCTCGCCGCGCTGCTGCATCATAAAAAGTTCCGGCTCAAACCGGAACTCGTACAAACCATCTCTCAGGAACTGCTCAACCGCCGCACCGCGGCAAACGAAATCGAAACGGAGGTTCTCTCATGAAACATCTGACCCGCTTTTTTGCGCTTGTGCTTGTGCTTGCGCTCACACTCGCCTGTTCGCTCACGCTGCCCGCGTTTGCGTTTGGCGGCAACCGTCCAGACCCGGAAAAGCCGTTTGACAACCGCGCCTTTTTCGATTACAAAGACTACCGTATCCATTACCGTACCTTCCCCGCCGAAAACGAAAAGGGACAGATCTTTATGATCCACGGCTTTGCGCTGTCATCCTACTGCTTTGTTATGCTGGCAGAAAAACTGGTGGAAGCCGGCTATACCTGCGTTTTGGCCGATCTGCCCGATTTCGGCTATTCCACCCGTGAAACCAAAGACACCGATATGCACCCGCGCGATGAGATCATGCACGCGCTCATGCAAGACTTAAGCGACAAGCCGTGGTTCGTCGCCGGCCATTCTATGGGCGGCTATGTGGCGTTGGACATTGCAACGAACTATCCGGAGAGCGTCAAGAACCTGCTGCTTTACGGCACCAACGGCAACGACGGCGCCACGGGCCTGCGCGGCAAGCTGATGGGAATGGACGCCGTGCCGGGTCTGATGGGCCCGATGATGGAAACGGCGGGCAAATCAAAGTTGCTGGTGCGGTTACTGTATATCTTTGCGTGCAACTCGTTTTCGTTTGCCATGCACTATGACGTGAGCAAAATCACCGATCCCTATTATATCAAAGGTACCGGTGAGGGCGCCATCCGCAACTTTTTGATGCTGCCTGCCACGGACTATGACGCCGTGCGCAAGATGCCGCCGCTGCTGTTCCTCAACGGCGACCATGATTATGTGGTCACCGACAGCGCCCGCAAAGGGCTGCGCGCCAACATGCCGGCGGGCAGTGTGGACTATGTCGTCAAGGGCGCGGGCCACATGGTGATTGAAACGCACGCCGCAGAAACCGCAAAGGTGACGCTGGACTTCCTTGCCGGCAAATAAAAAGATCCGCGCAGCATAAGCTGTGCAGATCTCATATTTACATTTTCGAGCAGCCTTACGGCTGCTTTTTTTCAACGGTCACGGTGCCGTCTTCGGAAATCGTGATGAGATCGCCGTCCTCCACATAGTCGAGAAACTCGTCGCCGAGCTTGTCAATCGTGGGCATCCTGGCGTTGTCGGCCCACACGTCCGCAAGCACCGCGCCCGCTGCGGCGAGAGAGTCGATCTCTTTCGAGAACAGCAGACACGCCGGCGCTTTGCCGCTCTTCACAGCGGAATACAAAAACATGCCGCCCGTGGTGGAGCCGATCGTCTGCGGCAGACACAGCGCTTTGCCCTGCAGCAGCTTTTTATAAAGATCCGGATTGCTCTGATCGACGCATTTCGTCTTGGGCTGAATAAACATCATCTGCATGCTGGCAAGCGTGTTGAAGCCCTGACGGGTGACGACCGCTTCGGCGGACAGTGCGCCTTTTGCAATCACGCGTCCTTTGAACGTTTTCATCTTACTTGCCCTCCTTTGTAATGATGCGCAGAATCTCGTCGTTGGAATAGAACCGCGCCGTGGTGTAGGTGCGCAGCTTGTTGGATGAGGTGATCACCGGCTGCCCCTGCCAGAGCGGATTGTCCATAAACATCAGCGGACAGATATAGCTGACGATGACGCCGGTCTTTTTGAGCCGCGCGGCATAGGGCGTGCGTTCGAATTCCTTGATCACGCCTGTGGATGTGGTGAACACTGTCGGAATCAGCACCTGCTCGTTGCCGGCTTCCCTGAGCGATTGCTCAATCTTGTCGGTCCAGTCCTTGAGCTGTTCAAGCGTCATGTGCGGACAGCCGAGGAAACACAGCTTCGGCGCGGCGTCCTTGTTTTTCCAGATGCACGGATAGCCGTTTTTCACACGTTCCAGCTCCGCGTCGTCGATCACATAGACCTGTGCGTTTTCTTTGATCAGCGTTTCGCCCTGCGCCTTCGCCTCCGGCGTCAGGTTGTCGATATGATACAGCCCCACCGCGCCGTTGGACGCTGTGGCGGCACCGAAATCCTTGAGATAGGTCTTCGCCTTGTCGTTCAGCTCGGTGCCGAGATAGCGGTCGAGCCCCTTGACATACGGCACGTCCTCCATCACGCGCATGCCGATGGCGGAGCCGAGGATCTGCGCGTCGGGACACTTCGTGGTTTTAAGCTCCACAATCCAGTCCGCTTTGCGTCCCTCGTCGGTCAACAGTCCGAAATACGGCACGAAGCCCGCGATGGAGCCGAACAGCTCAATAATACCCGAATTGCGGTTGCAGCGCGCGCCCAGCACAGAGTTGGCATAGACCACCGCAGACGATTCCGCCCACGAAAGCACGTCGCCCTCCTTCGGCGTGTTGCCGATCTCATCGAGATAGCACGTGCAGGTGTAGCTGTCTTCGCCGAGGATGCCCAGCTGCTGCAGCTGCTTTTCATAGCGGCTTTGCTTGCCGAACACGAATTTTGCCACGGCTTTCTGCACAAGCGACTGCGGCACGTTTTTGTCATACGGCCGCGGATCGCAGGTAAACTTCTGCCCGGACAGGCATCCGTCGTCAATCAGCTTCTGATACAGATCGAACACCGGACCGAGAAACGTCAGCCCGAACGAAAGCACCAGATGCCCGTAGTCGCCCGTCACCGGCACCATCTTTTCGGCGCCGAACACCTCGCCGTACTGCACGAGCGTGCGCATGACCTTCGCCATGGTATCGCCCTTTGCGCCGTCTAACAGTTCCTGCTGCTGTTTTGTCAGTTCCATAAAAGCCCCTCCCTTACGCTTTGATCTCTCCGTCATATTCGAATGCCGGCATCAGCTGCAGCTTAAACAGATTCAGCCTGTGCAGCCGGTCAATCTTCGCCTTGGCTTCCTCGTCGTCGATCACACCCTCGCGGATATAGCGGTCGAGCGCAGCATAGGTGAAGCCGAGGTTTTCTTCGTCCGTTTTGCCCGAAAGCCCGTCGATCGGCACCTTGTCCACAAGGAAGGCAGGCAGCCCGAGCAGACGACCGATCGCCTTAACCTCGGTCACCGTCAGGCGCGAGAGCGGGCTGAAATCGCCGGCAGCGTCGCCGTAGCGGGTGGAATAGCCCACCCAGTCCTCCGACAGGTTGCAGGTGTTGACCACGCGCCCGTTGCAGCTTTGCGAAACCGCATAGAGCGTTGCCATGCGGATACGCGCCGGCAGATTCGTGGTGCTCTGTTTGGAAAGCTCGAACGGGATCGCGTTTGTCACACCGTCCACCGCATCCTTGATATTGACGATATACCGCTGCATGCCGAGGTGATCGACCAGCGCCAGCGCGCAGTCGATATCCGCCTGCTCGCCGCAGGGCATGAGCACCCCGATCACGCGGTCTTTGCCCAGCGCCTCCACGCAAAGCGCCGCCGCCACGGAGCTGTCTTTGCCGCCGGAAATGCCGATCACGGCGTTGCAGCCCCTGCCGTTCTCTTCAAAAAATTGCCGGATCCATGCCACGCATGCATCCTTGACTGCCACAACATCAAACATAAAACGCATCCTTTCATTCTCCGGTTGCAATCTGCGCCGGTTTCTGCTATAATCATACCAGTTCCGATCGCAGGAATCAAGGATTTTTTGAAAGGCGGCGCAGAAAATTGAAGTGTCCCAGATGCAAAAGCAGCAACGTCCGCGTGCAGACGATCAACGAAGTGGAGCTGAAAAACGCACACCACGGCGTGTTGTGGTGGCTCTTCATCGGCTGGTGGTGGGTGCCGGTCAAGTGGATCCATTTCACCGTGCTCGCGCTGATTTTCAAGCTGTTCGGCAGAAAAAAGCAAAAGGCGGTCAACCGCCGGCGCACCGTCGCCACCTGCCAGAACTGCGGTCACAGCTGGAACGTATAACATAATGAGGTGAAAAAACATGGATGAACAACAATTGAAGCAACAGGCGGAAGCAATCGTTGAAAAAATCAAGGAACTTGTCAAAGACGGCAGCGCATCCAAAATCGCGCTCAAGCGCAAGGGCGAAACGCTGGTCAACATTCCCTTGGGCGCGGGCATCCTCGGCGCTATCGTGGGGCTCGGCGCCGCCCCGTTTGCGGTGCTCACCACGGCGCTGATCTCGTTCGGGCTCGACTGCGAGATCGAGATCACGAAAAAGGACGGCTCCGTGCTGAATCTCAACGAAACACCCATCGGGCAAAAGCTCGAGGATCTTAAGGATCTGGCGATCGACAAGGCGAAGGGCTTCGTGGAGGAATTCAAGGACGTTGCCGCCCAGAACGGTGCGTTCCAGAAGGAACAGCCCTACAACTCCCCGTGGCCGGAGGAGCAGCCGACACCCGCAGCAGACGCAGAGGAAGCACCCGCAGACAACGACACCCCGGCGGAATAATCAAACGCAAAAAGACGCACACCGCGCGGTGTGCGTTCTTTCTTTTATTTTCATTCAATCACCAAGGCGTTTTCATACACCACCGGCGCAGAGCCGTAAATACTGACTTTCACCGACCACACGCCCGCGGGCGCATCCGCAGGAATCACGAAGTCATCCCGCATCGTAAACGTTTCGCCGTGTTTGATCAGCACGTCGTGCCCCACCATATCGTCAGACACGGTAATCACCCGCAGTTCCGGCTGATCCGGCTTCGTCGGAAGCAGCGTGACTGTCGCGTAATAATGGGATTCTCCCTTGATCGGCCGTCCGGTGTTTTTGCATTGAAACGCCCAGTCTTCGGAAACATTCCAGTAGGTCACCGTCTGCCCGTTTTCCTCAAACACGCCGCCCGGATGGTGCGGCACCTGCACGACAACGGGACCGCTGTCAAACGGACTTTCCGTAATTTCCACCTGTACCGGTGCGTTGCCATAGACAAGCCCCGCAAAGAACAGATAGACCGCCATGAAAAATGCTGCAAATCTTGACATTGTATAATCTCCTCTCTTTTAAAAGGTTGTGGATGCAGCAAGGGATTGCCGTTTCTTTTTCACTGCGCGCCCGATCAGCCAACCGACGGCAGCGCCGACAAGCGCGCAAAGCGCTAGAACACCATACAGCATGGCGCCGAACATGTAGTCGATGGTGATATCAGCGGCGGTGTATAAGATCGCCAAATCCAAAGCAGCCAGGACAGCCGCCGCGAGAATGGGTAAAAAAGCAAGGATACGCAGCGCCCGCCGCAGACCGTTTCTCCGCACAAAGCAGACGCCGAAATGTGCCGCGCAAAAGAGCAAGAACGGCGGAATAAAAACCAAGAACAAAGACCAAAACTCAAAGTCTATAGAGATCCCTCCGTTTCAAAACCGGGCAACGCCGGTTTTTTTGTTTTTCATTTTAATTATATCTGTATTACAGATAATTGTCAATATCCGTATTACAGATAATTCATAATAACACAAAGGGGTTGTTATGATGATTTTTAAAAACTTGCGCAGCATCCGGGAAGACCGCGATATCAAGCAACGGGAGCTTGCCGAACTGCTTCATATTTCGCAGAACACCTATTCGCAGTATGAAACCGGCACGATCGCGCTGACGGCCGAGGTGCTGCTCACACTTGCCGATTATTACCACTGCAGCGTGGACTACCTGCTGGATCGGACAAACGATCCGTCGTTTCCATACAAGCGCAAATAATCATCGTCCGTTCTTTCAAAAAACGGCGCGTCCGCGGGGATGCGCCGTTTTCAGTTTTTGGTTCATCCGAATACCGCTGTCAGTTTGCATGCTGTTCATACAGCGCCGGCAGGATCTGCGCCAGTCGACGGTATTCGAGGCAGCAGTGTTCCGCCATACCTTTGGCGGTCTTTGCCGTGAGCATCGCTTTGCGGATGATGGGATTGCGCAGCGTTTTTCCGAGCCAGAAGCGACTGATCAAAACAAAGCCGTCGACGTCTTTTTTGAGGATGTGCGCCATCTCCGTGTGGCGTACCAGTCCGTACATTGCGCCCACGTGACCGCAGACGATTCGCGCAACGCCGTTTTCGTCCATCGCCTGCCGCGAAAAGCCGAAGTCTTCGGGCGACAGAAAGTCGATCCGCAGCGGCAAAACGAGCGCGCCGATCTTTTCCACCGGGAAATGCGTGTTCGCCCGAAACGGCGGCTGCGTCGGGGCGGTAAAATAGGGGCGGTCCTTTTTGGCGTAGGACACGGCGTAATGTTCGCCCGGGAACCATAGCCGGTAGCGTTCGCTCTTTTGCGCGTGCCACCAGAACCACCAGTCCACCATCTCGGGCGTCACATTCGGCATCGGGCAGGTCATAGCCACCAGCCAGTCGCCGTTCGGCAGTTCGGTATAGCCGACCTCGGTTTGCAGCGACGGGTCCGTCAACACGTCGTTTTTCCGCTCAAACGCCGTCGGCGTGATGCCGCCGGGAGACAACAGCTTTTGTTCGATCGTCAGCGGCAGTACCGGCAGCGGCAGTGCCCACAGTTTTTCTATCGTATCACTCATTTCAGATCAAAGCTCTGCACCGTCACCGACAGATCATTCGTCACGGTCACAACCGCAACGTAGGTCTTTGCCGGCGGGTTCGTTTCCCAAGAGCGCTGATAGGTGAAGGTGATGGTCGTCGTGCCGGGCTTGACGGCACGGTAGTCGTAATACTGGGTACCGCCCTGTCCCGCCATGGCAACGCCATGTTCCTCCGTTTTCGGGGATGTGTAGAATTCTTTTTCCAAAACGACACTGCTGCCGTCGGTCTTCTGCGCCCAGCTGAAGCCTGTGGTCGCGTTGGCGTCAAACGAGAACTGCACGCCGTGCTCCACAATGGCATAGCCGTCGTTGCCGATGGTAACCTCCGGCTTCGCCTGCTTCGGCGACAGACCGAAAAACGCGAGAATAGCGAGGAAAAATGCGGTGATACGGGAGAAGAATGCTTTCATGGTTTTCATCCTTTCAGTTTGATTCGTTTTTATTTTCCAGGGTCGTGCGCGCCAAAGTAAAGCCCTTGCCGTGCACTTCCTTGATTTTCGTAATCGTGATAAACGCCTGCGGATCCTCCGCCTGGATACAGCTGGTCACGGCATACAGCTGCCGCGGATGCACCACGCACAAAACGCCCTTCTGCGCCTTTTCCAGCAGACCCGTTTCAATCACGGACATCGTGACGCCGAGTCCCAGCTCGTGCAGCAGCCGTTCGCGGATCGTCTCGTATTTGTCGGACACCACAAAAATCTGCAATTGCGAACGGCCGAGCAGCATCACCTGATCGAGCACAATCGTTTCGAGCATCAGCACCAGAATGCCGAGCAGGGAGCTTTCGGGTTTGGCAAAAATCGCCTGTCCGCCGATCACCACCAGATCCGACACCCACACGAGCACCGCCACGGGGAAATGGAACCATTTGTGGAACGCGAGGTTGATCACGTCCATACCGCCCGTGGACGAGCCGACACGCATCACCAGCCCAAGCGCAATGCCCATCAGCCCGCCGGTGAAGATCGCCGCCAAAAGATGGTTGTCCGTCATGGCGTCGATGCCGGGGATCCGCTGAAACAGTGCCAGAAAAACCGGGTAGAGCACCGAGCTTGCCGCTGTGGAAACGAAAAACGTCTTGCCCAAAACGAACAGTCCGAAAAGCAGCAGCCCCACGTTGAGCAGCAGCACAAACAGCGCCGTGTCCTGCCCCGTCACCTTTGACAGCACAATCCCGATACCGGTGGTGCCGCCCATGATAATGTCGTGCGGCAGCACAAACGCCGCCACCAAAAACGCCAGCAGCGCGTTGCCGAGCAACACGGACGCACAAAGCTCCAACCATTTCCAAACCGATTTTTTCCCTGACACAAGCCAACACTCCTTCAATTCTACAGTAGTATACCACACAATTCTCAAATTCGTTTCAAGAAATTGCAAACGATATGTGAACCAAATCGAAAGGACGTAAAAAACCGCAGGCGAACCTGCGGTTTTTTGTTGGTTTATGGCACGTAGCTTGCCGCGTCACATTGAAAGATCGCATACGGGTTTTCCACACCCTCGAGATACCGGCTGACGTCCGTGCCCTGCGGATTATAAACGCCTCCGTCCGGTGTGAGCACCAGTTCCGCCCAACCGGCATAGACAAAAACGAGCGTTTCGCCCTTGTGCCGGCGCAAGAAGGCGTTGTAGTCTGCGAACCACGGACCGCCGAACGCCGGCGTGGCGGAAAGGACGCCGTTTTCCTTCGTCAGTGTCACAATGGCGATCAGTTCGCCCTTGCTGTTCCACACAAGATAATCGCGGAAATTCCGGTGCATCTCAAAGGGCTTGCCCTCGGTACCGTCGTAGCTGACGTGGCAGTAGCCGTGATCGGCATAACGCATACCGTCCGCGTCCACGCCGCTGCCGGCGAGCGCACTTTGCAGCCATGTGTTCTCCCGGAAATACGCCGCCGCTTCGGCGTCGGTAATGGCTTCGCCGGTGTATTGGATTGTACGGTCCTGCGGCAGTGCGGGGATTCTGACCCCGCCGATATTGCCGCCGTAGCCGTCGCCGCCGCTCTCGTTCTTTGGTGGCTGCGCAGTGGAATACCCCTGTGTGGTGATCTCCGCAACGTCAGGCGGCGTTTGCGTCGTGCTTTGCGGCGTTGTTGTGCAATTTGCGGTCGTTGTGATCAGCGCGTCCGGCCCATTGGTCGTTGCGGTCTGTGTGCCGACGACCGTCGTATGCGTCTCCGGCATGACAGCGGATTGCCCGGTCATCGGGACACTCGTTTCGGGCTGTCCGCTTGCAACAACAGTGGTACCGGCAACGGTAGTGCCCTGTGCCCGTGGGGGAAGCAGCCCGAGCTGCTGCGCCGTGATGGCGCCGGTCAAAAGCAGCGCCAGCGTCAAAACGCTTGCGCCGAGCGTCACGCGGCGTTTTCTTTTAGCTTTGCGCGTTTTCACTTCGTCCAAAATCGCGCGCGTCATCTCGTTGTCAGTCTTCATTGAAAAACACCTCCTCCTGAAGTTCCCGCCGCAGCGCCTGCTTTGCCCTGTAAAGCAGCGACGACGTGTTGCGGCTGCTTTTGCCGAGGATTTTTGCGGCTTCGGCGGGGGTGAAGGATTCGAAATAGACCAGATACAAAATCTGCCGGTGCTGCGGCTGCAACGCTTCCAGCGCTTTGTACAGCCGGTCGGTCGCCTGTTTGCGCAGCAGCGCCGTTTCCGGCGTGTCGCCGGCAGACAAATCGAAGCAGTCGTCGAGCGGCACCGTGCGGATCTTCCGGCGGCGCAGATGATCGAGCGCTGTGCGGCGACCGATGGTAAACAGCCACGTTTTAAACGATGCCCCGCCCTTGTCGCGCGGCTTTTTGAGACAGAGCTTGACAAAGGTCTCCTGCGTCAGATCATCCGCCGTCTCCCAATCGCGCACCATGCCGTAAAGATAGGCGCGCAGACCCGGGCGAAACAAAGTGACCAGCTCGCCCAGCGCCGCCTCGTCGCCCGCAAGAAAGCGGCGGTAGCTGTCCGCACCCTGATCCATCTCGTCTCCCTCCTTTGTTGAAAGGTACTTTCATCTGTTACACGCAGCGCCGCCCTTTTTATCACGTGGAAAAAAGCAAAAAGGCAGCCCGAAGCTGCCTTTTCAACCAATTACGTCTGTGGCGGGTCGCTCTCGTTCTCATCCTTCACCAGCGGAATCAGCGAATAATACAGCGGAATGAGCAAAAACACCAGCCAGCCCGGATGCCACAGCTGAAACCCGAAGCCGAGGCATAAATACGCCACAACAATCAGCACCGGAAACGGGAACCGCCGTAAAACTTCCTGCGTGGAGCCGCCGTCACTCTTTTTGCCGAGCGACCAGACAAGCATATAATACGCCGGAATCAGCAAAAACAGCAGCCACGTCGGGTGCCACAGATCAAACAGAATGCCGATAGCAATATACGCGATCACCACGATCAGCGGGAACGGGAACTTTTTTAAAAAATCGTGCATGATGACACCTCCGGTGTAATCCGTAATTCGGAATTATGAATTCGGAATTCGGAATGATTGGACGCCGCCTGCGGCGATGCGTCAAAACTGTACAGGCAAAGCTGAACCTTGATTGCCAAAGATTGCAAATCGGTTCGTTGGCGGATGATCTGTTTCCTATGATTGAAACGTATATCGGATACAATCTACCCGCTTCCGGCTGCGGAGCGTTCGCGCCGCGGCGCTTGGCGTCGGATTGCCGCGCAGTTGACCCGCGACCGCAATTCCGAATTCCGCATTCCGAATTCCGAATTATAATCCGTTCCGCATTCCGCATGGAATTGCCCTTGGGCAAATCAGAACTCCAGCTTGCTTTCAATATACGCGGTCAACTCGCTGATCGGCATACGCACCTGATCCATCGTGTCGCGGTCGCGCACGGTCACGCAGCCGTCTTCCACGGAATCAAAGTCATAGGTGATGCAGAACGGCGTGCCGATCTCATCCTGACGGCG